>Ga0126381_100009414_pt1 | contig 10968 bp, 8 predicted proteins | sample PanSoiMetPlot_28_FD_96465 | JGI IMG/M metagenome (GOLD analysis project Ga0126381, IMG submission 96465) | Tropical forest soil microbial communities from Panama - MetaG Plot_28 | ecosystem: Environmental > Terrestrial > Soil > Tropical forest > Bulk soil | place: Panama | collected 2016-02-17
ATGCTGTTCGGCGGCGCGGCGATGATCGGCATGGCGCTCGCCGCCCGACATGCCAGTGACTAATGCCGTCGATCAGCCTTTGACTTTGGACTTGTTCAGGGTGACGGCGGCGCGAATGAGGGTCTTCAGCGCCGCTTCATCTATTTTGTCGCCCTCGTGCAAATCGATGGCACGCCTCGTGTTGCCTTCGAGACTAGAGTTGAAGAGTCGCGACGGGTCCTGCAAAGCCGCCCCTTTGGCGAAGGTCATCTTCACGACGGCCTTGTAGGTCTCGCCCGTGCAAATGATTCCGGCGTGCGACCATACCGGAACCCCGCGCCACTTCCATTCCTCGACGACTTCGGGATCGGCTTGTTTGATCAAGGCACGTAGCCGGCTCAGCATCTTGCCACGCCAATCGCCCAGCTCCTCGATTCTCGCGTCGATCAACTGAGCAGGAGACTTGCCGCTCTGCGGCTTGCTTTTCTGTGATCCGCTCTTTTTCACACCGGTTTCTCCGTCTTGGTCTCGAGGCTTGGTAGATACGTCCGGCAGCAGACCATTACGCCGCTGCAGCGGCATGTCGCAAGGGCCGCGGCTTTTGCCGCCGCAGAACTTGCGATACCGTCTCGACCGCCGCGGCGGCGCGCCGCGTCTGACCGGAATTGGGAGGAACAACATGAAAACAGCGCTCAAGCTGATCACGCTCGCCCTGCTGGCGGCTACAGTGGCCGCGCCGGTCCGGGCGCAGGATTATCCGACAAAGCCGATCAGGATCATTTCGGATTCAGCGCCCGGCAGCGCCGTCGACGTCACCTTCCGGATGGTGATGGACCGGGTCGGCACGCTGCTCGGCCAGCAGATCGTGGCGGTCGATCAGCCCGGCGCCAGCGGCGCGGTTGCCGCCCACGCCGCCGCGCAAGCCATTCCGGACGGCTACACGCTGTTCGCGCCGGCGCTGTCGCTGTTCATTGCGCTCCCAGGCAAAGCCGAGAACCTGCCGCTCATTCTGCCGCGCGACTTTCTTCCGGTCGCTTCGCTGATTGATCAGCCCATGTTCATCTGCGCGAGCGCGACATCGGGGCTCAAGACGCTGCCGGATCTGATCGCGCGCGCCAAAGCGAACCCGGGGCAAGTGTCCTTTGCCGCGACCGGCATCGGACGCATCACCCATCTCACCGGCCTGCTCATGGAACAGCGCGCCGGCATCAAGCTCCAGGTCGTACCCTATACGGGTGGCCCGGCCGCAGCCTTGACCGACGTGATGGGCGGCCGCGTGCCGTTCATCATCGAGGGCTATTCCGGCCTCGCCGGCGCCATCCAGGCGCATAAGCTCAACGTGCTGGCGATCGCATCGAGCAAACGCCTGCCCGACTTCCCCGATCTGCCGATCGTGTCGGAGACGCTGCCGAATTTCGTCGCCGGCGGCTGGCAAGGCATCGTCGCGCCGCTCGGCACGCCGAAGCCGGCGATCGACAAATTCAATGCCGCGGTCAACAAAGTGCTGGCCCAACCGGACCTCGCCAAGCAGCTCGCCGAGCGCGGCGCCTACGTCAATCCGCTGTCGCCGGGCGACACGAATGGCTTCGTCAACGCCCAGCAGGCGCAATGGAAGCCGGTGCTGGACGCGTTTGAAGCCAGTATCAAGAAGTAGTCGGCTCAGCTTGGGCGACGGCGAATCTACTCCGCCGGCTGCAGCGCGCGGGTCTTCTCGACACCGTTGGCGATCACCGCGATGGTGATCACCGCGAGCAGAAAGCCGAGCGCGATGATCGCGGTGGTGCCGAGCACGAGATCGAAGCCGCCACGGCCGTAAAGCAAGGCGATCATCGACACCGCCACGCCCGAAACCATGAAGGTCAGAAAATAGCGCGCCGCAAAGACGCGGGCGCGCCAAGCGCCGGCGGTGTAGCGGGCGATGACGAGATCGTTGAGGGTGATCTGGCCGTAGATCGCCGCCATGGTGAAAGCGAGCGCGAACAGGAGCGACACGCCGCTCGCATAAGCCGCCCACACCACGCCGGAAAACTGCATGATGGCGGCAAGCGCGAACAGAATGTGCAGCGGGAAGCGCTCGACCAGGCGCCCGACGGTGATCTGCGCCAGCGCGCCGCACATGAACACCGCCGTGGTCAGGCCGCCGACCGCCATCAGTGAAATACCGGAGACGCGCTCGTCGACGATTTTCGGCAGCGCCACGGAGATCGTGTTGAACACCAGTCCGGCGCTGAGCGCGACGACGACGAACAGGCCGAAGATCGTCGCAGCAACCGGCGCCGACAGCGTCACGTCGGCGGCGGCGCTGTGCTTCTCGGCGCGGTGGCCGTCGCGCGGCACTAGCCACAGATAGGCCGCGCCGGTCAGGATGCAGACGAGGCCTGGCACCAGAAAGGCGCCGCGCCACGACAACGCCGCCGTCAGCGCCGCCGTGATGCCCGCCGCCAGCGACACGCCGAGATTGCCGCAGACGCCGTTGAACGCCAGCGTGCGGCCGCGCTGCGTAGCGGCGTCGAGGATCATCGCGGTACCGACCGGGTGGTAGATCGCGGCAAAAATGCCGAGCGCACACAGCGCAATCGCCAGCATGACCAGCGAAGGCGCGAAGGCCGCGGCGACCAGCGATAGCCCGCAGCCGAAATAAAAGCCGAGCATCATGTTGCGCCGGCTCCAGCGGTCGCCGAGCCAACCGGCCGGCAGCGAGAACAGACCGAAGGCGACGAACGAAGCGGTCGAGAGCGCGATCAGCGCGCCGTACGAGTGGCCGTACGCTGCCTGCAGCTCGATCACCACGGTCGGATAGATCAGGATGACAAAATGATCCAGCCCGTGCGCCAGATTGAGAAAGCCGATGGCAAGCCGGCGCTGCGCCACATCGTTGGCGGCGGTAGCGGCAGAAGGGCTGGCGATGGAGGCCTCGGCGCTCATGGCGAATCCTGGTTGTCCTTAAGCGAGATATATCGTGCGATTTTGCGCCGTCCTACCCGAATTCCGCAGGGCAGACCGGCAAAACGCCGCCCGCGCCGCGCGCTAGCGCCGGCCGTTGTGACGCTCCGGCCGGCAGGGCACAATCCGGCTTTTCGACCGCGGGGGAAACGATGCCGAAAACGCCCGACTACTTCGCCGGCAAGACCATCATCATCACCGGCGCCGCCAGCGGTATCGGCCGCGCCACAGCGCTCATTTTCGCACGCGAAGGCGCCAATGTGGTGTGCGCCGACATCAACGAGGCGGGCGCGCGGACAACCGCGGGCGAAGTCAACGGCAAGGGCAGCCAGGCGCTGGCGCTCGGCGTCGACGTCACCTCGCGCCAAGCGGTCAACGCCATGGTCGAGCGCGCGCACGCCGCCTTCGGCAGCGTGCAATTTTTGTTCAACTCCGCCGGCGCCGCGCTCCGCCGCGCCAAATTTCTGGAGATCGACGACGCGCTCCTGGAAAAGACTTTTGCGCTCAACGTCAACGGCACGTTCTATGCGATGCAGGCGGTGCTGCCGCACATGCTGGCGCAGAAGCACGGCGTCATCGTCAACATGGCGAGCATGGCGCATCGCCGCGGCGGCCCCGGCTCCTCGGTCCACTACGCGGCGGCCAAGGGCGCGGTGGTGTCGATGACCATGGGCGTGGCGCGCGAATACGCCACGGCCGGCATCCGCGCGCTGTCGATCTCGCCCGGCCCGATCCAGACGCCGTTTCAGGCGGCGGCGCAGTCGTCGCCCGAACTGATCAAGCGTTTCCTCGAAGACGTGCCGATGGGTCGCTTCGGCGAGGCCGACGAGATCGGCGAACTGGTTCTGTTCATGTGCTCGGACGCCTGCCCGTTCATGACCGCCGACACCGTCTATGTGAATGGCGGCGGAGGCTGGCGCTAAGAATCACCCTACGATCGCGGCTTCCAATTCACCAAAAACACACCGGCGACGCAGACCGCCATGCCGGCAAGCGCGAGCGGTTTGAGCGTCTCGTCGAACAGCGCCCAGGCCATCAACGCCGTCACGGGCGGCGTCAGATAGAACAGGCTGACGACGCGGGTTGCCGCGGCGCGGCGGATCAAGAAGTACAATAGCCAGACGGCGCCGAGCGACAGCACCAAGACGAGCCAGCCAAGAGCGAAGATAAGCTGCGGCGTCCAGTGCACGATGCGGCTCTCGAACGCCAAGGCGCCTGCGCCGAACAGCAGCCCGGCGGCCGCGTATTGCACGCACAGCGCCGGGCGCCAATCCATGCCGCCGCCGAAGCGCTTCTGATAAAGCGTGCCGGCGGTGATGCCGGCGAGCGCGGTCGTCGCCGCAGCGAAAGCAAAGGGCCCTGCCCCACCCAGAGCGGTCTTTTCGTAAAGGATCAAGTAAACGCCCGCGATGCCGAGCACCAGCCCGAGCCATTGCCGCAGCAGCACGCGCTCGCCGAGCCAGCGATTGGCGACGGTCGAGGTCACGACCGGCTGCAGGCTGACGATCAGCGCAACGAGGCCGGCGGACATGCCGTTCTCGATCGCCACGAAAACGCCGCCGAGATAGAGCCCGTGCACCATCAGCCCGGTCGCGGCGCTGTGCAGAAGGCCGCGCCCGTTCGGCCATTTCGGCCGCGTCAGAGCGATAATGGCGCCGAGCAAGAGCACCACGATGATCATGCGCAGCGACAGAAAGGTCAGCGGCTCGACGTAAGCCAGCCCGAGCTTGGCGCCGATGAAGCCGGAAGCCCACAAGAGGACGAAAATGCCGGGCGCCGCGAATACGGCGAGATCTTCCAACGTGCGCGGCATGTATTTTGGTCTGCGCGCCTTCAGTGCAGCCCGGCCGCCAAATCGCCGCGGGTGTCGATGATCGTGGTGCGATGCAGTTCGCGCTTGTGCTCGTTGGAGGCAAACGGCGAGGCGCGGTGCATCGTGCAGCGGTTGTCCCAGATGACGAGATCGCCGACCCGCCACGTGTGCACGTAGACGAAGCGCGGCTGGGTAGCGAATTCCATCAGTTCATCGAGCAGTGCCCTGCCCTCCTCACGCGGCCAGCCGACGATGTGCGAGGCATGCGAAGCGATGAACAGCGCCATGCGTCCAGAGCCAGGATGCCGGCGCACCAGCGGATGCTGCGCCGGCGGCCGCGCCGCGCGCTCTTCGTTGCTCGGCACATAGCCGCCGCGCTGGCCGCGCGAGTGCCAGATCGAATGCTCGGCGACCAAGTCCTCGAGCTTCGCTATCATGGTCGCCGGCAGCGCATCGTAGGCAGCGCGCGTGTCGGCAAAATACGTCTCGCCGCCGGTCGGCGGCACGATGCGCGCATGCAACAGCGACCAGGTCGAAGCGCGCTGGCGGAACGAGGAATCGCTGTGCCACAGCTCGTTGGCGAGGCGATAGCGCCAGCGCTCATCGTCCCCAGGCAGCATGGCGCCGTTCTCATCGAGATTCGACACGTCGAAAATTTCCGGATGGCGGATGCGGGTGCCGATCACGCCGGCCTTGCGCTGCGCCTTGACGGCCGACGCATTCTCCAGCGGCCCATAGCGCCGCGAGAAGGCGATCTGCCGGTCGTCGTCGAGATTTTGTTCCGGCAGCACGCACACGGCGTAGCGGTCCATCGCCTGCTCGATGGCCTGCTCCATCGCAAGATCGATGTCGCGGCCAAGATCGACGCCGCGCAGCTCCGCCGCGAACAATGGGTGCAGTGGCTTGATGGCAAGGGTCATGGGACGTCACCCGTCGTCTTTTGATCGCAATGGATTGTACTTCATCAATCCTGAGAAATCGACTTGCATCGCGATTGACCTGCGCAATCGCTGCCGATAGGCCAAGGCCGGCAGGTAGCCATGAACGAGAAGGAAAAGGTCGCGCTCGGTTCGATCGCCGCTTCGGCGGCGCTCACCGCCGCCAAAGGGGTGGTCGGGCTGTTGACCGGCTCGCTCGCGATCCTGTCCGAAGCCGGCCATTCGCTGCTCGACCTCGCGGCGACCCTGCTCACCTACTTTGCGGTACGGATTTCGGGCAAGCCCGCCGATGCCGAGCACCAGTACGGTCACGGCAAGGTCGAGAGCGTGACCGCGCTCGGTGAAACCGCATTGTTGTTCCTGCTTACCGGCGTGGTGGTGTGGGAAGCCGTGAAGCGGCTTGCCGGGACCGAAGCGCATGCGGTCGAGGCCACCGTGGCGGCTTTCGCCATCATCGTCGGCTCGATCGTCATCGATTTCTTTCGGGCGCGGACACTCGATCGTGTTGCCCAGCAAACGTCGAGCGAAGCACTGGAAGCCGACGCGCTGCATTTTTCCTCCGATATGTGGTCCTCGGTCGCGGTTTTGATCGGGCTTGGCGGCGTAGCACTGGGCTATGCCTGGGCCGACGCGGCCGCGGCGCTCGTCGTGGCCGTCTTCATCTGCATTGCCGGCTGGCGGCTCGGCCGCCGCACCATCGACACGCTGACCGACACCGCACCGCAGGGCGTCAGCGAGCGCGTCGCCGCGATCGCGCGACAGATGCCGGGCGTGGTCGGCGTCGACCGCGTGCGCGTTCGCCCGGCGGGCCCGGCACTGTTTATCGAACTCGGCGTCGGCGTCAGCCGCACCCTGCCGCTCGACCGTGTCGCCGCCATCACCGAGCGGCTGGCGCAGACCATTCATTCCGACATGCCGCAGGCCGAGGTGACGATTACCACCGAGCCGCGCGCACTCGACAGCGAAACCGTACGCGAGCGGGTGATGATGATCGCGCGCAACCGCGGTCTTGCCATTCATCACGTCGCTGTGCAGGCGATTTCCGGCCGGCTCTCAGTATCGGCGGATCTCGAAGTGGAAGGCACCATGGCGCTCAATGCGGCCCATGACATCGCGAGCCGGCTCGAAGAGGCGGTGCGCGACGAATTGGGTCCGGGCGTCGAAGTGGAAACGCACATCGAACCGCTGCCCGCCGACGTCACCGCCGGCCGCGATGCCGCCGCCGCGCGCGTCGCCGACGTCAGCGAAGCCCTCACCGCCCTCGCCGCCGACATCGCCGGCTTGAACGCGATCCACGACGTGCGCGTACGCGAGACCACGGACGGCGAGATCGTCAACTTCCATTGCCGCGTCGAACCAACATTGCCAGTGCGCGCGGTGCACGATCTGGTCGATGCCGTCGAGCGCGGTCTGCGGCGGCGCTTTCCGACCATCCAGCGCGTCATCGGCCACGCCGAGCCGATGCGCTGAGGGAGGATCTGGACAGCTCAGCGCGGCGTTCAATGAAGTGCGCCCTCGGTCGCGCCTTGCAGGGGCTAACGTTGACTACCTCAAGGTGCTTCTGTAGTTTTGTTGAGCTGACTTGTTTTTTAATAGGGGGCGAAATAATGACTTCCAGAACGCTTTTTATCATGGTCGCTGTAGCGGTTTCAGCATTTGTCGTCGCACTCGCTGCACCTCCGTCCGTGAAATCGGCCCTGGCGTGGACCGCTAATAGCGGCAGGGGTTGCGGCATGTACGATGCCAATGGTACCCGCAATTGCATGCAAAATCCTCGTTCAACGTTTAACCAGGGCACGCAACGCCCGAAGAAGCCCCCTCAGCATTGAAAATCTCGCTGCGGTGCTAATTACGGGGCGGCTTTTTGGCCGCCTCTTCCCTATTTCTAGTTAATCTCCGAGGAACCGACCTCGGCGGCATTGGCGCTCTCACGGAGCGTGCCGCACGCGGCATCCTCCCGCTTTTCACGAGCCGGCAAAGTCTCTACATCAAGCCGATGATGCACACCGAAGAGCACCGCCCCGTCCGCCTCGAAGATTACCGCCCGCCCGACTGGCTGATCGACACCGTCGATCTCGACGTGTCGCTCGACCCGAACGCAACGCGGGTGCGCGCCAAGCTGAAAGTGCGGCCCAACGCCGCCGCCGCGCCGGCGCCGCTCGTGCTCGACGGCGAAGAGCTCAAGCTCGTGTCGCTTCGGGTCGACGGCAAGCCGCTGCCGGCCGAAAATTTTGTCGCCACGCCGGAGCGGCTCACCATCGCGCAGCCGCCGCAGCGCGCGTTCGAGCTGCAGATCGAGACCGTGATCGATCCCACCGGCAATACACAGCTGATGGGACTCTACCGCGCGGGCGCGACCTACTGCACGCAGTGCGAGGCCGAGGGCTTTCGTCGCATCACCTACTTTCTCGACCGGCCCGACGTCATGGCGGTCTACACCACGCGCATCGAAGCCGACAAAGACGAGGCGCCGGTGCTGCTCGCCAACGGCAACTTGATCGCCTCCGGCGAGGTGGCCGGCACGTCGCGGCATTTCGCGGTGTGGCACGACCCGTTCAAGAAGCCGAGCTACCTGTTCGCCATGGTCGGCGGCAAGCTGGCGCGCGTCGCCGACAGCTTCACGACCCGATCAGGCCGCAAGGTGGCGCTGCACATCTATGTCGAGCCCGGCAAGGAGGACCGCTGCGCCTACGCCATGGACAGCCTCAAACGCGCCATGCGCTGGGACGAGGAGGCGTTCGGCCGCGAATACGATCTCGATATTTTCATGATCGTGGCGGTGTCGGCGTTTAACATGGGCGCCATGGAGAACAAGGGCCTCAATATCTTCAACGATAAATACGTGCTGGCGCTGCCCGAGACCGCAACGGATGCGGATTTTGCCGGCATCGAGGCCGTGATCGCGCACGAGTACTTTCACAACTGGACCGGCGACCGCATCACCTGCCGCGACTGGTTTCAGCTTTGCCTGAAAGAGGGCCTCACTGTCTTCCGCGATCAGGAATTCACCGCCGACCAGCGCTCGCGCGCGGTCGAGCGCATCAGCGACGCGCGTGGCTTGCGCTCGCACCAATTCGTCGAAGACGCCGGTCCCCTCGCCCATCCGGTGCGGCCCACCCTCTATCACGAGATCAACAACTTCTACACCTCGACGGTCTACGAAAAGGGCGCCGAGGTGGTGCGCATGATCAAGGCCCTGCTCGGCGCCGCGCTGTTCCGCAAGGGCATGGACCTTTATTTCGAGCGCCACGACGGCGAGGCCGCCACGGTCGAGCAGTTCGTGCAGTGTTTTGCCGACGTCGGCGGCCGCGACTTTTCGCAGTTCATGCGCTGGTATTCGCAGGCCGGGACGCCCGAGGTGTTGGTCACGCCGCATTACGATGCGCAGGCGAAGACCTATCGGCTCGATCTCGTGCAAAAAGTGCCGCCGACGCCCGGGCAACCGCACAAGGAACCGATGACGATCCCGCTCGCGGTCGGGCTTGTCGGCAAAAACGGCGCCGATCTGCCGCTGCTGCGGGACGGCCGCCCGCTCGAGCGCGGCGTGCTGGAGCTGACGCAAGCGAGCCAATCGTTCGTCTTCACGGGTCTCGCCGAGCAGCCGATCCCGTCGCTCAACCGCGGCTTCTGCGCGCCGATCAAGCTGTCGCTGCCGCTCGAACCCGACAAATTGCGCTTTCTGGCCGCCCACGACGCCGATCCGTTCAATCGCTGGGAAGCGGTGCAAACGCTGGCGATGACGCTGCTGGTCGCTAATGTGGCAGCGATTCGCGGCGGCGCGCCGCTGCGGCTTGACGAAGGTTTGATGGACGCGCTCGGCGCGGTATTGGCCGAGCAAAAACTCGAACCCGCTTTCATCGCGCTGACGCTTGCGCCGCCGAGCGAAGCCGACATCGCGCGCGAGATCGGCCGCGAGGTCGACCCGGATGCCGTGTTCGCGGCAAGGCGTCATTTGCGCACCGCAATCGGCGGGCGGCATGGCGCTGCGCTTGGCGCCACGTATGACCGCATGAAATCTGCCGGGCCGTATCGGCCGGACGCACCAAGCGTCGGCCGGCGCGCGCTGAAAAACACATGCCTTGATTTTCTGGCGATGACCGGACGCGACGACGCGATCGTGCGCGCACTGGCGCAGTACCGCAGCGCCGACAACATGACCGACCGCATGGCGGCACTGGGGACGCTTGCGCTGCACGACCGGCCCGAGCGTACTGAAGCGCTGGAAGATTTTTACCGCCGTTATGCCGACGATCCGCTGATCATCGACAAATGGCTGGGGCTGCAGGCCGCCATTCCGGAAGCGGCGACGCTCGACCGCGTGCGCACGTTGACCTCGCATCCGGCATTTTCCATGGCCAATCCGAACCGCATCCGGGCGCTGATCGGCGCGTTCGCGCAAGCCAACCAGACGCAATTCAACCGGGCCGACGGCGCCGGCTACGATTTCGTCGCCGACATCGTGATCGCGCTGGATCCGAAGAATCCGCAAGTGGCGGCGCGGCTGATGGGCGCGTTCCGGTCCTGGCGCGCACTGGAAGCCACGCGTCACGGCCGGGCCGAGGCGACGTTGCGCCGGGTGGCGGCAACCGCCGGCCTATCACGCGACGTGACCGACATCGTCGCCCGCACGCTGGCGGAGAGCTGAACGGCAGCCTCAGTTGTTGCTCGTCGGTCGCTCCGCGTCGCAAAAAAGCTCGGGATATTTGTTAAAAAATATTGACTCCGGACTCTCGACAAATCGCCACACATCGATTCTTATCATGGTGATTCGGGGGGATGCGGCACATCTTCCGAACGTAGCGGGGATCGTCCGAACGGAGGCTGGCGATGGCGCGCGCCGAAACGGCGAGTGCGTCTCTACGTTCTGATTCTATCAAAGGACTGGCACAATCCATCGCCAATCCCGCGTATCGGCGGCTATTGAGCGCCGAGCCGCTGTTGCGCCGTGCCGTTCCGGTTCTCATCGTCGCCTTCATGCTGACGATCTGCATCGGCGCCGCCGTACAGGTCGTCGAGCATCGCCGCCAGGTCATCGTCGAGGCGACGCGCGCCGTCGAGGCGCTGGCCACGCAACTCGCCATCACGCTCGATCGGCCCGTGCGCGAAGGTAAGGCGAATCCCGCACGCACCGCATCGGCACTACCGCGTGTGTTGCCCGATTGGGCTGCCGGCGCCGGCCGGCGCGCGCTGATCGCCGACGATGACGGCAGGATCGTCGCCGCCATACCCGACGATCCGCCGCTGCACGGACGCTCCATTCTCGACGTGCTCGGTCCATTTCAGCCACTGACCACG
>Ga0126381_100009416_pt1 | contig 10968 bp, 8 predicted proteins | sample PanSoiMetPlot_28_FD_96465 | JGI IMG/M metagenome (GOLD analysis project Ga0126381, IMG submission 96465) | Tropical forest soil microbial communities from Panama - MetaG Plot_28 | ecosystem: Environmental > Terrestrial > Soil > Tropical forest > Bulk soil | place: Panama | collected 2016-02-17
ATGACGCCTTTCTTGAAGCGATGCGAAACAGTTGCCTGCCCGTGCAACCGGAATTGGTACGGGCGGGAGACTACCGCATTCCCGGTGGTGAGACGGCGATGAATGCACTACTGGCCCTGAGCAACAGACCCACGGCCGTATTGGCAGCCAACGATCTCACAGCGATCGGAGCCCTCCGAGCGATCCACAAGTACGGTCTTCGGGTTCCCGATGATATCTCCGTCATCGGTTTCGATGATATAGAACTCAGCGATCTGCTCTACCCTCCCCTGACGACGCTCCGTCTCTCCAGAGACGAACTCGCCGGCCTGTTTTTCAGTGCCCTCGAATCCGCCCGAGTGGATCCGCGGGCGACCGGCAAGCAATATTCCCTTACCGCGAGCCTCGTCGTCCGAGGATCCAGCGGCAAATTGACCTCTCGATCATCACAGCCGCGAAAAACCGCTACAGTGGAGGACTAAATCGACCATCCACTGCCGTCCATCCACCATCCACGATCGTGAGGGTCCCGGTGGCAAATGAGCCCGCATCAGAAGCGAGATAGACGACTGCACCGGCCATCTCGTGCGGCTTGGCCCACCGTCCTAGTGCGCTCTTCTGCGCATAGGCGTCGTACCAACCCTTGTTTGCTGCAATAGGAGCAGTCAGCGGAGTATCCACGACCCCCGGTCCGATCGCATTGACTCTCACCCCGCTTGGTCCAAGCTCAGCAGCGAGGGTGCGGCACATCTGCAGCACACCGGCCTTGGTCGCCGCATAGACTCCCTGGCCCGGCTCGACCGTCAGCGCTCGAATGCTGGCAAACGCGATAATGCTTCCCTTCCCGCGTCTCGCCATATTGCGTCCAGCAGTAGTGATCAATCGGAAAGTCCCCTTCAGGTTCAGCCCGACCACGCGATCAAACTCCTCGTCGCTCATCTGCACCAACGGCTTGCGAACATTAATCGCCGGAGTCGTCACCAGCACATCCAGGTCCGGCAACGCATCGATGGCCCTAACGACTTCGCCGCTGTCGCGCATATCGAACGCAAGCGCCATCGCCTTCCCTCCGGTTTGCGCAATCGTCTCAGCCACCTTCTGTGCTGCTTCAACATTCAGATCGGCACAGATTACGTGTGCGCCATGCGCACCGAGGCCATAGGCCGCGGCTTCGCCAATGCCGCTTCCTGCTCCGACCACCAAAGCCTGCTTCCCCGTCAGGTCAAATAGCTTCCTGTAGTCAAACAATGCTGCACCCCTTCGTCACCCCGGAATTCCCCACACGGGTTTGTACCAGCAACTCTTACTTCTCTGCAAACCGGCTGCTCCGCATCTGCTGACATGCCGCACTCCTATCCTGCAGCGGGATCCACAGCCGACCCAGCGACCACCTTCGCCTGGACTGCCGACGTCCCCTCCGCTGGATACGCGTCGAGTTGTCTGCCGCCTCAGTACTCCACCAAGGGATCTTGGCGTTACCATAGAGGGGCTAGCCGTCTCTGATCGAGGTTTCTATGTCAACGACCTTAGTACCTGACCTGACCGCTCAAACCTCCCCGTCCTCTCCTCTGCGTACCGTCCCACACTGGATCAACGGCCGCGCTGTCGTCGGAACCTCCGGACGATCCGGCAATGTATACAATCCCGCTACCGGCGAGATTCAGGCGACGGTTCCCTTCGCAACGGATGCAGAGCTAAACAGCGCCGTGGAAGCCGCTCGAGCAGCCTTCCCTGAATGGTCCGCGCAGCCACCCTTGCGCCGCGCGCGCATCCTCTTCCGTCTTCGCGAGCTTCTTGAACAGAAATCCGATGAACTCGCTGCCATCCTCACGTCCGAGCACGGAAAGGTTCTTTCCGACGCCAAAGGCGAGGTGACCCGAGGCCTCGAGGTCGTTGAGTTTGCCACCGGAATTCCTCAACTCCTCAAGGGGGAGTACACCGACCAGGTCGGCGCCGGCATCGACAGCTGGTCCATGCGTCAACCCCTCGGAGTGGTTGCAGGCATCACCCCCTTCAACTTTCCGGCAATGGTTCCCCTCTGGATGTTTCCTATCGCACTGGCCTGCGGAAATACCTTCGTCCTCAAGCCCAGCGAACGCGACCCCTCCGCATCCATCTTCCTCGCGGAGTTCCTCAAAGAAGCTGGCCTTCCCGACGGCGTCTTCAACGTCGTTCACGGAGATAAGCAGACCGTCGACGGAATCCTCGATCACCCCACCATCTAGGCCGTCAGCTTCGTCGGCTCTACACCCATCGCCGAGTACGTCTACACTCGCGGCACAGCGCATGGTAAGCGCGTTCAGGCCCTTGGCGGAGCCAAGAACCACATGATCGTCATGCCCGACGCCGACCTCGATCAGGCCGCGGACGCTCTGGTGGGCGCCGCATACGGATCAGCAGGCGAGCGTTGCATGGCCATCTCGATCGCCGTCGCAGTCACTAACGCCACTGGCGACGCACTCATTGAGAAACTCCGCCCACGGATTGCCGCTCTCCAAATCTCCCCTGGCACCGAGCCCAAGGCCGATATCGGTCCACTCATCACAGGCCAGCACCTCGAGCGCGTACGCAGCTACCTCGATACCGGTTCCAAAGAAGGGGCAACCCTGCTCATTGACGGACGCGAAACCACGCTCCCTCGTGGTGAAGGCTTCTTTCTTGGGGCCTGCCTCTTTGACCACGTCAAGCCTGAGATGCGGATCTATCGCGAGGAAATATTCGGCCCCGTACTCGGCATCGTGCGCGCCAACACCTTCGAAACCGCACTCCAGCTCATCGACGAGCACGAGTTCGGCAACGGCACTTCCATCTTCACCCGCGACGGCGACACCGCTCGCACCTTCGCGCAGCGCGTCCAGGTCGGCATGGTTGGCATCAACGTCCCCATTCCCGTTCCCATGGCCTTCCACAGCTTCGGCGGCTGGAAGCGCTCACTCTTCGGCGACCATTCGATCTATGGCCCCGAGGGCGTACGCTTCTACACCCGGATCAAAACTGTCACCGCGCGCTGGCCCACTGGCATCCGTACCGGCGTCGATACAACCATGCCTACTCTGGGCTGACTTAGGGTATCGTCGGGGAGAGACTCATCGAGGAGAACCAAATGCTCCGAGCTCTTCCTGCAGCTCTCTTCGCCATCGTCTGCGCTTCCGCCTTCGCCGCAGACCATGCCCTGCTCGCGACGCCGACCACGGTTGCCTGGGGCTACTACTCCGGCACCTCAAAGCCGGTCCTCACCGTCCACTCCGGCGACACGGTCACCATGCAGACGCTTTCCACCTGCGGTTCTCCCGAGCGCCTCATCGAGCGCGGGGTCAAACCAGAAGACATTCCTCCCTACACGGCTCCAATCTACAAAGAAGTAACGGACAAAGGCCCCGGCGGCCACATCCTAACCGGCCCGGTAGCTATTGAAGAAGCAGAGCCCGGCGATGTCCTCGAGGTGCAGATCCTCAAAATCGATATCGATGCCAACTTCGCGTGCAACGGATTCGCCCTCAATCGTGGCTTCCTGCCCATGGACTATCCTTACAGCCGCAACAAGATCATCCCTCTCAATCGCAAAGCGATGCTCGCAAACTTCGCCCCCGGAATCAGCATCCCACTGCATCCGTTCTTCGGCAGCATGGGAGTCGCCCCCGCCGGGGCACGCATCGACAGCGCTCCTCCCTTCTCGCACGCTGGCAACATGGACAACAAGGAACTCGTCGCCGGCACGACCCTCTACATCCCCATCGCCGTCAAAGGTGCCCTCTTTCAAGCTGGAGACGGTCACGCCGGACAGGGCAACGGCGAGGTCGACATCACCGCCCTCGAAACCTATCTAACCGGAACCTTCCGCTTGGTCGTCCACAAGGACAAACATCTCATCTGGCCGCGGGCCGAGACGCCAACCCACTACATCTCGATGGGTTTCAGCAAAGACCTGAAGGAAGCGACCGAGCTCGCCCTGCGCGACATGATCGACTTCCTCGTCACAGAAAAGCACCTCAGTCGCGACGACGCCTACATGCTCTCCAGCGTTGCTGTCGATCTCGATATCACCCAACTCGTTGATGGCAATGTGGGGGTTCATGCCATGTGCCCCAAAAATATCTTCACGAACTCATCCCATTGAACCGGACAGAGCCAGCATCGTTTAGATTTTTTCGCACTAGAATCGACCTTCTCCATCGTCTCCAATCGCCGCATCCCAGGCCCTTCGGACCGTCACCCTCTTTTGAGGGGTGAACTCCGTCAACTGCGCTGCTGACGCATCTTCTCCATGCGGTCATAGAGATCCTGCAACTCCTTAACGCCCTCTTCGGCCGCGGCCCGGTCCGGTTCTTCATTCGTATCGTTCCAGCCGGTCTCCTCTCCATGCGGATTTGGCTGGACTACAATCCCATCCCGCCGCCCCAGAACATACAGGTCATTGAAGTTCAGTCCGTAATTCACACCCTCCTGCGGGATCAGCCACGCAATCTGCCCACGCACCGGGACAATGCTCTCATCGCTCCAAAGCTGCCTCGCTCCATACCCTGTGCAATTGATGATTCCCTTTTGTGGCAACGCCACAATCTCCTGCGGCGAGTGAAACTCGCGCGTCTCCATAACACCCCCGGCAATCAAAAAATCATTCATCAATTGCCGCGAATAGTCCGACACGTTGAACGTCAACGACGTGCTTCGCCACACATGCTTCGCCGGAAACGGATGCATCCCAGCTGGAATCTCCTGCGCTCTCGGTCCCAGGTCCGAGATCCGATCCTGGTAGTGCGCAAAATCATGCCGCTGCAAATCATCCTGGCGCATCTGAACATGTCTGTCCGCGCTAGACATATCCGACAACGTATACCGGTCTGTCCATTCAATCGGCGTTCCCGGCATCCCAAGGTAGCTCTGGTACATCGCAAAAGAGCTCCGCGCCATCGCCTCCCACTGCGCAGCAAAATCCGGCGCCGCCGCCGAGGTCAACGCAATCCGAGAGTCCGGCGTCCAGGATCCCGTCGCTCGCGAAGACCGCACAAACGGCGGCCGCTCCTTGGCGTAGATGGTCACCCGCAATCCCGCTCTCTGCGCTGTAATCGCCGCGGTCAATCCAAGCGCACCGCATCCCACAACCGCTACTTCTTTGCTTCCATTCGCAGCATCCATGGCCTTCCGCACCACAACATCTGCGGAGCCCCACGAGAGTGACCATCCACTACCGCCGTGGCCATAGTTGTGCACAACCACCTTGTCGCCTACGCGCTCAACATCCAATCGCGGTCCCGCTGCACGAAACGGTCTCAGGCAAACCGTGATCCGAAAGATGCGGTCGATGTGCGCGCGTATCGGAACAATCGGCCCAACCGCATCATAGAAAGGCAGGGTAGGCACGACGGGTGCTGGAGGCGCAGCCGCGCGTTTCGCGCATCCCGACAACCCCATCGCGCTCAATCCAGCCAGCGCTCCGGAACCCTGTAAAAAGGAACGACGATCCATCACGCTTCTCCTTCGGCAAAGAGGTGTGGTCTTCAAGAACGAATTTCAAAAAGGTGGGAGAGGACTCTCAATACAGTTATAGCCTGAATCGTCCCCAATGGTCGAAACGCCAACAACTACCTGCTGCCAACTGAAATTCGAACCCTCGCCTCTCCTCCGGTCGGTAGCCTCACCGCAAGCGGAACACATTCGAAGCCAGGGACCAGGTTGAAAGTCCGCTCCTTCGGCACAGGCTCAAAATCCGTACCCTTCGCCTCAACTTCCAGCACTCCTCTTTTCTTCCGAATCCGGACCGTCTCACCCGCCGACTCGACCGGCTCATCCCTCCGCGCAACAATCGGAACAATTAAGCGCATCGGCACGTTCGCTCCTCCGCCACTGCTCGAACTCGCCACAATCTCCACAACCGCATCGCTCAATCGATAGACGAGGTGATACTTTACCTGTCCCGCAGCTGGCGGCTGATGCGCAGCAGTGAGCAGGTTCCCCTGTGCATCAAACACAATCTGCCCGTCACGATGAGTTGCCGTGACAACCGCCGCGAAATCGCTCAGGCTCGTGTACGTCTTGCTTCCATCCGTCCATTCGATCCGCGGAGTAAGCGTCATATGCGGATAGTCACCGAACGCCTGCTGGTTCGAAATCTCAATCATCTCGTACTGCGTCATACTTGCCACCAGCACAGGGCCGAGGGTGCGATGGTACAGCAGCGACAACGCTCCACCCGAAGCGTGTCCCCCTCCCGCCGAACCACCTCCGGCCTGCACTCGCTCGACGTACTCCCAGTCATACTCCGTCACTGTTGCGCGCCAGTCACCAACGGCCGCCAGTCGGGTTCCAATCTCCGGGTAGGTCTTCAATCCATAGGCCTCATCGCGAGGTAACGTCAGGTGCCCTCCGCTAAGAGAGGTCGAATCGCCGCGATCCAGCACCGTAGCCAGTGCCTTCGCATGAGTGAAGGTGTGATGAACACAGGGAAGATCGCCATGCTCAAAGTAGTCCGGGCCGCCATATAGCAACCCATCATGCGTGCACTTCGCCATCCGCTCCAGATTGCGTCGCGCAACCTCACCAAACCGCGGCTCATACTTCGCCATCAACACATAGCCGGGCTGGCACCCATCACTCGTCCTGCTGCCCCACCACGTCCACTTGTAGTTGCGAGTTCCCCAGCTATTGTCCCAGCCACCATCCGGAAGCATGAACTCCATATGCGTCTTCAGCGCAGCAACCGTCTTCTCACGTACAGCTTCATCGTTCGTCAGTGTCGAGTAGAGCGCCAGCGCAGGCAGCGACTCTTCCACGTTGTACCCCAGGTCCACAGGCCTGCATCGCTTCACACTCACTCCCGTCTGCGGATGGCCCTCACCAAACAGCAATCCATTCTCCGTGAGGTACTCCATCGCCTCGTGCGCCAGTTTTCTCCCGCGATCGAGATAATGCGCATCTCCCAGAACCTTCCCACACATGACAAAACACGCTGACGCTGTGATTGGATAGTTAATGTTCCCCGTCTCGATTGTGATGAATCCGTCGAGAAACTTCGCCGCCTTCCGCAGGCGCTCCGTCCATTGCTGTCGGGTGGCGGAATCCAGCACCTCGCCGTGGTGCTCGAGTGCCTCCGCCAGCGCAATCGCGTGGAAGACCGTGATTCCCTTCCAGGAACTGAGCGTCACATCATTAACCCAACTCCCATCCGACCGGCTCACCTGCCGCTCACCCCACGCATGCACGAGTAGCGCCGCCTGCAGATACTTCGCCTCGCCGGTCCGGTGTGCCATCGACAACAGCGGATAGAGGGCATCCCCGCATCGTCCATGAATAATCCCGCAGGATGGACACAACAGACCACCCCGCAGCGCAGGATCCTGGATCGCCGTCACCTGATGCGCCAGCAATCCATTACACCAGGTCTGCAGCAACTCCGCGTAAGCAGCGCTGTCACCCGCAACGTCCCGTCCTACATCCGTCGCCTCAGTAGCCGACACCATCAACTCTGGATACGCAACCCTCAACCCCAACCACGTTGCCCCAGCACCCGATAAACCCAGCACATCCCGTCGCGAAAACCCACCACCCATCGAATTCCTTCTCATCGAGCCATACTAGCTGAATCAAGACAGCGGCTCATCGCGAAAAAGCGGAGAACGCGCTTTGATTTCTTAGAGACTCGACACCGTCAACGTCACATCGGCACGCGCCCACGCAGCGTCAAACTGTTGCTTGACCCATGCAGCATCTGAATCCTTCTTCTGCGCGACAAGACTTTGCCAAAGTCCATACAATGACCGTCCGCTCCGAGGATTGCTCTGCAGATCGCGCCGGAATACCGTTTCGGCTTCGGCCGCCTTTCCATCCCGCAGCAGAGCACCACCAAGCGACTCCCGCACCGGATAGTACCAGTCCGCCGGCTCGTTATAGGCAAGCGTATCCCACAGCGCTACAGCCTTCTTCCACTGCTCGATCGCAGTCGCCGGGTCGCCCTTCGCCTCCGCAATTCGCGCATCCAGCACAGTCAGCGTCAGGTCCATGATCGTCTTCGCCGGATTCATAAAATCCTGCGACACATCCGCTGGAAGCTTCGCTGCCAGTTTCGCAAAGGCATCGCGCTCAGCAACTGATTCCTTCAACTTCCCCGTCGCGGCATAGGCCGAACTGCGCGCATAGAGCCACATCGCGCTCAACACCACCATGTCCTTGGGAGGCTCCGGTGCCTTCAATATGTCATCCCAGCGGCCAAACCGAACCAGCACCCAAGGTTGTGTCGGCAAAAACCACTCGACCATCTTGTTCGCTGCCACCGAAGGCTCTATATGCTTGACCAACTTATCAGCCGCCTCCAACGCGCATGCCGACCGCCCATCCATCATGCATGCAGCAGCAAGAAAGTGGATGTTATGTGTGTAATACATCAGGTCGTACATGTTAGGAACGCCCTCAAGGTGCTGGCTGTGCTGATACGCCTGATCAGCCACGATCGCCTGTTCATTCGCAGCCGCGGCTCCTTGAAAGTCGCCCACTCGCTGATAGATGTGCGCCGGCATGTGCACCAGGTGTCCTGCCGCCGGGGCAAGCGTCTCCAGGCGCTTGGCACTCGGCAAACCCGCCGATGGATCCCCCGAAGCCTCCACCGCATGGATAAAGAAGTGGTTCGCTCCAACATGATTTGGGTCCCGGACAAGCACCCCTCGCAGCGTCGACACAATCTCGTCGGTGCCCTCCGCTGCCTTTCCATCGAGACTCCAAAGCTGCCACGGATGCAGATCCATGAGGCTTTCAGCATAGAGCGTCGCTGCATCCAGATCATCTGGATACCTTGCCACCAATGCCTTCATCGCCCTGCCGTACGCCTCGCCCTGTGTCTCGAGATCAGACGAATACCGCGTCGCTAGCGCATCAAGATAGTCCCGCTCGGGAAAAGGCCCACCCCTGGCAAGCTGTCTTCCGCGAGCAATCGCATCCACCGCCTGTTTTGCGCGCGCGTGTCCGATGTCGATGTCGTTGTAGTTCGGACCCACGGCAAGCGCTACACCCCACCAGGGCATCGCTGCCTTCGGGTCTAGCTCAGCAGCCCTCGCAAACGATCGCCGTGCTTCATCATGGTTGAACGCGAAGATGTAGTCCATCCCCTGGTCGAAGTACTTCTGCGCCTCAGCACTCGTCGTCCGGATCGTGTGGTGCGAATTACCCAACCCTTCCACCAGCACCACCGGCCGATGGTCGTCTTCCCGGGCAGGCATCTGCATCTGTGCCCAACCCAACTCAGATATCAGGGCTAGCAACGACAATCGAAGCGCAAACCTTGCCACAATCACCTGCAACCTCTCAAAACCAAGGCTTAAAGGACAGAATCATCCCACCCAAAACTCGAGACAAAGTACAAGAAACTGCCTGCAAACTCTCCGAAGGCTACAAAAGCTGGTCGGCGATCACGAGAGCCTCATCCAACGCGGACACCGCCTTATCAATGTCCGCCTTCTCGACAATTAGCGGCGGAGCCAACACGAAGTGGCTCATCCACGCCTGCATCACGACTCCCTGCCCCAGCATCTTCGCAGCAACCTGGTCCACCACCAACACCTTGCCGTCCAGCTTCTCCTGCCATTGATTGAAAGGAGCCTTCGTTTTCTGGTCTTTCACCAACTCCACCGCCCAGAACAATCCAAGGCCACGCACATCGCCGATCGACGCATGCTTGTTCTTTAATGCGACAAGCTTCTCACCGAGATACTCCCCCATCTCCGCGGCACGATCCACAAGATTCAACCTCTGCATCTCGCGAATCGTCGTCACTGCAGGCCCTAGGGACATCGGATGAGCCTCGTACGTGTGTCCGTGAGAGAAGTAGTGATCGTCGAAGAACTCCGCAATCTTCATCGTCGTAGCGCAAAGCCCCAGCGGAACGTAGGCCGAAGTAATTCCCTTCGCTGTCGTAAGAATGTCAGGTTTCACGCCCCAGTGATCGATCGCAAACCATTTGCCGGTGCGTCCCCAACCGCTCATCACCTCATCCGCAATTAAGAGCACTCCATGGTCGTCGCAAATCTTCCGCAGCTTCGGAAAATACTCCGGCGGAGGCACCAGTACGCCATTGGTTCCCACCACCGGCTCCATCAACACCGCCGCCACATCACCTTCATTGGAGATCATGTGCTCTAAATAGTCCGCGCAAGCCACCCCGCACGACGGATACGTATGCTTGATCGGGCAGTTGTAGCAGTTCACCTCCGGCGAGAAGATGACTCCCGGCCCTTTCCCCGCCGGCTCCATCGCCCAACGGCGCGGATCCCCGGTCGCGGCAATCGAACCTGCTGTCGATCCGTGATAGGACCGGTAGCGGGCAATGATCTTCGACTTGCCCGTATACATGCGGGCAATCTTGAACGCCGCCTCATTCGCCTCCGTCCCAGAGGGAGCGAAGAAAAACTTCGTCAACCCCTTCGGCAACACGTCCAGCAGCAGCTTGCTCAACTCCGCCCGCGCCGTCGTCGCATAGAAAGGAGCCGCATAGGCCAGTGTCCTGGCCTGCTCCGCAATAGACTCGATCACCGCAGCATTGTTGTGGCCCAGATTCATACACATCAGCTGCGACGAAAAATCCAGGTACTTCTTCCCCTTTCCATCCGTGAAGTAGCACCCATCCGCACTCACCATGTGGTTCGGATTCCAGCCCTTCTGCTTTCTCCACGTGCCGTAGTTGTGCTGCCGGGTAAGGTCAATCACTTCCTGCGATGTAAGCGCACTCGACATATCCACACTTCTTTCTTGATTGCAAAATCGACCGACTCCCAAATGCATCCAAGTCAGTTATCAGATCCGGCGGACTCGCGCGGTTGCATGCATCCTCGACCGCTCCAACTCTGGCGCTGTCTCAAACACAGCCTCACCAAACCGGATCGCTCCCATCAACAGGCTCGCGCTGCGCTCCATTGCCTTTCGAATATGGTCCGCGGCCTTCCCCCGCGCTTGCTCGGCGTTGCCCTCTCGAATCGCCTCTACCAAGCCAATATGCTCTGCCACCAG
>Ga0126381_100009417_pt1 | contig 10967 bp, 9 predicted proteins | sample PanSoiMetPlot_28_FD_96465 | JGI IMG/M metagenome (GOLD analysis project Ga0126381, IMG submission 96465) | Tropical forest soil microbial communities from Panama - MetaG Plot_28 | ecosystem: Environmental > Terrestrial > Soil > Tropical forest > Bulk soil | place: Panama | collected 2016-02-17
CGAATGTACTCCGTACTTACGGGCCGCATAGGAAGCCGCCGCTACCACTCCGCGCTGATTCGACTTGCCCCCGACTACCACGGGCTTGCCTTTCAGCGATGGATCGAACAGTTCTTCTACCGAAACGAAGAAAGCGTCCATGTCGACATGGCAAATCAGCTGTTGCATGCCGTTTCATCCGAGGAAACTCGCGCCGATTACGCGAGGAAGTCCTGCCAAATCCGAGATTACTTCAATTTCGCGCCACGCCCCGACGAGCATGACGCGCACAGGATTCAGCGACTGATAGCCAAGTTCCATCAGCAGTCGGCCACCGGGTTTGAGAGCATTCGCGGCAGCCGTAATCAGCCGCTCATAGATCTCTAATCCACTTTCGCCCGCAAACAGCGCCATCTGCGGTTCCCAATCACGAACCTCCACTTGCATATTGGACGCATCTGCGCCCGGTACATATGGAGGATTGGAAATGATCAGATCGATACTCGCGACGCCGGCTGCGTCAAGTAAATCCGTTGCGAGAAGATTCACGCTGGCTCCGTAACTATCACGGTTCCGTGCGGCGATGCGAAGGGCCTGACAAGAAATGTCGGAGGCGTTCACAGCTCGTCCCGTTTCGAGAGCCAGAGTGACCGCGATCGCGCCGGACCCCGTACCGACATCCATTACGCGTGCGCCTGGATGTGCCGCCAGCCACGCGAGTCCGGCCTCTACCAGATGTTCGGTCTCGGGGCGGGGGATCAGGACGTCGGGGTTGACGTAGAAATTCCGTCCGAAAAATTCCTGCCGGTGGGTAATGTATTGTGTTGGCTTACCGTTTAGACGCTCGCTCAGATAACGTCCATAGTGGATCCATGCAAGCTGCGTCAATTCGTCGGCGCCGTGCGCATAGAGGTAGGGCCGGTTACGGCGTAGCGCGTGACATAAGAGGACCTCGGCGGTCAACCGCGGTACCGGAATTGCTGCCTTGTCCAGAATTTCCGCGCCCTGCCGCAAGGCAGTTTGCACGGTCACAGATGTGCCGCGCTACGCGGCCTGCCCCTCATCACCCAACCGCTCGGCTTGGTAGTAGTTTGTGAGGGCATCGACAACCGGCTGAAGCCTTCCCTCTATGATGAGGTCCAGTTGATGCAGGGTCAGCCCGATACGGTGATCCGTCAAGCGGTTTTGCGGGAAGTTGTAAGTCCGGATCTTTTCACTTCGGTCACCGGTACCAACCATGCTTTTGCGCTCAGCGCCGATTTGCGCCATCTGCTTTTCGAGCTCCATTTGATAAAGCCGGGAGCGCAGAACCTGCATCGCTTTGGCACGGTTTTTGATCTGTGACTTCTCGTCCTGGCACGAGACCACCGTATTGGTCGGCAAGTGGGTAATGCGCACAGCCGAATAGGTAGTGTTGACCGACTGGCCGCCAGGTCCGGACGAGCAGAACGTATCGATGCGGATGTCTTTCGGATCCACTTGTACGTCCACTTCGTCCGCTTCAGGCATGACCACCACAGTGATTGTGGATGTATGAACGCGGCCTTGCGTCTCCGTCTCTGGGACACGCTGCACGCGGTGGACTCCACTCTCATACTTCAGGCGGCTGTAAACCTTGTTGCCGCTGATCAGGGCGATTACTTCATTTAAGCCACCAACCGACGATTCGCTAAGCGAGGTAACTTCCACTTTCCAGCGCTGCTCTTCCGCGTAGCGCGTGTACATCCGGAAGACTTCGGCTGCAAATAAAGAAGCCTCATCCCCACCCGCACCTTTTCGTATTTCCAGCACGACGTCCTTTTCGTCGTTCGGATCTTTAGGCAAGAGCAACATACGGAGTTCCTGTTCCAGCGCAGCCACCTGGGGCTCAAGGCGGACGACTTCGAGTTCAGCCATTTGCCGGAGATCCAGGTCTTCTTCCGTCAACATGGCTCGTGAGTCAGCCAGTTCCTGCTGCGCTCTTTTCCATTCGCGATATTTCGTTACCAGCTCCGTAAGCTCGCTCTGTGCTTTCGCGACTTTGCGGTACTCCTCGGGCTCATTGATTACGCTGGCATCTGCCATTTTTGCCGTTAGCTCGTTGAATCGCGCTTCGGCTTCGTTTAATCGCTCCGTGTATTGCATACAAGTGATGAGACTGCTTTCCGGTCTGTTCAGGCGATCACCAGAACTCCGCCTTGCGCTTCCTCGAGTTCCATAGCCCGGCCCAGGGCGTGAATAGCTACCTCCGTTTGCTGATTAGATGGGGGCTGGGTGGTTACGCGTTGCAACCATAATCCCGGCTGTGTCAGTAATGACAAAAGTCCGCCACGCCGCTTGGCGGCGAATCGTATAACTTCATAGCTCACACCGACAATGAGCGGCAAGAGCGCCACCCGCGCGATGAACTTCAACCAGAAGTTATCAAGCGGCAAAAACGCATAACAAATCATCGCAATAATCAGCACAACCACCAGAAAACTTGTGCCGCACCGCGGATGCCAGGTCACAAATCTCTGGGCATTTTCGACGGTGACTGGCTGTCCCGATTCAAAGTTGAAGACGACCCGGTGCTCGGCGCCATGGTATTCGAAGACCCTATGCATCTCTTTCATTCGCGAGAGCAGGAACATGAAGCCCAAAAATATGGCGATACGCAGACTGCCGTCGACCATATTGATCGCAAACCGGCCACCGACGGCGGGGAAATGATGGCCCAGCAGTGTAGCCAGATACAGCGGAACGAATTTGTAGAGCGCGATCATGAAAGCCAGCGAGAAGCCGATTTGCAGTACCATCGCGCCGGATCCAAGTTCTTTTTTTTCGACTTTTTCGCTCCCCGAGGCAGTCTCCAAAGCGCATTCCGCCGAGAACTTCAAAGCCTTCATGCCCAGCCACATGGCATGCCCAAGGGTTCCCAATCCACGAAAGACCGGCAACTTAAAAATCGGATAGCGGTCGGACAATCGCGGCAGAGCGCTCTCTTGCGTGACAATTTTGTAGTCCGGCTTACGCACCGCCACACAATAGCTGTGCGGGGAGCGCATCATGACTCCCTCCATTACGGCTTGACCCCCTACCAGGGTGGTCTCTTCCCCGTTTTCCAGAACCGGAAGTAGTTGAATGTGGGTGAAAAAACGCCAAAACCCGCGAAGATTCAACGAGAAAGGCCCTCCATTTAGTATATCTGGTAACTAGCATACTCGCTTACGCTCATTGGAACCGATGTCAAAATTCCCAGTAGTCTTTCTGGCCCTGCTTCTCGTTGCATCTGTGAGTAACTCCAGCGCCCAGCAGGCCAACGCTCCTCCTCAGGCGGTACAAAAAGCTACGCCAGCCCGGCAGACCGTCCCTCCCGACCGTGAGCGGCCGCCCCAGGAGCCGGTCCGGCCTGATCAGACGGAACGCCCGCAGACCGCGACTCCCGCACCGGAAGCAGGACGCGGCAGCGGGCCGGAAGTGCATTTTGACATGTCGGAAGTTCCGCCGTCTGTGACGCACCATCAAATCCGGCTCGGCGGAAAAGTCCTCCGCTATACCGCGACGGCCGGCCGGTTGCCGATCAAGGAGGCAGGGAACAGGACGGAAGCGCTCATGTTTTTCGTCGCTTACACCCTCGACGATGCCGATCCCGATACTCGGCCCTTGACGTTCGCTTTCAACGGCGGCCCGGGTTCCGCCTCTATTTGGCTCCATATGGGGGCGCTTGGCCCCCGCAAGGTCGTTCTGCAGAAAAGCGGTTTCATGCCGCCGGCGCCTTATCGCCTCGAAGATAACCAGCAAACGTTGCTGGATAAGACGGACATCGTTCTGGTGGACGCGATAGGAACGGGGTTCAGCCGCCCTGCGAGTACTGAAACTGGCAAGAAGTTTTGGAGCGTCAAGGGTGATATCGAGTCGTTCGGCGAATTCATTCGCCTCTATTTAACCCGCCACGAACGTTGGTCTTCACCCTTGTTCCTTTTTGGCGAGAGCTATGGTACAACACGTTCGGCTGGGGTAGCCGGCTACCTCGCAGACAAAGGTATCTCATTTAACGGCATTGTCCTGCTCTCTACCGTTTTGGCTTTTCAGACGCTCGAGTTTGAACGCACAAACGACGAACCCTATCTGCTGATCCTTCCCTCCTACACCATGATTGCTGCTTATCACCATAAGCTGGCGCCCGAGCTCACGCAAAATCTGGAAAAAACGCGCGCTGAAGTAGAGCGCTGGGCGTCAACCGACTACGCCCGCGCGCTAGCCATGGGCGATTCGCTCACTTCGCAGGAACGTGAGAACATCGTCGACGGGTTGGCACGGTATACGGGGCTCAGCAAAGAGATCATCGAGCAGTACAATCTGCGCGTTGATGTGCAAGGCTTCACGCACTATTTGTTGGCTGATCAGAAGCTCCGGGTCGGCCGCCTGGACGGTCGTTTTACAGGTCCCGATCCCGAAGGATTCGTCGAAACGCAGTTCTTCGATCCCACCAGCGCCTCGACGCTTCCGCCTTTCAGCTCCGTCTTTAACAGCTATCTTCGTCGCGAACTAAACTACTCGACCGACATGCCGTACTACACATTCGCCCACGGCGAGTATGGCCCGGCTTTCAAGTGGGACTGGGGCTCAGCAGGCGAAGGCTTTCCCGATACCGCGTCGGCTCTCCGCCAGGCTATCGTCAAGAATCCGTACTTGAAGGTCCGCGTGCTTGAGGGCTACTATGATTTGGCTACGCCGTACTTCGCCGCAAACTACACCATGGATCATCTTGACCTGACGCCGCGTTACCACGGCAACATTAGTTTCAGCACCTACCCATCGGGACACATGGTCTATCTGGATTCTGATTCGCTCAAGAAAATGAAAGATGATGTTGCGGGCTTTGTCGATACCGCGATCTCCGGAGCACAGTAGCGTTCGTTTATGGCAAGCACCTTACTTCCGCAACGTTCGAATAGCGGTCTGCCTCCCTTCATCCGGTCCGGTAGCTTTTTTGAAGACTTAGGACGCTCGCTCGATAGTCGTGTACCGCGCGTCGGGTTGGCGGCTCTCCTGGTGGCCCTCTTTTCCGTTCTTTATTTCACCAAAACCTATTTCGCTGCTGCAGAAAAAACATTTTGGTACGACGAGCTGTCCACTCTGTACATTTCCCGCTTTCCTACTTTTCAAACTGCTTGGGCTGCGGTGTTGCGCGGCGCCGATTACAATCCTCCGTTGTTTTACATTATTCACCGTGCCGCTCGCTCTATGTTTGGCGAAGGCCTTGTCGCGTTTCGCCTGCCGGAGATCCTGAGCTTCTGGGTTCTGGGACTGTGCCTCTTTCGATTTGTTAACCGGCGCGCCGGCCTTCTCGGCGGCTGGATCGCCATGGCGATTCCGGCACTCACCGGTGCATATTTCTATGCTTTCGAAGCTCGCCCCCATGGACTGGTGCTCGGGTTTTGTGGTTTGGCATTACTGTGCTGGGACATGCTCGAAGAAAAGCAGACCCGGTTCTGGCTCATAGCGTTTTCGGTATGCCTGGAAGCCGCGTTTTTTATTCACTGTTTTGCTCTCTTGCTGACCGTTCCCTTCGGCCTCGTTGAGCTTTCGAGAACCATCGAACGAAAGCGCATCGCCTGGAACAGATGGCTGGCCATAGCTGTACCGGCAATCGTCGCGGTAAGCATTTTTGTTCCTTTGTTCTGGTCTTACACACACCGTTTTCGTCATTCGGTAGAGCGCATACACTCCTTCAAAGCGTCTGCCCTTTATCGGATACCGGCTTTTTATAAGGAACTGCTCGAACCCTGCATCCTTGTCGTCGTGTTGCTGCTGGTAGTCCTCGTGATGCGTCGAGCGGTTAGCGTGAAAAACTTTGGGAAATCGATATCGGCTCTGATCGTTGGATTCATCGTTCTCCCTCTTGGCGGCGTTGTGCTAGCTCGCATTGTCAGCGCGCCTCTTTTTCTTCGTTACTTTGTCTCGGCCGTAGTCGGAATCGCTCTTCTATTTGGTCTCGGAGTCGGATTCTCCTCACAACGCTGGGTTCGTGTCTTACTCGCAGGCGCTGTAGCCTGCGCGTTAGGGGTTTCCTGCGTGAACACCGTCCGCTTCTACTATCGAGGCTGGGGTGACGAACTGATAGAACCCAGTACTAAACTTCTCATGAATACGGTTCCAGGAAACCCGCTCGGCATCCACCAGTTACTTACGAGTCATAGTAAGGAAGGTATTCCGGTCATGGTTCCGTTCTTCCTCGATTTCACCTATCTTCAATTCTATTGGCCTGACAACGGACGGCTGTATGGTCTCAAACCATCTAGTCTCGACGAAGTGGGGGCAGTCTACCACTCCTCGCGTCCATTGGGTCCCGCAGACCAGAAGGTAAAATTCGCGGAATTCGCGGCAGCCCATCCGGTGTACTTCGTTTACGGTCAGACCTACGCGTATCCGTTTCTTTCACAGGTGGCTTCCCGGGGAGCCATTCTTGAATCATTTGTATATGATGAAACGACGGACTATTTCCTCGCCAAGGTTCGCATGCGGCCGTTCCGTTCGATTGCAAGCCAATAGAATCGTTAGTCGTTTCTTTAGGGTCTGCCGATCGTACTCCCGATGTGCTGCCAGTGCAGCATGAATTCCGCGTCAGTTCTAACGAATCAGCTCATCCCGTTGGTCAGACTGGAAAGGAAATGGCTCGTAATCTAGAAGACCCCTTTCTGCCAGCGCAATTTCTACTTATCCTGCCGTTGCTCCGAGCTTGAGGTGCGGGACAAATCCAATCCAAGCGTGGCCATATATCTAGCGGAAACGGGTAAAGGGGATTGCCCAGTGCTCGCGTGTGTAGCCGAAAGTCCGGCCGGTTAATTGATCTGAGCAAATGTCGGCATTTAAGGCAGATTCATACTTTTCATTAGTACACCTAGCCGGGCATTACACACCCGCCCCAAAGCTAAATATTTTTAATCCGGATTGACGTTACATGCATCATCACAACAGGTTTCGCCCGAGCGTCGCCAATTCGCTCCCTGAGAAGTCATGCCGTTACTGCTCCATAAAGCCAGGCCCATGTGTGGCAGCGGTCACGGCTTGCAGGCCTCGGGAAATCATGAAACCCATAACGTTGGTGGCTGGGATTGTGGAACCACTGAATTTCTTCCGCGCTTCTTCAGCGATCAGGCAGTAATCCAAAACTACTTCCGAGCCAATATTGGAAACGTATCATAATGACGAATACGTTTTCTTCCAACGTCAGGTTATTTCACGGAGACGGTGGTGCATGACTCTATTTCCCAAAATTACACGAGAGAACTTCGACGCCGTGCTGTTCGATTTAGATGGCGTGTTGACGGCTACGGCCAAACTTCATGCCGCCGCTTGGAAACAGACGTTTGACCGTTTCCTAAAGGTTCGGGCTCAGGCGCGGCAAGAGAATTTCGTCCCCTTCGATATTTCGGAAGACTACCTTCGATACGTTGACGGCAAAACACGGTTTGATGGGGTCCAAAGTTTTCTCGCGTCTCGTGGAATTGATTTACCGTATGGGGCTCCGACTGATCTGCCCATGGATGAAACAGTTTGCGGAGTCGGAAACCAGAAGAACGAATTTGTGAACGAGATTATGGCTAAACAGGGAGTCGAAGCGTTTCCTGGATCGGTCAACGCGGTTAATTTCCTGCGAAAGCAGGGATACAAAACGGCGGTGGTTTCTTCGAGTGAGAACTGTGCGGCGGTTCTCAAGGCCGCCGGAATCGACTCGCTTTTCGAGACTCGAGTTGACGGTCTCACTGCTACGGAGTTCGGTTTGGCTGGGAAACCGGACGCTGCGATGTTCCTCGCAGCCGCGCGACAACTAGGTGTCGAGGCCAAGCGATCCATCGTAGTGGAAGACGCTATTGCTGGAGTGCAAGCGGGAAAGAGAGGCGCCTTCGGGTTGGTGATAGGGATTGCACGAGTTGGGAATGCCGAGGAGTTGAAGAAGGCGGGGGCGGATTTCGTGGTCGAGGATCTCGAAGAATTGTTTCCGTCACTACCCTGAGAGATCAACTATGCTGCAACGTGAAATTCAAACCTTTCCAACGTTTATTTATCCGCACGATCCATTTCGTCTCGTAGAGAAAAGATTTAATTCCAGTCGGATGCCGCAAATGGAGACACTGTTTGCGCTCGCCAACGGTTACATTGGCATACGGGGCACTTTCGACGAGGGTACACCCGCCTTTCAGAAAGGCACACTCATCAACGGATTCCATGAAACCTGGCCAATTCTGTATCCGGAGTCCGCATACGGTTATGCCAGGACCGGACAGACCATTGTCAATGTTCCGGACGGTACATTGATCCGGCTTTACGTCGATGACGAGCCATTTGATCTGGCGAGCGCCGCGCTCATAAGTTACGAACGCACTCTCGACATGCAAACGGGGATACTCGCCCGGGACTTGGTCTGGGAAAAAGGTTCGGGCAAGCGGATTCGAATTCGCTCGCGGCGACTGGTTTCTTTCGAGCATAGACACGTGGCGGCCGTTTCTTACGAAGTCACGCTGCTTAATGCGGATGCTCCCATCGTGATCTCGTCTGAGTTCGTATATCAGGAAGAGACCCGATTGGTTGAAGGCGATCAAAGAGGCAGCCGGGCGTTCGCGGAGCGGGTCCTGCTCCCGCAAGGCCTTCAGTTCTCGGGAGCCAAGGCCATCCTGATGGCGGTGACGCGCAACAGCAGAATGACAGTGGCTTGCGGCATGGATCACCAGGTCGAGACCGAGGGATCGTACGATCTCAAAAACGAGTCACGGAATGAGCGCGGTCGGGTTGTCGTGTGCCTCCAAGGTATCGCCGGGCAGGCGGTACGGATTACGAAGTTGTTGACGTATCACGCCTCGAGGAACGCGGCCGCTGATGAGCTGGCAGAGCGGGCCGACCGGGCCCTGGAACGCGCACGAGCCCTGGGTTTTAAGGGCTTGGCTGCTAGCCAGCAGGTCTCTCTGAGTAAGTTCTGGGATCGCGCCGATGTTGAAGTTTTGGACAATGACGAACTCCAACAGGTCGCGCGCTTAAATCTGTTTCACCTTCATCAGGCTACTGCGCGCGTAGACGGACTGGGTGTACCGGCGAAGGGCTTGACGGGGCACGGATATGAAGGTCATTATTTCTGGGACACGGAGATCTATGTTTTGCCTTTTTTGATCTACACGAACCCGCATGCGGCGCGGAATCTCCTGCTATTCCGGTATCGCATGCTGGATGCTGCTCGGAGGCGCGCGCTTGAAGTCAACCAGCAGGGGGCTCTTTTCCCGTGGCGTACCATCAATGGCGACGAAGCCTCAGCGTATTACGCCGCTGGCACAGCGCAATACCACATAGACGCTGATGTTGCGTATGCGGTTATGAAATACGTGCAAGTCACCGGCGACACGGATTTCCTTTTCCGGGAGGGCGCCGAGATATTGCTTGAAACGGCGCGGATGTGGCGGAGTCTCGGTTTCTATTCCAGCCGCGCGAACGGCCAATTCTGCATCAACAGCGTCACCGGTCCGGATGAATACAACACAGTTGTCAATAACAACGCGTTCACTAACCTGATGGCGAGAGAAAATCTTTGGGCGGCCGCAAGCACTCTTCAGCGAATCCGGGATAGTAATCCTGAGCGGTTCGTTCAATTGGCTCACAACACTGGTCTCAGAGACGACGAAATCGCTGAATGGCAGGCCGCGGCCGATCGCATGTTCGTTCCTTACGACGAAAACGCGGGCATTCATCTTCAAGACGACGAATTCCTGAGCAAGAAGCCCTGGGATTTTGCGCATACGCCGCCGGACAAGTACCCGCTGCTCCTGCATTTTCACCCCCTGGTGATTTACCGGCACAACGTAATCAAACAGGCCGACGTCGTGCTGGCGATGGTTCTCTTGGGACACGAGTTTTCCATGGAACAGAAGCGGCGGAACTTCGATTACTACGATCCTTTGACAACCGGAGATTCGTCGTTGTCGGTCTCGATTCAGAGCATCCTAGCGATGGAACTGGGTTACCGGGAAAAGGCCATCGAGTACTTGAGGTATGCGCTCTGGATGGACTTGGCGGACATTCACGCCAATGTAGACCAGGGCTGCCATATCGCTTCCATGGGTGGGACCTGGATGGCCGGTGTTTACGGCCTCGCTGGCATGCGCGACCAAAATGGCCGCATTACATTCCACCCACGCCTTGGGCAACGAATTGGAGGCCTACGGTTCCATCTGACCATCCAAGGGCAACTCCTGACAGTGGAAATCAATGGGCGCAAGGGTCAGACAACTTACCTGCTCCGCGACGGGCCGGGTCTTACTATCGGTCACCTGGATGAAGAATTGAAACTTGAGCCCGGCAAAGCCGTCTCGCGACAATTCAAGCTCGAGGAGATTCCAGAACCGAAATTTGCGAATCCGTAAACGATCGCCGATCACAGCAGAGGGCCGAGTTCCCGCCGTGATAATGGATTGTTCATGCTTGTTACAGCCTCAACACGAACATACCGATCTCTCGAAGTTCAAAACGTCCAGGCTGGCCACCGTAAGAGACGCTGCCCAACCAGCGACCTGCTTCACGGAAAAACCACCGACGCTATGGATGCTCGGTCAGCTATAAAAGGCTGAGCAAGGCGGACCGAGATGACACCAACCTGGTGTGAGGAAGGTTGTGAGCAAGACATCGATTCGAAATCAGAGCCGGACAAGCAGCGGAAGAACCTTTCGAAGGCAGTTTCAAAGCTATTGCAAAATTCGACAGAACGAAATCGAAATACTGACTGCGATCTTTCCTTCATCCCACGATGCGAGGCATGTATGTCCATCTCTGAGCGTGGTACACCGCGATTTGTTCTAGCAGATCAGGGACTTGTCACCGGGTTCAAAGACAAAAATAGGCAGGAATACAGAAATGCAAATAGAGAGACGTATGGGCGAACAAAGTGTTCTGGAGAGGCTTAAGGCTGGAGCGAGGAAGTTTCACGCGGAGGTGTACACAAAGAACGCGGACCACTACCACCGGGCGGCTTCTGCACCGCA
>Ga0126381_100009418_pt1 | contig 10967 bp, 10 predicted proteins | sample PanSoiMetPlot_28_FD_96465 | JGI IMG/M metagenome (GOLD analysis project Ga0126381, IMG submission 96465) | Tropical forest soil microbial communities from Panama - MetaG Plot_28 | ecosystem: Environmental > Terrestrial > Soil > Tropical forest > Bulk soil | place: Panama | collected 2016-02-17
ATTCGAGCACTGCTGAATCTCACACCGCAACAAGCACATTTGCTGGCGGCGGAGGGTAGTGAAAAAGATGTGGCGCTCGACCAAGTGAAGCGCGGCGATCGTCTGCGCGTGCGTCCGGGCGAACGCGTGCCGGTGGACGGCGTGATTCGCGAAGGAGCGAGCGCCGTGGATGAGTCCATGGTGACCGGCGAGCCGATGCCGGTTGAGAAGGGTTCGGGCGACAACGTTACGGGCGGCACGCTGAATACGAGCGGCAGCTTTGTGATGGAAGCGCAGCGCGTGGGAAGCGACACCGCGCTGGCGCAAATCGTGAAGCTGGTCAGCGAAGCGCAGCGCAGCCGGGCGCCGATGCAGCGTCTCGCCGATCGCGCAGCCGCCTATTTTGTGCCGGCGGTAGTTCTTGCAGCTTTCGCCGCATTCTTTGGCTGGATGTTTTTCGGTCCCGAGCCGCGCTTTGCTCACGCGCTCGCTGCGGCGGTTTCGGTTCTGATCATCGCGTGCCCTTGCGCGCTCGGACTTGCAACGCCGATGTCCATCATGGTCGCCGTTGGGCGAGGGGCTCATGCCGGCGTGCTTGTTCGGAACGCCGAAGCCCTGGAAACACTGGCGAAAGTTGACACGCTCGTCGTCGATAAAACCGGGACACTCACCGAAGGCAGGCCACATGTCATGTTCGTCGGCGTCTTCGAAGGTGGCGCGTTCACAGAAGACAACTTGCTGCGCATTGCCGCGAGCGTAGAACAGGCCAGTGAGCATCCTTTTGCCCGCGCGATCGTCGAAGCTGCACGCCAGAAGGGCCTGGAACCTGTTCCAGCCAAGGACTTTCACGCAACACCGGGGGGCGGAACGGAAGGACGCGTGTTAGAGGGTCGAGTCGTGATAGGGAATGAAAGATTCCTGCAAGAACGGGGAGTCAAGCCACGAACCGGGCAAACTCTTTATGGAAGTCTTGGCGTTGACGGCATAGCCTCGACAAGCCTGGTTGCCGTTGCGGTGAATGAAGAAGTAGCCGGCGTCATCGCTCTCGCCGACTACGTCAAGGAATCAACTTTAGAGGCGCTGAAGGCGCTGCGTAAAGATGATGTACGCATCGTTATGGCTACCGGGGACCTGAAGAGCACGGCGAGTCGAATCGCGCAACAGTTGGGAATCGAAGAAGTCGAAGCGGAAATTCGCCCTGAGCAAAAAGCAGGACTCATCAAACGTCTACACGACCAAGGCCGAATCGTGGCCATGGCTGGAGATGGGATTAACGATGCTCCCGCGCTTGCTGCGGCCGATGTCGGAATCGCCATGGGGACGGGCACTGACGTCGCGATTGAAAATGCGGGGATCACGCTGCTGAAAGGTGATTTGCGCGGAATCGTGCGCGCGCGCAAGCTGAGCCGCGCGACGATTCGCAACATTAAGCAGAATCTTACCTGGGCGTTTCTCTATAACGTGATCGGAGTGCCCGTTGCTGCTGGCGTGTTCTATCCGCTGGTTGGCTGGCTCCTCAGCCCCATGCTGGCCAGCGCGGCCATGAGCTTCAGCTCAGTTTCCGTGATTGCCAACGCTCTTCGTTTGCGGAAGGTCTCGCTTTGAGGCAACCCAAGGTTGTTCCGTGATTCACTGCCGGCCAAAAGATCCGTAGGCTAGTTCGCGTCACATAGTAGCCTGCGGCTTGCTCTACCAAATCAGCCATTCGCTACCTGACCAAAAGCCCGCGCTGTCGTCTATAAAACGAGGGAACTTTTGCCCACGTCTTTCGTACTTGTATGGGAAAGCCCTGGAACAGCCTCGAGAACATGTAAAGAACGCGGGGGTCCTGTATGTCGAGCAATGGCAACGGCTTACCGAATGGCTTGAATGGCAAACAGAGCAAGAAACGCCGCCGGCGGATTATCTGGGCGGCTGTGGCTACACTCCTTTTGGGAGGCGGCACCTACGGAGTGAAAGCGGCGCTAAGCCCGAATCACACCATTGATCCTTCCAAGCTAGCATCTGTGGAGCGCGGCGATCTGGCGCGCGTGGTAGTGGCTACTGGCAAGATTCAACCTCTTTCCAAAGTGGAAGTGAAATCCAAAGCCAGCGGCATTGTGAAGAAGCTTTATGTGGATTATGGCGACCGCGTGAAGCAAGGACAGGTACTGGCAGACCTCGACAAGGTTCAACTCGAAGCTGCGGTGCGCGCCTCGGAGGCCAACCTTCAGGCCGCTGAAGCTGCTTTGCAATCGGCGAAGGCTACTCTCGAACGCAACAAAGTGGACGCGGAAGGGCCCGACGTGCCGTTCCTGAAGCTGAACATGGAGCGCGCTGAGACGATGTACAAAGACGGCGTAATGTCCAAGAGTTTGGTGGAAGACGCGGAGAAGAATTACCAGCTTGCGTTGAACAAACAAGTCAGCGCGCAGAGAAACTTGCAGGTTTCACAAGCGGAGATTGCCAAGTGCGAAGCGCAAGTGGCGCAAGCGAAAGCTTCTCTGGAAAACGCGCAAGAGGATCTCCGCAACTCGACGATCGTCAGCCCGATTGAAGGGCTAGCGCTTTCGCGCGACGTAAACGTGGGGGACGCAGTCAGCTCGATTCTTGTGCTGGGTTCGCAAGCGACGCTGATCCTGACGCTGGGAGATGTCAGTGAAGTCTATGTGCAAGGCAAAGTAGACGAGGCGGACATTGGCAAGGTTTATTTGGACCAGCCCGCGCGCATTGTTGTGGAATCATTCAAGGACAAGAAGTTTACGGGCAAGGTCACGAAGATTTCTCCGCTCGGCAAAGAAAAAGACAATGTGACGACGTTTGAAGTGCGCGTTTCGATTTCCAATCCTGGCGGCGAGCTGAAAGCCAACATGAGCGCCAATGCCGAAATTCTGCTCGAAGAAAAGAAAAACGTACTGATGATTCCGGAAGCGGCGATGATTTACGACAAAGACCGTAAAGCCTCGGTAGAAATCCCCGACGCCAAGGGCGAGAACGGCAAGAAGAAGCTCAGCGTGAAGCTGGGAATCTCGAACGGGGTGAAGACCGAAATCCTCGAAGGCCTCAACGAAAAGCAGCAAGTGATTCTGCAATAGCCTTCCGGCCGGGCGAAGCGCCATGAACTTCACCGACCTATTGCGAGACACTCTAGCGACGCTGTGGGCGCACAAACGCCGCACAATGCTGACGATGTTCGGCATCGCCTGGGGGATTATCTCCATTACCATCATGGTTGCGGCGGGCGAAGGGCTCGGTGACGGGATCCAGAAAAATCAGGAAACCTTCGGCAAGGACGTGATGATTGTTTTCGCCGGACGCACGAGTATGCAAGCGGGCGGGATGCGTTCGGGACGCCAAGTTCGCTGGCTCGAAGACGACTACGTCCAGGTCGCGAAGGAAGCTCCTGCATGCAAATACGTGATGCCCGAGCTCGGCAATAATGTGGAAGTGCGCAGCCTCTTTAATAGCGGCTCGATTCAGGTAGTGGGCGCGCTCCCGCCGTTTTCGGAAATCCGGAGCGTGGCGACGGCGCAGGGCCGCTTCTACAACGATGAGGACAACGCCGAAGCCCGCAACGTGGCCTTTCTTGGCAGCGACACGAAGAAGCAACTCTTTGCTGAACGCGATGCCATGGGCCAGACCGTTTGGATGAACGGCATTCCTTACGTCGTCATCGGTGTGATGAAGGCAAAAGACCAAAACTCCAGCTACGACGGATTCGACACGCGCAAGATTTTCATTCCGTTTAATTCCATGCGGCGCGATTTTCCGAATAAGCCCCCTGCCGTAGAGCACAGCGTCGACCGCCTTCTAGCGGCTCCCTGGTCGCTTGAGACGCATGTCGATTGCGTACACCAGGTTCGCAGAACGCTGGGACGCTTGCATAATTTCGATCCGCGCGACGAAGAAGCCGCCAGTATCTGGGACACGGTCAAAAACGCTCAGGCCAACCGGATGATTATTGTGGGGATGGAAATCTTCATGGGCGCAGTCGGTATAGCGACGCTCTTTTTGGGCGGGCTCAGTGTGATGAACGTTATGTTGGTGAGTGTTCGTGAGCGCACGCGCGAAATTGGCGTCCGCATGGCGTTAGGGGCCACGCGACGATCCATCCTGCGCCAGTTTTTTCTGGAAACGATTTTCGTGGTGGCCATCAGCGGCGGGGTTGGCCTGGTTATTTCCTACGGATTCTGCGGTCTCGTTAACCTCGCTCCGATGCCTCCATTTTTCAGCGGCATGCTGACGAACTGGAAGATCGCCGCAATGTCCATCGTGCTGCTGGGCGTGATTTCGATTCTTTCGGCGCTGTATCCGGCGAACCGAGCAGCGTCCGTCGATCCGATCGAAGCTCTGCGCTTCGAGGCAGGTGGCTGATGTTCACGGAGATTTTCAAGCAGGCGTGGACCGCGCTGGGACGCAATCCCATTCGTAGTTTCTTGACCATGTCAGGGATTTCGTGGGGAATCGTTGCCGTGACGCTGCTGCTGAGTTATGGGTCGGGCTTTCGCAACGTTTTAATGTACACGTTTGAAGTCTTCGGAAAGGGCGCCGTCATTGCGTGGCCCGGCACGACCAGCGAGCAAGCCGGCGGAGAGCGTGCGGGCAAGCCTGTTCGCTTCGAAGAAGAAGACGCCGAATGGGTGAAGGCGCAATCGCCGCTGGTTAAGCGCGTCACGCGGGAAACGGTTCGTTTCCAGGGTGTTTCCTACGGGGAACGTCTCTCGTCTGGTGCCGTCCGCGGCGTGTATCCGGAATACGGCGAAATGCGCAACGAAGTGCCGACCGACGGCCGGTGGATCACTCCCGAAGACATTGCAGAGCGCCGCCGCGTCGCTTTTCTCGGCGCTCGTCTTCGCAAAAAACTGTTCAGCGGCGAGCCTGCTGTCGGAGAGATCATCCGCATCAACGGCGTGCCGTTCACCGTCATCGGCTCCATGGATATGAAGTTTTCCGACAGTTGTTATTTCAATTGTGATGACGAGTCCACTTTCATCCCTTATACGGCGGCCGGCGATCTTTGGGACACGAAATATTCCAGCGTGATGGTGTTCGAGCCGGTGGCTCCGGTTTTCGAGGCGCAGGCGATGCAGCAGTTTCGCGCAGCCATTGCGAACCGCCAGCACTTTTTGGCAAACGACAAGCGCGCCATCACTATGTTTGGGCGCGAAGAATTCAAACCCATCATGGAAGGCATCACGATTGGCATTGAAGCGCTGCTTTTCTTCATCGGCGCGATGACGCTGGGCATTGGCGGCGTAGGCGTAATGAATATCATGCTGGTCTCGGTGGAAGAGCGGGTTCGCGAAATTGGCCTGCGCCGAGCGCTGGGCGCAAGGAAATCGCACATTCGCTCGCAATTTTTGCTGGAAGCATTGGTGATGACGCTCGCGGCGGGGGCCATCGGAATGCTCCTATCCTGGGGGCTCACTTCTGCGATTGGCACGCTGCCGTTTCTCGGGCCGGCTTACGAAGATGAATCCGGCAAGGTAGACATTCACCTGACGCTGTCGCTTTTCACATTGACTCTTTCCACTATCGTCCTGGTTCTTACCGGCGTGATTAGCGGCTGGCTCCCCGCCATGCAAGCGGCGAAGCTCGATCCGGTCGAGGCCCTTCGTTACGAATAAGAAGTCTCTAGTTGTTAGTTCTTAGTTCTTAGGCCTTAGTCCTAAGAAGAAAGAGCACAAGAATAGGCGGTTGAAAGTAAGTGCTCTGGACGATGACGATGAGGAACGCATATGTGCGGCTAGAAATGGGAGCTAAGAACCAAAACTAAATACAAAAAGCTGGTCCCTCAGCTCTGGCCGAGGATGGAATCAAAGTAGGCGAGCATTTCCGGCGAGTCCCACTGCTGGGCGCTATAGAATTTGCGCAGGATTTTTCCATGGCGACCGATGATATAGGTGTCGGGAATCACCGGCGTGCCGTAATCGAGTCCGATCTTGCGCGAGGGGTCACGAAACGTCGGGAAATTCACGCCCTGATCTTTCAGGAATTTCTTGTACGCGTCAGGGTCTTCATCCCAACTTACACCAAGAATAAGGGCATTCCGCGATTCGATGTACTTCTGCAAGTGGTTCAGCGCTGGGGCCTCTTCCACACAGGGAGCACACCAACTGGCCCAGAAATTCAGAACCACAACCTTGCCGCGTAGATCGCTGAGACGGCCCGGCTTGCCTCCGATGTCTGTGGAAAAGTCTTGCGCTCTTTTGCCAGCGACTGTGGGTTCGCCTTGCCGGTACATCGGCTGCGCAAAAATTACAAAAACGAGCGCGATGAACGCCACCACGCCCCAGGCCGCCATTTTTCTTAGCAATACCATCGAGTAAGATGGTAACGCATTTTTGCGGCGTCAGAAACTGGCCTCCCGCATTTAACAAGAATCAGGAATGTCGAGCGACAATCCCAACCCGTCTGGTGTGGAGCAGCTCCTTGTGGCTCCCATGCTGGATGTCGTCACGGCCATCGTTCCAGCGCGCAATGAGGAGGCTGTCATCGCTGCCTGCGTCGAGTCGCTGGCACGGCAGCCGAAAATTACGCAGCTATTGGTAGTCAACGACCAATCTTCAGATGCGACCGCCGAAATCGTGCGTGGCTGCACGAAGAAAATCCCCAATCTGCGACTTCTCGAAGCAGACAGTTTGCCGGACGGCTGGGTAGGCAAGAACTACGCCCTGTGGGTTGGCGTGCAGCAGGCTACAAGCCCGTGGCTTCTGTTTACCGATGCCGACGCGCAGCACTTCGGCAACTCCGTGGCGCGGGCGCTACAAATTGCCCGCGAGCAAGGCGCCGCATTGGTTTCGTTTTCTCCCGAGCAAATTAGCCGCGACTGGTATGAAAAAGCGCTCATCCCGTTCATCTATCTGCGACTGGCGAAGAAGTTCTCGTATGACCGCGTGAATGATCCGAAGTCACCAATCGCTGCTGCGAATGGCCAATTCCTTTTAATTCGCCGGGATGTTTACGATGCGATCGGTGGCCACCGTGGCGTTGCTGGAGAAGTGCTTGAAGACCTAGCGATTGCCCTGCGCGTGAAGCAGGCAGGCCAGCGGATTTGGTTCGGCTCCGGTCAGGGGCTGGTTCGAACGCGGATGTATACTTCGTTTGGGGCGATGTGGGAAGGCTGGAAGAAAAATCTCTATCGCCTGATGGGCGGAACACCGTGGATGGTGGTCCGCGAGATGGAATCCACACTGCCTTGGATTCCTTTTTTGTTGATCCTTCTAGGCCTCAAGTTTCCCTTTTTGCTTTTCCTTGGCATTTTGTTCTTGATTGCCCGTCAGACCATCTACGGTCTCGACCTCGCTCGTAACCATTACCCGTTTTCTTTCATCTTTTATTACATCCCTGCGGCCTTTCTATATACGGGTGCGCTCTGGGCGTCCTACCGGAGCCACGCGAGAGGCAGAATCGCTTGGAAGGGCAGGGAATACGCCATCGGCGCCCCGGAATCGGTAAAATAGCTGCTGCCAAGGTCATGGTTCTTCTAACGCGTAAAATCGAGTTCTCGGCCTCGCACTTCTATAACAACCCGAATCTTTCGGCTGAGGAAAACCGTCGAATCTTCGGGAAGTGCAATAACCCGCATGGCCATGGCCACAATTACACGCTGGAAGTGACCGTGGCGGGGGAACCGGATCCCGTCACTGGCATGGTGTTGGACCTGAAAGAACTAAAAGAGATTCTCGAACACGAAGTGATGCAGCGCATGGATCACCGGCACTTGAATTACGAAGTGTCGGAACTGGCGGGGCAGATTCCAACGTGCGAAAACATCGCGCAGGTCATATGGAAACTGCTCGAGCCGAAAATCAAGCAGGGAAGATTGCACCGCGTGCGGCTTTATGAGTCACAGGATCTGTTCGCCGATTGCTATCGCAACCGCGCGGGGGGAGCAGGGAATTGAAGATCGAGAAATCACCATGAAGAACGATGGCCTCCATGTCGAACTTGGCCGCCGGTACCGGTTTGCAGCCTCGCATCGGCTGCACACGCCGCAACTGAGCGAGGAAGAGAATTGCCGCGTTTTCGGAAAATGCAACAACCCTTATGGGCACGGCCACAACTATGTTTTGGAGGTCACGCTGTCGGGGAAGATCGATCCTGCCACCGGCATGATTTCCAATCTTGCGGATTTGGACGCCTTTGTCGAACGCCACGTGCTTGATGAATTCGACCACCACTCGCTCAACCAGGACGTCACCGCATTCCACGATACCGTCCCCACCACGGAGAACTTGTGCATCGAAATCTTTAGACGCTTGCAGAAATTTCCCCATGCCAAACTCGAGCGCGTGCGCATCCAAGAAACAACCAATAACAGCTTTGAATACGCGGGAAACACGGAGGGAAACCACTCGTGAGCAAGCCAACGGAAGAAATCCTGCTGAACGACAAGAATCTATGCAAGGGAGTTGACGCGAAGACCATCGCCTGTCACGTCCGCGAGCTGATCAAGATTATCGGCGAGGACCCGAATCGTGAGGGCCTCCGCAAAACCCCGGAACGCTTCGAGAAAGCTTTCAAGTTCCTCACCAGCGGCTATCACCAGAACATCGATCACGTCCTTAACGGAGCCACTTTTAGCGTGAACTACGATGAAATGGTCATCGTCAAGGACATCGAATTCTTCAGTCTGTGCGAGCATCACCTCTTGCCTTTTTTTGGCAAAGCGCACGTCGCCTATTTGCCCGACAAACGGGTCCTCGGTCTTAGCAAGATCGCGCGGCTGGTGAACATGTATGCCCGGCGGCTGCAGATTCAGGAGCGCCTGACGAGCCAGGTCGCAAACGCGATCCAGGAGAAGCTCACTCCGCAAGGTGTGGGCGTCATCATCGAGGCGCGCCACTTGTGCATGCAGATGCGCGGTGTGGAGAAACAGTGCGGCCAGGCGGTTACGAGCTATATGCTGGGTGCTTTCCGCCACAACAAGGAAACGCGCGATGAGTTTCTCTCTCTCGTCAATCAGAAAAAAGCCTAGCTAGCCACCATATTGGCGCTGGATTCGCCGATGCCTCGCACATACAGTCTGTAATTAAATGGCGACTGATCAGGCTCCTATCAGGATTAAAGAAACTTCGCCTTTGGCCCCTTTGCGTTCCCTAGAGCGGGGCCATCGCGTTACGGTCGTCCTCTGCTTTCTGGCCATTTACCTCATCTGGGGATCCACGTATGTGGCGATTCGATATGCGGTTGAAAGCATTCCGCCGCTTTACACGGCGGGCCTCCGGCATCTCACAGCTGGTTCCATCCTTCTGGTTTGGTGCCTGGCCAAGCGCTTGCGTCCCACTTGGGCGCAAATCCGCGCCAGCATCATCATCGGTGTTTTCTTTTTTCTGATTGGCCACGGATCGCTGCATTGGGCCGAACAAAAGGTTCCCTCCGGCCTGGCTTCGCTGCTGATTGCCAGCGAGCCCATCTGGGTCTTCCTGCTTTCTGCCGCCGCGGCAAGGCAATGGCATTGGAACGCTTCGCTGCTAACCGGAAGCCTCTTGGGCTTGGGAGGCATGGGCCTTTTGATGGAGCGAAGTGCGCTCACAGCGGTGCCCGGGATGTTTGTCAGTTCGCTCGCTGTAGTTATCAGCGCGCTCTCGTGGTCCATCGGAGTGGTTTATTCGCGGCGATCGCATCTTTCAGGGAATCCGCTTCTTTTATCAGCGCTCTCCTTGCTCGCCGGTTCTGTTCAATTGTTATTGGTGGGAACGATCGCAGGTGAGTATCGAGGATTCTCTCCCGCCTCCGTTTCGCTGCGCTCGTGGCTCTCGCTCGGCTACTTGATTCTGTTCGGTTCGGTTGTGGCCTTCACGGCCTATAACTGGCTCCTGGAACATTACTCGCCAACGTTGGTCGCCACGCACACGTTCATCAATCCCATTGTGGCCGTGCTCTTAGGATGGCTTTTAGCGAGCGAGGCCATTACATTCAACGTACTGCTTTCGGCGGCAATGGTCGTTAGCGCTGTGATCCTTGTGGATCGAGGAATGGCCCGCTTACCGCAGCGAATCTAGGATTTGTTGCCCCCAAGCTGCATCAAAAGAAAGGGCGCGGTTCGCAAATCGCAAGCCGCACCCTTTTTGGTAATGCAAAGTCGAAGACAATTTACATCTTCGAGATATCCACGGTAGCGCGAACGGTGTCCCACTCTTCACGCAACGTGCAGCCTTTGGCGGTTTTGTCATACGCAATCGTGAAGTTTTCGACAGGCGAAGGCAGTGTGGAGAGCTTCATGTCCACCTTGGCCAGTTCGTCGCTCTCATATTTGTAAGGTATGCCCCACTCTCCGGTCTTCTTATTGATGATGAGTGTCCATTTGTCCTGGTTTGGAATGACAAATATCGTATAACTTCCGGCCGGCACGTGAGTCCCGCCGACCATTAGATCCGTCGTCGTGACAAACGTGGTGGCTTCGTTGGCGCCGTTGCGCCATACCTTGCCGTACGGCTCGACCCCTCCGATCATCTTTCGGCCCTTCAGGCGCGGGCTGGAATAGTCTGTCTTGATGCTTCCGCCGCCGCCCAAATCACACGAAGCCGACGCAGGTGGGCTCGGCCTCGAAGCCTTGTCCGACTGCGCCGAACCGAGCAAGGCCATCATTCCGATGGCCAAGCATCCAGCTCCTAGAAATGCAACGCTTCTCTTCATGGTTCCCTCCTCAGAAGCCTACGCCAACATTGAATCGAATTTGACGTTCTCTCGCAACAGTAATTGCCATCCCCTTAAGACGCATGCTACTAAGTTTTGTTTCGCCGCCTCCCGGCCCTTGCGATGTCGTGCAAGCGCGCCGAATCTTGAGTCGAGTGGGGTTTTGGACGAGTATCTCGTTTGTTTTCATGGAGCTCCGCAGTGATTTCGATACGAACGCGACTCGAATTTCCTTTGTCGGTTAATTATGGACTTCCCTTTACAGACAGAAGAAAGCTATGTTAGCCTGAGAGGGTTGAAGAGAAGAGGAACATTTCAGGGGATAACGGAGAGGGGCACTTGAGCGCGACTAAAACGGTGTTGATCGA
>Ga0126381_100009419_pt1 | contig 10966 bp, 3 predicted proteins | sample PanSoiMetPlot_28_FD_96465 | JGI IMG/M metagenome (GOLD analysis project Ga0126381, IMG submission 96465) | Tropical forest soil microbial communities from Panama - MetaG Plot_28 | ecosystem: Environmental > Terrestrial > Soil > Tropical forest > Bulk soil | place: Panama | collected 2016-02-17
CCTGAACCCAGCACTGCGGGCGGTCCGCCGACGCGGAAAGGCCGAATTGGCCCATTCAGGAGCCTGTTCATCGCCTTAGGTAGCTCCAGCGGGCGGGCGGCCTGGGCGCGGGTCAGCTTGGCGCCCGCGGCGTGAGGCGTCACCTTGCCGGAGGGCGCCGAGGCCGGGCCCGACCCGAAGGCGTTCGTCGCGGTAACCGTGAAGGTGTAGGAGGTTCCTGGCGTCAGCCCGGTAATTGTGCACATAGTAGCCCCGGTCGTGGAACAGGAACCGCGTGGTGACCCGTGCACCGTGTAACGAGTGATCGGCGAACCGCCGGTTCGGGCGGGCGCAGTCCAGGTCACGGTCACCGACTTCGCTCCTGTGGCCCTCGCCGACGGGCGTCCCGGCGCGCTCGGCGGTCCGCCCACGAAGGTGTAGCGGTCGGCCGATGTTGTGCGGCTTGTGCCGCCTGCCGTTATGACGTGCAGGTTGAGAACGCCGGCGCCGCCTGGCGGAGCGGTGGCGCTGCAGGCGGTGGCCGTACAGCTTGCCGGAACGTCGATCAGGCCGAAGGTGACAGTACCCCCGGAGAGCCGCGTCCCGGTGATGGTGACTTTGTTGCCGCCAGAGAATGGCCCGTGGGTCGGGCTCACCCCAGTCACGACAGGCGGGCGCGGCGGCGGCGTCAGGTACGTGAAGACATCGCCCGGAGAGGTGACGCTGGTGCCGGCGGCCGTCGTCGCGGTTACGTCGACCTGCCGCGCGATGCTTGGCGGTGAGATGACGGTACATGAGGTATCAGTGCAGGAAGGCCTTGACGCCGCCGTGGCGCCGAACCGGACCACGGCGCCGGCAGGCCGCTGCCGATGAGCGTCACCTTGTCGCCGCCGCCTGTTGACCCGGTGGTCGGGCGCACTGCGGTGACCACGGGCCGGGTCGGCGGCGGCGTGCCGTAGTGATAGACGTCGGCGGCGCTCACCGCCGTCGTTCCGTGCGGCGTGACCACCGTGATATTGACCGTGCCGGTGCCGGCGGGTGCCTGAGCTAGCACGTGTCCCGCGTCGACGGCGGTCACCGACGTAGCGGGCTTCGACCCGAACCGGACAGAGGTCGCACCCGACAGGTTCGCACCGCTGACCGTCACCTTCGTCCCGCCCGCAGGCGGCCCGTATCGGGGCCAGACGCCGGTGACTGACGGCGCGACGCCCTCGGTCGCTGCGGTGAGGCGGACCATCTGGTAGCTGTGGAACCCGCTGGCCCAAAGTGTCCCGTCTGAGCTCATGGCCAGGTAGTTGGGCTGAACGAAGATCTCGTGCGGCGGGAGCGGATAGTCGGCCTCCGCGCCGGTGGCAGGGTTGAGCGCGCCGAGTTCGTCGGTGCCGTTCCTGGTGAACCACAGCCGGCCGTCAGGGCCGGACGCGATACCGGTCGTCGTGCCGACCGACGACAGCGGGTACTGAGCGACAATCCCGTCGGTGCTGATCGCGCCGAGGGCAGGACTGTCGGCTTCGGCGAACCACAGCCGCCCGTCAGGACCGACGCAGATCCCCCAGGGCTGCAGGCCCTGCCGAGGCAGCGGGTATTCGGTCAGCTTGCCGCTGGTGGTGATAGCGCCTATGGCGCTGGCGTCCCGCTCGGTGAACCAGAGCCGGCCATCCGGCCCGGTCACGATGTTGAGAGGGTAGCTGCCCGGGTTGGGCAGGTGGTAGATCGTGGCGGTGCCGCCGGTGGTCACGGCGAGGATCGCGGCGGACTGGGCCAGGGTCATCCACAGCCGGCCGTCAGGGCCCACGGTGATATCGCGGACGTCGTGAGCGTGACCGGGCAGGTCGTGCACGGTCTGCTGCCCGCCGGCCGCGATCGAGACAAGCTTGTTGGTGTTCTCCTCGGTGTACCAGACCTGCCCGCCGGCGGTCTGGGTGATCCCGACTGGCAGTGCCTGCGCGTCCGGAGCCGTGAGCGTGGTGATCGCGCCGTTGACGGCGATCTCGCCGACTTCGTTGAGTGTCGGCATGGTGAACCAGACCGTGCCGTCGTGCGCGGCGTAGACGTGGCCGCCGCCTGCCAGGTCACCGGCCGCTAGCCCCGGTATGGGAACCTCGCTGACCTGGACGGGGGACTCGGTGAAGGTGTCGGCGGCGGAGGTAGCCGAGGTACCGCCGGCGGTCTGCACCGTGACGTCGAGCGTTCCGGGCGAACCGGGCGGCTGCGTCGCGGTGCAGGTCGTCTGCGTGCACGCCGAGTCGCTGGCGGCGGTCGCGCCGAAGCTGACGGTCCCGGCGACCAGGTTGGTGCCGGACACGGTGACCGCCGTCCCGCCGGTCCGCGGTCCGGTGGCCGGGGAGATCGCGGTGACCCTGGGCTTCGGCGGCCTCTGGTAGGAGAATCTGTCGGCCGGTACCGCCGGCGACGTGCCGGCCACGGTCCGCACGGTCACGTCCACGGCGCCGACCACACCGGTCGGCGAGACCGCGCTGCAGCTTGTCGCCGCGGTGCAGGTCACGGCCGAGGCGGGGATGGCACCGAAGTCGACGATTCCGCCGGTCAGGTTGGCGCCGCTGATCAGGACTGCCGTGCCGCCGCCGGCGGGCCCGGTGGCCGGCGAGACGCCGCTGACCGACGGCATGCCGGGCTTGTGGTAGGTGAACGTGTCGGCAGGGGTCTTGGCGGAGGTGCCGCTGGCCGTCCGCACTGTCACGTCGGCTGGCCCGTCCACAAAAAGGCCCGCGGACAAGCCCGTGCACTTCGTCTGGGTGCAGGAGGTGGTAACGCCGGAGCCGCCGAAGGCCATCGTGCCGCCGCTCAGGTAGTTGCCGGTCACTGTGACTAGGTCGCCGCCGGTGTCGGTGCCGGAGTTCGGCGACACGCCGGTCACCACGGGTGCGGGCGTCACCTTGTAGGTGAACTTGTCGGCAGCGGTGACCGGCGACGTGGTGGGCGACCCCACGTCGCCGGCGCTGGCGATGACGTCCGCCGGGCCGCCGCCAGGCAACAAGCCGTGGACGTCGGGCAGCAGGCCGGTGCACGTGGTGTCGGTGCACTGCCAGTTGCTGCCGATTCTGATCCCGAAGCCAGGGATGTTGAAGCCGATCGTGGCGCTGGCCAGGTTGGTGCCGGTGACCTTGACCTGAGTGCCGCCGACCGTCAGGCCGCTGGCGGGAGACACCGAGGTGATGGTCGGCTGGAGGAAGGTGAAGCGATCGGCCGACGTCGCGGCGGACGTTCCGAACGGGGTCGTGACCAAGACGTTGGCCGGGCCGGCGTGCGTCCCGCCCCTTTCGTCCACCATGCACTCGTCCTGCGTGCACTGTTCGATGTCATCGGTGGCGACGGGATTGCCGCCGAAGGTGATGCCCGTGGTGTCGGCGAGATTCTGTCCGAAGATCAGCACTTGGGTCGTGCTGGACAGCCAGCCCGAACTGGGCTCGACTGCGGTAACGACCGGTTGACCGGGTCGCACGTAGTCGTATGGCACCGGTCTGGTGGCCGCCCCGTCCGGGCGGGTGACGACGACGTTGGCGCTGCCGGGAACCGCCGCTGGCGGCGTGCTGACAGTGCACCACGTCTGGCTGCACGTGCTGAACGGGTTCGCGGGGTCTTTTGCGGGCTGTCCGCCGATCGTCACCGTACCGCCTGCCAGATTCCGGCCGAGTATCGTCACGGCGCCGCCGCCCGCCGCGCTGCCGGAAGCCGGTTCGACGCCCGTGATCACCGGTGTGGGGGCCCGGGTGTAGGTGAAGTGGTCCGCGGCGCTCAGCGCCGACATAGCACCGTCGGACTGGCTTGCCTGCACGTCGACCCGGCCGGCGGCTTGCGGTGGGCTAGTCACCGTGCAGGTCATCGGTCCGCACACCGCGTCCGAGGCCTGCTGGCTGCCGAAGCTGAGGCTCGCCCCGTTCAGGTGCACGCCGGTCACCGTGACCCGGGTGCCGCCCGTTGTCGGGCCGGAGGCCGGTGACACCGAGGTGATCGCCGGGCCGCCGGCGACGAAGGTGAAATGGTCGGCGGCGGAGACGGCCGACACCCCGGCGGGAGTGATCACCGTGACATCGTCGGTCCCGGCCGGCCAGTTGCCGGTCGTGGTGGTGAGCGTGACGTGGGAGTCGTCGACGACGGTGAAGCCTTGGATGGGGCGGCCGCCGATGTCGACTTCCAGGGCGCCGGTGAACCCGGAGCCGGTGATCGTCAGCCGATCGCCGCCGTAGACGCTCCCGGACCGCGGCGACACGCCGGTGACCACGGGCGTCGGGGGCGGCGGCGGCGACGCGATGTAGGTGAACCGGTCGGCGGCCACCGAGCTGGACGTGCCCTCAGCCGTCACCACTTGGACGTCCATGGGCGATGTCGACGTGCTGGCGGGAGCCGTCGCTGTGCACAGCGTATCTGTGCATGACCACGCGTCAGCCAGGGTTGGGCCGAAGTACACGCTGCCGCCGGACAGGCCGGCGCCAAAGACGGCAACGCTGGTGCCGCCGGCGGACGAGCCCTTAGGGGGGAAGATACGCGTGACGACCGGCCGCGCCGGGGTGGTGTAGCTGAACTTGTCGGCCACTGTGCGGGCCGACGGCCCGCCTGGGCCTGACGCCGTCACATCGACCGTCCCGGTGCCCGGAGGCACGGTGACCGTGCACGATTCCGGCCTGCATTTGAAGGTGCCGCCCAGCCCCTCGGTCGACGTGGAGGGCCCGAAGTTGATTCCGGTCACCGACTTCAGGTTGCTTCCCTCGACGGTCAGCGTGGTCCCGCCCGACGTCGGGCCGGAGGCGACGCTCAGGCCGGTGACGACCGGCGGCTGCTGCTGCAGCAGCCCGGAGGCCCACCGGCCCAGGGTGGCGATCGCGGCGGCGTCGCCGTGGAAGTCGGCGGGCTCGGCGAACAGGTGGGCGCCCGCGTGCGGGTCAGTGAGCTGGCTCTCGTCGACGCCGAGCAGGTCCTGCACGATCTGCTGCAGGTCGTCGGGCGTCTCGCCGAGCTTGGTCAGGTCTCTGGCGACATCGCTCGGCAGGCCCTTGGCGAGTTGGCTGACGAAGCCCGCGACATCGGCCTGCGTGATCGCGAAATCAGGCACCTCTCGGGCAAACGCGGCCTGCATCGCGGCATAGGCGTCGGGCAGGCCGTTCAGGTCGGCGCTGGTCTTGGCGGCGAAACTGGCCAGCGCCCGGGCCTGTACGTGGTACCAGTAGCCGCTATCGGCGTTGCCTGCTCCCCACATGCGGTCCTGGGAGGCCTGCATGCCTGCCACGTCCGCGATGCCGGTCGCGAGCAGCGACTCGAGCGAGGTCAGCGCCACAAGTTGGGCGTGGGTCAGCCAGGTCGGCGGGGGTGGCAGCTGCGGCGGGGACGGATTCGCGATCCGCTGGAAGTTGTCGTCCGGCGGGTCGTCTTGGGCCACCTTCTTCAACGCGTGGATCAGGACGGTCCCGTAGCTAGTCACCTTGCCGTACACCGATTTGATCTTTTTGCACACCGGGCAGGCCAGCTTGAGGAGCTCGCCTTGCACTTCCTTCAGGACCGCCTTCGCGAAGTCCGCGCCTGGGTCGAGCTGACGGACAAGCGGGCACTTCACAGGCGGTGCGGCACCGTACGGCGGCGAGACGCCGACAATTGCCTTGACGCTGTCCGTGGCGAAGCCGCCCGCCACACCTACGTCCTGAACTGTCGCGAAGGCGGTGTACTCGCCAGGCCCGGTAAAGGCGTTGCTGGGGGTCAGCAGGACGTGGAATGTCTGCGTGATGTCGTGCGCCTCTCCCGAGGCGAAGTGGTCGTCCAGGCCGCCGTAGCCGCCGGTCCACTCGCCGGTGGCATACGGGCCGGTCGGCAGGTGGTCTCCGCTGAAATTGATGAACGTCGCCACTATCGTCATTGGCAGCACGAGCTGGCCGTTCAGCCCGCACACGCCGGAGACCAGCGAACCGTTGGCATTCACGCTGTCGATGACGACGAGTTCTCCGCCCACGGCCTGAGCTGACGCGGCCGTCACTGACTGGGCGGTCAGTGTGACAATGGCCAGCGCGCCCGCTATGAGAACCCTGACCAGCCAACCGATCCCGAGCCGCGTCTGTCGGGATCCACGACCAGATCGGCCAAGGTATGTTGCCGTCATCACGGCGCGGATGTGATTCACAGCGACCTCCTGCTGAGTCCTGTAGCTCAGGTTCGGTGGCGGAGGTTGAAGAATCGTTGAAGCCTGGTTGAGGGGCGGCTCATCTACCCAGCGCGATCGGCGGCGATCGAAGTACCGGCCTGGCCTCGCTGAACCCTGGCGGGCTAAAGTCCACGCGTTCAGCGCCGATCGGCGACCGGGTCTGTCGATGCTCTTCCCCCCAGGACCACGTCGGGGATCCCGCCAGACCGCCGCGAGCATCGACGCGTCGTGGAAGGGCGAATCCATGCCTCCTCCGAATCCGAGGTCTTCGGCGGGAAGAATGGAGGAGTTGACACCCACACGATTCCGGGAGCATCTGCCCTGGTCGCTGGGCGTGCATGAACATCCCAGGCCCTTACCTCGGTCAACTGGATGCCTCCCTTCTCGGCTCGCCGGCACCATTTGATGGCGGGCGGTAATCAACAAGGCTTCAACGATTCTTCAACCTCCGCCACCGAACCTGGGCTCCAGGACTCAGTAGGAGGTCGCCGTGTATTACATCCGCTCCATCCGCCGGTTGACCGGTACTCCGGCCGGGCCTGCCCTGGCCGTGCTGGCGATGGGCAGGCGTCCCAAGGGCGCAGGCCGGCGCCGCGGTGTGCTGCTCGCCGTCGGCGCCGTGGTGCTGGTCGCTGGCGGGGGCAGCGTGCTGGCGGCGTGCACTAGACCTGGCGCACCGGCACGATTCGGCCCGATTCCCGGGCAGGTGAACGCCGTGGCTTCCGGGCCGGGAGGGCCCGCGTGGGCGGTCGGCAGTTCGTGCACGTCGTGCAATAGCCGCTCGGGATTCACTAGGACGCTCATCTTGCGCTGGGACGGCACGGGCTGGTCACGGATCCCCAGCCCTAGCCCCGGATTCGCCAGCCTCTGGGGCGTGAGCGCCGGGCCCGGCCGGGCCGCCTGGGCCGTCGGCACTTTCCACAGGCGACCAGGATTGATCAAGGCCCTGATCCTGCGCTGGGACGGGGCCGCGTGGTCCCAGGTTCCCAGCCCGGCTCCGGGCGCCGGTTCCCTGCTCGACGCCGTGACGGCCGGGTCGGGTGGGACCGGCTGGGCGGTGGGCCGTTCCTGCACGGCGTGCGGCACCTCGTCGGAGATCGATAAAACACTGATCCTGCGCTGGGACGGCGCCGCGTGGTCTCAGACCCCCAGCCCCAGCCCGAGCAGGTACTCCTACCTCGCCGGCGTGAGCCTGGGGCCTGGCGGCACCGCGTGGGCCGTCGGCTCTTCCTGCACGGCGTGCGGCACCTCGTCGGAGGGCTTCAAGACGCTGATCCTGCGCTGGGACGGCGCGGCGTGGTCCCAGGTTCCCAGCCCAAGCCCTGGCCCGGACGCCAGCCTCAGCGAAGTGAGCGCGGGACCGGGTGGCATCGCATGGTCGGTGGGCTTCTCTCTTACCGGGTCGTTGATCCTGCGCTGGGATGGCCGGAATTGGTCCCGGATCCGGGGCCCTGGCACCGACACCAGCCTCTTCGCTGTGAGCGCGGGGACGGGCGGCACCGTCTGGGCCGTCGGCAGCCGGCCCGGCGCTGCCCCGTCTCGGACCCTCCAGACGCTGATCGTGCGCTGGAACGGCACTGCCTGGTCCCAGATCCCCAGCCCCAGCCATAACGCCGATGCCGTCCTCAGCGGAGTGAGCGCGGGACCGGGGGGCACCGCCTTCGCGGTCGGCCATTCCTACACCACGGCTGGCTTTTACTCAGTGCGGGCATTCAGGACGCTCATCCTGCGCTGGAACGGCTCCACATGGTCACCTGGATAGCCACCTCCCGGCGACGCTCCTGTAAGGGACACCGGACCCGTGAATCCACCACGGGCCTGGGTTCTGAGGGGTCGCATTGTCATCTCGGTTGGTCCGGGGAGTGGCTTGGAGCCAGCGCGGTTGCCATCTTCGCTGCCGGTGCAGCGGGAGGCTACCTAGGCAATTGCTTTGGTCTTCCCTGATGGAGGCTGGCCAACGCGGCCCGGGTCCGGTCGGCAAGCGGCGCGGCCTGCCGCTCCTCGTAGATCCGTAGCGCCTGGCGGAGGCTATCTTCGGCCTCCGCCGGCGCTCCGGCGAGTCGGGAGACTTCCGCGCGCGCCACGAGCACATGGGCCAGCAGCGTGCCGTAGGAGGTTCCCGAGATCAACGTCGTAGCCTCGCCGGCCAGCTGACGAGCGGCCGCGAACTCGCCGCGCCGGGCGAGCAGCTTGGCCCGGGTCGCCCGCCACCGGGCCTGGGTGTCGATGTCGTCCGCACCAGCCACCAAGCGGGCTTCCTCGGTGAGTCGCTCGGCCTCGGCGAGCCGCTCTTGGACATAAACGGCCTCGGCGAGCCGAGCAAGGGCGCCGGAGAGGTAGGCGCGCTCGCCCAAGAGGCGCGGCACCTGGCATGCTTCGGCCAGTTCCCGCTCCGCGGCGGGAGCGTCGCCAGCGATCAACTCGATCATGCCGGATAGCTGTGCATTCAAGCCCCGCTCGAATTCCGCCCCGGCCGCGATGATTAGCGACCGGCTGCGCGCGATCGCGGCACGGGCGTCGGCGAACCGGCCAGCGAGCACGTACAGCACTGATACCGGCTGGACGATCATCGCCTCGGCCCACGGATCGCCGGCCGCCGCTTGAAGGAACTGCTCGGCGCGGGCGATCGCGGCATCCGTCGGAATGGCCAGCGCACCGAAGGTGAATACCAGCCGGCTTTTGGCCTCCACCTCGGTGCGGTGGTTGCCGCTTCGCCGCGCATACCGGGCGGCGTCCTCAAGGGCATCGATGCCAGCTTGTGCGTCGCCAAGGAAAAGGCGGAGCTTTCCAATCGAAAGCCACGCTTCGGCCAGGCCGGCCAGGTCGCCGGCCGATTCCAGTAGCGCCACCGCTGCCTCGCACACGGCTAGCGCGTCTGTGCCAGGGCGGCCTTGAAGGACTCGAATGTCGGCGAGCAGAACGCCAATTCGCGTATGGATCGCCGAGAGGCCGCCAGCCGCTGCAGCTCCAGAGCCCTCGAACAGCACGGCTTGCGCTCGGTCCAGGTCGCCAGCCTGGTATAGCACCGTGCCCAAGAGCCGGAGCAGGTCGGCACGGAGCCGCCGGCCCGGCGAACCTGCGCTAAGTGCGCGTTCCAGCCAGCCCCGCGCCTCCTGGAAGAAACCTCGGGCCAGCCAGAATCCGCCGAGGGCTTGGGCCAGGCGCGGTCCGGTCTCGTCGCCGTCCGACAGCGCATACTCCAGGGCTGCGCAGAAGTTGTCATGCTCGCGGGCAAGAATGCCAAGATCGCGTTCGCGTTCGGCCAGGCTCAGCAACGTTCTGGCGTGCCGCTGCCGGGCCTGCCTGGCCTCGCCCTCCTCCGTGAGCTGACCGAAGGCGTACTGCCGTATGGTCTCAAGCAGCCGGTACCGTGTCCCGCTCGCTACGGGCTCTGCCACGATGAGCGACTTGGCCGCCAGTGAGTCGATCATGTCCAGCGCGGCGACCTCATCACCGTCGCAGCACACTGCCGCAGCCGCCGCCAGCCCGAACCCCCCGACGAATACGGACAGGGCACGGAAACGCGCGCGATCCCGTTCCGAGAGCAGCTCATAGCTCCAGCCGATGGCGGCCTTCAGCGCCCGGTGGCGTGGGTCCGCGACTGGCCGTTGGTAGGCGAGGAACCGAAACTTGTCGGCCAGATGGGCCTCGATTTCCTCAACCGACAGCACGCTGGTTCGGGCGGCCGCAAGCTCGATTGCCAGCGGTAGGCCATCCAGCTCCCGGCAGATTCTGGCCACGGCGACTGGGGCGTCCGAGCGGCCGACACCTGCCCGCGCAGCGGACGCGCGGTCAAGGAATAGCTGCACCGCCGGCGAGCCGGCGACGGCATCGTCCCCGGCGAGCCCCGGTACCACCGCCAGCGGCGGCAGCAGGTAGGCGATCTCACCGGGAACGCCCAACGACTCCCGGCTGGTTCCGAGCACACGGAGGCCCGGTGAGCTGCGCAGCAGCTCGCCGACAAGTTCCGCGCAGGCGCCGAGCAGATGCTCGCAGTTGTCCAGCACCAGCAGCAGCTGTGCCGACCGCAGCCGGTAACACAGCGCGTCAATAACCGGGATATCACTGGTCTGCCGAACCCCCAGGGCTCCCATGACCAGGGATGGGACAAGCGCCGGGTCAGAGGTCCCGGCCAGGTCAGCCAGCCACACTCCGTCCGGGAAACGGTCCAGCCGCGCCGCAGCGAATTCCAAGGCCAGCCGGGTCTTCCCGGCTCCGCCCGCTCCCGTCAGTGTGACCAAGCGGGCGCGGTCCAGCAGCCCGTCGAGCGCGGCTAGCTCCAAGTCTCGGCCCAGAAAACTGGTCAGCCGCAACGGCAAATTGTGCCGCCTCCGACGAGGCGAGGCGGCAGCGACGTCCTGCCGCAGCACAGCCTGCTCTAGCCGGCGCAGATCTTCACCCGGCTCGAGGCCGAGTTCCTCAACCAGCATCGCGCGGGCGCGCCGGTACGCTGCCAGAGCGTCGGCCTGACGCTCGCCGCGATAAAGAGCCAGCACTAGCAGGCGCCACAACCGCTCCCTGACCGGATGCTCGGCCACCAGGCGCTCGAGCTCCCCGGTGACCTCCGCGTGCAGCCCCAGTTCAATGTCGGCCTCTGCCCGGCCCTCCACCGCCACCAGCCGAAGTTCCTCCAGCCGCGCCGCCTCCCGCGCCAGCGTCTCCACATCGGCCACGTCCGCAAGTGCTCGGCCCCGCCACAGCGCCAGAGCCTCCCGAAAGCGGCCAGCCGCAACCGCCGCCTCACCGGCTCCCAGCGCCTCCTGGCCCGCACCCACCAGCTGCTCAAACCGGGCAGCATCCACGTGGCCAGGCTGGACGTTGATCGCATAGCCGCCGCCC
>Ga0126381_100009421_pt1 | contig 10965 bp, 12 predicted proteins | sample PanSoiMetPlot_28_FD_96465 | JGI IMG/M metagenome (GOLD analysis project Ga0126381, IMG submission 96465) | Tropical forest soil microbial communities from Panama - MetaG Plot_28 | ecosystem: Environmental > Terrestrial > Soil > Tropical forest > Bulk soil | place: Panama | collected 2016-02-17
AGCCGCCGCTGACGCTGAGCGGCGTCAAGACCGTCGTCGGTCAAGGCGGAAGCTACTGCGCGCTCATGGCGAACAGCCGGGTGTACTGCTGGGGTTTCAACGATTTGGGCCAGCTTGGCGACGGCAAGACGAAGAACAGCAGCAGGCCGGTCGCGGTGAAGGGAGTCGGCGGCAAGGCAGTGCTGACCGGCGTGGCGAGCTTGGTGAGCGACTCGCTCGGCTACGGCAGCCAGTACTGCGCGGTGTTGCGTACCGGCGGGGTGGACTGCTGGGGAGCTAACCAGGACGGCCAGCTCGGGAACGGGACGACCAAGAACAGCGACATTCCGGTGGCCGTCAAGGGCGTAGGCGGGTCGGGCCTGCTGACGGGCGTGAAGCAGATGCAGCCTGAGATCTACGGCTTTTGCGCCGCCCTTTCTTCCGGCGGGGCAGTCTGCTGGGGCCTCAACGAAAACGGTCAGCTTGGCGACAACTCACTGACCGGACCTGATAGCTGCACTCCAGTCGAGAGCGCCTGCTCCACCACTCCGGTGACCGTGGTCAGCACGAGCGGCACGGGCGCCCTTGGCCACGTGTCCAGCCTGACCGGCGGATCCGAGACGATGTGCGCGCTGCTCACCACCGGCCGAGTTGACTGCTGGGGCTATGGCCCTAACGGGCAGCTCGGCAACGGCGTGGAGTCCGGCAACCCATTCCCGGTGGCGGTCAAGGGCATCGGCGGGACTGGTTCGCTCACCGGTGTGACCGGTCTGATCGGCAAATTCGAAGGCGCGACTGTCTGCGCCAGGCTCGCTTCCGGCAAGGTGGGCTGCTGGGGCGATGACACCTGGGGTGAGCTCGGGAACGGGACTACCGGGATCTTCCACGACAGCGCCTTCCCTGTCGCGGTCAAGGGCGTCGGCGGTCACGGAACGCTGGGTGCGGTCGCCAGGGTGACCGGCGTTCCTGGCGGGACGAATTGCGCCATCCTCACCTCAGGCGGTGCGGACTGCTGGGGGTTGAACGACGCGCTCGGCAATCCATCGGTGACCGGCTTGATAAGCAACGTGCCGGTGAAGGTCGTCAGTGCGAGCGGAAAGGGCGTACTTGGCGGCATCACCAGCCTGGTCGCCGGGGATGGCGATCAGGGCGCGAACGTCTGCGCCTTGCTGACCTCAGGCGGGGTGGATTGCTGGGGGTTCACGCCGGCCGGGTACACCGCGACACCTAAGGCGGTTCCCGGCTTCGGACCGGTGAAGCCGCAGATCCGGGTCCGCAGCCTGGCCAGCGACGAGGACGGCAGCACCTGCGCCGTTCTGGTGTCCGGCGGTGTCGACTGCTGGGGCACTGACACAGTCGGCCAGCTCGGGAATGGCAGCATTGTCGGCAGCCTCGTCCCTGAGGCGGTGCTGGCACCCGCCTAGCGTGCGGGAATGTGGAGGCTCGCGCTGCGGCTCGGGACAGAACTCGGCGTGGATCTGACGCTGGCGCGGATCGAGATCGTTATCTTCCTCACCCACTACGCTGGGTGGCCCGCAGGCGCCAAGCTGAGCATGCTGGTCGAGAAGCTGATCGCGCTGGCGGCGAAGTCGCCAAATTCTGACGCGGAAAGATTGCAGGGGATTGAATGTCGCAGGCCGGTGACATCGACTGGGAGCCGACTGACGAGCGCCGTGAGCTTGGCGAGGCGCTCCGGCGGCTGCTCGACGTGGTGGTGCAGACCGGGGTGCCGCCCGAGGACCTGCGTGCAGCAGCGGAGACGATCGACGAAATGACCGCCAAGCTGGCGACGTCGACTGTGCGGGCCGACAGGTCGGTGGCTACTGGTTCGTACCGGGCGCACATGAGCCTGGTTGGCGGCCTGTCTCACCCCATCGCGCCTCAGCTTCAGATGGAAGTGAACGGCGACTCGGGTCGCGGCGAGGTCGTGGTCGGGCCGGTGTTCCAGGGCGGGCCGGGACTTGTCCACGGGGGAGTGCTAGCGCTGCTGATCGATCACGCGATGGGCTGCGTGGCGGCTGTCCCGGAGCGTCCGGCGATGACGGCCAGCCTGACGATGAGGTACCGCAAGCCAACGCCGCTCGGCGTGCCGCTGACGGTGTCGGTGCGGCTTGACCGGATCGAGGGCCGCAAGCTCCACCTCTCAGCCGAAATCGTCGCTGATGGCCAGGTGACCGTCCAGGCGCACGCGGTGTTCCTGACGCTGACCCCGAAGAACCTGGAGACGGTGTTCGGTAGCTAGAGCTCGGCAGCAATGCTAAGTCGGCCCGCCAGCTTGTCGATGTAGCCCGCCACGTCCTCGGCAGACCTGTCGGGCAACCCGAACAGGACCTCGGTGACCCCGGCGTCCGCCCAACGTGCTAGCTGGTCCAGGTTGGGGCGGCCGGCCAGGGCCGAAACGGCCGGCAACCCGTCCCGGCCCGCGTCCTTCCAGATCCGGTGCAGCAAGGCCACCTGATGCTCGATCGCGGTGTCCTGCGGGGTGGTGATCCAGCCGTCGGCCGACGTCGCGATCCACCGGAATGTCCGCTCGTTCCCGCCGGCGCCGAGCAGCACCGGCAACCCGCCCGCCTCCTGCTGTGGCGGCTTCGGCCAGGCCCAGGACGGCCCGAAGCTGACGAAGTCGCCCTCGTAGCTCGCCTCGTCGGCCGACCACAGCGCCCGCATCGACTCGATGTATTCACGCAGCACGGTGCGCCTCCGGTCGGCGGGCACGCCGTGATCGGCTAGCTCATCGGTGTTCCAGCCGAACCCGATCCCCAGCGTCACCCGCCCGCCGGACAGGTGATCGAGCGACGCGATGGTCTTAGCCAAGGCGATCGGATCGTGCTCGGCCGGCAGGGCAACCGCGGTGCTGAGCCGGATTGTTCTTGTGACGGACGCGGCGCTGGCGAGCGCCACCCACGGGTCCAGCGTCCGCAGGTAGCGGTCGTCGGGCAGCGAACCGCCCCCTGTACGCGGATGCGGTGCTTCGCGGCGCACCGGGATGTGCGTGTGCTCTGGCACCGCGAAGGAATCGAAGCCTGCCGCCTCGGCAGCCCGGGCCGCGTGCGCCGGGGTGATGCCGCGGTCGCTAGTGAACAGAACGACGCCGTACTTCACCGCACTAAACTAGAACGTGTTCCAGTCTCGCGGCAATCGGGTCTTACTTGCCGAGCAGCCGCGACTTGGCGGCGGCGAACTCAGAGTCGCTCAGTGATCCTTGCGCGTGCAGCATGCTGAGCTGTGCGAGCTGGTCAGACACCGAAGGCGTGGTCGGCTCCTGGCTCGGCTGACCGCCTTGCTGCGGCACCGATGGTTGCATGGGCTGCTGATCAGACCACCGCTGCGATCGCTGCCCGCTGCGCTTGCCGGCAACGTAGGCGCTGCCGCCCACGACGGCCGCGCGCAGCAGCGGGCGCCTTCTGACGAACATTGCTACACGTCCTGTCCGGTCGGCAGGGAGAGCCCGAGTGCGACCATGATCTCGGGCGCGGCGGAGATGGACTTCGGCCCGCCGACCTGCGGTGCGACGGCGCGAAGCACGCCGAGAATGTCTCGCGGCGTCGCCCCGGCCTCGATCGCGTTGGCGACCTGCCACAGGTAGGACGCCGGTGGTGAGTCGAGCGCAACCAGCGCCGCGATTTTCACCAGGGCGTAGGTGCGCGGGTCGAGGCCGCTGCTCTCGCGGGCTGCCTCGCGCAGTTCAAGTGCCTCCCCCAGTACTTCGATGTCGCCCATCGCGAGACCCGACAGCGCGTTCTTGGTCTCGGTATCGACCTCTATGTGCATGGTCGTGCTCATGGCGCGGCTCCCTCCCCTGATGCCGGTTGACGTCTCCAAGGTGTCCCCAGAACTGGGTCGGACGCACCACCCACAGCGGGTGATGGCCGAGGTCTGTCACAATCGCTACCGGTTTGCTCAACCTGGAAGTGGCGATGGTGAATGAGCCGCGAACAGTTCCCTGGGGTCGCTGAGTTCGCTCCCGTCGTTCGTGCGGCGTTCGGCCGCAGCCGTCGGCTAGTCGCGGTGCGGCGGCTGCGCGGTGGAAGCAAGAAGGGCGTCTACAAGCTCGGCTTCGACGACGAGACCGCGGTCATCGGCTACGTGTGGAGTCAGGCTGAGAACTACTGGGCCGCGGCGCCAGATCCGGGGACTGGCGGGCAGTCCGGGCCCTTCTCTGAGGCTACGGGAGCGGGGCTGTTCGCGGCCGCGCACTCGCTGCTGCGCTCTCTCGGCGTCCGGGTGCCAGAGTTGTACCTGTTCGATCAAAGCCGGGCCCTGCTTGCCTCGGACGTCGCATTGGTCGAGTACGTGGCCGGCGAGTCACTCGAATCGCTGCTCGACGGCGGGACGCCGTGGGCTGGCGAGGTGGTGCACCGGCTCTCCGAGTCGCTCGAGGTTATGCACGGGCATCGCAACCCGGGCTTCGGAAAGATCGGTGACCTGAGCGCTGACGGGTCGTGCGACCAGGTCGTGCTCGAGCAGGCGCTCGGTCATCTGGCGGAAGCAGCCGATCGGCTGCCCAGAATCGCCGCCGCGCGCACCGGGCTTGAGCAGAAGCTGGGCGAGTTCGCCGCCGCGATCCAGCCCAGATCCGAGCACGGGCTGATTCACGGCGAGCTTGGCCCAGACCACGTGCTCGTCGATGCCGCCGGCCTGCCGGTGCTGATCGACATCGAAGGGCTCATGTACTTCGATGTCGAATGGGAGCACGTGTTCATGCAGATGCGGTTCAAGCGTCACTATGAGCTGCTGAGGGTTGCGCGGCTCGACGAGCGGCGGCTGCGGCTCTACCGGCTCGCCGAGCACCTCTCGCTGATCGCCGGGCCGCTGCGGCTGGCTGACAGCGACTTCCCCGAGCGCGATTTCATGGTGGAGATCGCCATGGTGCACGCCGACTATGCGCTCCGCTACGTTCAGCCGCCGTAGGGTCGCGTGATGATCTCCATGAGGTGCCCGTCGGGGTCCTCGAAGTAAAGGCCACGCCCGCCGTCCCTGGTGTTGATCGCCTCCCGCCGAGTCCGGCCGGGATCGGCCCAGTAGGGCAGCCCCTGATCCTTGATCCGGGCGAACGAGGCGTCGAACTCATCCTCGCCGACCAGGAAGGCGTAGTGCTGCGAGGTGATCTCGTCGCTGGTCTCGCTGTAGTCGAGCGACACGCCGTTGTCAGCCTCGACGACAAGGAAGTGGCCGAACCTGGTCGCCTCGGGCAGGCCGAGTATGCCGGTGATGAACGCAGCGGACCGCTGCTGGTCTTTGCAGGAGACGATGGTGTGGTTCAGTTGTACGCTCACGCCTGTGATTGTGCCAGGCCACGACGACGTCGAACCACTCCCCGCGGGCCGCATGACGAGCGGGATCATCAGGCGCGGCGACCGCGTGTGGCGCCCGATGGGATCGTGGTCACCGGCCGTGCACGAGTATCTGCGCCACCTCGAATCGGCCGGGTTCGACGGCGCGCCGCGCGTGCTCGGCGTCGACGGCGACCGGGAGGTGCTGAGCTTCATGGCAGGCGAGGTAGCCGCTGACCCCGCCTGGCAACCGGGCCACGGGCACCGGCTTCCCGCCTACACCAGGACCGTCGAGGCGCTGCGCGCATCCGCCAGGCTGCTGCGCAGGCTGCACGACGCGGCGAGTGGCTTCAAGCCGGCCAGGACGGAGTATCGCTTCCACCCGCACCCGCCCGCGCCAGGGGAGGTGATCTGCCACGGCGACCTGGGTCCGTGGAACACCGTCTACAACGACGGCCTGCCCGTGGCATTCATCGACTGGGACAGCGCGGGGCCGGCCAGCCCGCTGACCGATCTGGCTGCGGCGGCCTGGGTGTTCGTGCCGCTTGCTCCGGCCCAGCAACTCGTCGAAGCCGGCTTTCACCAGCCGGGCGAGATGGCCGGGCGCTTGCGGGAGTTCGTCGCCGCTTACGGGCTGGCTGAGCCTGCCGCGATCCTGCCCGCGCTCGTGCGCAGCCAGCTGGCCGACGCCGATCGCGTCTGGCACCTGGCACCGCCATCGGCTGCGTTGGCCCGGGGGGACGACCCGCCAGCACCGCACCGCCTAGCTGCGGGCGTCGCCGACTCGCTCGAGCACAGGGCGCGGCAGCTTCGCTGGCTCGACAGCGTCATGCCCGACCTGCAAGACGCGCTATAAGTCGGTGGGCCCGTGCAGGCTTGCGATCCGCAGCGCCGCCTCGTGAACCCGGGCGCGCAGTTCTGGCGGGTCGATGAGCTCGACCTCGGCGCCGAGCGCGAGCATGTCGGCCACAGTCTCATCGGGTGACTCGACCGGTATCCAGGCCTGCACCCAGCCGTCGCGGCGCGCGGCGGGCGCGGCGCTCCTGCGGATCTTCACCCCGGAAGGCCGGCCGAGCAGCATGGCCAGCCTGCGGCCGCGCGGCGACAGCCAGATCGTGGCGCGGGTGGCGCGCGCGGCTGGCACGGGCGGGCGATGGTGGTGCAGCCGGCTGCCCGGCAGGTCGCTGGTGAACCCCTCGATCAGCTCGAACCCGCCGAATTTGCCGCGCACCGGATAGACCGGGATGCCAGCGGAGCCGAGCGCTTCGATGTCGCGCAGCACGGTGCGCTGCGACACCTCTAGCTCGGCAGCGAGCTGCGACGCGGTCATCCGGCCGCGAGTCTGCAGCAGCCCGAGAAGCCGGACAAGACGGCTGGCACGCACAGCACGAGATTAGCCCGCAATCACGACACGAGATGTCATGAACCGGCTGCCATAATCGCCGAGTCCACGATGGAGTCGTGCCGGAGGCGCGCCAGATCATGGAGACAGCTAATGACGAGTTCTGATGTTGCCGGGACAGGGACACCGAAGGACCCGTGGATCTTGACCACGCCGCCGGGCAAGTCCGAGTTTGAGGCCTACAGGGACACCGAGTCCGACCCGCCTGCGCTGGTCGTCCAGGTAGGGACCACGCAGTTGCGCTACCAGCTGAGGTGCATCGAGGATCTGCACGCCATGCTGGTCGAGCGCGGTGACTGGGTGCCGCTCGGCAATGCCGACGAGCAGAAACCAGCGCAGGACGGGACGGTGGAGGGCTGGGGGCGTTCACCAGGCAACCCGGTTGGGGGCTGGTACGGCATCAAGAAAGGGCTGCGCGGCAGGTTCGGCAACTATGTGCCGCCGGTTCTTGAGGTGCTTGGCCTGGCCGAGGTCGAGCACAACGCACGCAACAATCGCATGCGCGCCCGCTAGCGCGGCCGTGCCGCCGATGATTGTCGGGCATGATTCCCGGTTCGCCGCTTGCGGCATAGAGTGGTTCTCTGTGACCGTCTTGCCTGGGTCGCCAGGATTGAGGCGAGGGGCTGGTAGATGCACGAAGTCAGGGATGCCGCTGGCACTACCGGAATGCCAGCGGGGCCGGCGGCCAGGCTCCTCCTGACAGAGCCCGCGCGCGGTCTGGCTGACTTCGGGATGCTGTTCGCGGCGTCGTGGCTGGCGGCGGCGCCGCGTGGCGACGGGCATGGCGTGCTCGTGCTGCCCGGCTTCCTTGCGAGTGACACGAGCACCGGCGTGCTGCGGCGTTTCCTGCGCAGGCTGGGATACAACGTGCGGGGCTGGGAGATCGGGCGCAATGTCGGCCCGACCGAGCGGGTGCTCGATGAGCTGCCGCGGGCCGTGATCGCGCTGGCCAACTGGACTGGCGGGCCTGTGTCCTTGATCGGCTGGAGCCTCGGCGGCGTCTACGCGCGGGAGATGGCCCGACAGAACCCTCAGCGAGTCCGCCAGGTGATCACGCTCGGCAGCCCGTTCGCACGGGGCGACTCACGGCAGAGCTACGCTGATGGCCTGTACCGGCGGCGCGCTCACCTGTACGCAAGTGACCGGCTGCCGAGTCCGGAGCAGGTCGCGCGGCCGATCCCGGTCCCGTCTACCGCCGTCTATTCGCGGCGTGACGGAATCGTGGCCTGGCGGGCCTGTATCGAGCCGTCGACCGAACTGCACGACAATGTCGAGGTGACGTGCAGCCATCTCGGCTTCGGCGTCGACTCGGCGACGCACTGGCTGATCGCCGACCGGCTGGCGCTGCCCGCTGGGGTGCAACCTCGGTTCACCCCGCCGCCGCGCCAGCGCTATCTCTACCCTGGCCGCTGACACAGCAGGCCTGCACAGAGGAGGAACGCGGATGCGACAGCTCACCGGCCTCGACGCGGCGTTCCTCGCGCTGGAAACCGCCAACGCGACCGGCCACGTGGGCGGCGTGTCCGTGCTCGATCCGAAGGACGCGCCCAAGCCGGTGACGCTCGCCCGGCTGACCGACGTGCTCGCCGAGCGGCTGCCGACCGTACCTGTGCTGCGCAGGAAACTGCTGAACGTGCCGCTCGGCCTCGACCAGCCGTACTGGATCGACGACGGCGACTTCGACATCGAGTATCACGTACGCGAGCTGGCGCTACCGCGCCCAGGTTCCTACGAGCAGCTCACCGAGCAGATCAGCCGCCTGCACGCCAGGCCGCTTGACCGGAGCAGGCCGCTGTGGGAGATCTATCTGATCACCGGCCTCGCCAAACGGCGCATCGCCGTCTATACAAAAATTCACCACGCGGCAATCGACGGCGTGTCGGGCGCTGAGTTGCTCACTGTGCTGCTTGACCTCGTTCCTGAGGGGCGCGAGATACCAGACAGCCCTCCGTTCGAGCCGGAACCGCGTCCCAACCCGTTCTCCCTGGCCGCGAACGCGGCGGCGCGACTGGCGTGGCGCCCGGTGCAGACCGCGATGCTCGCCAACGAGGTCATCCGGGTAGCGCCCACGCTGGCGCCTGCATTCAGCACATTCGTCGGCGGGCTGCTCGGGCTCAATCGCGGCGACGGCAGCGTGATATCGACGTCGATTGGCCGGGCTCCGGTGACCCCATTCAACCGGCCGATCACGCCTCACCGGCGGTTCGCGTTCCGCAGCGTGGACCTCGACGCGGTCAAGATGGTGAAGAACGCGTTCGGGGTATCGGTCAACGACGTCGTGATGGCGATGTCCGCCGGCGCGCTGCGGAGCTGGCTCACCGACCACGACGCGCTGCCTAACATGCCGCTGGTCGCCATGATCCCGGTATCCGTACGCGACCCGGAGAGCAAGGGCGCGCTCGGCAACAAGGTCTCGGCGATGCTCGCCATGCTGCCGACCCACCTCGGTGACCCGGTCGACCGGCTGACCGCGGCTCACGCGGCGACGCAGGCCGCGAAGGCGCAGCAGGCCGCGATTCCCCAGGGCCTGGTCGACCAGATCAGCGACTTCGCGCCGCCTGCTCTGACGGCACGGGCGGCCAGGGTTGTGTTCGCCACAGGCTTGCTGCACCGGGTGCCGCCGTTCAACATCACGATCTCGAACGTTCCCGGACCGAACATTCCCGTTTACTTGTGCGGTGCCAGGTTGCTCGCGCACTATCCGGTCTCGGTGGTTACCAACGGCCAGGGCCTGAACATCACGGTGATCGGCTATCTCGGCCAGCTCCATTTTGGCCTGCTGTCGTGCCGCGAGCTTGTGCCAGATATTGACAACATGGCCGGGTACCTCGTCGACGAGCTCGAACTGCTGATCAAGGCGGCCGATAAGCGCACTCAGTGACTACCGGGCCAGAGGCCACGCTTTCCGTCTCGCAAACTGCCGCCGATCCCATCACGACATATCTTGAATGACCGTTGTCGCCATGCTAGTTTGGCGGCTAGTGGCAGCGCACCGCATGCCCGCTTCCGAGCCGCCGAATGGCCCGCGCCACCCGGCAGCGACGAGGACAAGGGTCTACGACTCGCGGGCGATTACTTCTTCGTCAGGTCAGGTACCTAGGCGAGCAGACGCGGGCAGCCTCGCCGGGAAGAGACGACCGTGACCAGCGACAAGGCCAGGAAGACCGCAACCCGTATTCGCATGGCCGAGACAGGCGAGCCGTACAGCGTGGCCAGACGGGCCATTGACGACGAGCCGATCGAGCCGCCTGACAGGCAGTCTGGCGAGTCCTACGAGGAGCGGTACCTACGCGAAGCCGAGGAGGCTGGCGCCCCGGCACCAGACTTGGAAGCCATACGTGCCGTCTCAGCTGCGCGAGCACTCGTCGACAAGCTGCGCCGAGCCGCCGACGAGGCAAGAGAGCTAGCCGACGAGGCTGAGGAGGCAGCGTCCCGCGCGGAAGAGCGGGCTGAGCTAGCCCAGGAATCCGCCGAGCTCGCTGAGGAGTGGGCCGAGGAGGACGAGCGGCGGATCGCTCACTCGCGCGCAGGCGAGATGCAGAGCCGTGCCGAGCAGGCTCGCGAGCGTGCTGACCAGGCCGAGGAAGCCGCCGAAGGGGCCGAGGAGCGGGCCGACGAAGCCCAGGAATGGGCGGACGAGGCCCAGGAACTGCTAGATGAGGCCCAGGAAGTGCTCGACGAGGCCCAGGAAGATCTCGACGAGGACGAGTTCGGCCGCGCCTGGCATAGTCGTCGGTACGGCGGGTCTCATCACGTTCCGCCGCCCCGTCCGCCACGGCCACCCCGGCCGCCGCGAATGCCGCGGCTTCCGAGGCTTCCGTTCTGAATGACGCCGCGCTCCTTGGCTAGCCGGCGACGGTCGGCTTGCGTGCGCGGATAGCGAGCAGGACCGGGACCGGCCGGCTTCCCGGCTCGGTTACCCGCTCGATGCGCAACCCGGTGCGAACAAAGGCGTTGAGCACCTCGGCTAGCGGGTGATGGCGCATCCCTACACGCTTGCGGACGAACGGACCCCACCATTCCGCCTCCTGGTGCCAGCCGGCAAGGCGGTAGGTGGGGTGCGCGACTATTCCGCCATCCTCCATCCATTGCGTGTGCGGGCCGTTGAAGCAGGGATGGCAGCCGTAAAAGGCCAGCAGCCCGCCCGGGATCAGCACACGTGCGGCTTCGGCGAGCACGGTCGTGAAGTCGTCGAGATCGGTCGAGACAAGAATCATCGCAACGGTCCCGAATGCCTGATCGGCGAACGGCAGCGCGGCCGCGTCGCCAAGCACGACCTGCCGTGATCGCGTGCGGGCGAAGCGAAGCTGG
>Ga0126381_100009422_pt1 | contig 10965 bp, 21 predicted proteins | sample PanSoiMetPlot_28_FD_96465 | JGI IMG/M metagenome (GOLD analysis project Ga0126381, IMG submission 96465) | Tropical forest soil microbial communities from Panama - MetaG Plot_28 | ecosystem: Environmental > Terrestrial > Soil > Tropical forest > Bulk soil | place: Panama | collected 2016-02-17
CTGGGAGGTACACCGTGCCCTCGAGCTGGCGATCTTCCACACCTTCGCGGCCCCCGCCATCAGCGAGGTCCTCGACCACACCGGCGAGTTCGGCCGCCGGGGCCAGAAACGCCTCGACGACACCGTCGCGCTCATGCGGGAGATAGGCATAGACGGCCCCGCCTCGCCGCGCGGCCGGGCCGCCATCCGGCGGATGAACTTGATCCACCGCCCGTACCGGATACCAAACGATGACCTCGTCTACGTCCTGGCCCTGTTCGTTGTCATCCCGGTCCGGTGGATCGGGCGGTACGGGTGGCGCGACCTGACAGCCGCCGAGGTCCACGCCGCCGTCCGCTACTACCGCACGGTGGGACGGCTCATGGGCATCCGCCAGATGCCCGAGACCTACCCCGGGTTCGCGGACTACCTCGACGCTTATGAGCGGGATCATCACTCGTTCACCGAGGCGAACCAGCGGCTGGCCGTGTCTTTCATCGGGGTAATCGGAGCCTGGGCACCCCGGCCCGTACGCCCGCTGGCCCGCCTTTGTGTCACCGCGGCGCTCGGCCCCGCACTGCGCCGGGCTCTCGGGCTGCCCGAACCGTCGGGGTTGATCCGCACCGGCGTGCACGCGGCCCTACGGTTCCGCGCCGCACTTATCAGGCTGGTCCCGCTGCTGAGGCACACCCGGCGGAACCCGCGACGCCTGAGAAGCTACCCGCATGGTTACACGCTGGCCGAGCTAGGACCTTCCTGAGGCCTAGCAGGAAGTGCACCTTAGGCGGACAATGCCTCGCCGGCGATGGAGAGGATCGTAGCGACGTGGCCGGCGATGGTGGCTCTAGCAAGGTCGCGGAGCCGGGAGCGCAGGGGAGCCGCGGGCGGGCCAGTGACAGCCAATAGACACCGACCTACGCTACGAAGAGTGAGCAGTCATAGCGCCACGTAGGTCGGGGGGTACCCGGATGCACCCTCGGGCACACGGCCCGCCAGAAGGGCACGGCCAGGGCATCATCTGGCCCGGCGTTACCGCCTTCGCTTCCCCGGGTGCACTTGGGACCACTCCTGCCCAGACCGGGGGAGTCCGCCTCGTGACGTCGATCCAGGAGGGACGATGACCCGATTCCAGCGACTCACCTAGAACGACCTCGACAACTTCACCCGGGCTGAGCCGCTGCCCCCTCGATGGCCGATCTGGGCAACCTGATCTCGTAACAAACCTCATGAGACAGCACAGCTAGCCATTGGGCGTCTCCTCTCCCAGTAGGGCACGGGTGATATCCGGCATCGGCTGGTCACACCGCTCGCAGAAGTAGGCGCCCTCCCGGCGGGTCGGCCAGCCCGGGGTCTGATGACCGGGGAAGTGATGGCCGCACTCGCCGGAGATGCGGAAGTACGTCGGGCCAAACCCGTCGTAAACGCGCCCGTCCGTCGCATGAGGTGTAGACGGTTGCCGGGCAGTCAGGGCACGCGGCGACATCATCGGCTTCCCGCTGGGTTATGGAGAAGAACCGGTGGTTCTCGTGGACGCTGCACAGGGCGCCGGAAAGACGATTGCGGCCCGGCTGGTGAGGCTTCAGCGCCGCCTCTATGGCCTTCACCAATCGGTGAACGTAGCCGCACGACTCGCCGGGCGGGTCGCCGTAATCGCGCTCCTGGTCCTGTGCGGCAACCTCAAGGGCCTTGGCGAGGTAGGCGGCCAGTTCGTCGTCCTCCTCGTCTTCGCCGTCCCACCACAGCTCCATCCCGCACTCCGGGCACGTCGGCGGATAGCCCCTGAACGAGGCTCCGCAGTCGGCGGCGTCAGGTCGGGCCGGGTCGGTTGCCTTCGCATGCGCGTCGCCGTCGTACCGGACGTGCACGTACCGGACGCCCACAGCGGTGGTCACGCCCTCCTCGGCAGGACCGCCGCCTGCCGGCTTGCAGGTGACGCGGCGGCCGACGTTGATGCGTGCCTCGAGGATCGTCATGACCACCACGGCCCTTCCGCCTTGACCGACTCGGTGAGCAGCCGACCCAGGTCCCGCGCCTTGGCCGCCCGCAGGGGGCGCCCCTCGGCAAGCGACGGGTGGTCCGCCCAAAGGTTCGCCTGGTAGCCCCGCGACGAGCCGGGCTTGTTCTCAGTGCGGGTCACGTCGCCGACCATGTGCTCGGTGCCGTCGCCGTAGACCGCGATGAGCTCGCCGGGCAGGGACGGGTCGCGGGGGAACCTCACCCGGACCCGTACGAGCCCTTCCCCTGCCGGGTGGTCAGCCATTGCTGTCCCCTTCCCCGAGGATCATCCTGGCCACCGCCAGGACGGCGTCCCAGCAGTGGCAGTTCACGCCGAGCATGCCGCCGCACTGGTGGCACCACTGGTTACCCGGCAAGCCCGTAAAGGTCCTCTCAGCCCGCTCCGCCAAAGCCTCCAACAACACGGGTAGCGTCGGTGCGGCGTTGCGGAGGAGGACGATCAGGTCCGCGTTCGCGCGGGCGTCCACGTCGATCAGGCACATCTCGGCTACTAGCGGTTCATCCGCAGGACCGTCGATCACCGGGGTCATGCCGTCGATGTAGGACACCCGCCACGGAAGCGGGGTCGCGCCCTGTGAAGCCTCGCGGAGCCGGGCAGCGGCCCGGCGAAGGGTCTCGGCGGGGTGCTCAGCCATGGCCTACCAGCGCCACCCTTTGGGGGCGTTGCCCCGCGACTGCTCCACAGCCTCGCGCTGCGCCCGCTCATGCGCACGCCACAGGCCCTGCGACCGGTCCGAGTGGCCGTTCCGGGCCACTTCCCGCGCCCAGTTGTCGCGAGTGTTCTGGGCGCGAGCAGACGCTGCCCGCTGGGTCACCTCCGCGATCTGCTCGTCCTGGCTCTTGCGGCCAAAGAAGAGGTCGTTGATCAGTCCCATGATGATTTCCCTTCTGTGATATTGATGGCCCCGCGCGGGCCACTGTGGCCCGCGCGGGAGTTTTTCCTCAGCCGTGCCACTGCCCGGCGGAGGGCCTCGGCGGCGGGGCTCATGACGTCAGCCTCCAGGCGTGCGCCGGGCAGCCGGTGGTGAACCCGCCACGGACGGCGCTGCCTGGCGGGCACGTGCACGCAGGCTCGGGGTCCATGGCAGGCGGCTCGCTACCGCCCGGCTTCAGCGCGGCGAGCACCGTCTCCACGGCAACCCGGGCCTGCCGGTAGCCGAACGCCCGGTCCATCGGACGGGTGAACGCGGCGTCCCACGCGGATTGGACCCGCATGGCCAGCGCGTTGACGTCAGGCATCTCGGGATGCTCAGCCACGGGAGGCCTCCAGCTTGTCGTTGACAGCTTCCACGGCGGCTGCGCAGGCGGCGCGATGCGCGGCCCACCCGGCGACAAAGCCGCCCTCAAACGCGGCCCGCTCGGCCTCACGGAGCGGCCTCGGGACCATGCGCCAAGTGGGTGCGGCACAAGGGGTTGCCTGGCGAGACGTTTAGCGTGCAGCCCTTGGCGGGGCACTTGTGGCCGCTAGCCGTCATCTCGGGGCCTCCCCGAGGATCGCCCTGGCGGTGGCCAGGGCACCGGTCCAGCACTTGCACGTGCCGTCAAGCCACTCGCCGCAGGTGTCGCAATAGGACATCAGCGGCTTCTCGCAAGCGCAGTAGTCATGCGCGCACTCCGGGCGGTCCTCGCTGACGTTCTCCGCGCACCGGGCCGCCTCGGCCTCCAGCCACCTGGCCAGGGCAAGGCCGACGATCGGGTCCATCGCCGCGACGTACTCCAGGTCCCGGCCGTTGCGCTTCCGGTCGTGGCTCCCGTCGCTGCAGGTGTTGCACTGCACCACGCAGACGCGCTCGCGCTGGCCTGCATAGCGGTACTGGTAGCCGGGGTACTGGCTGAACTCCTCGGGGATGATGCCGTCCCGCCAGGTGCGGGGCTGCTCGTCATCGGGAAGCGCGGCACCGACGAAGTCCTTGTGCCGGGTGTCCAGCGGCCGCTCCCACGGGCCGGCAGTGGCGTCGCCTGCGAGCTTCCTCAGACGTGCGGCGGCACGGCGCATCACCTCTGCGGGGTGCTCAGCCACGGCGGGCCTCCAGCTTGTCGTTGACGGCCTCGACGGCCTCGGCGCAGGCTGCGCGATGGGTGGCCCACCCGGCGCCGAAGCCGCTATCAAACGCGGCCCGCTCAGCCTCGCGGAGCGCCTTCGGCACCATGCGCCAGTGGGTGCGGTCGCCGGTCGTCGCAAGCCCGGGTGCGGACTGAACATGCCGGCGCTCGACGCGCACGCCGTACGGCACGCCTCCCCGGATCACGATGAGGTCGTAACCAGCGTCGACTTCCATCGGCGCGTCAGCGAAGTCGCCGTCGGGGCCGTGGTCCCTGATGTGGGCGTTGAAGCCCCTCGCTAGGATGCGGGCGATGACCTCGGTCTCCGCGCTTACCATGACGTGGCCTCCTGACTGCGCCGTGCATCGAGGCGCTCCTGCTTGAGCGCGCCCAGCAGGGCCTCCAGCGGGCCAATAAGCTCCTCGTCCCACGGCTGGTGGACTTCTGCGGCTGGCTCGCTGACGTCAGGCATTGCGCGCCTCCGTTGCGGGCTTGTGCAGGACGTACGCGGCGGACGTGTCCGTGCAGGCGATCGTCCCGTCCCAGGCGGTCCACTGGCCACCGAGCAGGGTCACCTTCTCGCCGCAGCCGACACACAGGCCGTCCTCGTCCCCGGCGGACTCCGCGATCATCTCCGCCCGGCAGGCGAGCATGTCCCACTTCAGCTGGGGCAGCAGCTCCTCAAGCTGCTCGACAGCGGCCAGGGACAGCGTCCAGCCGCCGATGACGGCGTGGTCGTAATCCCGCTTGATGGTGCGCGGCTGGCCCTCGTCGTCGACGACGGTCCCCACGGGGACTTGCCGGTGCTTGTCGTGGTCCATAACCCCTCCTGCATCAGCGCCGCCAGGGTGGCGAGCGCATTGCCTGTTGCCATCAGCACCCCGGACAGGTCGCCCGGGGCCGTCCACTCCATCCGCACCTTCACGCCGCCTGCCGGGGCTATCCCGGTCACGGCCACCTGGTACGGCCACATCCACTCGACGTCGATCACGTCACCCGCCTGGGCGTCGCCGAGCACCTTCACGCCATCCCGGACGGGCAGCGGGTGCCCGGCGAGGGTTATCGACGCGGGCGCCACGCACGTGAGGTTGTCGCAGCCAGGGCCGGAGGGAACGAGCCGCATCCGCACCGGCTCGCCGCGCAGCCACCGTCCGTGACAGGCAGGGCAGCCGTAGCAGTGGCCGTGGACCTCCCACTCGCCGCGCTCCCCGTACAGCGAGCCGTGGTAGGCGACGAGGTCGCCGGGCTGGAGGGTCCGGCCCTCCCGGTCGGTGAGCAGTAGTCCCGTCATGGCTCAGCCCTCAACCTCGGTGGCGACCACTTCCAGCGTTTCCGCGTTCACGATGCGACCGTGCATCGGGATGAGCGCTGCGCCGGCCACGAGCTTGCGGGCGTCCGCCAGGGTCATGCGCCTGAGTCCGTCGATCGCGCCTGGGCCGGCAATCCGGTCCGGGTTGAACGTCACGACGTAGGTCGGGTCGCCCGCGTCCGCCATCGCTTCCCGCAGCCGGGCCAGGTGGGCGTCATGGTCGCGGGTAATGATGCTCATCGCCGCCCGCTCCGGCCTTCCCGCAACATTCATGGCTCAGGCCGCCTTCGCCAGCGACCGGCGAACCGGGCGGGCCTTGAGGATCGCCGCGCCGACGTGGGCGCAAGTCTTCTTGGTGGCGCTGGAACGCTTCAGGCCCCACGCGCAGGTGCACTGGCCGGTGAGCGCGGTCAGGTAGCTGGCCTCTCCCTCGCCGGATGCAACCGCGTAGACGCCCTTGCGGACCCTGATGACCCCGCCGTCAGCGACCAGTTCGATGGCCTTCTCGGCCTGCTTGTCGTTGAGGCCCTTGGTCGCCGCCTTGATCGCCGCGCAGCGGGGGCCGATCTCCGCCGCGATGCTGCTGGCGCTGGTCAGTGGCCTGTGGCAGCGGCTGCACTTGACCGTCTCGGTCGTGTCAGTGGTGGTCATCGTCGCCTCCCGCTTGCGGATCTTGTACTTCCCAACGTACCCTAATGTGTAAGACACGTCAAGGTACATGGAGGTAGGTAATGGCGACATGCGATGATCAGCAGGTGCCTAAGCCAGCAACCGGGAAAACCCCCGTCCGCAACGCCCGCATACCGGACGACGTATGGCTGCAAGCGATCGCCAAGGCCGAGATGGAGGGCCGCAGCGCTAGTGACGCCATGACGGAGGCGCTCCGCCGCTACGCCGCCGAGCCCGCAGCTTCGGCCTACGAGTTCACCCTCGCCAACTGGCCAGACGCCGGGCAATGGGGCCGCCAGCACGCTGAGGCGCTCGACTACCTGCGGGCCGACCTCGGCATCAGCATCGCGGACGACACAGACTTCCTCCCGGCACAGTGGCTCACGATCGCGGCGTGGCTCGCGTCGACCCACCACCAAGCCGACCCAGCGCAGCAGAAGCGCGTCCTCACCGGGCACGTCCTGCGGCGCGTCATGGCCGAGCCGGACGGCGCGCACCGGACCCGGTTCCGGGACTCCCGGCACCTGTCCGAGACGGTGCAGGGAATCCTTGGTCGCCACCTCCCGCTCGCCGCCGGCTAGCCGCCCGGTCACGCCGCCCGCGCCTCCTGCTGCCAGCCCGGCCCGATTCTCGTCACCGCGACCCCGGCCCGAGCCGCAGTCTCGGCACAGTGGGACGTCCCGTGGGTCGGGTGGGCGGGCAGTTCGGCGCACTCCGGCTTCGCACACGGCAGCGCGAACGCGGCGGCCATGTCCGCACCCGCAGCCACCATCTCCGTGTTCCGCATGATCCCGGCCCGCCGCCAGCCATGCACCTGCCAGAGCGCCGGGTGCCGATCGGTGTGGATGCCCTGCTGCCGGCAGATCTCCTCAGCTATCGCGTCCGCACCCTCCGGCGCGTCACCGTGGACCACCACCAGTTCCAGGCCGCGGGCGAGCGCGATCCCCGCGGCCTCACCGATCTCCCCGGCGACGGCCACCCGGTCTCGCCATGAGCGGCTACCGGTGATGAGCAAGCGATACGTGGCGGTCATGACGGAACTCCCGGCAGCCGCATCTGCCCTGCTGCTTCCAGTTCCTCAGCGGACGGCAGGGGCGCCTCCGTGTCCTCGGGCCGGTCCTCCGGGCAGTAGGCGAGTGGTCCGCCGACGAGGGCGGGCGCGAGGACCCACTCCCAGGCGCTGGCGGTACTCTCCGCCTCGGCCTGCGACTCGTGGTGCCGGGTGATGCCCTCGTCCTCTTCGTCGATGACCTGCTCGCACTCTCCGTCGCACTGGACGAGCCAGCAGGGGGACTCAAGCAAGCGGACGGACGCCGTCGACTTCGGGTTGCGCTTGCGTGACCGCATGACCGCGCTGTTGGCCCCGGCGGCGTCCTCGAAGTGCTGCTTGTCGTCGTCTTCGCCCGGGTTGACCAGTTCCCAGCAGCAGTCGTCGAGTTGGTGGACGCTCATGACTGACCCCACTTCCGCTTGCGCGCCTCGGCCTCGCCGGGTGCCCAGGGGCGCAGTTCCCAGTTGTCGCCGCCAAGGGAGAGCGGGGTACCCGCCCGGTGCTGCAGGATGCCGTCGTGCTCCCATGCGGGCTTTCCGCAGCCGTCACAGGAGGCGAAGGACTGGCCGATCCACCGGAAGCCGCGGCACTCCCCGGCGGCCCGCAGCGGGGCCTCTGGGGCTTCCGGCGTCCCGGCACCCTCCCCGGCCGGTTTCGTGGCTCCCGCGTCCGGCTCCGCGCCGCCGGGGGCCATGTCCGGGTCGAGGGCGACCTGCGCGATGCGGATCGCCTCGGCAGCCCATGATTCCGGGTCAAGCGCGGCGATCGCGGCGAGCGCTTTCGCTCCCGCCTCTGCTATGTCCCGGTACTCGTCCCGCTCGGCGAGCACGCCCACGAGGCACTGCGGGTCGCCCCCTGCCTCGCAGATGGCGCTGGCGATGTCCTGCAGGACGCTCGCGTTGCCGCCGGCCCACAGGGGCGTCCCGTCGTCCTCGGTGACCGTCGCGTACCACAGCTGGCCGTCGAGGGCGAGCCGCCCGAACAGAGCATCGCCGGAGGCGATCTCGTCGCGGGCAATCCTCTCGTCAACCGGCCACGGGCGGCCGGAGCGGGTCACGGTGATCTTCATCAAGGCTCCCTTCGGTGATCTTCATCAAGGCTCCCTTCAGTTCAGTTCTGGTGCTCCCGCCCTCCGGTACAGGGCGGGAGCGGTCTAGGGGGCGATCCGGGGCAGGCCGCGGCGGGTTAGCTTGCGCCGACGTCCGCGAGGAACTGGTCCTCCTCCTCGCACGTCGGGGTGTAGGGGCACGTGTCGCGGCAGACCACTAATCCTCCTCAGTAGGCGAACGAGTCGCGGTAGGACGGGCTGTCGTCGCGAGGCCAGATGAAGTACTCATCGGCTGGCGAGTGGTCGTAGGAGCCGCCGTCCCAGTCGTCCGGCTCCGGCTTGGCCCAGTGGCCATAGACCCGTGCCTGCTCGCGTTTCTCCTTGCGGATGGCGCGGCGACGCTGGGCTGGCGTCAGGTGGTGGATGGACATCTCGTGCTCGTCGTAGGCCCATCCGCGCCGGGCCGCGTACCGCTCGCAGCGGCCGGCGTAGTCGAGTGGCCGGGCGTGGCCGCGGCACGGGTTGCACAGGGCATCCGGGGTGCCGAGAGGGATGGACCGGAAGCCGCACCGCTCGCAGAGGAGGCAGACCAGGGCGGCGCTCATAGCTCCTGCCCGCTGCCGCCCGGCGCGTGGAGCCGGTCCATGATCGCCAGCACGTCCAGGAACGCCCGCTCCCGGTCACCATTGCCCAAGGGCCTCGCGGATGTCGCGCAGCACTGCATCTCGGTGTAGAGCGCCTCCCAGTCGCCGGCGTCCTGCCCGCTGCCGTCCGGCGGCACGATCCCCAGCTCGTCTAGCGCCCCGGCGAGCAGGCGGGCAACCTGGTTGTCGGGGACGCGCTGCCAGTTCCGGTGCGGTGGCCGAGTGTCGTGGTCGTTCTGCTGCGCGGCCTTGACGAGCGCGTCCATGACCGCCGCCGCCTCGCCGCTCACGACTGCGGCTCCAGCCCGGCGCGGGTGCGCAGTTGCCCGGCCACCCGCCGGTACAGGTGCGACTCAGCGGCTAGGACCGCCGCGTTTATGGCGTGGTCACTGTCCATCGCCTGGGCGCGTCCCATGAACTGCGTCGCGTGCGCCTCCCACTCGGCCGCGAGCGATGTCAGCGCGTCCGCCTCCTGCCCGCTGCCGTCCAGCGGCTGGACGGTGGCGTCCATCGGCAGGCCGGTGAGGGCGTCGTGGATGCAGTCGAGCATGCCGGGGGTGTCACCGAGCGCAGCGTGGCCGATGACGGCGGTTCGGATCTCGCGGATGGCCGCCCGGAAACACTCGTTCTCGGCGGTGACATCGGCGAGCCGCTCGCGGGCCTCGTCGCGCTCGCGCCTGAGCTGGGCGACCAGCAGCGGCGCCCAGTGGTTCCCCGGGTCGCCCTTGATCCCGCTGGCCGTCAGCTCGCCGTGCACGCCGTGCAGCTCGGCGGCGACCTTGTCCCGCTCGGCCGTGACGATGTCCACTACCCGCACCAGGTCATCAACCGCGCGAACGAAGCGGTCCCGCTCGGCGGTGATGGCGGCGACGGCCAGGTCCCGGTACGACGGCGCGTCCGGGTAGCCATTCTCACGACACTCCATGGTGCACGGGCCGTGACAGCCGCACTCTTGCGCGTCCGGGTCCTCGGTGCCGAGCCGGCAGCCGCAGCCGTCAGGGCACTTCGGCCACGCCGCGGCGATCGTCTCGGAGCCGGAGAGGTCAAGCTTCAGCTTGTCCCGTTCGGCGGTGACGGCGGAGAGCTGGCCGCGGAGCCTCACGATCTCGCCCATGGGCTGGCTGTCTGCCACGTCGGCGTTATCGCGGATGACCCGCACCACATCATGCGGGCGACCCAGCCTGACGGGCTCCTGGCCGCCGATGCGGTCGCGGAGCGGCTTTCCGGGTGGCGGTGAGCCGGAGGGCGTTTCCGGGTCTAGTTCGGTCACTTCGGTTCTCCTTCGGTTCCGGTCCCGGCTCCCTGCCGGGCCTGGTAGATGTCGCTGTGCTTGTTCTCCAGGGCGGTCATGACGCCGCCCGGTCGAATAGGGATGGCTGCCAGCCGGGGACGGGCACCGGGTCCGGCATGGGCTCGGAGCGCCGCCCGATCTTGCGGTCGGGGAACTGCTGGAACACCCACAGGCCGAGGTTCTTGGTGAAGCCGACGTGAGTCCAGCCCGCATGCCGGAAGCACCAGCCCGGGACCTGCTTCGGCGTGGTCTTTGAGGCGTCGACGAACGAGACGATCCCGAGGTCCGGCACGACTGGCCACGCGGCGCGGGTGTGCGCGACCGCCCACCGGATCAGGTCCGACGACCGGTGCGGCCCCTCGTTGCGGAACAGTGAGTTGACCCATGCGCCGGGCCACGCGTGGGCGACGAACTCGGGGAACGGCCATGAGGTTGTCCATACCGCCGACCTGTCCGCGGTCTTGAGGACCAGGCACCTGCCGGGCGGCACGAACTGGCTGGTGCCGGGCTTCTGCCGGTTGTAGTGCCTGTCGGCGACCGCCACGGCATCCGGGTCGGCACGCCACGACAAGCGCCACGGGGACTCGCCAGGGGGGTGGTTCACGATGCCTCCACGTCGAATAGGGACCCCTGCGGGAATGGGCGGTTAGACCACAGAACCTCGGTACGGTCGCGCCACTGGCCGCCGTTCCCGGTGCCCACGGCCATCTCCCGGCGATGCCAGCCCGCGAACAGTTCCCCGTCGTACAGTGCCGAGGGGTAGCCGGAGACCACCACTGCGGCGCGGGAGGAGCGCAGCGCAGCAGCCATCTCGCGATGGTCGTCATCGGTCATCTCGTGCCGGTAGCCGGTGCTCTTGCGCGTCGACTGCACGTAAGGCGGGTCGCAGTAGACGAGCGCGTCGGCGTGCTGGCC
>Ga0126381_100009423_pt1 | contig 10964 bp, 6 predicted proteins | sample PanSoiMetPlot_28_FD_96465 | JGI IMG/M metagenome (GOLD analysis project Ga0126381, IMG submission 96465) | Tropical forest soil microbial communities from Panama - MetaG Plot_28 | ecosystem: Environmental > Terrestrial > Soil > Tropical forest > Bulk soil | place: Panama | collected 2016-02-17
CCACGCACGTCGAAGCGACGCTCGGCGCCCCGAAAATCGCGCAATCCGGCAGCGATCTGATCGAAGCGCAGATCGAGCTCGAATCCGACCGCGACCGCCGCGAGCGCGTTCTGCAGGTTGTGACGTCCCGGCACCGATAGATCAATGGTCCCGAGCGCTCGTCCTTCGACAGGCCCAGGACGAGCGGTGTCGTGTTCCGCTCGTGGTGAGCCCGTCGAACCACGAGCGATGACCGTGGCCGATGATCCGAACGGTCGCAGCGAGACATTGCTCGCGGTAATGTCCGCTGGCGCGTCCAGGCCGTATGTCACCACGCGACGCGTCAGCTTCGGCAGAATCGCGGCCAGGTTCGCATCGTCGGCACACGCGACCACCGCGCCGTAAAACGGCACCTTGTTCGCGAAATCGACGAACGCCTGCTGCAGATCGTCGAAGCCGCCGTAGTTCTCCAGATGCTCGTGGTCGATGTTCGTCATCACCGCAATCGTCGGAAACAACTTCAGAAACGACCGATCGCTCTCGTCCGCCTCAGCCACCATCAGCTCGCCTCGACCGAGCCGCGCGTTGCTGCCGAATGCGCTCAGCCGACCGCCGATGACCGCCGTCGGATCGAGTCCCGCGCGTTCCAGCACGAGCGCGATCATCGAGGTCGTCGTCGTCTTGCCGTGCGCGCCGGCGACTGCAATCGCGAACCGCAGGCGCATCAGCTCGGCGAGCATCTCGGCGCGCGGGATCACCGGAATCTGCCGCCGTGTCGCTTCCTGCACTTCCGGATTCGTCGGCCGCACCGCCGACGAAACGACGACCACGTCGGTGTCGCCGACGTTCGCCGCTGCGTGCCCGTACGCGATGCGGATGCCCATGCCCGCGAGGCGCTCGGTGACGGCGGACCGCTTCTCGTCCGATCCGCTCACCGCGTATCCGAGATTCGCGAGCAGCTCCGCGATACCGCTCATGCCGATGCCGCCGATCCCGATGAAATGAACGCGACGCGTCTTGCCTAACACGTCCATATCCGGATAGCGGGTAACGAGTTTCGGGTAGCGGGTTCTCCGGGTTCTGGGTTCAGGGTAACGGGTTCTGTCGCGCGCAGACTGCCGGCCGCGAACCCAAGAACCCGAAGAACCCTGAACCCGCTACCCGCTACCCGAAACCCATTCAGCGTCACCGTTCCACCAGCCCGATCGCGCGATCGACGATCACCTTCGCTGCGTCCGGCCGCGCGAGCGATCGGGCGGCTCGCTCCATCCGCCGACGCCGGTCGCGATCGCCCGCGAGTGCAAACAACCGCGACGCCAGCGTGTCGCCCGTCATGTCGCGCTGCAACATGACCTCCGCCGCGCCGCGTTCCGCCAGCGCTTCGGCGTTCTTGCGCTGGTGATCGTCGGTCGCGGTCGGCAGCGGGACGAGAATCGATGCCTTGCCCGCCGCCGTCAGTTCCGCCAGCGTTGTCGCGCCGGCGCGGCAGACGACTACGTCCGCCTGTCCGAGTTGCCGTCCCATGTCGTAGACGAACGGTTCGACGATGGCCTGAAGCCCCGCCGTTCGATAGGCTGTGCGCACCATCTCCACATCTCGTTCTCCCGTCTGGTGCGTGAGAAGAAGATGCGGACGACCGGCCGCCAGCCGCGCCGCTGCCTCCACCATGGCCACGTTGATCGCGTGCGCGCCCTGAGAGCCGCCAAAAACTAAAACCCTGGTGACGGACGTCTGGTCATCGAGCGCCGACTCCTCTGAAGGTCCGGCCGTCGCGAAAAACTCCGGCCGCACCGGGTTGCCGCTGACGAACGCTTTCGATCCGAAGTACGTCGTTGTCGCGTCGAACGTCACCGCCGCCGCCTTCACGAACCGCGCGAGCAGCCGGTTGGTGAGACCGGGCACCGCATTCTGCTCGAGCACCATCGTCGGCACCCCGCGCAACGCGGCGACGAGCACGATCGGGCCCGAGCTGTATCCACCGACGCCGATCACCAGGTCCGGCATCCGCGACGAGATCACCTGCCACGCGTCGGAGACACTCAGCGGCAGGAGCGCCACGCCGCGGGCGCGATCTGCAATCGACTTGCCTTTCAAACCACCGCTCCGAATCAGGTCGAGCGAAAACCCCTCGCGCGGAATCACGCGCGTTTCGATCCCGCGTTCCGTTCCCGCGAATGAAACTTGCGCGTCCGGCTGACGAGCGAGGAGCTCGCGCGCCACTGCGATTCCCGGATACAAATGCCCGCCCGTGCCGCCGCCCGCGATCACCACGCGAATAGCCACGTGTCCTCACGCTTCGACCGATGAGGCATGCTGCGACACGTTCAACAGGATGCCCATACCGACGAGGTTGATCACGAGCGACGATCCGCCGTTGCTGACGAATGGCAACGGAATACCCTTCGTCGGCATCAGTCCGAGGACGACGCTGATGTTGATGAACGCCTGCACCGCTATCATCGTCGTCAGTCCCAGTGCGAGAAACGCGCCGAACGTATCTGGCGCACGCAGCGACACGCGAATGCCGCGCCACGTGACAACGCAAAAACAGATCAGGACCGCCGTCGCGCCGATGAGACCAAGTTCCTCGGCGATCACCGAATAGATGAAGTCCGTGTGAGGCTCCGGCAGATAGAACAACTTCTGCACGCCGTTCATCAGCCCGCGACCCCAGATACCGCCGGTACCGACGGCAATCAGCGACTGGATGATCTGAAAGCCGGCGCCGAGCGGGTCGCGCCACGGATCGAGGAACGTCAGCACACGCTGGCGTCGGTACGCGGTACCCATCACGAGGATATAGATCGCCGGCACCGCGGTCAGGAGCGCGCCAAGGATGTAGCGATAGTCGAGTCCCGCCGAAAACACCATCACGGTCGCGATCAGCACGAGCGACATCGACGTGCCGAAGTCCGGCTCGAGCAGAATCAGGGCGACGAGACACACGACGACGATGCCGATGGGCATCAGCGCGTAGCCGATCTCGTTGATGCGATGCATCCGCCGTTCGAGAAGCGCGGCGATGAAGAAGATCGCCGCGAGCTTCGCGAGTTCTGACGGCTGTACGCCGATGCCGCCGACGCCGAACCAACGTTTTGCGTTGTTCACCGCCGGCATGAACAGGACGACGACCAGCGCGAAGCCGACGATGCCGAGACAGCTCCAGATGAACACCGGTTCGCGGTACGTTCGATAGTCGATGCGCATTACGACGCCAAGCATCGCGAGCCCGAGCACCGACCACATGAGCTGGCGGATCAGAAAATACGAGGCCCGGCCGTACCGCTCGAGCGCCATCGGCGCCGACGCGCTGTAGACCATCACGACGCTGACCGCCACGAGCAGTACGGTCGCGAGGAACAAGACCCTGTCCGATTTGAGTTTTCTCGCCATCTATAAAGTCGAGCTCGACATCTCCCGAAAAGAACCCAGAACTACGAACCAGGAACTAAGATCGCCGTGAGCGGTCAGCAGTCATCAGTCGGCGGGGTCGAGGCACCAGCTTCCCAGGCCGGGGCAGCCTGGGTTCCCAGCAGCCAGCCCTCTACCGCGCACCGACCGATGACTGCTCACAGCTCACAGCAGTTTGCGCACCTCCTCTTTGAACACCCGTCCTCGTTCCGCGTAATCGCGAAACATGTCGAAGCTCGCGCACGCCGGCGCGAGCAGCACCACACCTGACGGCTTCGCCAGCGCGTACGCACGCGCGATCGCGCCGGCGAACGTGTCGGCCTCCTCGACCGGCACGGCATCGCAGAGGGCATCACGAAACAAGCGTTTGGATTCGCCGATCGCGACGACCGCCCTGGCGCGCGCGCGCAGCGGCTCCCGCAGGAGTCGCAGGTCGCCTCCCTTGAATCGGCCGCCCATGATCGGCACGAGATCGCCGGCGAAGCTCTCAATCGATCGGAGCGCCGACTCGATGTTCGTAGCTTTCGAATCGTTCACGAACCTGACGCCGCCGCGGTCCGAGACGAGCTCCATCGCGTGCTCGAGTCCGCGGAAACCGTCGACCGCCTGCGTCATCGCCGCCGGCGTGACGCCGGCAAGCAGCGCAACGGTAGCGGCCGCCATCACGTCATTCACAAGATGGGGCCCGAGCAGGTGAATCGCGTCTGCTGGAACGAGCTGACGCTCGCCTGTCGGCATCCGATCGGCGATCCAGCCGCGGTCGAACACCGTTCCCTCGACAATGTTGCCGTGCAGCGCGAACATCCGCTTGCGCGCGCGTGCGTGTGTCGCGAGCGCCAAGACAGAGGGATCGTCGGCGTTGATCACCGCCCAGTCCGCCTCGCTCTGGTTCTCGAAGATGCGAGCTTTCGCGGCGCCGTACGCCTCGACCGTTGGATGCCGATCGAGGTGGTCCGGCGAAAAATTCAGCATCACGGCAATCCACGGATGGAACGTGTCGATCTGCTCGAGCTGAAAGCTGCTCGCCTCGACGACGTGGAACGTCTCTGGCGTCGACTTCGCCACCTGCGCGCTCAGCGGCGCGCCGATGTTGCCGCCGACCGTCACCTTGAATCCCGCGGTCTCCAACATCCGCCCCGTCAACGCCGTCGTGGTCGACTTCCCTTTCGTGCCGGTGATTGCGATGACCCTCCCTTTGAGCCATCGGGACGCGAGTTCGATCTCGGCGATGACCGCGACGCCACGGTCGCGCGCCGTCTGAATGGCCGGCTGCTCGGGCGGAACGCCGGGACTGAGGACGATCAGATCCGCGTTCGCGAACGTCTCAGCGCGATGCGCGCCAAATTCGAGCGAGACGCCGCGATCGCGCAGCGGCGCCGCCTCGGGCACGTCTGCGCGCAGATCGGTCAGCGTCACGACAGCGCCGCGCTCCGCGAGCAGCTCCGCGGCCGCGATGCCGCTTCTCGCCGCGCCCACGACGGTCACGCGTTTGCCCGCCACTTCGAATCCCGAACCACGACTCCCGAGTTCCGGTTTCATCGCAATTTCAGCGTCGCCAGCGATAGCAACGCGAAAATGATTCCCATGATCACGAAGCGCGTAATGACCTTCGGCTCGCTCCATCCGCTCAGCTCGAAGTGGTGATGCAACGGCGCCATCTTGAACAGCCGTTGACCGCCGGTCGCTTTGAAGTAGCTGACCTGCAGAATCACCGACATCGCTTCGAGGACGAAGATGCCGCCGACGATCGGCAGCAGCAACTCCTGCTTGATGAGGATCGCGATCGTCGCGAGCGCGGCGCCGAGTGCGAGCGATCCGACGTCGCCCATGAAAATCTCGGCGGGGTACGAGTTGTACCAGAGGAATCCGAGCGACGCGCCGACCAGCGAGCCGCCGAAGACCGTCAACTCGGCTGCCGGCGCAAAGCGCACGAGGAGCAGGTAGTCGGCGAACACACGATGACCGGTGACATACGCGAGCGCCGTGTAGGCCGCCGCAGCAATCGCGAACGTGCTGATCGCGAGGCCGTCGAGGCCATCGGTCAGGTTCACGGCATTCGAAGCGGCTACGAGGACGAACGCCGCAAACGGCAGATACACCCAGCCGAGATCCGGAATCAGCCGCTTGAAGAACGGAAAGATCAGCCGCGTGCTGTACAAGTTCTGGTGCGCCAGCATCAGAAGCACGCCGCCGACGATGACGCCGACGAGCAGCTGATACCCCATCTTGTAACGCGGCAGGAGGCCGTGATGCGAGCGACGCACGATCTTCAGGTAGTCGTCCGCGAAACCAATCGCGCCGTACGCCGCCGTCGTCAGCACGGCGATCCAGACGTAGACGTTCGTCAGATCCGCCCACAGCAGCGTCGGCACGAGCGCGGCCGTGAGGATCAGCAGCCCGCCCATCGTCGGCGTGCCGGCTTTCGGCTGGTGCGACTGCGGACCCTCGGTGCGGATGACCTGCCCGATCTGAAATTCGCGCAGCTTGCGAATGAGCCACGGCCCCATCACGAGGCTGATCGCGAGCGCGGAGAGATTCGCCGCGGCGGTGCGGAACGTGATGTAGCGCGTCACGTTGAGCACCGAGAACTGCTGATGGAACGGGTAGAGGAGCTGATACAGCATCAGCCGCGCTCCTTCAGGCGTTCCACCACGCGATCGGTCTTCACCCCGCGCGAGCCTTTGATCAGTACGACATCGCCCGATCGGAGATCCGCAGTCACCATGTCGGCGGCTTCGTCGCTCGTCGCGAAGTACTGAACCGCCACTCCCGGCAGCCCGGCACCGATGGCTGCATTCGCCAGCGCTGACGCCGGAGGCCCCCCGACGGCCACGAGGCGGTCGACATGGGCAAGTGCCGCGGCGCGGCCGACATCTTCGTGCAGGGTGACGGCGTGCGCGCCGAGTTCGAGCATCTCGCCGAGAATGGCGATCCGCCGGGCGCCGGAAACCGACGCCAGCACGTCGAGCGCACGCTTTGTCGCCGTCGGGTTCGCGTTGTAGCTGTCGTCGATGATCGTGATCCCGCTCGCGAGCCGCACCACGTCGCCGCGATGCGCGGCCGCACGCAAGCTGCGAGCTCGATCCGCGATCACGTCGAGCGGCACGTCGAATTCGAGCCCGACCGCAGTCGCGGCGAGCACGTTCGCGAGATTCGAGCGCCCGATCAGCGGTGTCTCGATGTCGATCGCGCCGCGCGGTGTCACCACGTGTGCGCGTGTTCCGTCCACGCCCCGATCGGCGACAGCGGTGGCGCGGACGTCGGCGTCGCAATCGAGGCCGAACGTCACCGTGCGGCCGCCGAATCGTGGCAGCCGCGCGACGATGCGGTCGTCATCCGCGTTGGCAACGAGGACTGTCGATGCCGAGGCGCCGTCGAAAATCTCTGCCTTCGCGTCAGCGATGGCGTCGACCGACGCGAAAAAGCCTAGATGCGCCTCGCCCACGTTCGTCCACACGCGGACGTCGGGCTCGGCGATGCCGACGAGCGTCGCGATCTCCCCCGCGTGATTCATCCCCAGTTCGACGACGGCGATCTCCGGCCGCTGGGTGAGCTCGATGAGCGACAGCGGCAGCCCGATGTGGTTGTTCAAATTCCCGCGATTGCGGACAACTCGATACCGTGTCGCGAGAAACTCACTCGTCACTTCCTTCGTCGTGGTCTTGCCGGCGCTGCCGGTGATCGCCACGACCTTCGCCTCAGACTCCCGACGGATGGTCCGCGCGAGGGACTGCAACGCGATGGTCGTATCGTCGACGGTGATCACGGCTGGCGCAGTCACCGTCACATCACGACTCACCACCACTCCCGCCGCGCCGGCCGCGACCGCCTGATCCACGAACCGCGTGCCGTCGAACCGCTCGCCCTTGATCGCGATGAACAACTCGCCGGCCTTCAGCGTCCGCGAATCGATCGACACGCCGGCAAACGCACGCGCCGCCTCGCCGGTGACTAGCGACCCGTGCATCGCGGCCGCGACCCAGGCAGCCGTTAGCGCGATCGCCGTCACACCACCCTCGTGCGACGGCGCGCGAGCGCATCGCGCGCCACCGCCACGTCGTCGAACGGCAGCGTTCGGTCGCCGATCACCTGATACTTCTCGTGCCCCTTACCCGCAATGAGCACGAGATCGCCAGCACGCGCAAGCTCGACGGCTTTGACGATCGCATCGTGGCGATCGGGAATCGTCATCACGCGCTGACCGCTGTCCTTGCGCGTATCCGGCGTCAGGCCCCGCAGGATCTCGTCGATGATCTGTGTTGAATCCTCGCTGCGCGGGTTGTCTGACGTGATCACGATCACGTCGCTCATGCGGCCCGCGACGGCGCCCATCAGCGGCCGCTTGGTGCGATCCCGATCGCCGCCCGCGCCGAAGACCGTAATCACACGGCCGTGAGCGAGCGGACGCGCCGTCTCGAGCAGATTGCGCAGCGCATCATCCGTGTGCGCGTAGTCGACGACGACCGTGACTTCGTCTTTCACTCCGGACACGACTTCGAAGCGACCAGGGACGCCCTCCAGGTCGTGAAGTCCATGTTCGATGGCATCGAACGGAACATCGAGCGCGGCTGCGGCGCCGGCAGCGGCGAGGATGTTATAGACGTTGGGCCGTCCAACAAGCTTCGAGCGGACGTGAATCGTGCCCCGCGGCGTGCGGATATCGAACGTCAGGCCATCGATGGTGAACGACAGCGGCCCTGGCATGATGTCGGCGGCCTTCGTGATCGCGTATGTGACGGAGCGTCCGCCGACCTCGACCAGCGACGCACCCCGAGGATCGTCGACGTTGATGACGCTCGGCGCCGAGTGCGGCAACATCTCGAACAGGCGACGCTTCGCCTGGAAATATCCTTCCATGTCGCGATGGAAGTCGAGGTGATCGCGAGTCAGGTTCGTGAAGACCGCGGCCGCAAAGATCACGTCGTCGACACGTCTCAGCGACAGCGCGTGCGACGACACCTCCATTGCACACGCGCCGCAACCCCGATCGACCATCTCGCGCAGAAGCGCCTGCACGTCGGGCGCTTCGGGTGTCGTCCGTGTCGATTCGCGAATTTCCTTGCCGATGCGATAGGCGACGGTGCCGAGGACGCCGCTGCGCAGACCGGCTGCGTCGAAGATCGCCGCGAGCAGATACGCCGTCGTCGTCTTGCCGTTCGTGCCCGTGATGCCCACGACTTGCATCTCGCGGCTTGGATGGTGATAGAACTCAGCGGCGAGCGCGGCGAGCGCGACGCGCGCATCCGTGACGATCGTCCAGGGAATGGACACGCCGTGAGGCGCCGGCTGTTCTGACACGATCGCCGCCGCCCCGCGTGAGATCGCCTGTTGCGCGAACGCCGTGCCGTCTGTTTTCTGTCCGCGAAGCGCGACGAAGACCTGTCCGCCGGTGACGGCGCGCGAGTCGTACGCGATGCCGCTCACCGGACCGACGGCCGCCTGCGCGCGCAGCGCGACGTCGGCGGTGACGAGACCGCGGCCGCGCAGCACGCCGTGCAGCTCCGCCCAGGTCATGGGTGCCCCGCGTTCTCCGTTCGGCGCACGCTGCGCGCCAGCGTCAATTGACAGATACCGCCCGCCTCCAGCGGTTCGCCCGGCTCGGGCGTTTGCGCGACGACGAATCCATCGCCGGACGCGTGAGCGTTCAATCCGAGCTTGACCAGCTTGCGGACCGCTTCACGCGCGCTCATGCCTCGTACGTCTGGCACGGTGCCGGGAGGACCGTCGGCAACGAGGCTGACTTTCGCATCGGCGGGGTCGTTTGCCGATGTGGGATCGACATTGGCGTCCTGCTGCTTCACGAGCAGAACGGGCGGCATCGGGTTGATCGTCGGCGACACGCCGAGGTAGCGCAATGCCGACTCGGCGATGCGTTTGAACACCGGCGCAGCGGCGATGCCGCCGTGATCGCTCACCGCTTTCGCGGAGTCGATGACGACGATCATGGCAATTGACGGATTGCGCGATGGCACGAAGCCGACGAACGACCCGAAGTGATCGGAGTGTGAGTAGTGGCCGTTTTCGAGTTTTTGCGCCGTGCCGGTCTTGCCGGCGATCGTGAAGCCCTCGTCGGTCATCAGGGCACGTTTCGCGGTGCCGCGTTCAACGACCTGCTCCATGATCGTCGTCAGCGTGGCGGCCGTGTCGGGGCTGACGGTCCGACGTACGACTTTAGGCTGAACTGAAAAGCGGCGGCTCCCGCGATACACCGCGCGCAGCACGCGCGGCTCCATGTAGACGCCGCCGTTGGCGACCGAGCTCACCGCCGCTACCATCTGCAGCGGCGTGATAGCGACCTGGTAGCCCATCGATACCGACGCGAGCGCGCTCTCGGTCATCCGCTCGGGACGCCAGACGATGCCGGAGTTTTCACCAGGGAAGTCTGGGGACACCGTCTTGCCGAAGCCGTAGAGACCGACGAAGCGGCTGAGGCGTTCGGCGCCGATCTTGAAGCCGATTTTGATCGCGCCGACGTTGCTCGACTTGACGATCACGTCAGTCAACGACAGCACGCCGTAGTTGTGGTGCGAATCCTCGGTGATTGCGGGGCGGCCGGCCAGTTTCACCATCCCCGGGTTGGTGTCGATGAGCGCGTCCGGCGAGAGCACTTTGTCCTCGATCGCCGCCGATGCCGTCACGACCTTGAACGTCGACCCCGGCTCGTACAGGTTCTGCACCGCGCGGTTGCGCCGTTCGATCTCGTCCGCGTCGCGATAGGCGTTCGGGTTGAACGTCGGTTCGTTCGCCATCGCGAGAATCTCGCCAGTGTGCGGATTCATCATGACGACGCTGCCGCCGCGCGCGCGCTCGTCGACGACGGCGTCATGCAGCTCACGTTCGGCGATGTGCTGGAGATACTCGTCGATCGTCAGCTCGACGGTCGCGCCGCTGGTCGGCGGACGCTCGAAGCGGCTGAACGCGTGCCGCTTCGCGTCGGTCTGAATGAGGATCGTGCCTTTCTTCCCCCGAATCTCCGGGTCGTAGGTGTACTCGAGGCCGCCCAACCCGCTGTTATCGATACCGACGTAGCCGATGAGATGCGCTGCGAGTTGCAGGTTCGGGTAAAAGCGCTTGCTTTCCTTGATGAAGCCGATGCCTTCGAGACCGAGCGCGGTAACCCGCTCCGCCTCGTCGGGTGAAATCTGCCGTCGCACGTACGCGAACGGCCGCCGCTGGCTCAGACGATCGGTGAGCCCCTGACGCTCCTTCGCGGTGCAGTCGCCGAACGCACCGCACAGCTTCGCGACCGCAGCCGGCGCGTCGACGATTTCCGACGGCACCGCGTACACTGTGTCGGCATCGACGCTCGTGGCGAGAGTTCGGCCGTGGCGGTCCACGATGTCGCCGCGCATGGCCGGCGCATCGATCGTCCGCATCTGCTGCTTTTCGGCTCGCGCCGCGAGATCGGCGTGGCGAACGACCTGAAGGTACACGAGTCGCGATTCGATCCCGACGCCCCACAAAACAAGGAACGTCGAGACGACGATGACCCGCCGCTTCAGAGTCTTGCGCCAGTCGTTCACGCCGGGTGCCGCCGACATATCAGCGCCGTGCAACCACCGACTTCGCCGGAG
>Ga0126381_100009424_pt1 | contig 10963 bp, 8 predicted proteins | sample PanSoiMetPlot_28_FD_96465 | JGI IMG/M metagenome (GOLD analysis project Ga0126381, IMG submission 96465) | Tropical forest soil microbial communities from Panama - MetaG Plot_28 | ecosystem: Environmental > Terrestrial > Soil > Tropical forest > Bulk soil | place: Panama | collected 2016-02-17
ACCTACCTCGAAGCCATCCGCCAGGGAATCTGGGAAGAAATGGAACGCGACCCCACCGTCTTCTGCCTAGGCGAAGATATCGGCATCTACGGCGGCGCCTTCAAAGTCACCGACGGATTCATCGACCGCTTCGGCGCCGAGCGCGTCATCGACACGCCCATCGCCGAATCCGCCATCGTCGGCGCAGCCTTCGGAGCAAGCCTGACCGGCATGCGCCCCGTCGCCGAATTCCAGTTCATGGATTTCATCGGTTGCGCCATGAACCAGATCTCCAACATGGTCGCCAAAACCCACTATCTCTGGGGAGCGCCCGCCCCTCTCGTCCTTCGCGGGCCCAGCGGCGGCTACGTCCACGGCGGCCCCTTCCACTCCCAGAATCCCGAAATGTGGTTCGTCCACAATCCAGGCCTCAAAGTCATCTGCCCCGCCACGCCCTACGACGCCAAAGGCCTCATCAAATCCGCCATCCGCGACAACAACCCGTGCGTCTTCTTCGAACACAAATACCTCTACCGCCGCATCAAAGAAGAAGTCCCGCAAGACGATTATGTAATCCCGATGGGAAAGGCGCGAGTCGCCCGCAAAGGCCGCGACCTCAGCGTGATCACCTACGCCGCCATGGTCCACACCGCACTCGAAGCCGCGGACATCGTCGCCAAGGAAGGCATCGAAATCGAAATCCTCGACTTGCGCACCATCTCGCCGCTCGACCGCGAAGCCATCGCGCAAACCGTCAGGAAAACCAACAAAGTGATCCTCCTCCACGAGCACTCGCGCACCGGAGGCCTCGCCGGAGAACTGGCCGCCATCATCCACGAAGAAGCCTTCGACGACCTCGACGGGCCAATCGTTCGCATCGCCGGCCTCGACTCCGCCATCCCGTTCTCTCCACCACAGGAGCACCACTACCTACCGAAAGTGGAAGACGTAGTCCGCGAATCCCGAAAGCTGAAAGCGTACTGACGGGTGGCGCGGCGAATGCCCTCGTACGGCGACGTGGATAGGGATGGGGACAGCCGCGCTCGGCTGCCGGTCGAGCCAAGCGCGACCTCGTTCCTCTGCTGCGGCACCGCCAGCCTGTAACCAACGCCCGCAACCTCGCTCTATACATCCATGCGCTCAACTAGCGCCCACGCCGTTTCATCTGCCACAATACCTGCGGAGGCCTCATGGGCAAATTCTTCCTCGGCGTCATCATCACCCTTCTCATCATCATCCTCGGCGGACTCGGCTTCGCCATGCTCGGCTTCTTCCCCACCGCTGCAAACGTCCGGCCACCGCACTGGGAGCATCACTTGGCCATGAGCGCCTCTGATGCCTCCATGGAACGCCATGCGCCCCGCGTCACCAACCCTCTCATGCCCACCGACGACAATCTCATTGACGGCATGAAGCTCTACACCATGAACTGCGCTCTCTGCCACGGAGGCCTAGACCGCAAGCCTTCCACCCTTGCCACATCGTTTTATCCGCCTCCGCCCAATCTCATCTCTGATCCACCGGATGATCCTGAGTGGCACGTCTTCTACACCATCCGAACCGGGGTTCGCTACACCGGAATGCCCTCCTGGGACAAAACTCTCCAAGAGCAGGACATGTGGAAGATCACGATGTTTCTCTCTCACATGGACAAGTTGCCGCCCGCGGTCCAAGAATATTGGAAAACCGGCTTCGGCACAGGTCCCGCTCCTGAGGAAAAAGAGCCCAAGAAAGAAGCCGAGCACGACCACCATTAACCTCGGGAGAATGCGCTCGAGTGGAAGGAATTTTCGCAAGAGCGAAGGCGAGGTGTACCCCGGAACTAAGCTGAACTTTTCTTTGCGGCTTGCGCGGCATTTTTTTGGCGAGGTTTGCGGTTGGCCGTTGACTCTCCGTCAGCAACAGCGCCCGCTCGGAACGCTATAATATTTATTTGCGCCCAATCCTCTCCACAAAACCGTGGGCCTCAAGGAAGAATCATGTCAACTGACATCATCATGCCCCAGATGGGCGAATCCATCGTCGAAGGCACCATCACCAAATGGCTGAAAAAGCCTGGAGAAAAAGTCCAGCGCGATGAGCCCCTTTTCGAAATCTCGACCGACAAAGTCGACGCCGAAATTCCCGCCCCGGCCTCCGGCGTCCTGCAAGAAATAAAAGTCACAGAAGGAACCACGGTCGGCGTTAACACGGTAGTCGGCACAATCGCCGCAGATGGCGAAGCAGCAGCGGCGAAGCCGCAAGCGCCGCCGAAGCAGGAGGGTAGCGCCGGCGCCCCGCCGGCTGTCGCCGGGACGCTTCGTCCGCGCACCCAGGCAGCGGAGCCGCAGCCGCAGCCTCCGGCCCCCCGGCAAGAAGAAGACGAAGAAACCCGCTCCTCCCCGCTCGTCCGCAAAATCGCCCGCGAGCACAACGTCAGCCTTTCGCAAGTCCCTGGAACCGGACTCGGCGGCCGCATCACCAAGCAGGACATTATGCAGTTTATCGAGAGTCAGGGATCTCCATCCGAACATGTTGAGACCGCCACTTCGGCGCTCCCGCGAGGTGAAGCGAGCGGCCCTTCACCCTCCGCGCCCGCTGCTCCTCCACCCCCGCCGGCGACTCCCGCTCCTTATCCGGGCGATCTGATCCCCATGTCGAACATGCGCAAGCTCATCGCCAAGCACATGATCGAATCGCGCCGTACCAGTGCCCATGTGCACTGCATGTACGAGGTCGACTTCACGCGCATCGTGAATCTGCGCAACAAACTCAAATCCGGATTCGAACAGCGCCACGGCGCCCGCCTCACCTTCATGCCGTTCTTCGTCCGCTCGGCCGTTATGGCTCTCCAGCAGTGGCCCATCATCAACGCCACCATCGAAGGTGACAACATCCGCTATCATCGCTACATCAACATGGGGATCGCGGTCGCTCTCGATTGGGGGCTGATCGTTCCAGTCCTCAAAAACGCCGGCGACCTGAACTTCCTAGGCCTGCAGCGCGGCATCACCGATTTAGGCGAACGCGCGAGAAACAAGAAGCTCAAGCCAGAAGACGTGGAAGGCTCCACGTTCACGATCACAAATCCCGGGCAGTTCGGAGCCGTCTTCGGCCTCCCCATCATCAACCAGCCTAACGCAGCCATCATGGGAGTGGGCGGAATCACCAAGCAGCCCATGGTCATCACCGACAAAGACGGCACCGATTCCCTCGCCATCCGCAGCGTGGTTCATCTCACGCTAGGCTACGACCACCGCCTGATCGACGGCGCAGTAGCCGACCAGTTCATGGCCCAGGTGAAAAAGAACTTGGAGACCTGGAGTGAGGAAGTGGGCTGAAACTCTATCTGTTGAAAAAAACTGACCACGGCCGTGGAAGCGCGTCTCGTCAAAGCGCCTCATAACGAGGGCTTGGAAGGGGCACTCTCCCGCGGCGCAATCGGTGATCTTCCAGGCACAACGACCGGGTCGCAGGATTTCCACTTTCTTGGGGCGCCCTTATTCCCCACCGATTCGGAACCGCATTCCCGCCCGGAAGTTGACCGGTAGCGCTCGATATCCCACAACCTCGTTGTAGCGGCGGTCGAGGGCATTTGCCACGTCGAGGTACAGCGTGATGCGCGGGTGAACCGCGTACCATCCGCCAAGGTCGGCGCGTACGTACCCGGCGGCGTGAGTGATGCCGAAGCCGTAGAAGTCGGAGTCAGCGCGGGAGCCGACAAAGCTGCCGCTGAGGTTCGCTCCCCAGCGCATTCCAAGATACGAGAGCATCGTGGCCGCCGAATGCTTGGGGCGCCGCAGCAACGGCCGGCCGGGATCGTAGACCTGCGCATACGGGGACGGGTTGCCGAGATACTGCGACGAGGTGTACGTGTAGGACGTGTTCAACAAGAACCGCGAGTTGAGTCTGGCGCGGACCACAGCTTCCATCCCTTGCGCGAATGCTTCGTTCACGTTGACGTACTGGCCGGGGAAGTCTGGCGGAGTGTTCGAGATCAAGTAGTTGATTTGATCGCGGAAGAGACTGTTGAAGTAGGTTGCTGTGAGCTCGTATTTGTGGTTGAAGAAATTTTGTGCGAAGCCGGCTTCGAAAGAGCGGACGCGCTCCGGCTTCAGGCTGGGATTCGGAATGTTAAACGGATCCGGGCCGGGTAGGCCGTTGAAGGTTTCTTCGAGGCGCGGCTCTTTGAATCCGGTGGCGTAAGAAAATCGCAAGCGCGGGCCGGAGAATCGGTCGTTCCCGCGCAGCAGTTGCCAAGTGAGCGCCACTCGGGGCACCCCGGTGTTGCCGTAGGCGCTGTCGTGGACGAAGCGTCCTCCGACGATAATGCCCAGTCGTCCCAGAGTCAGATCCTGTTCGAGAAAGATGTCTTGGTTCAGGCGCTGGCCGTGGTTTTGTGCACCGTAGTCGAGATCGCCGACGAAACCGTTTTCGTTTTCGAGACGATATCCGAACGTGGTGTGCGCCCAGGCGCGTTCGGAATAATCGCCTTGGTATTCGAGTCCTGCGCGGTTGATGTGGTCGACCTCATGGGAAGGAAAGTCGATCGGGTCCCCGAAGAGATCGACACGCGACGCATCTCCGGGATTGAGGTCGTGGTAGCGATAGAGGTAATCGAAAGTGGTGAGGCGATGCTGCCATCCCCTGGGCGCGGCCACCGTGAGTTCGACGCTGCCTAGCAGGCTGTTCAACTGCGACCAGTCGTCGAGATTTGGCGGCAGCGGAAGCAGAGGCGCGGAAGTTCCATTCGCGGGGACGAGCGGATCGTATCCGTTAAAGTTCCATTCGCCGGGCAGGCCGGTGTGGCTGTTGGAATGCCGGAAGCGGGCGCGAAGAGAAACTCTGTCGTTGAGTGTGGCACCGACGTTGGCGCCTTCGAGCGAGTCGGAATACGCGTCATTGAGGCCGGCCCCGTTTGTGTTGAACTGATCACCAAACAGGTTGTAGTCGAAGGGGCCGTGCGCGCCCGCCACGGATGCATGGCCGCTGGCCGTTCCGAAATTGCCGCCGTCGGCGCCGAATTGAAGTTCAGGAGTGGGCGTGCTGCCGGTGCGCGTCCAGAATTGCATGACGCTGGTCATGGCGTCGGAGCCGTAGAGCGTGCTCTGCGTGCCGCGAACGAATTCCATGCGGTCGCCTTGTGCGAGCGGGAGCGTGCCGAAATCGAACGTTCCGCCGGGTTCGTTGACGGTGACGCCGTCGACGATCACTTTGTTGTAGTTCGATTCCCCGCCGCGCACGAAGAGCGAAGTGAGGCCGCCGCGTTGACCGGCGTCGTTGACGACCGCTCCGGGTAGGAAGCGAACGGCGTCGGCGGCGGCGCTGGGCTGCATGGTGGTGAGTTGAGCGTTATTGAGCGTGTCGACATCTGCTCCGGCGGCATCGCCGGGAACCGGAGTGCGCGTGGCGCTGACGACAACCGTTTCGGCGGCCGTGGCCAGATGCAAACTCACGGTGATTTCCGATTGATCGGATGCATCCACAGATTCCGGCGCGAAGCCCGGGGCCAAGATTTTGACTCGAGCCATCTTGGGATCTACCACATGAACGGTAACGATGCCGGCCGCAGATGTGGTCCCGCTTTCGAGCAGTTTGCCGTCGATCCGGCTGACCAGTGAAACCTGAGCGCCACGAACGGCGGCGGACTGCGGGTCAACAACTTTGACGATGAGATCGGCGGCGATCGCCGAAACGGAGAAGATCAGGCTGAAGAGAAGACCGACAAATACGCGCATTCCATCCTCCTTTGCACGCGAAAGAGGTTTGAGTGGACGGAGCGCGCCGGTCTCCTGGCTTCGCGAGTGAGGAGGTTGCATCCGGATTCGCCTTCGGCCTTCCCGAGAATCTCTCAGTGGCCGAGGGCAATGTCCTCGCTTACAGTTGCGCGGCAGCGCGGGATTTGCACCCGCTTCCCTGTCTTCGCCGAGCGGCAAAGACGCGCGTTCCGCAAGGATTGTAAAAGAGCGAAAACTACGGAAGGATGAATGTAATGGGAGGGTGCGGGGGAAGTCAAACGCATTCCCCACTAACGGCACGAAGGTACACGAAGGAATTCTTTACTTTCGGTCAGCGTTTCCACTTTCCGATCACGTAGAGGATCAGGGTCAGGAGGATGCTCAGGAAGATGGACGTCGCCAGAGGAAAGTAGATGGTTGTGTGCTTGCCGCGGTAGAGGATATCGCCGGGGAGACGGCCGAGGGGTAAGTGAAGGCGGGCGAACAAGATCACGAGTAAACCGAGCGCGATCAGCACGATGCCGACGATGATCAACCACTTGCCCAATTCCGTCATCGCCCCCCCCGACACCCGCATGTACCGATGAGTTTGCGCCTTTGGCTGAGTTGTGACAAACTTCCTGCCGCAAAGCGGAATCCCCATCGCCGCTTTTCCGTAAACCTGCTGGACTGCAATCCTCCCCCAAGCTCGGAGGCTTTTCCTATGGCAGCGAATGCCGAAACTCTCATCTTCCCTGTTCGCCCTCTAACAGGGGTGATGATCCTCGTGCTCCTGTGCGCCATCCGAACGCCCATTTGTGCTCAGGATGTGTTGACGTACCACAATAACAACCTTCGCAACGGGGTGGACAACAAGGAAACGGTCCTTACACTTGGCAACGTGAATTCGACGACATTCGGCAAATTGTTTGTGGCGCCGGCAGATGGACTGGTGGATGCCGAACCACTGTATCTTTCGGCGATGAGGATTGGTGGCGTGACGCACAATCTGCTGATCGTGGCGACCGAACACGACTCGCTGTATGCCTATGACGCCGACACGGGCACCGTTATTTGGCACAAGATGATGCTGAAGTCGGGGGAGACCACATCGGACAATCGCGGATGCTCGCAAGTTACTCCGGAAATTGGAATCACCTCAACTCCGGCAATCCTTCGGCCGAAGACGGGCAATCCCGTGATTTATGTCGTGGCGATGTCGAAGGATCGGTCCGGAAATTATCACCAGCGGCTGCATGCGCTGGATGCGACGACTGGGGCGGAGTTGCACGGCGGGCCGGTGGACATTGTCGCGCAGTATCCCGGCAACGGGGACAACAGTTCCGGCGGGTTCGTGATTTTCGATCCGGCGCAATACAAAGAACGGGCTGGACTGCTGCTGATCGGAGGCACGGTGTATCTCGCATGGTCTTCGCACTGCGATTTCCGCCCCTACACCGGATGGATCATGGGCTACAACACCAGCACCTTGAAGCAGACCACGGTGCTCAACCTGACTCCAAATGGAAATGAGGGAGCGATTTGGGGATCGGGCGCGGGAATGGCGGCTGACGGCAGCGGAAATATTTTCTTGCTCGACGCCAATGGGGTGTTCGACACCAGTCTGAATGCCTCCGGCTTCCCCGCCGATGGCGATTACGGCAACGGGTTCCTGCGGGTCACGACAAAGGGCGGATTGGCGGTCGCGGACTACTTCGAGATGGATACCCAAGCGTCGGAGAATGGGAGTGACGAAGATCTTGGATCGGGCGGAACTTTACTGCTGAGCGAGAAGGACTCGGCGGGCAAGGTATGGCAACTGGCGGTGGGCGCGGGGAAGGATTCGAATTTGTACGTAGTGGACCGCACGAATATGGGAAAGTTCAGCTCCGCCGCCAACAAAATTTACCAGGAATTAAAAGGGGCGTTGCCGGGAGGGATCTGGTCGATGCCGGCGACGTACAACGGCAGTGTTTATTACGGGCCCGTGAACTCGCCGCTTCTGGAGTTTCAGTTCAGGAATGCCAAGCTGCTGACCACGGCGGTGGCCAAGACCGCGAATTCGTTTGGGTATCCGGGCGCGACTCCCAGCATTTCGGCGGATGGCGGTGCGAACACGATTGTGTGGGCGGCGGAGAATTCGAGTCCGGCGGTGTTGCGTGCCTACAACGCGAAGACGCTGGTCGAGCTCTACAACTCGAACCAGGCGGCAAATGGGCGCGATCACTTTGGCAACGGAAACAAGTTCATCACGCCGATGATTGCCAACGGAAAAGTCTACGTAGGCACGACCAACGGAGTGGGGGTTTTCGGGTTGCTGCCGGGAAAGTAAAGTCACGAACGTTGTATCGGCGAGACGGCGCACGGCAGCGCCTGTCTTTACAGCGCAAAGTACTTGACACCACCACAGGCGTGCGATAAGCTCTCTTGGTGTCCGATCCGCAACTGCATCGCATCCGGCGCTTTCACCGGTCCGCATGGCCTGCCAGTGAGCCTGCGGTATCGCCGAATATCGTCGATGATCTCCGATTCATTCGCGACACGATGGAGCGGTCCGCGGCGTTCACGGCTGTTTCCGGGTGGGGGCACGTTGCGCTGGGCTTTACGGCGATGGGGGCGGCAGCCCTGGCGGCGCGCCAGGCATCTGCGTTTGGCTGGTTGAGAATTTGGCTGGCGGAGGGTTTGCTCGCGGTCGCTATCGGCCTGCTGGCTTGCACGTGGAAGGCCAACCGGCGCGGACTACCGCTGTTTTCGGGCCCGGCGCGTAAAGTGGCGCTGGGGCTGGCTCCGCCGCTGGTGGCGGGAGCGTTTCTGACATTCCTCCTGTTCCGCGCGGGGCTCGTGTGGGCTCTGCCGGCGTTGTGGTTACTGCTCTACGGCGCGGGGATCATCACGGGCGGAGCGTTTTCCGTCCCCATCGTTCCAGTGCTGGGAGTGTGTTTCATGCTGTTGGGCGGGCTGGCTGTTCTGAGTCCAACGGCGTGGGGGAATTGGTTTTTGGGAATTGGATTCGGCGGCCTGCACATTGTTTTTGGGTTGTTGATCGCGAGGAGGCATGGTGGGTAGGGCGCTTTCGTCGGTCCGTAAGCATATGAAGGCGGCGCCTCGGCATCGAGAGCCCGTGCGGGAGCAGGTTCGCCAGCACGCAACGGCGCACGCTCCGGAACTCCCTGAGCTGGACCGGCTGATTCACGAGCGGATTCGGCTGGGAATTGTGAGCGCACTGGCGACCAACGATTCGCTGAGCTTCAACGATCTGAAACGCGTGCTCAAAACGACCGACGGCAATCTCAGTGTGCATGCGCGGAAGCTCGAAGAGGCCGACTACATTTCGTGCGTCAAGTTTTTCGAAGGGCGCGTTCCGCGAACGGAATACCGCCTGACGCCGACCGGGCGGAGAGCGCTGGCCGAGTACCTGGATCAGATGGAGGAGTGGATCCGGGTGACGCGGGAGCGCTGAGCGTCGTGCGGAGCCGTTTATGGCAGGTTTGCACTGGTGATCGCGGCTTCCTTTTGACGGGAGCGCTATTTTCTCGGTAGCTTCTTCGCCGTCGATTCTGTATGGACTCGCCTTGTGGTGACCGAGCCCTGCTCACATCACCCTCGGCGGGCGCCCTGGTCGTCACTGTCGGGTTCATCGTCGGAAGCCGGCCCGGCTTGTGAGCTTGTTCTTTGTCGATTTTCGCCCAGGAAACAGAAGGGAAGATAGGGAAGATTCTGTCTAATTTTTGGCCGTTCACGGCGACGGACACGCACCCTGCGCTCGCTCCTTCGCTGTATGCCCATCTTCCTTGGCGTGACCAGCAAGAGCAGAAGTCCAGCGCCCCAAGAATGCGAAGCCAATTATTTGGAATTTGCGGAACCGTCGCGGGCCGGGACTGTCAGGTACACATTCGCAGGGTAGCCGACGCAATCGTCCCTGGCACCGTACGACGAGAAGATGGTCTCAAATTTGGCGTCTGGCGGGAGCTTTGGGTTGATTTGTTGCCGGATCTCAAACTGTTCGTTAACGGCGAGCGGGATGAAGACGAGCCCCGCGATCAGAAGGGTCACGGAGATTACGGTCGCTGCGCTATGCAAGACGGCCCTCCCGGTACCGCATGCTCGCTGCGCTCGCGAGACCGACGAGTGCGTCCGTCCCTACACTCCCAAGGCTTTTTGAATCTGGCCGGCGATGGCGGTGGTGATGGATTGCATCTTTGACTCGGATTCGGCTTCGACCATCACTCTGGCGAGCGCTTCGGTGCCTGAATAGCGCACCACCACCCTGCCATTGCCGTCGAGGTCTTTCTCTGCGGATTCGATCGCGGCCTTGATCGCGGGGACCTGCGCGAAGGGCACCTTCTCGCGCACGCGAACATTCTGAATCTTCTGCGGGAAAACTTTCAGGTCGCCAACCAAGTCTGCCAGCGGCTTTCCGGCGCGGACAATGATGTCCATGAGGCGGAGAGAAGTTAGCAGGCCATCGCCCGTAGTGGAGTCCCCGTCGCGGAAGATGACGTGGCCGGATTGTTCGCCGCCGAGCGTGCCACCTGTTTTAAGCATCTCTTCGAGGACGTACTTGTCGCCGACGTTGGCGCGCAACATGCGAATTCCAGACCGTTTGAGCGCAATCTCTAGACCCATGTTCGACATGGTGGTCGCGACGACGGTATCGGCTTTCAATTTACCCTGAGCCTGCAGGTCGCGGGCGGCGGCGAGCAGCACGCCATCGCCATTGACGACGTGGCCCGAAGCATCGCAGAACAACGCGCGGTCCGCGTCGCCGTCGAAAGTAACGCCAAGGTCGAACTTTCCTGCTGACGCCGCAACCTGCTTGCCCAGTGTTTCCGGATGGAGCGCGCCGCAACCTTCGTTGATATTTTTGCCGTCGGGCGAGACGTGAATAAATGTCGCCGGAATGCCGAGTTTGCGAAACAGTTCAGGCGCTTCGGCCGTGGCGGCGCCGTTGGCGCAATCGACAAGCACGCGTAGACGGTTGAGGTCAGACGTGACGCTCTCTGCCAGCGACTGAATGTACGCGTGGCGCAGGTCGGCCTCACCGGGCAGCGATGGTCTGGGAATTTTGAGCGCGGTGTCGTCGGCGGAAGCGGGATTCTCTAGCAGGGTGAAGATTTCTTCTTCGATCGCGAGTTCACGGGCGTCGGTGAGTTTGAAGCCGTCGCCGGAGAAAACCTTGATGCCGTTGTCGGTCCAGGGATTGTGCGAGGCCGAGATCACCACCCCGGCGTCAAAGCCGAGTTCGCGAGCAAGAAAAGCGATGCCGGGAGTCGTGATGACTCCCGCCG
>Ga0126381_100009425_pt1 | contig 10963 bp, 10 predicted proteins | sample PanSoiMetPlot_28_FD_96465 | JGI IMG/M metagenome (GOLD analysis project Ga0126381, IMG submission 96465) | Tropical forest soil microbial communities from Panama - MetaG Plot_28 | ecosystem: Environmental > Terrestrial > Soil > Tropical forest > Bulk soil | place: Panama | collected 2016-02-17
AAACCCTGGTCAAGGTCTGGAATCAAAACGGCAGTCATTACGTTGCCGTCCAGGAAGGGAACGACTAAGAGGAATCGCGTGTAATGGCAGCAGTGACGCCCGTCCGGTTAGGAGAGCCGTGCGGGCGTCTTTTTGTGAATGGGCGAAACGGCGAATGGGCGAGAGGGCGACGCCACGAAAAGCGGCATGAAACGGTTTCAAGCGCAAAGTGCCGGCAAGATAGTAGTCCGACAGCCACCGGACTAGAGCCAGGACGATGCAAAAAGCAGAAGTCGCCGTTTCGCCCATTCGCCCGATCGCCGTTTCGCCTCCCATCAACATGACACTCGCGCAAGCGCCCGAACTCGGGCAAGTTATGGATATGCGAGTCCTGGTCGTCGAAGATGACGAGAAGATCGCTTCTTTTGTCATCAAAGGCCTGAAGCAAAATGGGTACGCGGTGGATCATGCCTCCGATGGGGAGCACGGGCTGGATTTAGTGACGGCCATCAACTACGACTTGCTGGTTCTTGATCTGATGTTGCCCAAACTGGATGGGCTTTCGGTATTGCGGCGGTTACGTCAGGAAAAGATCAGGACACCAGTCCTGATCCTCAGCGCCCGGGCGAATGTTGACGATCGAGTTCGAGGGTTGCAAGCGGGCGGCGACGATTATCTCACCAAGCCTTTTGCTTTTTCGGAGTTATTAGCCCGGGTGCAGGCCTTGATCCGCCGAGCTAACCAAGCCGTTGAAGAGACCCAGTTAAGCGTGGCTGACCTTTCGTTGAATGTGATCACTCGCGAAGTTACTCGGAGCGGCCAACGCATCGAGTTACATCCTCGCGAGTACTCGCTACTGGAGTTCTTGTTGCGGCACGCGGGTCGTCCGGTTACCAAGACGATGATTCTGGAAAACATCTGGGATTTTCATTTTGATCCTCAGACCAATGTAGTTGACGTTTTGATTCACCGTTTACGCGCCAAGATCGATAAAAATTTCCCACTTAAACTGATTCAAACCATCCGAGGTGTTGGTTATGTGGTCAAAGCGGGATAGATGCGCCTCTCCCGCAGCTGCGGGATTAGGCCGCGGCCGGCGGTTTTGGCACAGCTTTACGCTTCGGTTGAGTTTCTACTATGCCAGCGCGTTTGTGATTAGCGCTGCCCTGCTCTTCGCCCTGCTCTACTTCCTTCAAGCTACTCTATTCGATTGGCGAGAACGAGATCCCATCGACAAGTTTTTGAAGCAATGTGTCGTTGCTTATCAACAACACGGATCCGAGGGACTCATGAATGCCGTCACAACGCAGGGGGCAGACCCGAGGGAGGGCCCATTTTTTGTTAGCATCACTTTTCGAAAGGATGTCGTTCTTTACCTAAAGGAACCATCGGAGTGGTTTAAACTGCCGAACCTGACGTCGACTTTGCAGCGAACGCCGCGGAATGGCGGTTGGAGCCGGCTTCCAGTAGACGACCGGAGTGAATATGTTCTCGAAAGTGCCCAGTTGTCGGATGGCCCGATTCTGCAGGTCGGGCGAAAGATTAATCGCAGCGAGACTCTGACTGGCCCTTTTGTTACGGCGGCGCTGATCCTGTTGGTACCAACTCTCCTGCTCGCAATTATCGCCGGTGCCGTGTTTGCTCACCGGGCAACCGCTCCGGTGCGGCAGATGTTGCAGACCGCGCGCTCTATTATTAACACCGGGAACCTGGCTGAGCGCGTTCCGGAAACCCAAGAACAAGATGAGTTAGCGGAGCTAGCCCGCCAATTTAACCGGGTGTTGGAACAGAATCAGCGGCTGATCCGCGGTATGCGGGAAGCACTGGACAATGTTGCTCACGATTTACGTTCGCCTCTCACTCGGTTACGCGCCTCCGCCGAATTGGCCCTGGAAGCCGATACGCCTGAATCGTCCCAGGAGGCTTTAGCTGACTCGATCGAAGAATCAGATCGAGTATTAACCATGCTGAATACCCTGATGGATGTTACGGAGGCTGAGAACGGAATGATGCGCCTGAATCTTGAGCGCTGTTCCCTGACCTCGTTATTAGAAGAAGTGACCGATCTGTATCAGCTCATTGCTGAGGAAAAATCGATCCAGATCGAGAGCCACTTCATCAGCCCCGGCTATGTCGAGGTGGATCCAAACCGGATGCGCCAGGCTTTTGGCAACTTGCTGGATAATGCCGTTAAGTACACACCGGACGGCGGCCTGGTGGAGATTGAGTGCGACACCAAGGATAAGGAAGTTGTGGTTACGATTCGGGACAACGGGATGGGTATTCCGCCAGCGGAACAAAACCGGATTTGGGATCGGCTTTACCGGGGCGACACCAGCCGCTCGCAACGCGGCCTCGGTCTCGGCCTGAGCCTGGTAAAAGCCGTTGTAGAGGCACACGCCGGAACAATCTCCCTGAGGAGCGAACCGGGGAAAGGTTCTGAGTTTATCGTCACCCTAGCCGCTGCTGTAGCCGCGGGACAGCCCGCGACTGTGAGTAGTGAGAGGTGAGACGGCGCGCTGGGCCGGAAGATTGGGTCTGGAAGGGGCCGCGCCCAGTGGCGAATACGGATAGGACCGATGGGACTGATAGGACCTATGGGAGCTGACCTATAAGTCCCATTAGTCCCATAGGTCCTATCCGTATTCGCCACTGGGCGCGGCCCGTTCGAGGAGTTTCTACTTTCCCATCGCTTCCTCACACGTCTCACTTCTCACGCGAAGTAGTAATCTCGTGGAACATGTGCGAGGCGGAGTCGCCGTCGATCAGGAGGCCGTTCACGAAACCGGTCTTGAGGATTCCTTGAGCTGGTCTCAGTTTGCTGCGTCCGCCGCAAAGTAGGATCACTTCATGTTTTCGCAGCGCCTCCAAATCTATCGCTAAGGTGCGATCGTTAAGGTCAGAGGAAACTACCTCGCCTTGGGCATTAAAGAATTTTCCCATCGTGTCGCCCACGGCACCGGCTTTGCGCAGCTCATTCAGCTCTTGGGCTGATAGGTAACGGTTCTCAAAAAGAAAAGCGCGTTCGTCGCATTCGCCTACGCTGATCAGATAGAAATTCGCTTTCTCGGCGAGCGCCAAGGTTTCCTGAACGATTCTCTGAGACATCAGAATCTGGCGATCAGCCACGGTGTTCGCGATAAATGGCACTGGGAGAAAATGACCTTCACCCCCGGTTTTAGCGGCCAGGTGATGGACAACCTCGAACAGGTTCGCTGCCAGATTTCGAGTCAATGATCCCATGACGGATACGAATTTGGCTTGTGGGCGGCGCATGGCCGGAAGGTTTCTTGCTATCTCAGCGGTAGTACGCCCCCAGCCAACGCCGATAACGCATTCTTCGTCGACCTGCATTCGTTCGCGCAGCAGATCGACGGCGACCATCGCGACTGCCCGGCGCGCGACTGGACCCTCGTCGGCGAGTTTTGCCGGAGGGAGCATTTTTGCCGGATGTTGCACCGAGTCCGATAAAAGAGGCGGCGTGGTTCGGCAAAAATCTAATCCGTAATGTCTGCGGATGGTTTCTTCGACTTCAGCCATCGGTCCGAACCGATGTTCGATCGATATTTTGACAATACCGGCTTCACGGGCTTCGGCTAACAGTCTGGCAACTTTTACTCTGGAAACACCGAGGATTTCCGCGGTTTGTTCCTGGGTATTGCCGCCGATATAATAGAGCCAGGCGGCTCGGACGAGTTGATCGGACTCAGTGGCGATAGGTTCGGAGTTCTGCATTCGGGGAAAGGGGCCAGCGGAAGAAAAATCGATTGACGCATTTGTTCGTCAAGTGTGAATATGTTCAGAGATTCCACAGAAGCACACAAAGGTCACAAAGAGGTGAGTCATTGCCCTTCCGAAGCAGCTAACTGATCGTCATAACCTCATGCGCGTAATACCATCTTTGAGCAAAACTTCGTGAAAGTTGATGAGGAGGCCTAATGGCACGTTCAATAATTTCATGTAGCTGAGGAGCTGGGCCTTATGAATCGGAAGAACTTCTTCAACGACCTTGAATTCCAGGATCAGTACATCGTCGACCAAAAAGTCCAGTCGGAGGGGTTCTTCGAAGACGTGTCCCTTGTACTCTATCGGCACGAGCAGCTCACGCCGTACCGGAATCGACCGCAGATTACATTCCCACAGGAAACATTTGCTGTAGATGCTCTCGATTAGCCCCGGGCCTTTGATGCGATGGACCTCAATTGCCGCTCCAATTACCAAATGACTCCAAGCGTGAGCCCGTTGTCTCGTTTCCTCAATTTGAATAGGCTCCATAGACACAACATGTATTGCGTAGGTTTTATATAATAATATTCCTAGTTATGATATGCTATTTTTATCCCAACTAATTCTTTGTGTCCTTTGTGATCTTCTGTGAAATAGATTCAGAATTCCCCCCGGTGAAATGGCTTATGTGATCGGTATTGATGGCGGCACTGAAAGTGTGCGCGCTTTTGTTTTTGATCTGGAAGGACATCCGAAAGGGATCGGTGTTGTTCCGTATCCGACTGCGTTTCCTGAGCCCGCACAGGCGGAGCAGAACCCTGAGGATTGGTGGCAAGCCGTAGGCGAGGCGAGCCAGCGTGCCCTGCAAGCGGCTGCGCTTCGTGCTGACGAAATTGACGCGATAAGTGTTGATACCACTTCCTGTAGCGTCGCTACTTTCGATCAGCAGATGAAGCCGCTGCGCCCGACTTTGATCTGGATGGACGTCAGGGCTGCGGATGAAGCCGCCGATGTTGCCGCAACCGGTGACCCGGCCCTACGCTTGAACTCGGCCGGCAAAGGGCCGGTCTCCGCCGAATGGATGATTCCTAAGGCCCTCTGGATAAAGCGACATCAGCCGGCGATCTACGAAAAGGCCCATGCCATCTGCGAGTATCAAGACTATCTAAACTATCGTCTCACCGGACGGTACGTCGGATGTTTGAACAACGTCAGCATCCGTTGGCACTGGATCAATCGTGAAAAACCCTTCTCATTACTAGGGTGTCTTGGTCTGGAGGATCTGGCTGCAAAATGGCCGGACGAGGTGGTGGCTCCCGGCGATCCCATCGCCGGCTTAACCAGCGAGGCCGCAACGCATCTGGGCCTGAAACCCGGTACACCGGTGATTCAAGGCGGCGCTGACGGGTTTATCGCTATCATCGGACTCGGAGTCACGGAACCGGGGCAACTCGGCTTAATCACGGGTTCGTCCCATCTGCAACTAGCCGTTACCGATCGGATATTTCATCGCCCAGGCCTCTGGGGAGCTTATGCAGATTGCGTGTACAAAGGCTCTGCCGTTTTGGAAGGTGGACAAACATCGACCGGTTCAGTAATCAAATGGTTTACCAACAACTTTGCTGCCGGGACTGACTATAACGAATTGGATCGGGCAGCGGCCGACATCCCACCCGGTGCGGACGGGTTGCTCGTGTTAGATCATTTTCAAGGAAATCGGACGCCTTACATTGATCCCAAATCCCGGGGCGCTTTGGTTGGACTAAGCTTGGCGCATCGGCCGCCGCATATTTTCCGGGCGATCATTGAAGGTATCTGTTTTGGTACGGAAGCAATCTTGCGAGTTTTCCAAGGCGAAGATTTTCGCATCAGTGAAGCCGTTGTTTGCGGGGGTGCGGTCCGGTCACCGTTATGGTTACAAATCCACGCGGATGTATCGGGTATACCTTTAACCATCAACGAGCTGGCCGACGCAACGGCCCTGGGATCGGGGATTCTGGCGGCCTATGGCGCTGGTCATTACAAATCAATTCCTGAGGCCTGCCGCGCGATGGTTCACCGTTCTTCGGTTGTCGAGCCCAACGAGAAAAATCATGCCATATATGCGGAGCTCTTTGCCGGTTACGAGAAACTCTACCGCGCAACCGCCGATGTCCGTATGGCTGTTGCCGGAGCCAAAGCGCGATGATGCAACCAGCCAATCGTCCTCGTACTCGTCGTCGTCCTCGTCCTCGAAAGCGTGTCTTTGCCTACCGAGTTATGAATGACGACGAACTGAGTTCTGGACCAGGATCCGACGTATGGCGTGATTGAGCGCGCAAAACTGTCGACGACGAGTACGAGGACGATAAAAACTATGACACCCAACCGCGAAACGAGTCTTGAGGTTTACCGCCGGATGAGGCGAATCCGAACGTTTGAGGAACGAGTGGGAGAACTGTTTGTCCGACAGCAGACCGCGGGTAGTATGCTGCATCTTTCTATCGCCGAAGAAGCCGCAGCGGTTGGTGTCACGTATCCGATGCGAGAAGGAGACAGTTTTACCACTCATCATCGCGGGCATGGGATTTTCCTGGCGCGGGGAGCGGATCCGAAACGGATGATGGCGGAAATCGCAGGCAAAGCCGACGGTTATTGTCGGGGCAAAGGCGGCTCCATGCACATTGCCGACCGAGCCTTAGGTCATTTGGGAGCAAACGCTATTGTGGGAGGGGGAATCCCTGCAGTGGTTGGAGCAGGGCTTTCGTACAAGGCTCTGGCTAAACCGAATGTATCGATCGCGTTCTTTGGCGACGGCGCCATGCAGCAAGGCATCCTCTACGAAAGCATGAACCTGGCGGCCTTGTGGCGACTACCGGTCCTCTTTGTCTGTGTGAACAATCAATGGGGGATGGGCACCCGGATCGACCGCGCCGCTGCCAATACGCAATTTCACGAACGAGCCCGCACTTTTGGGTTAGATGGTCACGTTGTGGATGGATCCGATGTTTTCGCGGTTATCGACATCGCAGAGCGATTGGTGCAGGGAGCCAGAGAGGGACGACCGGCTTATCTTTCGGTGGAGTGTTACCGGTACTATGGCCACGCTCGGATGGACAAGAGTCCATACCGGACTTCGGAAGAAGAAGCCGAAGGACGTAAACAGGATCCGATTCAACGGGCGATTACTCACTTACAGGATGGGCAGGGGGTTACCCCCAGAGCGCTCGAAACGATTGATGCCGCGATAGCCCAGGAAATGGATCAAGCCGTGGAGTTCGCTATCAACGCTCCATCGCCACCGGTGACCGATCTTTTTCGCGACGTTTATGACGACCGCGAACCCGGACCTGAACCGCTAAGAAGACGCCTCGAGAGAATTCTAGCTACGAACCTGACCACAAATAACTAACCGCGAATGGACCCGAATAAGCGCGAATAACATCGAAAACCCCGCAACCACAGATGAACACCAACTTACCGCGCGAATCGAAGTCTGCGTCAATCTGCGTGCATCTGCGGTTGGCCTTCTTTTCTGCCTTGATTCGCGTCCATTCGCGTCGATTCGCGGTTAATTCTTTCTTACCGTGATTGAAACTACCTATCGGGAAGCACTGGGGCTGGCTCTGCGACATGCGATGATGGAGGACCCAACCATTGTTATCATTGGTGAAGAGGTGGGGGCTTACGGCGGAGCGTATGGAGTCACCAAAGGGCTACTACAAGAGTTCGGAAAAGAGAGGGTTATCGACTCGCCGATTTCGGAAGCAGGATTCGTTGGAGCAGCTGTGGGCGCCGCGATGAGTGGGCTGCGACCTGTGGCCGAGCTGATGTATGTCGACTTTTCTGGAATCGCCATGGATCAGATCGCGAATCAAGCCGCCAAGATTCGCTATATGTTTGGGGGACAGATGGGGGTTCCTATGGTCCTCAGAACTCAGGGAGGAACTGGAAGATCCGCTGCTGCTCAACATTCGCAAAGTTTAGAAGGCTGGTTTCTTCAAATCCCCGGATTACGCGTCGCTCTGCCTGGCACGGTGTCAGATGCCTACCATCTTTTGCGGGCGTCTCTGCGGCTGCCGGACCCGGTTGTGTTCATCGAGCACAAAGCACTCTATGTCCAAAAAGGTAAACTTGATCCCACGCAGGCAGATGCGAGTTGGGGACGTGCGGTCGTCAGGCGTCCCGGGGAGCAGGTAACTGTGGTGACCTATTCTCGGATGTTGAACTACGCGGTAGCCGCAGCGGAGAATGCTGCCGGTCATGGAGTGGAAGCCGAAGTTATCGATCTACGAACGCTAAATCCTTTGGACCTGGAAACGGTAAGCGACAGCGTGACGAAGACTGGCAGGGCGATTGTCGTTACTGAGGCTTGCCTGACCGGTGGACCGGCGGCCGAAATCAGCGCTCGTATTCAAGAAGAGTGTTTCGATTTCCTGGAGGAACCCATTGTCCGTATCGCCGGAGAAGATGTGCCGATTCCAGTGGCGCCCTCTCTGGAGGTCAGCTCAGTTCCGACGGTAGAACTGATCACGGAAGTTATCCGAAAGTTAGTGCGTTGATAAAATGGAATTCACCACAAAGACACAAAGGCGACGAAGAACAGAGGATTTGAACAGGAGGTAACCGAGGAAGCAGAGATGCACCAGACAGGAGTGTTTGCTAGTAGCGCAGGTCTTTCCCTCCGTTTGCTCTGTTTCCTGTTGTTAAGATTGTCTGTCTTCGTGTCCTTTGTGTCTTTGTGGTGAGTCCTCTTTATTTTTCATTCGATGGCTGAGAAAGAACTGAGACTCCCGCGTATGGGGGAGACAATGGATGAGGGGACGATCGTCGCGTGGTCGAAACAACCGGGCGAACATTTCCGACGAGGCGAAACCTTACTCGAAGTCGAGAGCGACAAGACAAATGTGGAGATTCCGGCCCTGGAAGATGGCGAGATGGTACTGCATCTCGCTTTGCCCGGAGAAAAAGTCGCAGTCGATCATCCGATCGCAGTAGTGCAGACGTTCGATTTGAGCTCGTCGTCGTCCAAGGCGGCACCATCACAACCGACTCTTCAAACGAATTTGGCGCCGGAACCGGAAATACAAGGTAATCAAGATCGACCACAGCTGGTGGCCAGGCCTAAGATTCGGGCTTCACCGGCAGCCCGTCGTACGGCGAGAGAAATGGGAGTCAATCTGCCTGAGATCAAAGGCACAGGACCCAGAGGACGTATCACCGGAACGGATGTACGGCGGCATGTCAGTTTAACGGCAAACCCGGCCAGCTCGAAAGTCACCGAATCCAGCGAGCAATCTCTACGCTGGGGGACGCCTCAAGGTGGTACGTGTGTCCTCCTTCACGGCTTTGCTGGTGATCCAACCACTTGGCGCCGAACCGGTGAATTCCTGGCGGAACAAGGTTTCGAAGCGATTGCTTTCGAGCTGCCGGGGCATGGATTGCTGCCGGTGATGCGACCGAGCTTAGACGAACTCGTGGCGGATGTAATCTCTAGGTTGCCCACCCCTCCACATGGTAGGTTTCACTTAGTAGGGCATTCGCTTGGTGGAGCGTTTGCGATTCGGATTGCGGCTCGAGATCCCGAACGGGTGGCCTCATTGACCTTGCTAGCGCCGATTGGAATTGGAACCTATATCAACCAATCGTTTCTGGATGGAATTGTTTCCGCCGGCACCATTGAAGCTTTAGAGCGCGAGCTGCGAAAGACCATTGGTCGTCCGCTTTCGTACGCTAAGTCGGCACTGGCTGCGATGCTGGAATCCCGGCGTGCGGATGATCTGAAAGCGATTAGTCAAATGATGGCGCTGGATGGGGTGCAGCAACTTTTCCTGGTCCCCGAATTAGAGAAGATCACGGCGCCGGTGAGGGTCTTATTCGGTCGCCAAGACAAGATCTTAGATTGGCAAGACGCTCTTTCGTTACCCGGAAAAATCGCTCTACACCTTTTCGACACCGGCCACATGCCGCATTGGGAAGATCCCTCGGCAGTGCTGCCCGTACTGGCACGGTTTCCGGTTGGCGGGTTCTGAGGTGCGAAGCGGGGGGAAGAGTTTTAGCCTGAAGCGTAGCGATGTGTTTGGGCTGAGCACATGCTCAGGGCTGCGCTGCTGGATGGGACCTATAGGACTTATGAGACTAATATGTCCGGACCCATAAGTCCCATTGGTCCTATAAGGCCCATCCGACAGCGGAGCTCCGAGCGTGTGCTCAGCCAAACACGCCGCTACGCCTCACGTTAGCTTCTGTCTGCGGTTTACCTTCGCGCTGCTTTCGCGGACCACCAGTTCCGGACTCAAAACCTGAAGAGTAGTATCAACCGGTTCTCGGTTAATCATGCGGAGTAGGGTCTGCACGCAGTATTCGCCTTCCGCAACGAAATCGTGATGAACCGTCGTGAGAGGCGGCTCGAAAAAGCGGGACTCAGGCACGTCATCGTACCCGACAATCGAGATCTGATGAGGCACTCGGATTTTATTGGCGTGCAAGGCGCGTAATGCGCCCAACGCCATATGGTCGTTGCAGGCGACGATGGCCGTAAACTCCGGTGTGCCGGAACTCAGTAACTGTATGGCCGCGTCGTAGCCGCTCTGCGTACTCCAGTTTCCTTGAACATAGGGGCCGGGCTGCTGCCCCGCCTTTTTTGTGGTGTTGTGCCAGGCTCGATATCTTGCTTTGGCAGCCGGCCAGTCTGGTGGGCCGCTAATACAGGCGATGTTTTGGTGCCCCAATTCGAGTAAGTGTCGAGTGGCAAGGCGAACCCCGTGGAATTCGTCGACTACCACCCCTGGTATGGCGTTATCAATCCGGTTTCCGACCGTCACGAAAGGCACTCCCCGGCAATGTTTACGGACGGCGGTAATCCAATCCTCAAAACGAACGCCGATCACGAGCCCGTCGACCTGCTGCTCGCAAAGGTCGTCAATCGCTGCCAATAATTCGGTTTCGCCAGGATTCTCAACCCCTGAGAAGATCAGATTGTAGCCCTGGCGCTTTGCGGTTTCTTCGATGCTGACCATGACCTGGGCCGGGCCATAGTAGGTCATATGGCTGCCGATCATTCCGATGAGGCTCGAGTGCCGGGTGGCCAAGCGGCGAGCTGCCAAGTTTGGCCGATAATTCAAATCCGCGATCGCTTTAAGAACCCTCACCCGGGTTTTCTCGGCCACGAGCGGACTGCCATTAGCGACACGGGAGACCGTTTGATAGGAGACACCACAGCGAGCGGCTACATCGTCGAGAGTAGCATTTTGAGATTGAGCCCGGACGTGCTTGGGGA
>Ga0126381_100009426_pt1 | contig 10963 bp, 7 predicted proteins | sample PanSoiMetPlot_28_FD_96465 | JGI IMG/M metagenome (GOLD analysis project Ga0126381, IMG submission 96465) | Tropical forest soil microbial communities from Panama - MetaG Plot_28 | ecosystem: Environmental > Terrestrial > Soil > Tropical forest > Bulk soil | place: Panama | collected 2016-02-17
GCTGCCCCTTGCGGGCCTCTTCGTTGAAGGGATGCGGGTTTGGGGGCGGCTGCAACGAATACAAGTAGAGTCCCATCGCGTACAACTGTTCGTCGCTGTAACGTGTTCCCTCCTCCGCGCTAAAGAACGTCAAATTTGAACTTGGCTGAAAATCGCCGTACCAGGCTAGCGCGTCCAGGCCCATATTGATAATGGCGTATCGAATTAAGTCGCCAATGGAACGATGGCGAACGAGGCCGGTGGCGTCGAGGTACTTATGATCCTGAATGCCGACGAGAGAAGGAATGCGAGCCGGATAAGACCTGCTTGTACCTTGACGCGCAAACACCCCCGGGTGGTTTGCTCCCAATTGCCGAACCAATTGATCCCTGGTCAGCTGCCGCGCGAACGCCTCCTTGCTGAGGATCCACGGAGCGCCGAACAGGGCCCACTCCGTTTCAACGCGGGCAGAAAATGCACTGTCGCTGCTGTTGCGGAAATTGTCGAGCGCCGTTTCGCTCAAGGGGCGGTCTGTCACTCCCTGGCCCCCTTCGAAAAACCGCCCGTCAGGCAGAATCCGCGTGTGGCAATCGGCGCAGGAATTCACACCCACCTCGAGAACGCCTTTCTTGCGGATAATGTATTGACCACCTGGGCGGAACGGAGGAATGATTCCTTCTTTGGAGATTGGTAGAAGCGGATCGACACTGGGTTCAGCCGGTGCGGGACGAAATATCGTTTGCCATTCGAAAACGATTTGGCCGCGTGAATCCAATCTTCCTTTGTGCGGAGCTTGGAAGGGTCAAAGATGATTTCGGGTTCTTTCCGTAGAAGGGATTCACGGTAACCGGCGGGCTCCCTGCCGGGTGCATAAACGGGGTAGCTCCTAAAAATGGGTCGGACTTTGAGGGAAAAGTATTCCTTCGCTGACAGGTGGCTTGGGGAGCGGTCGCGCGCCACCAGCGGGAGTTCAAAAGTTGCAACTTCCTTGTCGTCCCATGCCTGCGGGATGTCGGGGCGGAACTGCTGCCCAAAGCTCAATGTCCACCAGCCGACAATCATCAATCGAAACAAACCGATTTTTCAGCCATAGCCTACTCTCCCCTTATTCGAGCCGCCGACCCGCGCGCGCATGTTCTCCCCAGACGCCGTTACGCACGAAACGCTAGCCAGTTAGGATAACGAACTCCGGAGGCTCGGGAAAACGTAAGCGTCCCATAAACCGCTGCCTTGGACGGTACGTGCGGTATCGGCGGATTGGCAGCGCCCTTCTTCTCTGAAAACCGAAATCATTTTGGCAAGTTAGGGACGCCTCCGGCGAAATGGTGGCGCTCAAATCTCCTCCCGACTGGCGATAGCATGGACTCCATGGGCGATCTCATTGTGCGACGTGCTACTACCGATGATGTCCCCGTCTTGGCAGGGTTGATTAACGGATTCGCGAAGGGTCATCCCGCGGAAGGCCACGTCAGATCCGTAGAGATGTTGAGGGATGCTCTTTTCGGCGGTCAGCTACTCGCGCACGTACTTTTGGCAGAGAGGAACGCAACCGCTATCGGGTTTGGCGCTTGGCGGAAGGCGTATGATCTGTTCTGGTCCATTTACGGCGGTGATGGTCTTGGACTCTACGTAATTCCCGCCCAGCGCGGCTTTGGTGTCGGGCTATGCATCGTCGCAGCCATCTGTGCGGAAATTCGAGAGCACGGAGGTCAGTTTCTGCAGGCATCCTACGACTCTGAGTTGTCGTCTTTGTACGAACGCATAGCGGTTGGGAGGGCCGAGCGTGCCTGCCATGTTTCCGCACTTGCATTCGAGCGTCTTGCTGCGGTTGCGGGAAGGCCCGCCCGCGACATCATCCGCGCACTACCCGAGATGAACCTGAATTATGCTCCTATGAACGCCACCGAAACACCGGAACTGGGGTAGCACCGGCAGACGTCCCGTTCCGTCGTTGCACAAACGGCCGACCGCCGCTGCCACTGATGGCGGCCTTCAGAGCCAGCATTTCAAACTGCCCTTCTTACCGCGAATTGCAAGGGAGCACAGGGGGAGTCGCCGGTTGCCAGTTGCGAGGAAGCAACTCACCGAGGCGGGTGACGGAGTAGTGCCGGGATGCGCGCAAGCACATCACGGAACCAAGCAAACGGCTCGACGCCACACTGCTTGCAGGAAGCGATGAAGCTTCGCAACATCGCCGCCGTCTTGCAACACCGTCGCTGCCGAAGAGGCCGCGACCCAACGCAATATTGCGGTTGGCGCGTTTGGTGGCACGGTTGTCAATCTACAACTCGCCGTCTTCCACAAAACGCGTTAGCGCGTCCCATTGATTCGAGCGATTACCGCACCGCCGCACCGCGCACTCCTCTCGACCAGAGCAAATCGCACGGGGCTTTTCTCCTGAAGCCGTTCATAAGTGCGAAGACGGGCGAACATGAGCCGACGATTGCGGAAGTTGCGAGCCATTTGTTCTAGGCGACCCTCGAGGACCCTACACGCGTCCACGGAAGGAACGCGCGTAGATTGAGCAGCCGATGGAGCGATCACTCTCTCCAGTCGCCAGCCGGATATTGTCTGAGTCCTATACGGGAGAGGACGGCGATAGGGTCAAGACAGACCGCTCGAAACTGGTCCCCACTTGCCGCGAGCACGAAATAGTAGTGGGCCGTTATGCCAGGCGCAATCTGGAGCGTAAAAGTGCCGGTACAATCGGCGTTCAGAATATAGGTACCCGTGTTTGTTACGGGTATAACATTGCCGTTGGCGCTAGACATTCCCGAGGCGGAAATGCCGCCTTTTCCGTCGAAGGTCTGCGTACCAACCTCAGCGTACGGCCCAACCGGGGCCGGTGCGGCTACAACAGACCCGGTCGTTGTATACGTGAAGGTGCCCTTTAGGGTGCTGGCAGAGCATCCCTTGTTGTCTGCTTTCGCCGCCGGTGCTAGTCCTAGAGCGAGCGCGGCGATTGCGACGGCTCCGAAAGTATTTCGAATAATGTTAAGTTCCATGAACTTCTCCTTTTGTGTTCTACTTTCCTCTCAAGAGGAGAACATTCTTAGCTCTCCTCTATTGGCCCAAGCGGAGACTCGGCGCTATAGCCGCCATAACTGTCATACTTTTTTTTGGACAGTGAAATTACCGATCTGCTGAAAGCTTGGAGCGCTGGCGATTCAATCGCGCTCGACCAGTTATCCGTGCGCGTTTACGATGAGTTGCGGATCATGGCTCGTCGTCATATGAAAAGCGAGCGTAAGGGCAATATTCTTCAGACCACCGCGTTGGTCAACGAAGTTTACTTGCGCCTCGTCGATGTGACCAGAGTCGAGTGGCAACAGCGCGCTCAGTTTTTCGCTATGGCTGCGCAAATCATGCGCCGCATTCTTGTAGATACAGCCCGAGTGCGCGCCTCACTGAAACGCGGGGCTGGAGCAGTGCACGTCAACTTCGACGAAGCCGCCGTTGTCGCTCCTGAGCCCGATGGTTCCATGGTTGCGCTTGATGATGCACTGACTGCTTTCGCGGAAATTGCGCCTCGCCAAGCCAGGGTTGTGGAACTGCGCTTTTTTGGCGGACTGAGCAAAGAGGAAATCATGGAGGTCCTTAAAATTTCCTCCCGCACTGTCGAGCGAGATTGGGCCTTCGCCCGAGCGTGGCTCGCTCGCGCATTGCATGCTTAATTCGCGAGGGAGCCCCGCTGGTCATCCGCGATAACATGATTGTCACACGCGATGCCTCCGGCTCGTTTTCAGGAGATCCAGGATCTATTTCATTCTGCGCGGGAAGCCTCGCCCGATGAGCGGGCGGCTCTGCTTGCTGATGCAGATCCCGAATTACGCCGCGAAGTCGAGTCTTTACTGGAGCAGCAATCCGGCCAGATGATTCTCGATCGCCCCGCGCCGTGGTCGGGCGATGCGTTGGAGACCACGTTGCCGCCTGGTGCTCTTCTCGGGCCTTACCGGATAGAATCCAAGCTTGGCGAGGGCGGGATGGGAGAAGTCTTTCGCGCCGTCGATACACGGCTCGGCAGGACGGTCGCCATAAAGTTTTTGCATGAGCAGTTCAACTCGAGCTTCGGACGAGAAGCCCGTGCTATTTCTTCGCTGAATCATCCGCACATATGTACGCTATACGACATTGGTCCGAACTATCTCGTGATGGAATTGCTCGAAGGCGAGACGCTCGCGACGCTCCTAAAGAATGGTCCGCTGCCGCAAGATAAAGCTCGTCGATACGGTAGCCAGATCGCCGCCGCTTTGGCCGACGCTCATGAACATGGAGTCGTTCACCGTGATCTTAAGCCCGGCAACATTATGGTCGTCAGGTCTGGGGTCAAAGTTCTCGATTTCGGACTAGCCGTCCGGCAGGGAGAAGACGCCCTTACGGAGAAACGACTCTTAATGGGCACGCCAGCTTACATGGCCCCTGAACAGCGGGAGGGCAAACCCGCGGATGTACGCACCGACATCTACTCACTCGGGTGTGTCCTATATGAAATGCACACCGGAGCCCGCGCGACCCCGGATCGGAAGCCACTCCCTTCAAAGGGCCTGGAAAAGATCGTAAGCCGTTGCCTTGAAGCCAATCCTGCCCGTCGGTGGCAATCCGCAAGTGAACTTTTCACCGCCCTTGAAGCCTCTCAAAGTCTGAAAAGCACTCGAATGCGGATCATTCCCGCCGCGATACTGGTCGTTATTGGCGTCTACTTCCTTTTTCGCCCGGCGCCGAGACTTACTAATAAGGACACGATTGTGCTCACGGACTTCAAGAACACGACAGGCGATTCTGTGTTTGACGGTACTCTCCGTCGAGGTTTGGCCATACAGTTAGAGCAATCGCCATTTCTCCGCCTTCTATCGGACACGCAGATCAAACGGACGTTAGCGCAAATGAAGCAACCCCCGGGATCTCCGCTCACTCCGGCGCTAGCGCGTGAAATCTGCGAACGAACCACGAGCGCTGCTTTCTTGGAGGGATCGATCGAGAACCTTGGACGCCAATACGTATTACGCTTGCGGGCGGAGAATTGCCGTACCGGGGATGTGTTGTCCGACGATCAGATAACAGCTTTGCGAAAAGAGGAAATATTCGACGCCCTGACTCGCATGGCGAAGAAATTCAGGACGCGAGCGGGCGAAGGCGTGGTGTCTGTCAAGCGCCACGAAATGCCCCTCGCGGAGGCGACCACATCGTCACTCGAAGCGCTAAAAGCGTACAGTACGGGCATGAGGCTCAATGACACCGAAGGTCCAGCAGTGGCGGCGCCCCATTTTGCGCGTGCTATCGCTATTGATCCAGGATTCGCGATGGCGTATTCAAATTTAGGGCTGATATACAGCAATCTGGGCGAGAGCGACCTTGCTGATCTCAACACCCGCAAGGCCTATCAATTACGAGACCGCACTAGCGAACCGGAAAAGTTCTTCATTGAACTCACCTATGACCGGCAGGTGACGGGCAACCTTGAAAGAGAAGGGCAGACCGCTGCGACATGGGCGCAGACGTATCCTCGCGACAATACGCCTCACTGGTTGTGGGCGGGTTTAGCGACTCAGGGCACTGGCAAGTACGAAAAGGGGGTCGCAGAATCCGAAATCGCGATTACCCTCGACCCGGCTGAAGTATTTGGGTATACGGATCTTGGCATTAACGACCTTCATCTTGGGAGTCTTTCGGAAGTTAAAAAGACTTTGGCGCGCGCGGCCGCCAATGGCTTGGACATGTCGCACTCGTCGTTTTTGAGAATCCGCTTCTACCTTGCTTTCCTAGAGAATGATCAGCCAGGTATGGATCGCGAGGTGGCTCAATCTCAAGGTCGATCGGGAGTCGAAGACGCCATGTTGCACCACCATGCCCTTGTGCTCGCTCGGGCGGGGCGCATGCGGCAGGCGGAGGAGAGCTGGCAACGAGCACGAGAATTGGCGAAGCAGACCGGCAAACGGGAAACTGCTGGTCTTTACGAAGCGGCCGCAGCCGTGTGCAACGCGGTCTATGGAAGAGCTGTACAGGCGAGGAAGCATGCTCACGCTGCCGTCGATCTCTCGAAAGGCCGCGATGTGGAGTACGGCGCGGCTTTCGCACTTGCATTGTCAGGAGATCTCGCCGCAGCACGGGGACTTTCAGCCGATCTTGCGAAACGTTTCCCTTACGACACGTCGGTGCAATTCAGCTATCTTCCAACTCTTCGCGCGCTTTTCGGGCTTACTCGCGACGAGTACGAGCAGGCGCTCGAAACACTGGCAGCCGCTCATACATATGAATATGGCTTGAGTGGAACCGCTTTCTTTGGCCAATTCGGTGCGCTTCATCCCGCTTATGTGCGCGGACAGGTTTACATGAAAACGCACAGCGAGGCCGAAGCTAAAGCGGAATTCCAAAAGCTAGTGGATCACCCAGGTGTGGTTCTCGCCGATCCGCTAGCCGTCGTGGCTCGTCTGCAACTCGGAAGGATTTACGCTCTCTCAGAAAACACGAGCAAGGCCGATGCTTCTTACAAAGAACTTCTTACTCTCTGGAAGGATGCCGACTCCGATCTCCCAGTAATTAATCAGGCGAAGGCGGAATACGCCAGACTTCAGCGACCGAGGAATTGACAACTCGGTGATTATTTCGGCTGCGTCCTTCCTGAACCCGCAAAGCTAATTGGCGGACAGTCTTTCTATGTGATCAACAATGAGTACTTCGACGGACCCTCGTGTCGATTCCAGCTTTAGCCCGAGCTGCGCTTGAAGCGCTCCGAATAGCGCCTGACCATTCGGTGAGTCCGTTGGTTCTGGAGCGGCGCCGGGCTGACCTAACTCGGGAGTGTATCGAAGATCAACGTCATACCGGTTCATAAGCCCAGTTTTGTTTAAAACACGGCGACCCGCGAGCCCGGTCAAAATGCCCGCAATCGTTGACACTGGCAGCGCCTCACCCGCGATGCGGCCATATCTAACCTCTCTTACTCCACCGTTTGTCCCAGTTTGATCGGCTGATAGCTTCATTTTGACGCCATTCTTCGCCACCACCAGTGCATACATGGGCATCTCCCTCGTCTCGCGATGTACCTTGAGGCTGAAGCGATCTTGCAGGAGCGATTTCAGCATCTGATACCCTTCGTCAACCGAACGGATGGGCCGTTCCGCCTTCGCGTCTATGTCGAAATTCTCTGACGAAATCCATTCGGGCGCCCCGGTCATCTCGAAGTCAGTAACAGCCCAGGCGTTTTTGATCCAGTCTTTCAGCGACATGTTCGTTCCCCGCAACCTGTCGTCGCCCACGTTGAATTTAAAATACCTGGGCTCGTTTGTCGTATTAGGTTTGATCGACGCCACCTCGAAAGCTGGTCGTGCTGTCACAGCGGGTTGCGGAAGGAGCGGCATCGGGATCATGGCGGTTACTACGGCAGCGGCGATCAGCTGTTGGCAGGTACGCGGACTGAAGGAAGAGGATGAATAGCGCATGAAATGTCTCTTTTCACTCGCGTCGGAGCGTGGCCGCTCACATGCAATTCTACGCCCGATTCGTCAATCATTTGCAGGAAGTGCTCCCCAGCGATCGGCCGCAAAAGGACAAAAGTGTGTTTCGCACGTACCTCACATAAGGGCGAAATTGGCTCGAAACAGGGGTAACCATGAAAACTCGTCGATCCTTCTTGCGAAGCGCCGCGGCGATTGGAGCAGTCGCGGCGTGGGGAAAGCCAGCCAGACTCCCAACGGTGAAATGGAGGGAGCGCCGCGACCTATTTCCGGAAGGCGTCGCTTCCGGCGATCCCGATGACAAGAGCGTGATCCTCTGGACACGGGTTGGCGAGGCGAGCGTGGGCCAGCTGTTCGTGGAGGTCGCGGAAGACGAGGACTTCCGCAACGTCGTGACAACAGCCACCGTTCCCGTGTCGCGGGCCGCCGACGGAACTTGCCGCGTGCTGGCTGGGGGATTGAAGCCCGCCCATGTGTATTGGTTTCGCTTCATGGCGCCTGATGGCTCCGGCAGCCGAATCGGCCGCACCATCACGGCGCCCGCGCCTGCCGACCCGCGCCCGGTCCGCTTCGCATTTGTGAGTTGCCAGAACGCCAACCAGGGCGCGCAGAATGCTTACCGGCGGATGATCTATGAGGACGAGCGCGCGGCGGAATCAGAGCGGCTCGGTTTCGTGCTGCACCTGGGCGACTTCATCTACGAACTCGTCTGGTATCCGGAAGATCGGGCGACCTATTACGATCGGCGGGTTCGCGAGGTGGTGCGCTATCCACACGGCGAGAAGATCCGCGATTTCCACGTTCCCACTACGCTCGAGGATTATCGCGCTGTATACAAAGCCTATCTGCACGACCCGGACCTTCAGGATGCACGGGCGCGCTGGCCGTTCGTGCCGATGTGGGATAACCACGAATTCAGTTGGCAGGGCTGGCAGGGCATTCAACTGTTCTTTGGAAAAAATCGTCCAGCTCAAACCATGAAAGTGGCGGCGAACCAGGCATTCTTTGAATTCCAGCCTGCTCGTATGGCGCGGCCGCAATCAAGATCCCTCGAGACCTTCGATGCGCCGCGTGTCGCCGATGCGCCCGTGACCCGTTTCGATAAGGACGGGCTGGGCGAGGAACCGAACAATCTCACGGCGATCAACAGCCTCCGGGGTTATCGCGCGCTCCGCTGGGGCCGCCACGTCGAGTTGATCATCACCGATCAGCGAAGCTACCGTTCCCAGGACCCGCTCTCGATGGACGAATCGAACCCGCTAGACGACCCTGACTTTCCGGGGCTCGTGTCGGAAGAGGCGGTGGAAAAGATGGATGCCGGCCACATCATTGCAAATTTCAAGACGGAGCGTCCGCCGCAGACAATTCTGGGAGCCAAACAGAAAGCCTGGTTTCTGGAGCGCCTGCGAGCATCGCAGGCCACCTGGAAGATTTGGGGAAATACGGTGGCGACGCTTCCGATGCGCGTGGATCCCCAGAACTTGCCCGAAGGACTCACGAAGCGGTGGCCCGGCGAGGGATTTGCGGTTCTGGCTAGCAGTGACTTTAGCAGCGCCTATCATGAGCGCGGAGAAATCTACGATTTCATTTCTACGCACGGGATCACGGGGTTCGCTAGTATTTCGGGCGATCGCCACAGTTTCTGGGCAGGGCTCGCCGCGGCGACCCTTCCACCGAAGCCGTTTGAGCCTGTGGGGCTCGCCTTCGTTACCGGATCGATCTCCGCTCCGGGAACCATCGAGGCTCAGGAATACAATTTCCCGAAGACTCACGTACTGCGCCCGCTGTATGTTCCCGCGATCAATATGCTGCTAAAACATGGAGTCCGATCGTGCCTGGAATACGCGCGAAGCGGCGATGCCGCCAGGGCGCGCGAGCTTTCCAATCGCGATCTGGCGCCGCATGTTGCGTTCGTCGATATGGGTGGCCACGGATACGCAGTGGTTCGGGCGGCGCAGGATGCATTGGAGACGGAATTCGTCTGCATCCCGCGGCCGTTGGAGCGCGAGCGTAGCGCCGATGGCGGCCCGCTGAATTATCGGGTCAGAGCGCACGCGAAACTGTGGAGCAAGGGCGAGCATCCGGCGGTAAAAATGGACGTGCTCGACGGCGATCCGAAGTTGTCGCTTTGACCAGACCTTGGAATGCGCCTGTTGGCAGTCCCGAACAGCCGAACAGAATTCTTGACATAGGGCGCTACGAAAGGGTACGATTTCGTTAGCAAATTGAAGCTGTAATCGAGCCGCCGCGTCGCGCGGCTCGCTTGTCCCGAAGGGCTCCAAGTTCAACCCTAATTCTTCGGCGACGCAACGTCTCCGCCGCTCCCAAATCCACAATCGATTTCAGACGGAGTGGTTCCACTCCCAGGAGATATCAACGATTTATGCCACTTTCTCTTAAAGTCCAGAACGAACTCCTCGACAGAGGATACTCGCGCCGTAACATCTTTCAAATAGGCTTGGGCGCTGCGGCGGTTCTTCCTTTCTTTCATGAATTTGCCTTTGCGCAAGACGCGCAGCCAGGGTCGCTTGCCCGTGGAGGCAGTGATCCACGCAAGTTCGCTCCGGATGTCGTTCGGATCACTTCCAACGAGAACCCGATGGGCCCTTCCAAAGAAGCGATTGAAGCCATGGGCCAGGTCGCGGCCCGCGGATGGCGGTACGGTCCCATTGGGGACAATAACGATTTCCTGGATCTGATCGCGTCCACCGAAGGCGTTAAGCCGGGTTACGTAACACCGTATCCGGGCTCGGGGCCTGCCTTGGCAAACCTGGTGCCGGCGTTCGCCTCGCCGACTCGAAGCTGGGTGATGGCAACACCGGGCTACGGCAACGGCGCCGGCAAAAATATCGGCAATAAGACGATCCAGGTTCCGCTCCGCAAGGATTATTCGCATGACGTCGAAGCCATGATCAAAGCCGATCCGAATGCGGGCGCGTACTACATCTGCAACCCCAACAATCCCACCGGGACGCTGACATCGAAAAAGGATTTCGAGTACATTCTGGCCAACAAACAGAAAGATGCCGTTCTGGTCATCGACGAGGCTTACATCCATTTTTCCGGCCGCGACAACATGTCCACGGATTTGGTAAAGGCCGACAAGGACGTCATCGTGCTCCGGACCTTCTCGAAGATTTACGGCATGGCGGGTCTCCGTGCCGGTATGGCTTATGGACGCCCGGATCTGCTCGCTCAACTCGCCAAGTTCGGCCGAACCGGCAACTTATCGGTCGCTACAATGGCGGGCGCTGCCGCCAGCCTGAAGGTCGAGACTGCGTTGCTGAAGGAGCGGGTGGCGATCAACAAGAGGAACCGTGATCTGGCCTTCGAGCACATCGATAAAATCGGCGCGTCCTACATTCCGTCTCATTCGAACTTCTTCATGCTGTCGGTGAAGGGTATGACCGGGGCGCAGGTCGGAGACGCGATGGCGGCGAAGAAGGTTCTCCTCGCCGGCAACCGGTGGCCTGAGTGGAAGGACCAAATTCGTGTCACGGTCGGCACCTACGAAGAGATGGGCAAATTCA
>Ga0126381_100009427_pt1 | contig 10963 bp, 12 predicted proteins | sample PanSoiMetPlot_28_FD_96465 | JGI IMG/M metagenome (GOLD analysis project Ga0126381, IMG submission 96465) | Tropical forest soil microbial communities from Panama - MetaG Plot_28 | ecosystem: Environmental > Terrestrial > Soil > Tropical forest > Bulk soil | place: Panama | collected 2016-02-17
CTCTGTTTGAGTGCAGCCATGAGATCTACGACGGGAGCCAGTTTCTTCGGCTTTTCGACTTCCTTCACTTCGCCGCCTTCGAGCTTGGTTTCAATCAGCTTCTTCAGATTCTCCTGAAAGTCGTCTTTGTACTTTTCCGGCTCCCACTCGGCGGCCAGGGCTTCGATCAACTGGTGCGCGACTTTGACCTCGGCGTCTTTGAGCTCAACGTCGGGTGCTCCGAAGCCTTCGACCTTACGGACTTCCTCTTCGTAGTACATCGTGTGGAGCATTAATCCGCCTTCATGCGGGCGCAGGAAAACCGTGTACTCGCGGTTGTGCATGGTGAGCTTCGCGATCGCGACGTACTCGCTTTCTTCGAGCGCCTTGGTGAGCAGCGCATAAGGCCGACGGCCAGCCTCCTCCGGCGTCATGTAATAACTTGATTCGAAATAAACGGGATCGACGTCGCTGGCTTGGACGAATTCGAGGATCTCCATGGTCTTGGCGGTCTTGGGCTCGATCTTCTTGATCTCTTCCGGATCGATAACTACGTACTCGCCTTTACGGTACTCGTAACCCTTCACAATCTCGCTGCGCTCAAGCACCTGATTGTCGAGCGAGCAAATGAGCTGCTGTTTGACCCGGTGAAGGTCGGTGCGATGGAGCTGGTTAAAAGAGATGCTGGAGCTGCGAGCGCCAGAAAAAAGGCGCACCGGCATCGAGATCAAACCAAATGTTAAGTATCCGGACCAGACCGAGGCCGCCATAGTTTATGTTCCTCTCGTTAAGACTGAGCAATTGGCAACTGGCCCCCAAGGCGGTTGCCGATGACAACCTCTGGGCCAAGCGCTCGAAGCCAAGTGCTAAGGGCCGAACTGCACACTTCATGCAGGGTAGTCAGTTTAGACTAGCCACGGCATTTTGATGCATAGGATTTTGCCCGGTAATCGAATCGCGTAGCCGTACATTCGGGGTCGGTTTCGAAGCGCATCAACCGGTGGTGTTTACCGCTAAGATTCCGGCTGATGGCCAGCACCTGAATTGTCACTCGATCGCTCTTTGCCCAAGTAAATGAATAACTTATCCGTCATTGCGCTAGTCTGGACCCGAATTGCATCTGCGAATTTCGGGAGCGCAGCTCTAATAACGCTGGTTTTTGCGCTATTTGCGTGGGTTGTTCGCGGGGTCACAACTTCGGGTGCGATCGCAGGCGCGGTGGTCTGTTTCGCACTCATTCGAGGAGTTGGCTGGAGCGGATTTCTGGCGCTGTGCGCGGTTTTTCTGCTGACCTGGATTGCCACGCGGATTGGGTATGCGAGGAAACTGAGACAGGGGACGGCCGAGTCACGTCGCGGGCGGGACGCACTGCAGGTATTCGCGAATCTGGCGATCGCAGCTGGGTGTGCAGTCATGTTCGCTTTTGGTCACAATCCCAGGTTTCTAGCGGCCCTGGCCGCGGCGCTGGCGGAAGCAAGCGGGGACACCGTCGCCAGCGAGATTGGGCAAGCAGTGGGAGGCGTTCCGCGCCTGGTGACCAGTTGGAAGAGTGTGCCGATCGGAACTGACGGTGCAATCACGGTTCGAGGCACGCTGGCAGGAGTCTTAGCCGTCGCGACCGTAATCGCCATTTGTTTCGCCACCGGCGTGGTCGATCAACGGGCGGCTTTCATTGGCGCCGGCGCGGCGATTGCCGCAACCCTTCTCGACAGCCTCATGGGAGCGACCCTCGAACGCGACCGGCGGCTCGGCAATAACGGCGTGAATTTCCTGTCCACGCTGTTTGCCGCGGCCATAGCTTTTGTTCTTTCGTGAGTTCGAAGCGCCGCCGGCAAGGCGAGAGCCTTGATTGACCACGAAAGACACCTTCGGCGCTCCAACGCACGATATTGCGTCTTTCTCGCTGCGCGCATCATCTGATTAGCTACTCTCGATTTCTGGAGGCCTCGATGAGCGATCCTCGTTTTCCCATAGGGAAGTTTCACTTCGAAGGACCGCTTACCGAAACCGGGCGCGAGGCCTCGATCGCCGAGATCGCGGCGGCTCCTGCCGGCTTTCGTGCTGCCGTAAAAGATCTCTCCGCACAACAGTTGGATACGCCTTATCGCGAGGGCGGCTGGACGGTTCGGCAGGTGATCCACCACATGCCGGACAGCCATATGAACGCCTACGTGCGCTTTAAGCTGGCCTTGACCGAGGATGAGCCAACCATCAAACCCTACGCCGAGGACCGCTGGGCGGAATTGCCGGATGCGAAAGCCACTCCGGTCGAGGTTTCCCTGGTCCTGCTCGATTCGCTGCACAACCGCTGGGTCACTCTGCTGCGTTCGCTGGCTCCGGACGACTGGAAACGGAATTTTCGCCATCCCGAGCTGGGAGTGGTGTCGCTCGAAAAGAACGTGGCGCTTTATGCGTGGCACGGCAAGCATCACCTCGCGCACGTCAACGAGTTAAAAAAACGGATGAACTGGAAGTGAACGCCGGTCATTCCGCGGGCAGGTCACAATTTTCGGGCGAGAATTCCCCAGCCCCTCACCACCTCGAAACACGCCTTCCGAAAGTCACCATACTCTGCAGACCTTGTCCTCCGGCTTCACCATCGGCTGGCCCACTTTGCAAGAAAATGCTTTCGAGAATTCGGACATGTTCACCACCACGCCGTTGACCCTGTACTGCGGTGGGGAGTGGGGGTCGGTCGACGCCCGCACTCGCAAGTCTTCGTCACGGTCATTCGAGCAGGCCCACTGCGCGAATCCCACGAAGAAGCGCTGATCGGGAGTCAACCCATCGATGGACTGAAGCTGCTTGTCTTTGGTCGCATCTTTCCAGGCCATGTAGGCGAGAATCTCTCCGCCGAGATCGGCGACATCTTCGCCCAGGGTGAGCTTGCTGTTGATATGGATGTCATCGATGGCGACGTACTGCGCATACTGGTCCTGGACACACTTGGTGCGCGTGTCGAACTTGGCCCGATCTGCTTTTGTCCACCAGTTTCTCAGATTGCCGTGAGCATCGAACTGGCTGCCTTCATCGTCGAAGCCGTGCGTGAGTTCGTGACCAATGGTTCCGCCGGTATCGCCATAGTTGGGGGCATCGTCCATCTTGGCGTCGTAAAGCGGAGGTTGGAGCACGCCCGCGGGAAAATTGATGTCGTTCATTTCATCGTTGTAGTAGGCGTTTACCGTGGGCGGCGACATATCCCATTCACCGTGATCCACAGGCTGGCCTACTTTGTTGATGTCGCGGCGGCGCTCAAACTCGGCCGCGCGCTCGACATCTCCCGTGAAATCATCGCGCGCAATCACCACCGAGCTGTAATCGCGCCATTTGTCGGGATAGCCAATTTTGTTGCGAACGGCCGCCAACTTGGTCAGCGCCTGCTGCTTGGTTTCGGGGCTCATCCAGTCGAGTTCGCGGATGCGTTCGGCCATGGCATCTTCAATGCCCCGCACCATATCGAGGGTGCTGGCTTTTAATTCCGGAGGGAAGACCTTCTTCACATAAACCTGGCCCAAAGCCTCGCCGAGATCGCGATCGGTCCACTCCACACATCGTTTCCAGCGCGCCTGCTGTTCTTTCGCGCCGCGCAAATACTGGCGATAAAAATCGAAGTTCTCGTCCACAAATTTGGAGGAGAGATAAGGCGACGACGAGTCGACCACGTGGAAACGGAGATACCGCTTCCAGTTGGCAAGCGGCTCGCTGGCCAGTTCCTTACTGACTTGCTTGAAATACTCGGGCTCGGCGACGTTGACAATCTGAAATCCCGGGTAATGGAGTTTCTGGTAATAAACCGCCCATCGAATCGCCGGCGCCAGCCGCTCGAGATCGGCAAGGTTCATCTTGTGTTTGAGCTTGTAAGGATCGCGGCGGTCGACGCGAGGCAATTGCGCCTTGGCCAAGATCGTTTCGATTCGCATCACCGTAGCTGCATCCTGCTTGGCAGATTCGGGGGCTTCGCCCATCAACGCGAAGACCTTCGCGACGTGTTCGAGATAGCGCTGGCGGGTCTCCTTGGATTTCGCATCTTCTTTTAAGTAGTAGTCACGGTCGGGAAGGCCGAGCCCTCCGCGATCGAGGGCTGCGATCTGCTGTTCGGAATTGTCGGGGTCCTGCGTCGATCCCTGGTCAAAGAGGATGGTGCGACCGTAGGTGAACTGCAGGCGCGTGAGCAACGGTGTAATTTGTTGCGTGGACTGGAGCTGGGCGATGGCATCGAGGTCGGGCTGGACCGCCGACAGGCCGCGCTGCTCGACACGAGATTCGTCCATGCAAGCGCCGTAGAAATCGCCAATCTTCTGGGCTACCGCATCGCGCTGCGGATTGCGAGCGGCTTCTTCGAGAATACTGCGCAGAAAATTGAGATTGTCTTCGTAGAGTTTGGCGTACACCGACCACGAAGTCTCATCCGGCGGAATGGGATTGGTCTTCTTCCACCCGCCACAGGAATATTGGTAGAAGTCGACGCAGGGATCCGCGGATTTGTCCATTGCGTTAACGTCCAGGCTGGGCGTGTATTGCATAGCGGGCTCCGAGGCGACTTCGGACTTCTCCTGTGCCGAGAGCGCAGCAGAAACGAGCAACCCAACCATGAAGGCGAAAAGGAATTTGCGCATATGGACCTTAGACTGTTCGGTTCAGAAAACGTAATGCAGCCATGGTAATGGAAGCTGGGGTTCTCCGGAAGGCCTCGGCGGGCGAGAGTCGGCGTAAAAACGCCGCGATCGCGGTCGTCATCTCGGTTTGAGCGAGCCGAGGGGCGGAAATGAACTGGGCTTGGTGAAGAAAGTCTCCGCCGCTTGTTTGCCGGTCCGCAAAGCGGAAGCCATAAGTTCCACCGCCTCGCCGGCATTGGGAGGAATCACCACGGTGGCCGCGAGGGAGCCGTTACGAACCGCCATCTGCCCCGACTTCGGCAGGCCGTCGCATCCGATAAATGGCAGCTTCAGCCAACGGTCGCGTCCACTGTCCATGTCTTCGAACGCCCTGCGCGCGCCCAATGCCATGGCATCGTTCTGGGCGGCCACCACCCCGATTCGAACTTCCTTCGCGATGGTCAGCTTCAGATACGAGGTCACGGCATTGTAGGCGCTTTCGCCGGTCCAACGTCCGCGCAGAATGCGAACCTCAACGTTGTGGGGCTTGGCCCGTTCGAGGCCTTCGGTACGGCGGACAGAAGCTTCGTTATCCGACGGTCCCTCAATATAAAGGACGGCTCCGCCATTCGGCAGCAGGCGCGCGATCTGCTGACCTTGAATTTGTCCGACTTCGGTATGGCTTGTGGTCACAGAGAACACGGGGGTAGGGAATTTCTGCCGGACGTCCGCGAAATACTCCACATTCTCGCGGTTCAAAACCACCCAACCGACTCCGGCGGCAGCGGCCGCCCGGGCGGGCTGTGGCGAGCGCTGTACCCACGGGTTCGAAAAAGATTGCGTCGGGGCGTTGGCCGGCCGGGGCCTGGATCAGGTCGAGCACCCGACGGCTCTGCATGAGCGAGTCATGTTCGGTATGGATGACTTCGAGTTGGACGCTCAGGCGAAGGGCGGCGGCTTGGGCAGCGATGACCTGTTGCGCCTGATAATCGTTGTTCTCAACCACCAGCAACGCGAAGCGGAGTTCTTTCACGACGCTCCCCCCTCAAGTCGACGTGGACTCGCGAGCATCGATCAGTCGGATCGGCTTAATTGACCATTCTAGTTCTTCCCCGTAGCCATCTCCTCCACCCACCGGTAACCTGCGCTCTGGCTTAGCAGAGTACGAACGTTCTACGCGGGAGGCAAGTATTTAGCCAGCCACATCTGCCGCCAGCAAATGGCAGGAATGCGTCTTGACGATCACCCAGACCTGGCGTCCGGGTGCGAGGCCGAGCGAGTCGCGAGCGCCGAGAGTGAGATGAATGGAGAGTTCGACTCCGCAATCCACCCGCGCAACGATGATGGTATCGCGCTCGTCGAGCGAGAGCAGGCGCCCGGGAAGGACGTTGCGCGCACTTAAACCGACGGGCGCAGAGGTGGCCAGCAAAACATCTCCGGCGCTGATTCCCACTTTGAGCCTGGCTCCCGGCTGGGCACGAACCAGTGGCGTCTCCAGCTCGACGGCCGTGCCTTCGAGGCGCGCCGGCGCGATGCGGCACGTCATGGTGCCGCGCTCTTGGTGCACGGACCGAACCTCGGCGTCGAAAATGTTCTCAAAACCCGCCAACTGGGCCACGGTTTCCGCGCGCGGAGCCGACAGTACCGCGTGCGGCGTTCCCTGCGCGAGGAGTTTGCCGCGCTCGAGCACCAGCAATCTTTCTCCGAGCATGAAAACCTCATCGCGGCTGTGCGTAACGTAGAGAACGGGGATGGGAAGATTCTGAATGGTATGCCGCAAATCCTCGGCAATTTTCATGCGCACGGGAAGGTCTAGCGCCGCCAGCGGCTCGTCCAGAAGCAGCAGCGATGGCCGGGTCACCAGAGCGCGAGCCAGAGCCACTCGCTGACGCTCGCCGCCGGAAAGTTGTGCGGGCCGGCGTGACCGTAAAGCCAGGATTCCGAGCGAAGCCAGCGCCTCTTCGACCCGGTTTCGACGATGCTGGGCTTCGACGCCGGGCAGTCCGTAGGCAACGTTATGCTCGACCGTCAGATGGGGGAACAGTGCGAGGTCCTGAAACACGTAGCCGATCTCTCGCTTCCGGATGGAGAGGTTGATCTTCTGCTCGGAGTCGAACAGCACGCGCTCGCCAACCCGTATGTGTCCGCGATCGGGCTTCTTCAACCCCGCGATCGAATCGAGCAGCGTGGTTTTACCAGCTCCCGAGGCGCCAAAGAGAATGGTGATTCCCACTGGCACCTGGACCTCGAGATCGAGCCGAAACGAGTCCGTCAGCTGTTTTTGAATGCGCACCTCGAGCCCGGCTGGTTCTGGACGAAGACCCGAATTGGTTTTTGCGTTTTCTAAGGCCGTGGCCATACGCTCCACATTTTCGGGTTCAGCGAATAGACGACGGAAAGCAGGACCAGGGCAATCGCGATCAGCACCAGCGCGGTGGTGTTGGCGGCGGAGTAGTTCAAGTTCTCGACCAGGTCATAAATACTGATTGAGAGCGTCCGGGTTGCGCCGGGGATGTTGCCGCCGACCATGAGCACGACGCCGAATTCTCCCATCGTGTGTGCGAAGCTGAGAGCGATTCCAGTGATCAAGCCCGAGGTCGAGAGCGGAAGCAGCACTCGCCAGAAGGTCCGGAATTTCGAAGCTCCCAGCACCTCGGATGCCGCCAGCAAGCGCGAATCCACCGAAGCCAGCGACGAGGCGAAGGGCTGCACGGCAAACGGCAAACTGTAGAGCACAGAGCCAATCACCAAGCCTTCAAACGTGAACGCGAGAGTGTGTCCGGTCATGGCTTTCGACCAGCGCCCGAGCGGACTTCGTTCCCCGAGCGCGATCAACACATAGAATCCAAGCACGGTTGGAGGCAGCACGATGGGCAAGGCGACGATCGCTTCCAGGATGAATTTCCAGCGCCATTTCGAAAAGGCGATCCAATAGGCAATCGGCAAGCCGATCAAGACCAGCAGAGCCGTAACCAGCAGTGCCAGCCGAAGGGTAAGCCAGAACGCTTGCCAATCCATAGCAAGAGTGTAATCGCTTCATTCTTCCGCTGCGATTTCCGCTTTCGGCACAATCACCGCGATGGCGATCCGATGACCAGTGGCGCCAGCACGAACCATCGCCGTCAATCGGACGACTTCGCGCCTGTGACTAAGATTGCGCAATGGCGTTTTCGAGCGAGACTGCGGTTTCTGAAGCGCATGTCATCCCACGACGGAGGCAACATCCCCGAATCACATTGCGTTCGCTCGTATATGTCAGGCTGGATCACGCAAACGGGGGAATCATCCGCGATCTGACCGAGTCTGGGATCGCGATTCAGGCGGTTGCTCCCCTTCGCTGCGGCCAGGAAGTAACCCTCCGCTTCGACTTGCTCTCTCCCCGAGTTCGCATTGAAACCCAGGGCCGCGTGTGCTGGGCCGATCCTGTCGGACAGGGAGGAATTCAGTTCGCCGGTCTCCCCCAGCGGACCGGACTGGCCCTCAGAGACTGGATTCTGGCACAGATGCTTTCTGCGGCCGCAATTTCCGGACGGGACTCGATGTTTGCGAATGTAGACACGCACCTGGCGCGCTCGAGCGAGTTTCGGACTCCCATCCTGTTGCAAGCGGAGGAAGTCTTCGCCCCAGGGATTTCCTGGGGGTTATTTTCGTTTTCACCACACAGTTTCTCGATTTTTGTAGACACACTCGTGGTCACCTGCGCGGTGCTTTTATTTTTCGTCAGCGCGCTCGCCGTCATGGGCGGCTTCCCTGCTTGGCCCTTGTCGACCGCTCTGTTTGTGACCACCACCACGATCTTCATCGCGGTTTACCAACTGCTGTTCTCCGATCTGCTTTGCGGAGCTACCCCGGGACGGCGGTTGGCGGCCCTGGCGACGCGCAAGCGTTCCGACGAGTCTTTGCAGCGCTTCCGGTAACTTGACCGACCGGGTTCCATCCAAAGTCTGCCTTCTCAGAGAGACATGGTGACCTGAGTAACCTGCAGAGATGAATCGCACGTCTGCGGCCAAACCAACCCACCCAGTCAAATCCTTTCGTTACCTTGGGGACGGGACTTCGGCTACGTAGGGTGGCCGGGGGCTTCTCAGTATCATCGCTGATGGCGGCTCGGTCCACGGGTTTTGCCGTTGGGACCGGCCGATAGGGAAGCTATGCATCCAGGAAGGCAGATCAACTGGCGTTCGGCCACCGCGGATCCACACTCGAAGGCCGGCTTTTCGATTCTCGAACTGCTGGTTGTTGTGGCGATTTTGCTGGTGGTGGCGGCGTTCGCAGTGCCGACGCTTACGACCACCTTGGACTCATTTCGCATGCGGGGCACACTGTCCAGCATCGCCAATCTGGTACAGAGAGCCCGGACGCAGGCGATTAAGAAGAATACGTCTCAGCACATCCATTTTGTGACGGTAAACAATCAGGTGGTCACGTTTGTGACCGACGCCAACGACCCGGCCGGGGTCCCCGTCGCCGCCGATCCTTTCCTCTCTGATCAGCTGTGGCTGCCCGGCCAATTCTCACTTTCCGTCGCACCGACGGGCGCAGGAGCACCACCTCCATTGACCGGAGCCTCGATGTGGGGCACGGCGCTCGTGCCCAACACCAGTCCTCAGGATCCGTATTTCAATTCGCGAGGCATGCCCTGCCTGCCTGACCCGGTGACCGGGGTGTGCAGCCCTACCAGCGGCTTTCTTTACTACTACCAATACACGCGGGGCGGCACCATCCGTTGGACAGCGACCAGCATTTCTCCCGCGGGTCGCATTCAGAGTTGGTTCTGGAATGGCACAGGTTGGGGGAACTGACCCATGCAAGGAATCCACGTGCGAAGAAAATCTCATCCGGAATCCGGAATGACCATGATCGAGTTGCTGATCGCCGGAGTTGTGCTGGTCGTGGGTATGCTCGCGATCATGGTTCTGCTCGGGCTCGCCACCGGCAATAACGGGCGCAGCAAGGTCGACAGCACCGCGACCATGCTTTCGCAAGCTGTCGTCGAGCAGATCAGCGCCGTGCTCGCGGGCGGCGGCCCTGGACAAATCGTCGATGACAACAACTGCGATGGGACGGGAAATACCTGGCTGATTGATTCCCAGTCGGGGCCTCCCCCGAACGGCGTAGGCGCGCCGCTGCTGGGACAAAAGATTGACTTTACCCAGCCCGCTCCTGCCGGGTCGCAGATGAATTATGTCGATTGCGCCGGCAACGTTCGCACGACCTACGATGTGCGCTGGAACGTCCAGACCATCGATGCAACCGGCACCTACCTGGTCACGGTTGGCGCGAAGCCTATACAGGGAGGCGCGAGGCAATTCCTGTTTTCCCTACCCGTGAACATGAGGGCTTATGTCGGTAAGAACTGAGACGTGCTCGAGGAGCGATTCCATGGTTCTTAAAACATCCAAGTCGCGCGGTTCGGCGCTCGCTGGTACATTCGAGAAAGGCTTTTCGCTCATTGAAATGATGGTGGTGATGGCCGTGATCACGGTCATCATGGGCGTGGTATTCAAGTCCATTGCCTTGACGCAGCAGACTTCGACATCGCAACAGATCAAACTCGACTTGACCCAGCAGGCTCGCCAGTTCATGGATCAATTGACGCGCGACCTGCGCAGCGCAGGGTACCCGAATACCAGGAACATGGCCCAGGGGGCAACCGATCCGCTTTACGCTGGCGCTTGTCCGGATACGACAACCAATTCCGTGACCTCCCCATGTGACCCGAGCAACGGGGTGGGACTGATCTATGTGAACTTTAACCAGCTCTGGTTCGCCGGCGATGTCGATGGGACTGAGACCACCGATGGCGGGGGAAATCCGCTCGGAACCGCCAACGTCAAGATCATCAAATACGATTACTACGCGGTCGGGCCGAACTGCCCCTGTCTGCGGCGTTCCGAGTACTTGCGGACGAGTTATCAGGATCCAGTCGCCGACGCCGGCGGCACCGTCGCCGTGGATCAAATGGAAATTCAGGGCGTGCAGAACGGCACCGCAGCCGATCCGATCTTCACCGCCTATGATCCCATAACTGGCGCCGCGGAAGCGTGGCCCATCGACTTCACCAACGGCGCCAATGTGATGGCGACGATCAACTCGCTTCGCGTCGTTCTGGCGGTGCAATCCTCTTCGAAAGACAGTACCGGGGCATTTCCTATTACCCGAGTTGTCTCTACGGTCGCGCTGAGTAACTGCTCCCAGGCGTGGGGCGGAACTCGAAACACCTTCAGTTGCTAAGGGGAACCTATGAGAAGACCCAAACATGGCCGAGACGAACGTGGTATCGCGCTCTTGCTGACGATTTTTGGTCTCCTGCTTCTCACCGCAATTGCGGCGGCGATGATGTTCTCTTCGGATTCAGAGACGACCATTTCCGTCAACTACCGTGACAA
>Ga0126381_100009428_pt1 | contig 10963 bp, 7 predicted proteins | sample PanSoiMetPlot_28_FD_96465 | JGI IMG/M metagenome (GOLD analysis project Ga0126381, IMG submission 96465) | Tropical forest soil microbial communities from Panama - MetaG Plot_28 | ecosystem: Environmental > Terrestrial > Soil > Tropical forest > Bulk soil | place: Panama | collected 2016-02-17
GGAACCCCACGAAGCTGAAGCTCGAGACCCCTGCCGGCCTCGTGGAGGTCGAGGCGGAGACCAGCAACGGAAAAGTGACGCGCGTCACCTTTCGGAACCTTCCCGCGTTCGCCGTGCATCTCGATCGACCGATCGAAGTGCCGAAATTGGGGACGGTGAAAGTCGACGTAGCTTATGGCGGGATGTTCTATGTCATCGCGGAAGCTGTTGGGCTTGGTTTGCGTTTAACGCCGGACGAAGCCCGGGACATTGTTCGTATCGGAGAGATGATCAAAGCGGCCGCACAGGAGCAATTGCCCGTAGAGCATCCTGAGAATCCGGCCATCGCGGGAATCACCATTGCGCAATTATCCGCCCCACCGATGAATCCGGAATCGCACCGCAGGAATACGGTGATTGTCTCGACCGGAAAAGTCGATTGGTCGCAGCCTTGGTCCTGGACAGGCGCACTCGATCGCTCACCCTGCGGGACTGGAACCTGCGCCAAAATGGCAACGCTGCACGCCAGGGGATTTCTACCGCTCCACCAGGATTTCGTCCATGAAGGAATCCTTGGCACGACCTTCACCGGACGACTGGTGGCTGAAACCCGGGTCGGTGCCTACCAAGCCGTGGTGCCGACGATCAGTGGCCGGGCTTGGATCACGGGGATCGCCCAGTACGTTGTAGACGCGACCGATCCATTCCCCGCCGGATTCACAATCGGCGATATCTGGGGTGCCTGCGATTGAAGTTCAATAGCCGGTAGACTTGGCTCGTGGTGACTGCGATGGAGGGAGGGGTCAGGCCAGGATCGGCTGGTCTTCTCACCGGTCCTCGACCGCCTCGACGTCCCGCTAGAAATTGATCCGGGCAACAATCTGCATGGTCCGTCCACCAGGGTCGGCTGTCGAGTCAAAATCCTGATAGGCGGTGAAGATCCTCCCAAATGCGGGGTTCTGAAGATTGCCAGACACGGTGCTGAAGAAACTGGCGCCGGCCGAATAACCGGAAGCATTGTAAGCGTCGCCCCACAGGAAATTGGCATTGTTAAACGCATCCAGGAACTCGAAGCGCAATTCGAAGTTTACGCGCTCGGTGATTTTCGTCGTTTTTTGAATGGCCCAATCGGCACGGAAGAAATCCGGCCCGTAAATGAACACGCGGCCGCATTCCTGGCCCGGAACGTTGCACGCTTTCAAAACGCTCGGATTGGTTCCTTGTCCGCCGGGACCAAGCAAGGACTGCGGGAAGTACCACACCGCGCCAGGGGCCGGCGAGGAGGTTTTGTAGACTCCCAGTTCATTCTGAAGCTGATGGGCAGTGATCCCTTGAAGAATGATGCCGGAGTCATACTGATTCACTGTTCCCCCAAGACCGCCAAACAGCAGGCTCGGCCGACCGGTCTGCCAGCGATTCACGGAATTGAATTGCCACCCTTGAATGAGGTGGTTGATGATCGAACTGGATGAGGACAGGCGGTGCCCGGGACCGAAGGGAAGCTCGTACATCAGGAGCATCTTTAGGGCATGCCGGAGATCATAGGGTGACGGCCCCTTGGCCCGCCCGAAACTCCTCAACGAGACAAAGGCGTCGGAGGCTTGAGAGGTGCCGCGCTGCCAATCATCGGTCAAACCTTTTGCGAAGGTGTAATTGAGGTCCAGCGAAAGGCCATGGGAAGGACGACGCCGGAAGTCGACCACCAGTGCGTTGTAGGTGGATTGGAAGCCGTTGCGCACCAGGTAGGCCCCGCCCGTCGCGTCGGGGTTAGCGACCCAAAAATTGCTCGGATACCCAGCGGCCACAAGGTTTCGCCAGTACGACAGGATCCCACCTGCCGGCGCCTGGCCTGACAATGTTCCTGCAGCGGAGCCCGCCAACCCATTTTCCAGGGTTGTCAGGAAGACTCCGCTGCTGAAGTTAGGGTCGCTCTGAGGGCCGTTTTTCAGACCGGTAAACGCTGCGGTAAAGATGGGAAGTGCAACTTGACCGGGAAGACCGACATTCGCGAAGCTCGGGGAACCGGCACAGGAGGCCGTAGCCTGACAGATACTCAGATTCTGCTGGGCGTTCGTGAACTCCTTCAGGAAACCATTCTCAAAAATGTTCACTTCGTTGAGGTTAACGTTCTCCCATAAGCCGACTCCGTGATTGCCAACGTAGCGAACCTCCAAAACCATATTCGTGGTGAGGGACCTCTGAATACCGACAGACCACGACTGCACGTAGGGCATATGAAGATGCGGGTCCATCGCATTGACTGAAAAACCCGCCGACGGATCAATCGGAAACGAACCGGTAAATGCGGACGGGCTTTGCCCCACCGTGGGCACATTCAGGCTCTGCATTTGCAAAGATCCGGCCGCAAACTCCCCTACCCCAACCGGTCCCGACGGGCTGACCGGCGTCGAGAATTGCCCGCCCGTGTAGCCCGGGTTATTGGGCGCAACCCAGTTGAACAGCCCTTCTCGCGAATATGCGATCGCGTATCCCGCGCGGAAGACGCTCTCGCCTGGCTTTCCGAAAACCCTTTGCCAGAATGAACTTGCAAAGGGCGGCTGCCACGCGACACCGATGCTCGGAGCGAACCCTTTGTGCCAATTGTTGTACCAGGGTCTGCCGTTATTCAGGATGTACACGGGAGTCGTGCCCGCCAGGGTTCCCGGTTTGAAGAGATTATTCACACCCGAGACGCCGAACAGACCGCCGTATCCTCCCTGCAGGTTGAAGTACTCGTTTAAGTCATCGACAGGGACACCTTCATATTGCCAGCGCAAGCCATAATTGAACGTGAGCGTGGGCCGCACCCGCCAGCTATCGGTGGCATAGATACCGAAGTCAGACTGGTGATACTTGTTCGTTTGAGGAAGCCCGTTGACGAACTGCCTTGTGGCGGGATCGAAAGCGACGCTTCCGGAGTAGCCGGTGATGCGTCCGGCGAGCAATCCATACAACTGGCCGGCGATGGTTTGGTCGGCCGAAGAAATGTTTGGCAGATTCGTTGAGTTGAATTGCGCGGCCATCGGGTCGGCCGAATCCAACCCCAGGCTCACACGCGCATAGGCCGGTGCTGAGTTGCGGCTCGAGAAAACGGCCCGCGTGAGGGTCAGCCCCAAAGCGATGTTATGGCGGCCCCTGGCCCAGGCAAAGTTGTCCGACAGTTGGTTCACACCGGGATTATCGCGGTAGGGCTGGTTGATAAGCCACGGATTGGTCATCAGGCCCGCGGGTAAAAGGGGTTGGAATCGCACATTACCCAAGTTGGTGTTGCCCAGAGGATAGACGCTCGCATTCAAGGTGGGAGGAAACCATTCGGGCGAAGTCTGGAAACCCATGCGCAACTCGTTGCTTTTGTTTGTCCCGATGTTCCAGCGCCAGGCCCACGCCCATGTCGCTCGGTCCGAATTGTAACCAGCCTGGTTTTGGTTGAACGGATCGACCGGGAAGGTGAAGTCGCCGGCGTTCAGAATATCGGGGTTCAATATGAAGCGGGTCAGGTGATAGTCGACTTCGAGGGAATGATTGTGGGTGATATTCCAATCCAGGCGCAGGTCCGGCATTTGAAGGTAGTACTTGCCCGAATTGTTGAAGGTGATCGCCTGCTGATAGAGAGACGGTGGAGTGGTTGGGCGAACGCCCGGCGCAGAAACCGATGATTGGACCGTCGTCAGCGTCTTAGCAATAAAGCTGTCCAATTGCGAAGTTCCGCCGAAGTTGCCGGCCATCTGCATCAAGTTCCCAATACATTGGGGCGCGGCCGGGTTGCCGTTGCAAGTGACCCACGCGGGCGTCGAGGAGGGCAGCGTCGGAGTTCCATTACTGTTTACGGGTACATAGGTGAATAACCCTTGGGCCGCCGCCTGAGTGAGGAGGGTCCTTGTCCGCGTGAGCGATGAAGGACGCCCCCAGTAGGTGAAGTCTCCAAAAACGAACAGCTTGTCCTTAAGAATGGGCCCGCCAAGTCTTCCGCCCCACAGGTTATAGCGCACTTTTTGACGGGGCTGTCCTGCGAGATTGTTGAAATAGTAGTTGGCGTTTAACGCGTCGTTGCGGAAGTACTCGTAAACGCCTCCATGGAAGCTATTGGTTCCACGGTTGCTGACCAGATTAATCTGCACGGCGCCTTCGCCGGTTTGGCTGGCGTTGCCCGCCGCACTCGAAATATTTACTTCGGCAATGTTGTCGATATTCGGATAGGTCATAGTGAACAGCGGGTCGCCCGACTTGCCTGGCTGCCACTGAGCGGCGATCCCGTCGTAGGTGACATTCACGGCTCCGCCCGGGAGCCCCGAAGCGCTGCTTTGTCGCGGGCCCCCAATGGTTTGAATGTCCGGGCTCAAAAGAGTCGCTGACCATAGGGGTGTGGTGGCGACGGAGGGGATGTTCGTAATCGCCGCGCCCGAGATGGTTGAGCTGATCGAGGTCTGAGTCGTCTCGAGCACTTGCTGGCCTGCCTCGACATTGACGGCTTGCTCCACGGCTCCCACCTTCATCTCAATCTTCAAGTCGTAGGTCACGCCAACGACGATCTTCACCGCGGTATAGTTTGCGGTTTGAAACCCTTTCATGGTGACGGTCACGGTATAAATCCCCGGCGGAAGATTCCCTACATAAAAGTGACCGTCAGGACCAGACTTCGTCTGATAGCTGCTCGAAGTAGAACTCTCCGTAATTTGGATGTTGGCATCGGCAATAGCCGCACCGCTTGGATCTACCACGGTGCCGGAAAGCGTGCCTGTGGGATTGATCTGCGCCCGTACCAACGAGGGACACAAGATGAGGGCCACGGCCATGAGAGCCCACCCGAGATGATTTCTGCGCGACATAGCGTTCTCCTTTCAGGAGGCCAGCGAACAATCCGTTGGTCAAAGCGGCCGGCACGCACTTTCGCCACTAAGTGGATAACGTATATAATCTACGATATACAATGTCAAACGCTTTCGTGGGAGAGTCAGCCGTCTGGCCGAGGGAGGTGCGCTTGCGGGTTTTCTCCAACTGATTCCTTCGCTTGTGCTTATGATTAGAAGCGTTCCTGGGAGGTCACCCGAGACTCATCCTCGTTGGCCGTGAGGGAGTCGGGAGTCTCGAACTTTTACCAATATGCCAAGGCCGCGATCAGCAACGGGAAGAAAGACATCACCGATCCCGCGACAGTCGCTCGGGGCTGCGGTCGTCGAGCGACTCAGAGAGAAAATTCTGAGCGGTGAGTTGGGGGAGGGCGAACAACTTCGCCAAGGGGCGATCGCCGCCGAATACCAGATCAGCCGCATGCCGGTCCGGGAAGCGCTGAGCCACTTAGCGGCGGAAGGCTTGATCAGCATGGTCGCCAACCGTGGCGCGGTCGTTTCCGCCCTTTCGCCAGAAGAGATCATGGAATTATTTGAGACTCGCGCCGTTCTGGAGTGCTACTTGCTGCGCTGCGCCATCCCTCGGATGAAGACCGAGGATTTCCAACATGCGGAAGATATCCTTCGGGACTATGAGGAATCTCTCAAAAAGGATTCTGAAGTACAGTCGTGGGGGCGTTTGAACTGGACGTTCCACTCCGCTCTCTATGCCCCTGCGAACCGCCCGAAAATGCTTTCTCTCGTCAAAAACCTAAACATTAACTGCGATCGCTATACCCGCCTGCATCTGGTCGTGACCCGCGACCAGCACCGGGCGGGGCAGGCTCATCGGGAACTCCTCCAGGTTTGCAAAACCGGAGACCCTGACTTAGCCGCCACCGCCCTGTGGAGACACATCACCGACGCCGGGCAGTATCTAAAGGAGTTCATCAAGCGGCATCGCGAACAAGACTCGCAAACCGGCGCAGCCGAGGCTCCTCGCGCGATTTCTTCGATCCTGTAGTTATATAGCTAGCTACGTCACCCGCCTTTCCAGACGAACTGTACCCTTGCAGATGCACCGGCTCTAGTCGGTAAGGACCACCTGATTGGTCAACCGCCTCTGATCGCATTCAGAGCCGCGGTCGAGGCGGGCGAGGTTGGCTGGGAGTGGAGCTGTTGCCGATTGGACTGGCCTGATTCGCCGGATGCGGTTCGGAAACTCTCCCAGTGAGAGTTAGGCAGTTGTCTGCGAACGCAGCCGCCTTGGAAATAACGAGATAAGTTGCTGTCATACCGAGCTTCCCCCTGGGAGCGTCCATTGCCTGCGCCGGACTCTCGAGCTTATCTATGTAACCTTGCAACACTTTGAGAACATAACCCCCTCCTCCCTCTTTTTTGTCTTCATGCAATTGGCCGATTTCCAAGAGATGACGGTTCCATGACAAGTCTGTGACAAATGTCTCCACCGTGTCCTCTACCTTGTATGTACATGCTTCGAACCGTATCAGGGATACCCGACCAAGTCGTTGCTCTAGGCGCGAATGGAGATGTCCATGCCAGAACAGAATTGTCCCCGGGATTTTGAGCAGGAGGTCTTGCCCCATCTGGATGCTGCCTACAACCTCGCGCGTTGGCTGACGTGCAATGACCAGGACGCGCAAGATGTGGTTCAGGAAGCGTATATGCGCGCCTTCCGATTTTTCGGCGAGTCGCGCGGTGCAAATGTGCGTCCATGGCTACTGAGGATCGTGCGCAACACGTGCTACACCTGGCTACAGCTAAATGGCCTGCAGCAGCCGACTACAAAATCTGACGAAGAACTTTCCGTGCGTGATCCCGGCGCACAGAACCTGGAGGAAGGTCTCGTTCGAAGCGACAGCGGCAAACTGGTACGACAGGCGCTCGAATCGCTCCCCGCGGGTTCTCGTGAAGTGCTGGTACTGCGTGAACTCCAAGGGATGACCCACAAGGAAATTTCGGAAGTCACGGGAATGCCCCGCGGCACGGTGATGTCGAGGTTATCGCGAGCACGTAGCAGGCTTCTCTTAGCCCTCACCTACCTTGTGGACGCTGACACGGGCGAAGATCCCTGCGTATCGCAACCTTAAGTGCATGACTTTACGGACCGTAGGTCCCGGATGCTCAGAGCACGACGCAAGTAATGCTTGCGGGGTCGCCCAACGGTCAGATGGTGTATTACCGTACTTGTCATAATCGCAGCTTTTTGGGGATTTTGCATCTGGATCGAACGTCACTCACGAAGCCAGGAACGCGCTCACCAGACTTCGCAATCGGCTAATGACCCTCCGGAGGGAGGGAAGACACGGGGCGGAGCGGGAACGGCAAATGAGCTCAAGTTCCATAGACGTGCCTTCAAGTCACTGTCTCTCGACCCCATCCGAACCTACATCGGAAGCCTCTCGGGCTTCTGATCTTGACGCGGGATCGAATCTTCGGGAATCGGCCGCCTTTCATGAGGTCGCACTCACAGGTCTCGGTCTGGACAAGGAGGCTTGGGGATGCTCTGGGATGGAACTCGGCGAATCGTCGCCTATGCGTTCGCTACCGAGGCCAAGCGGCCAAATGACTGGACCGCGGCGTCCTCATCTTCGTAAACGTCGAAGACCTTGTACAAGCTCGTTGCCTTCAGCAGGTTCAGAAGTCTTTGATCGAGGTTTGACATCTTGAGCTGGCCGCCCTGCCTCTGAACGGTGACGTGCGTCTTCACCAACTCGCCGAGGCCCGAGCTGTCAATGTACTTCACTTTGCGAAAGTTCAGCAGGATTCTTTTGTTTCCTCTTTCCAGCAGGTTCGTGACAACTTCGCGAAGCATAATGTTGCCCTCACCGACTGTGATCCTGCCCTGCAAATCCGCCACGGAGATTCCCCCGATCTGTCGCGACGTGCTTTGCATCCTTCCACTCATGCGCCATTGCACGCTAATGCCTGCGCGATCGAGGATTTCGGCGGCCACTGTTGCGATTCCTTGCGAATCAGTCCTCACAAGGATGACAGACCGCCCGTCGTTCAAGACTTCACCAAGGGACGCCAAGTCTTCTCGAGACCTTTCGTCGGGAGTCGGTTGAGGAGTATCCATCGCTCTCTCTAGTGATAAATTGGGCGTCGCTGCCAACTTTTTGCCCACGGCGATGCCGGCAACGCCGAGTGCGGCAGTTGCACCAACTCCCAGAGCGAACACTTGCCCGATTCCCGGAATGGAAAACAGTGTCGCAGCCACCACTCCCGCCGTAACGCCGACACCTCCGCCCACAAATCCTCCTACGAAGGCGCCGAGGGTCTTGCCTAAGTACATGGCCTCACTTTCGGATCGAGTCAAAAAGACAATCGCCTCTTGCGGGACGTGCTTATCGAGCAATTCCTGTACCGTTTCTTCCGCTCGTTCACGCGAAGCGAAAACACCGATTGCAGTTTCCATCGCATTTCTCCTTTGAATTGAAAGCGACTCAGGCACGAGAGGCCAAATCCCGATTTGCCCTATTCACCGTTCATCGAAATATAAGTGGTGATAAACCCACTCATAGCGATCCAGCCGAGCGGCTACTTTGCGGCTTTTGCGCTGCGAAGAAAATGCATAGCAGATGACTTCTCGATCAAGAAAATGTGATCGTCCAAGTGACGGACGGTACGGCCCTGACTAGAAATATGCAGGTAAAGGCGACGCCAGGACTCCAGAACATTTTGCGAAGGCCTGCGTCATCACGAAAAGGACAAGGCAAAAGGCGTTGGCAGCGATGCTTCAGACCGGGGCAATCGAGCGGATCGGCACCGCAGTGGCGCGCAGGCCATACCGCTACTGGCGGAAGGTCGCTGAGAAATGACAGAACAGTGACAACCTCCTGACAATTTTCTCTCCGGACTTCCTCAAACTGAGGATCATCTCGACACGGCCCGGTCATCGCCCTTTCCTCACAGCGGAACGGGCGCGGCGCCGCAACCCACCCCAAAAGGCGCCTGTGGGATTGCCCTCTTAGTTAGCTATAACGGGGCGAGTTTCGGATTTTGGGGGGGTACATATGCCACGACACATGCGTAGCTTTATACCGAGTCGTACTTTGCGTCGCCTAATCTTGTCCGCGGGCCTTCTCGGCCCTGCAGGCTGCGGCGGTTATAGCCCGCCTTCTCAGCCGCCACCACCACCAACTTCGGTAACCATCTCTCCCTCAAGCGCCAGCGTGGCCGCCGGCGGAAACCAGAATTTTACCGCTACAGTCGCGAATGACTACCTTAGCAGAGGCGTTACCTGGGCGCTCTCCGGCTCAGGTTGCAACGGGGCCGCTTGCGGTTCGCTCACCAATGTGGCCACGAGTTCGGTTACCTACAGTGCTCCCGCAACGGTTCCGAGTCCCGCCACCGTGTCACTCACAGCGACCTCGATCAACGACACCATGAAGAGTGCCACGGCTATGATCACCGTGACGTCGCCTGCGGCTCCGGCAGCCTCGGCGGTGTCCGCCTCGACGACGCTGCCGTTGATCGCAGGCACTACCGCCGGAACCCTCATGTTCTCCAACACACCGTTGCTGCTGCCCGCAGGCAGCAGCGAACCTGAAATCGCGTTCAACGGACATTTCACGGCAATAACGTCATTGGGCTGGTTGTTCCCCTTCGGTACGCAACTTTGGACCGGCGATTTCGGCTCAACGCCAAACCTCCGAGGTCCGATAGACAGCGCCTTGACCAAGGCCGGGTATGGTGTCGTCTTTGGTGGCGGCGACGCCGACGTGGATTTTGGCTCGACGGGTACGCTGCACGCAACTACGCTCGTTATCCCGGTCAATAAGCCCTTCCGCGCAGCGCAAATCTCGGTTGCGGCGATCACCTGCCAAGGCGCTAGTTCATCGAGTTTCGACATCAGTAGTTGCACCGCGCAGATCATCGATTTTGCCGGAAACGACCGCCCGTGGATCACTTCGGATGGAGCGCGCGTGTACATTTCCTACCACGATTCGAAGAACTCGTCCCTGATCCGTGTGCAGCGTTCTGATGACGACGGCTTTACCTGGACTCGCGTGGGCGATGCGATCACCGGTGCCGGGCCGACGACTGGAAGCGCCACATTTAACAACACCGCGGGGCCAATCGTCGCTGATCCGGTTAGCCATAACGTATATTCGGTCTTCGCCTCCGGTGAGGTGGGCATCCTCAAAGCCAAGACAACCGACTTTAACAACATATTTGTGTCCCGCAGTGCGGACGCAGGCAAGCATTGGACACCTGTTCTAGTCTTTGCCGGACCTCCGCTCAGCACGAACGCGAATGTGTTTCCATCGGTGGCAGTTGATCCCGTGAACGGCAACGTCTATGCCACTTGGTCGAACGCGAGCAGCGCCGGAACCAACGTCTACTTTTCACAGTCCGCCGATGCCGCTGCGAGCTGGTCATCGCCAGTTATCGTCAATATCGCGCCGGCAAACACAGCGCTGTTCCCGTGGGTTGCCGCCCACGCTGGCGCCGTTGACGTCGTGTATTACGGCACCACGGGCGCGAACGTGGCCGGGGCGGCGTGGAACGTCTACCTAGCACACACAATCGACAACGGCGCGAGCTTTACGCAAAGTCTCGTCAGCAAAGAACCGAACCATGTGGGCGTCATCTGCACTGAAGGCACGGCCTGCGCTCCGGGAACGCGCAACCTGCTTGACTTGTTGGAGGTAGGCATCGATCCGATAAATGAGCTGGCAGCCGTCGTCTATGTGAACGACACGCTTACAAAGGACGGCTTAGGTAATCCACTGCCTCAGTCGGTGTTGGCACAACAGCAGTAGCGCGTATCTTAACAGGCGTCGATTTTTCTCTGCTCATTCCCCGCCCCGGAATACGTGTGATGTTGGTCGAAAGGGATAACGACGATCGACGGGAATCCTAACCGATTCTTAGTTAAGCTAGCTGCTAGCTTTTCTGCTCCCTTGCTCCAGGTGACGCTTGTACGCGTAAACCACCGCCAGTAGCGGCGGCGCCAGAAACACGCCCCAAAATGGAATCACGAACGCCAGCACAATCGGCGCCAAAATCGAAGCCCAGATCGGCACTTTGGCCGTCCGCTTCATGATGTACGGCTGCAGCGCCAGCGCGTCCACCACCACGATTCCGGCATATAGCATCAGCACATACAGCGGATGCCGCCAGTCGCCCCA
>Ga0126381_100009430_pt1 | contig 10961 bp, 11 predicted proteins | sample PanSoiMetPlot_28_FD_96465 | JGI IMG/M metagenome (GOLD analysis project Ga0126381, IMG submission 96465) | Tropical forest soil microbial communities from Panama - MetaG Plot_28 | ecosystem: Environmental > Terrestrial > Soil > Tropical forest > Bulk soil | place: Panama | collected 2016-02-17
AATTGCACGAATTCCATGTCCTCCAGCGGGAGCCCCGCGCGAAGGACCATGGCATTCCCGTCGCCTGTGCAGGTATGGGCGGACGTACAGGAGAAATAAGCGCGGCCATAGCCGCCCGTCGCTAGAATGGTGCGATGCGCGCGAAAGCGATGAATGCTGCCATCGTCGAGCTTCCAAGCCATGACGCCGCGGCAGGCGCCCTCATCCATGATGAGATCGAGTGCAAAAAACTCGATGAAGAAATTGACGTCATATTTCAGCGATTGCCCGTACAGCGTGTGCAGCATCGCATGGCCGGTGCGGTCGGCTGCGGCGCAGGTGCGTTTGGCCTGTCCCTTGCCAAAATTCGTGGTCATGCCGCCGAAGGCGCGCTGCAGGATCTTGCCGTCGTCGGTGCGCGAGAACGGCACGCCCCAATGCTCGAGCTCATAGACCGCTTGCGGGGCACAGCGGCAGAGATATTCGATGGCGTCCTGGTCGCCCAACCAATCCGAGCCCTTGACAGTGTCGTACATATGCCAGCGCCAATCGTCGGGGCCCATATTGCCAAGGGCCGCGGCGATGCCGCCTTGCGCCGCCACGGTGTGCGAGCGGGTGGGGAAGACCTTGGTAATACAAGCGGTCCTGAGCCCGGCCTCGCTGCAGCCGACCACGGCGCGCAATCCTGATCCGCCGGCGCCCACCACCACCACGTCGTAGGCATGGTCGGTAATGGGATAGGCGCGGCCGTTGATCTTCGGCACGTTATGCGGTGTTGCGTCTTGGGGCGTGGCGTCTTGGGGCATGGACGGTCAGCTGCCGAAACTGATCTTCAAAATAGCGACGACCGAGGCAAGGCCGACGCCGGCGGCGAAGAAGGTCGCGAGCAGGATGGCGAGAACTTTCGCGCCTTCGTCATGCACGTAATCCTCGATGATCTCCTTGAGCCCGATCCGCATGTGAATCGCCGCTGAAATGATGAGCGCGAGAAAGGCGAGCGCGACCAGAGGCTGGGCGATGAAGCCGCGGATCGTGCCATAGTCGGCACCGATATGGCTGACGATGGCGAGGATCAGGAAAATGACCAGCGGGACATTGGCGACAGCCGTCACCCTTTGGCGCCAGAAGGTCTCGGTGCCGCTGCGGGCAGAGCCAAGCCCCCGCACCCGCTTGAGAGGCGTTGCCATGTCTAGCTTCCTCCTCGCAGAGCGTAGCCCACGAGCCAGACGAGGATCGTAAGCGCGGTCGAGCCGATTATTGTGGTCCAGGCGAAGATCTCGATGCTGACCTTGTCGAGCCCGTGACCTGTGTCCCAGATGAGATGCCGGATGCCGCCGAGCATGTGGTGGATCAAGGACCAGGAGAACAGGAAGAGAAGCGCGCGGCCGGCGATGCTTGCGAAGAAGCTTGAAACAACCGCGTATTGTTCTGGCCCCGCGGCGATGGCCACCAACCACCAGGCGAGGAGCAGGAAGCCCACCGCGTTGCCGAAGCCCGTGATGCGATGGGCGATCGACATCAGCATGGTGAGCATCGGCCGGTAGATCTGAAGATGCGGAGAGAGCGGCCGGTCCGCCGCTAGCTTGCTATTGCCCATCGTTTTTCGTGCTGCAATTGCCCAGACAAGCTTTGTCATAACGCAAGTGACCGGGCCGGGGCAATCGACCCTAGCGGCTAGGGCGTAATGACGCCGCAGGCAATGCGGTCGCCCGAGTTCCCGGCGGGGTCGGTCTTATAGTCGTCAGCGCCAGCGTGGATGACCAGCGCCGAACCTTCGGCGTCAAGCAGCGGCGCCTCGCCGCTCAAGCTGACATTCGGCACCAGGATCTCGACTTGGAGTTTGCCGTCTGCGGGGACGTGCAGGTTCGGCATATCGCCGGCATGGGACCCCTCAGGGTTCAGGTATCCGTGCTTGGTCTGGTCGGGGTTGAAGTGGGGACCGGCAGACTTGAAATCTGGCGGCTCGCATTTGCCAAAGGCATGGATGTGGAAGGCGTGCTCGCCAGGCGGCACGGCTGTCAGGTCGAGGCTGACCAGGACTCCGCTCGGATTGACGGTCAGAGTGGCCTTGCCAATCTCCTTGCCACTTGCGTCCTTGAGCACGGCAGACGCCTGATCGACGGCCAAGGCGGGCGAAATCAGCGCGAGAGCTCCGGCGGTTGAGGCTGCGAGCCAAATAGCTGTGCATGTCACGGCGTGATCCCTAACGCGGGAGCGCTGCCCAATAGTCCATATCGAGGACCACGCCGTCCTCGTGACTGCCGTCGGGCCTCAAGCCTGGGAAGTCGTCGCACGCGCGATCCTTGACGGCGAAGGTGCGAAGTCTGAGCGCGCCCATGTCATCGCGCCTCGGCAGCTCCGCTTTGTCGAGCACCTCGCTCCACGCATAGATGGTGTCGCCGGCGAAGGACGGCGCCACATGGCGCGCGCCGTTCAGTCCGAGAATGTGGAACGCGTTGGCGAGCCCGTTGAAGCTAAGGCTCCGCGCGATCGAGATGACGTGTCCGCCATAGACGAGTCTCCGCCCGAACCGGCCTTTGCTCTCGATATGCTGGTTGAAATGGACGCGCGCGGTGTTCTGGAACAGGCGCGTGGCGAGCTGGTGCTCCGCTTCCTCTATGGTCTGGCCGTCGACATGGTCGATCTTGTCGCCGACGGCATAGTCGCCGAAGCGCTTGGTCGAGCCGGCGAGCGCGTAGTCGTAGCCCTCGATATCGAGCGGCGGGAGCGCGGCACCAAGCGTTGACGGGTCGACGCTCGCGGCAAGCTCAGGCACGACCGGCGTTGGCGCAGGCGCATTCACATCCCGCTTGTTGACCATCACCCAGCGCGCATAAGAGAGCACAGGCTGTCCGCGCTGGTTCTTGCCGGTCGAGCGCACATAGACCGTGCCGCTTTTCTTGTTCGAGTTCTCCTTCACTCCAATGACCTTCGAGGTCGAGGCGAGCGTGTCGCCAGGAAAGACAGGCGCGAGGAAACGGAACTCGGCGTAGCCGAGATTGGCGATGGCGTTGCGCGAGATGTCCGGCACGGTCTTGCCGATGACAAAGTGGAACACGAGGAGGTCGTCGATCGGCGAGCGCGGATAGCCGATGTCATGCGCGAAGGCGTCGGAGGACTGCACGGCGAAGCGCGGGCCGTAGAGCGCGGTGAACAGGCTTACGTCGCCCACCGTCACGGTGCGCGGCGTGGCGTGCACGATCTCCTGGCCGAGCTTAAAGTCCTCGAAATAGTTGCCGGTGACGGTCTTGTCGATGTGCTGGCTTTGCGCGTCGTTCATTGGTGGTTTCGCTGGTTCCGGGGGGCGACCATAGTTGGCGCCCTGTGCAGAGACAAGCGCTGGCGAAAGACGGTCAGCTTGCGGGGGTCAGCGACCGGTCCGGGGTAGTCCCTCGCGGGAAGAGGAGCCGCTGATAAAACCAGCCGATGCCGATAAGCACGGCGCCGAGCCCGAGGAAGGAAAGCGCGCGGTAGATGCCGGTCAGGTCGGACATGTCGATGAGAAAGACCTTGAGCACGGTGAGTACGATCACGGCCGCCGAAGCCATACGCAAGGGAAGCGAGCGGAGGAATATGCCGGCCGCGAGCAGGATCACGCCGAAAGCGAGCCACACGGCGGAATAGGTGTATTGCTCGGCGTCGGAGATCGAGCCTGAGGTCAGATTGGGCCCGTGATAAAGTCTTGCGACTTCGAGTGTGACATAGGCAAGTGCAAGGCCTAGCGCGACGAAGAGCGCCGTCAGGCTATACCAGCGCGGCCTCGTCGCTCGCGTGATGCGCGCAAGCACTCCGGCGAGCACTGCTGGCAGGCCATAACCGAGCAAGATCCAATTGATGAAGGGTCCGCCGACATCCTCGCCGGTGAGCAAAGGATTGTCGGCGATGCCGAGACCGAACACGATGACGGCAAGGACCAGGGCGGCAAGCAGGCGCGCGCCCCAGTCGTGCACGATGCTTCCGCTCACCAGCCGCACGCGCTCTAGCCCGATGATGACGGCAAGAAGTAGCGAGACATCGAGCGCGGTTTCGGCGAGCGCGTTTCCGCTCATGTTGGGATCGCCGCCGGTGATGTAGTGATTCGCCTCCATCACGATGAGGAGCACGGTGAACAGGATGGCGGCGCCATCGACGATGCGCGCCGGGACGTCGTCGGCATTGCGGCGCAACAAGTAGCCCGCTAGCCAAAACGATGCCGCCGGTATGCCGTAGCCGTACAGCAGCCAATTGAAGATGGGCGTGGTGCCAACCGCGTCGCCGACGATGCGAGGGTCCCAAAAAATGCGCCCAAGCACGCCGAAAGTGACGGCTGCGGCAAGCCAGCGGAGTGCGGGAAGAGGCCGCTGCTCGGCCACCCAGGCGATGCCGGGAACCATCAGCGCGAGCGCAACGGTGAGCCAGCCCTTCTCGAGGCCAAGGCTGAGCGCAAGCGCGAGCGAGGCGATCGAGCCTGTGGCGAAGATCGCGCTTGCAGCCTCGCTGCTCGGCTCGCCGCTCCGCCGGCTTAAAGCCTCGGTGGCGAGCGCGAACAGCCCGGCGAGCACCACGGCTGCACTGGCAAAGGGAATAGAGCGGTCGAAGCCAGCGATCCGCCAATAGAGCGCGATCAGAATGGCGATGGGCGCAGCAACGGCCGAACCGGCCCATAGCGCCGACACGAGCGGGCGCTCGCCAGGGCCCTGGGCGAGAAAGCCGAACGCGCCGAACAGCAGAGCGAAAGCCGCGCCAAGTGTGAGCGGCGCGCCGAACAGGTAGTGCTCGGGCTTCCACAGGCTGTCTGGCGCAGGACCAGAGGGCAGTCCGAGCTGGCTCACATCGAAATCGAACGACCAATGCAGGAAGATCAGCGTCACGAAGATGGCCGCGGCGGGTACGGCCAGCGCGGCTGCGTCGGTGCGCCAGGCAATTGCCAGTGTCGAGGTTACAAGTACGACGAATAGGATGAGCGCGAGCGTATCGTGGCCGCTCGCCAACACAAGCAGCATGGCGGCGAAGAGATAGGCGATGAGGGTCGCCGAAGAGACGAACTCGATCTTGCCGCGGGCGGCGTCAGGACCGAACAGGAAGCCGGAGACGATGAAGAATGCGCCGAGCGTGAAGCCAGCGGCGACGTGGAACACGTGCTGCGGCAGGGCCTGTAAGTCGTCGAGGCCGGGTAACGTCCACAGCACGCTGGCAAGCACCGCCGTCACCGCGAGCCATCGCCAGAGCCGCGCCCGCGCGAGCGCAAATGAGGCAGCGGTCACCACCGCAAGATAGAGATAGAGCGCCCAATAATTCGGCTGTTCGGTCGAAACGATGAGCGGCGTGATAAACGCGCCGATCAGTCCGAGGCCAGCAAGCGCAGGTACGTGGATCAGCGCGGCGGCGAGCGTGCCGAGGGCGACAATGCCCAAAAGGACGAAGGCGGCAGCAGGACCGATGAATCCGTAGAGCGCGTAAGCCGCATAGATGTCGGCATAGGCAATCGCAGTTCCTGCGGCGGTGAGCACGCTCGGGATATGCGCCTTAGGCAGGCCAACAATGCCGCTCTTGATTTCGCGGCGGCGCGTCCATTCGCCGGCTGCGATCAGCGCGAGTGCGACGATGCCTGCGAGCAAGACCCGGGCGGCCGGCCCGAACCATCCTTGCTCGATCGAGTAACGCACCAGGAAAAAGCCGCCGAGGGCCAGCGCAATGCCGCCGGCCCAGACCACCCATTGGGTGCCGAAGCGTTCCTCGAGGCTGATGTGAGGCTTGAGCGGCGGGACCGAGGGAGCTGGCGCGGTGGCGGGAGGTTCTTCCGGCGCGGGAGGCGCCGCCAGTTCCTCAATCTTGGCCTCTCGCTCCTTGACGGCTTCAGGCGCGGGCGTCGGAGCTGGGGCAGGCTGAGGGGCCAGCCCGGAGAGCTGTCCTTCAAGCCCGGCGAGCTTGAATTCGAGCTTCCTCAACCGCTCGCGTGCACCGATCGCCAAGACGAGGGCGACAATGGCCAGCACCGGAAAGGCGACCACGAGAGCGATGAGGAGAGAAAATAGAGGGTCCATCAGCTTTGCGGTTTGCGCAGAAAGCCGACAGCCGGGCGCTCGCTACTGCCGTGGACAGAGCCCATCACCGAGATGCCTCGACCTAAGCGGGAGGCCTATCTAGCCCAAGGCTCTAGGGGAAGGGAATGCAGATTGCAGAATCAAAATGGCGATCCCCACTTTCGCGGGCACCGCCATTTTAGATAGCTTGAAGAGATCGACGCGTTAATTAAGCGCGGTCGAGCTCGGCAGGGAGATAGCTCGTCACTTCCATGCCAGCCTCGGACTCGGTGATCTCGGGTTTCAGCCACTCTTTCATGGTCGTCTCCTTCGGTGAACCAACATCCTAGATAATGGGGAATAGGCGTGAGTCCCGCATGACTGCCCAATGAACAGCCTCTGAATGCCACATTAAGAAATTCTGACGAGAAAACTTGCCAATCTCACCACGTCTCGGCCGGAAACAGGGGCCCGACCACCAAATAAGGGCGCGCCCCCGGACTAGCACTTATCCGAACAAGATCAATGCCTTGTCGACGGTGATCCAGACGCCCCAGAGCAGCGGAAGGCCGACCGCAAACCAAGCGAGAGGTGCCACTTCGAGACGCCTTGGACTTAGCACGACGCCGGCGACCCAGAGCGCGAGCCCGATCCACATCAGGAAGGGGTAATAGGCGAAGGAGCCAGCGGCCTCTGCCTTGGCGATGGTGTCGAGACAGGGGCCTACCGAGTAAACCAGACACTCCCAAGCGCCCCCGATGCCGCCGACCTTGGTGTAAAAGGTGATCCACCAGACGATGGCGACGGCGATCAAGAGAAGCCCGATCGGCTGGAGCAGGCGAATGCCTGGATGCGTATCCTCCCGCTCCCTGATCTCGACCGCATGCATGGCGCGGTCGCGGGCCGACTTCGTCTGGAGCGCTTCGATATCCTCGGGCTTCATGAACCACTTATTGGCGAGTGGCCTGATCAGGAGGTTGCAGATGAAGCCCGCCACGAGCAGGCCGGCGAGGACGTAGAAAATCGGGTGGTAGATCTGGTCCGGCGCGACGCCTGCGGCTTTGCGCGAGTCGTGCATGTAGTTGACGATCACCGGGCCGACGATGCCGGCGGTCGACCAGGCAGTGAGCAAGCGGCCGTGGATGGCGCCCACGAATTGCGTGCCGAAGATGTCGGCGAGATAGGCAGGGATGGTGGCGAAGCCGCCGCCATACATCGAGGCGATCAAGCAGAAGGCTGCAGCGAACAACCCGAGCATGCCGAGCGTGGCGAGCGTCGGGGCCGACGCGTAGCAGATGAAGCCGAGCGTGAAGAACAGGAAATAGGTGATCTTGCGGCCGATCTTGTCTGACAGCGACGCCCAGAAGAAGCGGCCGGCGATGTTGAACAGCGAGAACAGGCCGACAAAGGCGGCGCCGACGAGCGCGGCTTGCGCTTTCTGCGCGTCACTGAATTGCGCGAAGCCGACCGTGGGATCTCCGAACAGCCGTCCGCCGAAGGTCTCCTGAAGCATCGGCGACGCCGCGCCGATGATGCCGATGCCGGCTGAGACGTTGAGGCAGAGCACGAGCCAGATCAGCCAGAACTGCAACGTCTTGTGGGCCTGGTTCAGGTGCACATGGCCGGTCGTGATCATCGCCTTGGAGTCTGCCGGCGGCGTCCAGCCTTGCGGCTTCCACCCGGTCGGCGGCAGCCGGTAGCCGAAGGCACCGCACATCATGAAGATGAAATAGATGATCCCCATGGTCACAAAGGTTTCCCACACGCCGACCGAGGTCGGGGTGGCATAATAGTTCATGAGGATGGTGGCGAGCGGCGAGCCGAGCATGGCACCGCCGCCGAAGCCCATGATGGCCATGCCGGTCGCCATGCCGCGGCGATCGGGGAACCATTTGATCAGGGTCGAGACGGGCGAAATGTAGCCGAGGCCAAGCCCGCAGCCGCCGATGATGCCGGAGCCGAGCCACATCAGCCAAAGCTGATGGATGTAGACGCCGACGGCGGAGATCAAGAGACCGCCACCCCAACAGAACGCTGCCACGACGCCTGCGCGCCGCGGACCGACGCGCTCGAGCCACCCGCCCCAGATCGCCGCCGAGGTGCCGAGCAGGACGAAAAACAGCGTGTACATCCAGCCGAGGTCGAACTGGGTCCAGTCGCAGTCGGTGGCGAACAGTGCGTGACCGGTGATGGCGACCTTGCCCCAGAACGTGGTGGCGTCGCCCGGGCAGGGGACCGGCTTGTCTAGCCCTTGAGCAACACCAACGGCGCGGCCGAGCGGCAACCAAAACACGCTGAAGCCATAGGCCATCCCGATGCAGAGATGGATGGCAAGCGCAGCGGGCGGGACCAGCCAGCGATTGTAATCAGCCGGCGCAATGATCCGCTCTTTATCGAGAAGGCCGGCATGGTCGCCGGCCATGGCCGTATGTGCAGTCGCCATTCCTATTCCCCCCCATCAGAGCTATCAGACCGCCCCGTTTGGTATTTGGAACAATTTGAACGTGCTTCGCCCCGGCCGCAAGGGCCTTAGCGGAGCGCGAATTTCTGCTTCGACAGGTAAATCCAGCTCGGAAAGAGCATTCCGGCGCTGCGTGCCGGTTCTGTGACGCACGAAATCGAGCGCGGAGCTTCGCACCCGGAGCGAGCCCGCCTTGCCTAACTTTCGCGTTCCGTGCCAGACATTTGGTCTACGGTTCAAAGGAGCGCGTTCATGTCCCCAAATCCCGTCCGGCGCGGCCTTGTGCTCGCGTTTGCCTCGGCTTTGTCGCCCTGCCTTTCGTCTCGACCGCGGCGGGAACAGCAGACGTCACCGTGTTTGCGGCAGCAAGCCTCAAAAATGCGCTCGACGACGCGGCGAAGCTTTATGAAACCAAGACCGGCGACAAGGTCGTGGTCAGTTACGCGGCCTCCTCGGCGCTCGCCAAGCAGATCGAGCAAGGGGCACCTGCCGATATCTTCTTTTCGGCCGACCTTGATTGGATGGACTACCTTGAGCAGAAGAAGCTCATCGATCCCGCGTCGCGGCATACCTTGCTCGGCACACTCTGGTGCTGATCGCGCCGAAGGACTCTGACGTCTCGCTGGTCATCGAAAAGAATTTTCCCCTGCTGCCGGCGCTGGGCGCCGATGGCAAGCTTGCCATGGCAAGCGTCGATACCGTGCCAGCCGGGAAATACGGCAAGGCTGCACTCACTTATCTCGGCGTGTGGGATGCGGTGGCGTCGCATGTGGCTCAAGCGGAAAATGCCCGCGCGGCGCTCACCTTCGTGGCGAGGGGAGAGGCGCCGCTCGGCATCGTCTACGGGACCGACGCAAAATCCGAACCAGCCGTCAAAGTCGTGGGCACTTTCCCCGAGAACAGCCATCCGAGGATTTTGTATCCGGTCACGCTGACTGCTTCCGCCAAACCGGAGGCACGCAAGTTCGTCGAGTTCCTGTTGTCGGCAGAAGCCGCTCCTGCCTTTGAGGCGCAAGGATTCTCGATCGAGGGAAAAGTCGGCTAGGAAGAGGCGGGCTGAATGCGACGCCGGAATGCGAGGAGCGCCGAGGACTTCTCTTGACATTATTTGGCCGTTGTCGCTCGGCTATTTACCGCCGGGCTGCCGCCACTTTATCCATCGGCGACGTCAATTCCTGCCTTTCTAACCGGACAGGTTCAGTAACATGAGGATTAAGTACAGTACCGCCGCCGGCGCGGCAATTTTCGCCTTCGCGTTAATCGCGGTCCCGGCGCTAGCCGGCAACATTACCCAGCGCGAGAAGCGCGATTGTCCCAACGACTACCATAGATATTGCGGCGAATATGGACTTGGCACAGAGGGACTGCGCGCTTGCATGTCGCGCAATATCAAGAAGCTCTCGCATGTCTGCGTAGCCGCGCTCGTCGACGCCGGGGAATTGACGCAAGCGCAGGCCGATAAGCTGCGCGGTAAGACTGCGACCGTGGCAAAGAAGAAGACCACGAGCAAGAAGAAGGTCGCCTCCAAGAGCACGCACAAAACCACGAAGAAGGCCGTGCACAAGACGAGCAACAAGAAAGTCGCGCAGAAGAAGCAGTAGACGGTCGGGCGGCCGCAGTATCCGCCCTGTGGCAAGCGGAACAGGCCTACCGAGCGAGCCTTGCCAGCACTCTCTGGGTGAGCGCCTCACAGTCCTTGCCTGCAAAGGGGAAAGCGCCTCGCAAGGCGTCTTGCAGGCTTGGGGCGAGAGCGACTTGCAGCCGCCGACGTGCGCGCAACAGGCGGGTTTTGACCGTTTGCGAAGGAATCTCCAGCACGTCCGCGGTTTCCTCGACACTCAGCCCGTCGACGGCGCGCAACATGAAGACAATCCGGAACGGCTCCGGCAAATCCGCTATGGCTTGCTCGAGAAGCTTGGCGACCTGGCCCCGCGCGGCATCAACTTCGGGCGTTGAAGACGTGGCAGATCCTCCCATCAGATTCTCCCGATAGTCATCAATCAAGGCTATGGACTGTTCACGCAACAGGCGTCTTTTGCTTTGTATCGCCCGGCGCCTACCAAGGGCTTCGTTCAACACGATACGCGTTAGCCAAGTGCTGAGGGACGACGCTCCCGCAAACCTGCCGATCGCGACGAAAGCCCTGAGATATCCCTCCTGGAGGGCATCCTCGGCGTCTGCCCGGTTTTTCAACACGCTCCAGGCCGTCCGATAGAGACGCTGGTTGTTGCGTCTGGTCACGATGCGCCCGGCAGGAGAATCGCGCTGGGCTATTCGCCTCGCGAGCTCAATATCGGTCAGAGTCTCGTAGTCCAGCGCGACGCTTGTCATGTTTCCTACTGTGAGGCCGACGAGGACTGAAGCTGGCCGGCGAGCTGTTCGGCGTGCTTTTGGTGCGCCTGAAACAAGGCCAGACCGCTTTGCAGCAACGTTTTCAGCTCGGCATTCTGCGCATCAGGAATGAGCGTGTCGCTGAGTGCGGCGTTGACCCTCTTATGATAGGCCACCTCGTTGTCGAC
>Ga0126381_100009431_pt1 | contig 10961 bp, 8 predicted proteins | sample PanSoiMetPlot_28_FD_96465 | JGI IMG/M metagenome (GOLD analysis project Ga0126381, IMG submission 96465) | Tropical forest soil microbial communities from Panama - MetaG Plot_28 | ecosystem: Environmental > Terrestrial > Soil > Tropical forest > Bulk soil | place: Panama | collected 2016-02-17
AAGCTCTCGAGTTGATTCTGCAGCCGCACGTGATTACGTGTCAGCTGGTGTTTTCGCCGTGTGACTGCACGCCACAGCCGCTGTTCGGTATCGGGAACAAAGCTCAGGATCAGCTCGTCAGCTACCAATCGCTTTACCAGACGTTCGGCATCGGGAAAATCCTTCTTGCGTCCGCGCTGACCGCGATTCGATTGTGCTTGCGCGAGATGGAGTGTTCCTGACGAGGACCCCGTGTCATTCCGTTTTTGGCAGATCGGCTTCCAGTACCTTTCCAGCGCCGCCCATACGGGTTTCCAATACTGCGCTGTTGATTCCATCACCACTTCTTCGACGTCCCGCTCGATCAGCCATTCGGCCAGTAATCGCAAGTGATCGGGGGTAGAGCTAAAGCGGCAACGTTCAAAATGGTACTCTCCGTCCTCTTCAACGTCAGACACCACTACGGCCAACATCTTCTTGTGAACATCGATTCCACCTATCCTGTATGGCATGGTTGCCTCCTGCCCAGGAGCAGAGAGTGTGCCATAGTTACCTTTAACCAGGGTCGCGGGCTATCGCCGCTCCTGCAGGAGGAATCGACGACGCACCAATTATTCGGCTCAAGCAGCACGCTCCAGATCAGACAAAGTATCGGCCTCAGTTCCTCCATTGCTCCATCGATCTTGCCGCTTCAGGCCATCCTATTCTGCGGCGGCTCTGAATAATTTTCATGAAATTTCGCGGGCCGCAGGCCCGGCTCGACAAAGTAGAACGTTCCGCTTTGATGGGCCATGGCAGAGCGAGAAGAGGGGCTTTGGATGTTGACAAAGGAACGGGACTGGCTGAATGTCCTGCACGAAGTCAAAAAATGACACATCACGCAAAAAGCAGGCCGTGGGGAGCGCCCGCCAGTGACTGGTAAACCCGCAATACCGAACTGTTGCAATGGACACTAGTGAACACGGTTGGTTGGAAGACGCCTTTGGTTGACGGAGTCTTGCCGATGCTATCATTCGAAAGACTGAGTATTTCCCTATCTGGCGAAGTGCGGTATGCTGCCCGCAAAAGATGAATCCCGGCAAAGGGCTTCTGACAATGAAGGTGAGTTGTAATTTTCTATGCAGCGTTCAAAAACCTACCGGTTTGTCTACTTTGACCGGTGCAATATGTGTTGCTCCACTACCGAGCAGGTTTTCTTAGGTCAGCGATTGGATCACCGCCAAGGGTGGTGGCCAAAAAACAGGCCGGGTATTACGACTCCCATCTTTCAGTGCCGCGCTTGTGATCTTATCTATTCGAATCCGATGCCGGTTCCCCAAGAACTGGGACAACACTATGACGTGGCCCCCGAGGACTACTGGAGCAACCCGCATTCCGAAGCCACTCGCGACTACTTCGCAGATCAAATTGCTATGTATATACGGCTGTCAAAACGTGATCCGCATGCCTGTACAGCGTTGGATATCGGCGCCGGCGTCGGGAACGGGATGGTCGCTCTCGGCCAAGCAGGCTTCGAGGTTTGCGGTCTTGAACCATCCCTGTCGTTCCGACGTGCGGCCATCGAACGACTGGGCATCCCACCAAGCCGGCTCACACTTGGCTCCGTCGAGAACGCCGACTTTCCGCCTAAGTCGTTTGACTTCATAAGCTTCAGCGCCGTACTAGAACATCTTGCCGACCCCGCCGAGGCATTGCGCAAAACAGTAATATGGCTCAAACCGGACGGTTTGATGTATGTCGAAGTTCCCTCGTCGGCATTTCTTCTGAGCCGACTTGTGCGGCTGTTCTACAGGCTAACCGGGGCGAATCATGTGATTAATACTTGCCCGATGCACGCCCCTTACCACCTCTATGAGTTTGGGCTCAAGTCGTTCGAAAAACACGGCCCTGGAGCAGGCTATGCGTTGGCATTTCACGAATATTACCCTTGTGCGGCCTATATGGCTCGGTGGCTTGTGCGTCCCTTTAATGCCGTAATGAAGAGGACAGATACGGGCATGCAACTGGCCGTGTGGCTGAGAAAGCTCTAGCGTAAGAGCGACAAGCGGAATCAAGAAAGTCTCTTCAGGGACGTCGTATGCAACGGCCGCGGACTGCGATTCTCTCGCCATGATCAATATCGGCATGGCTGTCTAGTCGGATTTCGAAGCGCAAATCGGGATCGAGGATGCAACTCGCCTTTAGTCGATGTCAAACGTTCTGATTGTCCTTTACGAGAAAGGAATACTTTAAGCACCATGGTCAGTCAAGGACCGCTGCCGTTGAAACCGGGGTGATCACTCCGGTTGCGCCGGAGGAACTGAATGAACTTGCGCAGTTCCTTTCGTGGGCGGGCGCGCCTCAGCCATCGAAAATGTCGACCCCGGCATCTAGGCTCTTGACGGATTTCATACATATTTGAAAACTTTCTAAGGCAAATTGTTAGATTTTCTGCCGCCATAATGAGCGACCCCCGCTTTCAAATTACATCTAAAGAAGACCGACTCCGCTCACCTTGGTGGGGTATCCATGAGGCACGTTACCGCTTCGCGCTAAAATATGTCGGTGGTGAGAACCATCTAGATATCGCGTGCGGCACCGGTTTTGGCTTGCCCATCCTCTCGAGCGCAGCTAAATACGTAATTGGAGTTGACGTTGACGCTCCGGCTTTAGTAAGCGCCTCGCGGGAACTAATCGGCCTTAAGGGGAGCCTCGTGCTGGCTAACGGTTGCAGCCTGCCTTTTCATGACGACGCTTTTGATGGAGTCACGTCGTTTGAAACAATTGAACATTTGCAAGATCGCTATACTTTCGTCGCAGAGCTAGCACGAGTGCTCGCACCCGGCGGTGTGTGCATTCTTTCCACTCCGAATGCTGCCTACACCCGTCCTGTGAACGGGAAACCGCGTAACCCATATCACATTTACGAATATTCTCCCTCTGAATTAGGGGCCCTGCTTGCAAGGTACTTCAAATCAGTGGACTTATTGGGGCAACGTTTACGTCCGAGTTTCGTCATCTCACCTTTCTGGGATGATCAACAAAACCTCTGTACAGCGCGCGAGCGTTGCCGTCTGATTTTGTGGCGGATTCTTAACCGACTGCCGAGGCTTGCAAGAGAGTCAATGAGCAAGGCACTGTGGGGGCATCCATTCACCCCGGATTTCACTGATTATGTATTCAGTGAATCTGCGTTGAACGAGGCACCGGTGCAAGTTGCAATTTGCAGATCACCTGTCAAATGAAGACCTCGCCTCTGATTACCGTCATCGTCGTCAACTATAACTATGGTCGCTACTTGGCCGAATGTGTCGACAGCGTTATTGCGCAGACTTATCCAAACATGGAAATCATAGTTGTAGATGATGGTTCGACCGACAACTCCCTTAATATCCTGCAGTCTTACAATGGGAAAGTTTTTGTTCTTCATCAGGAAAATAAGGGTGTGTCGGCGGCTCGCAACGCGGGCGTTCTTGCGAGCAACGGAGAATGGGTTGCTTTCCTAGATTCTGATGATACTTGGCAGCCGGAGAAGCTCCAGCGACAATCTAGCTGCATCGAAGACTCTGCAGTCGGTATGGTATTCTGCGCTGTAGAGTACATGGACGATTCGGGTCGGCATCTTGGATATACTCGTCCCCAGCTCGGCAGCGATGTTCTTGCTCAACTCGTGACTTTCACTTCTCCAACAATCGCCCCTAGCTCGGCCGTTGTTAGGCGAGAATGCCTCCGCGACCTGGGAGGTTTTGATGAAGACCTTTCGACTGCTGCTGACTTGGACATGTGGACCCGCATCGCTGCCAAGTATAAGATTCGCGCCATTACTACTCCACTCGTCAGGTACCGTCGGCATTCCCAGTCTATGCAGTCGAATTTGGCGCTGTTTGAGAATGATAATTATCGCGTCTTAACCAAAGTGTTCTCTGCCCCGTCATGTGCGCGTGTACACCATTTGAGGCGACGGTCTTTGGGTAGGTTTTACATGATTCTCTCTGGCTCATATTTTAAGCAAGGCAACTGGAGGCGTGCCATAGACTGTACATTCAAAGCTCTGTCCTACCAGCCGCAGGAGTTAGGTTACCTTCTCGGTTTTCCAGTTCGTGCATTTCGCCGTCTCTTACCACTTTGAGATCAGGATCACATTGGTATTCTTCAATGGCAAGTCGGGACGAGGTACAACATTCTGAATACGCAAATTTCACTTCAGGTTGCCACTGAACCGGCATAAAAGTAGCGGTTGCCCCATGCTTTCGAATTCAAGGCTGACAAAGCGACGGATAGTCGGCGCACTGCGAATAGAGTCACCTGCCTCGGAAGCGTTAAATCTCTGAGCTTAAGTTTGCACGGCGCAGGCCAGGCAACTTCGCGCAGTGAATATTCAAGTTCTAACAAACCAAACCGTTGAAAGAGCATACGTTGTCCTTTGCTAGTGGCCATGATTACATGGTACGGGGCCATCTCGGTCCGATGCCAAGGGCGGAAGCCACGGCTTAACGAGCAACACGCAGTGAAAAGATTGAAGTTTGCTTCCAGCGGGCCTTGTGCTAGTAGTACGCCTCCGGGTTTGATCAAACGGAGAATTCTTGGCAGCTGTTTCTCGATATCAGTCAAATGCTCCAAGACATCTCCAAGATGGAGAACATCCGCGAAGTGACCCAAAGAAGAATCTGCAGCCGACGTCGTCAAGACGGAAAATCCGGTGCGCTCCTCAATCCGGCGAGCGACTCTGCTGTCAAATTCGACTCCTATTGGTTGCCACCCAACCTTCGCTGCTTCTTCGAGTAAACTACCAGCACCGCAGCCGTAATCGACGAACGCTCCCTTTGCCCGTCTTTTGAGCCACTCTAAACATTTATCTGGTTGTTTTGGATCCTCAACGTTGACATTTGCGCCCTCCGAGAAAGCAATTTGGTACGCAGGCCCATACATTAGCTGGAGCGTTACAAGCTCAGGCATTGGGCTGCAATATAGAGACGCGCAGCGCACACACTCGACATATCGGTACTCGATTTTATTATATATAGAGCTAAACACGGACCTCCGATAGTCGTCACAAGCACACAGAGGACACGACATGGCAGGAATCTTACGTTTCACGTAACACATCCCCGGCACGCTGCCACCTAACACCGGCTGGCATGTGGCTTCAGCGGATAATCATATCGACTTGGAAAGTGGAGTCCACGTTAGGCGGTCCGCGTGCTCCAAATCGAAAGCTAATGTTACTTTCTTCAGCTAAAATTCCGCATTCGTTCCCCAGAGCACTTCTTTCGAGGAACCAGGACCTTTTTGCAAATCAAATCGCTACTGTCAGTTATGGTATGAGTCATGGTCCAATAAGCGTTCATAGCAATGTATCTGCTGAGTGACCATACGCTCGACGGTGAAGCGGGCATGTACGCTGGTTTGAGCAGCAGCAGCCATAATACGCCGTCCTTCCGGATCATGATAGAGCTCCAAGACTGCCCGATAGATAGCTTCGGGAGAAGCGGCGGATACCAGCATTCCAGTCTTACCGTGCGTGATCACCTCTGCAGCTCCTCCGACGTCTGTAGCGACAACCGGTGTACCGACGGACATAGACTCGACAAGTACTTGACAAAAAGCTTCAGCCAGGGACGGGTGGACGACGAGATCCATTGCCCGTAAGCAGGCGGCTACGTCTCTCCGATGACCAGCAAATAGTACTCTATCTTCCAAACCAAGATCATGAACCATTTTTTTTACTGTTGTCTGATTGCCACCACCCACTAGAAGAAGACGCACATGAGGAATTTCTTTCGCGAGATCTTTGAGGGCCGTAAGGAGATAAACATGACCCTTAATCTTAAATAAACGCCCCACAGATCCGATGACAAATTCCGACGTTAAATTAAATTCTGCACGTACACGTTTCCGTTCTTTCTCGGTAGCAGAAAATCTTTCAAAGTCAAAACCCTGGTAAATAACATCTATCTTTTCGGCCGGCAGGTGCTCGTTGGAAACCATATAGTTTCGAACGGCATGAGAAAACACAACGACGCGATCTGCCTTTCGAGCCATCCAGCGGTCTAAGCCAACGTGAAAACGGCTACCAATCAATCGGACCTCATCCGTATGGTGGCGTGTAAGAATTGTTATTGGGATACGCGCAAGGCGCGCGGCGATGATTCCTACGACTCCCGCGTCAAAGAGATGCGTTTGTAAAATTTGAATCCGTTCTTTGCGTAACAGGCGCGCTAACGACACGATAGCTCTGGTATAGCCGGATTTTGACGACGAATTAAGGGATACAAAGCGCCTTCCAGATCCTGTGTCGCCTAGCCATTTTGGAGTCTGAGTCTCCGATAAGCTACAGAGTAGTAGATGAGCTCCGCGTGACAATAGCCCTGTTCCTAGGCTCTCGAAATAGTGAGAATCTAACGTTGTGGAACAGAAATGACAGATCCGAATACCAGAAGATCTAAATTCCGTTAGAGGCACTGTTCCATCTCGTAGGCGCGCCAGACTAGGAAAAGTCTTTTTGTTGGACCATACACGCTAATTTTTTGTCCGTCAACCGTTAGCTTTCAAAAGGCTTCAAAAGGCGTCGCGACACCCAGATGAGACTTTGTCACGCTGTCTATCAGTCACTTTCTTGCTAAAATTCAGATAATCTTATGCCACTAAGAGGCGTTGCTCGCGATCTGCTTTACAGCGTGGTGGAAGTTGCTTATCCGCATACCACGATTGTCCTTGGTGGCGAGCCATTCAGAATACCTACGCGTTGGAGAAAATGGTTTTACGAAGGATATGAGCAACCAACCTTCGATTTCATTCAGGCGCACTGCAAGCCTGGAGCAAGCTTTATTGACATCGGGGCACATTTTGGAATTTTTACGATATGTGCGTTGCGCAAGGTTGGTCCGTCTGGTAAAGTGGTAAGCTTTGAACCATGTGCCGCCACTCGATCGGTACTCGAAAAGAACCTTGAATTCAACGGATTCAGTGGAATCCCCGAAATTCGGACCGAGGCGGTCTCCAATGTAACCGGACTGTCGTGGTTTTTCTCCAGCGCGATTCCGGGAGACGCGGCCAATTCCCTTATTGGCGACATCCAGCACCTAAGGAAGTCTGAGGTTCAAACCATTCGCTTGGACGATATGCGGCTTTCACGCGTCGATGTGATCAAAATCGACGCCGAAGGAGCAGAGCTACAGATATTGGATGGGTCTCGAGCGCTAATTATCAAGCACAGACCCGCGGTGCTCTTGAGCGTCCACCCTATGCAAATCTCCAGATCCCGACAGTCGCTGGCAGATCTTTGGAACATTTTGGAGTATCTGAAATTGGCCCCATACCATAGCGGCCAAGCAGTTTCCTCCGAATGGTTCTGCCGGCAAACCGAGCTGTTTGACGTTAGTCTCGAAGCGCTTACTTAAGATCTAGAGCGGTGGAGTCGAGATTCACATTTTTGAGTCGTCTTACTTTTGAAGCTATCAAACGCGGCTTTGGGCTTGAGGGGGTTCGGCATAGGAACTGTGGTCCGCTCTTATGTTCTTTGAATTAAAGCTGATAGATTAACTGCAGTCCGCATAGGCCCCATTTGAAAATCTCGCTTGCCTTCACACTTTCACTTCAGCTTCTGCACTTGCCAGGAATAGGCGTCGTGACACATTTGAAATCCAAGATTTTTCGGAATTCGTTAAAACGCGACGCCAGAGGCTGACTGCATAGAGCATTAAGCACACGCCCGTCAGGAAAGTAGAGAAGAACCACCCAATCTGAAAAAACATCATCATGATTATGGGGGGCAGCAGAAACGCAAGCACTCCAGCGAGTCGGAGAGCGTTCCCAAGAGAAAAAGGGATGAGTTTCCTCCGCCTCCCAACCGCAATGTTCAAAAGCAAGAAGTCGATCAAGGCGCGCAACGTCCACGCAGCACCTGCACCAAGAATCCCGAACTTCATAGTGAAGACAGCCGCCAGTCCCAGGTACGGTACCAGTTCACACCACCGAATCTTTGCAACGGTGCCACTCTCGTTTGAAGCGATCAGCAGAGATGCGGGAACGTACGACATTCCGTTGAGCACGACGCCGATGAGCAACAGGTAGCAAGCAGGTGTGCTCTCACGACCGTAGTCCGAACCAATCAATGTTGTTAGGAGGGGTCGCGTGGCAATCGCAAGCACGACTGCCACAGGAGCAAGCGTGAGGCACATCGAGACAATCGCTCGGCCGTACAGCCGCCCAAGCTCCTCTACTTTGGAACTCGATTGCAGTCCACTAAATATAGGAAGTAGCACTTGACCCATCGAGACAGCTAAGATCAGCGAAAGGCTCGCATATGTGTATGCAATGGAGTAGTAGCCCAGGCTCGTGACTGAAGTGAAGAAAGTTAGTTCAAGGCGTTCTGCATTTGCGAGGATGAGCTCCGGAATTTGGGCGAGCACAATTAGTACGCCAAAGTCTAGCAGCGGCCGGAATAGGGCTGCATTGAGACGAGGTGGCCACAGTTCTGGTAAAAGGCGATAGCCTATTGAAAAATGCAAACCAAGCGCACAGAAATTAACCACTCCGATCATCGCGGCAATCGTTACCAGGTCGCCGCCTAGCCAAAGAACGATCGGCGTCAAGACAATCTGAAAAAGCACCGCTCCTGATGTGATCCAAGTGTACGTATCGAAACGCAAACGTACTAACTGGGGCGTATTCATCACATTAGCGAGATTTTTCAACAAAAACGCGCCACCAATGATTCTGAGTGCAACGATAACGCGGCCTCGCAGAAGCGATCCAACGTGCAGGAGGCCATCACTGATCGCCGGAGCAGAGGCAATGATCAGGATGGCGACAGCCGCGCCCAGCAGGGCACCCAGACTTAATCCGGTCCAAATTACTTGAGCTTCACGACTTGACCCTGTTGATTCCTCGACGCATGCAAAGCGAGTAGAGGCTGTTCCCATGCCCAGATCGGCGTAGGCGAGATAACTTGTGAGCAAATTCAGGAAGGTGAGAATTCCGTACTCCGCGGCTCCCAATTGCCTCACGACAAAAGGTGTAAATAGGGCAGAAGCTCCTACGGTCACTGCTTGACCGGCCAAACCCCACATAGTTCCTTTAACCAGCTTCTTACCGCTCATGAAGTTAGGCCTTGTTCGTTACAGTGCTCTACTGCTGAAGCCACCCTACAGTTCTCTTTACACACTACGGTACTGTATCGCACTCGGCGTTCGGCGGGCTGATCTTAAATTGAGGATGACTACGAGCTACCATGGACATGAATCTAAGTCGGTTGACTCGCCGTCTCAGTGCGCGACGTTCAAGTCCGACAACAGCAATAATAAGTAGCCAGGGAAGCAACTGTGATCTCTGTCGGTAGGCTAACCCGACATTGCCGAACGTCACACTGTACAGGAGTCCTAGTCCACCCACAAGAAATAGCAACGGCTGCACATCACTGAATCGTTTTCTGATCGTGTACCAAAGTCCCGGAATCAACCCCACCGCAAAGAGCCACCACCAGACAAAGAGCTCAGGCGTAGTCAACATCTTTCGTAGGCTGCCGTCGAGCTCCCATGGGAAAGGTGCTAAGAGTAGGTAAGCCCCTCCAGTGAGCGTAGCCATCGCCAGCCCTTCATTGGTTCGTAGATCATAGTCCGTTTCTACACCCGACCCGGCGCCGACGGTTAAGCCGTGGCGGTAACTGCTGATGAATTGCGCATCAAACCGGTCAAACCGAGCCTCGTGACGGATCAAGACTCCCGACAACAAAAGCAGCGGAATGAAAAGGAGTAGAACCACCAATGCAGATGCTATGGACATCTTACGTCTCGTGAGATGGGGCAAGAGAAGAGAAAATACAATTGCGCCGGCCGTGATGTAGGCCACGTAAAAGCGGAACGGAATCACCAAGATCGTTGTCAGCGCGCACAATCCCACATGCCGAACGGAAAATCCCGAGCGCTTAAGGTTCACACAGCCATAGAGAGCCAGTGTTTCGAGGAAGATCACCACCGGCTCTTTAACAGTCTGAGCTGACCAGACAATCAGCGACGGAAGTAGGCAGGTCCACCAGCCCGCGCGCGTGGCAACCCACTCAGAAAACAGAGTCCGTGCGATTCGATAAGCGAACACCACTGTGAGAGCCCCGAAGAAACAGTTCAATACTGCGGCGACCATGCGCGTTGGTGAATTGGTCACGTAAAACAGGGCTCCCAGCATGAAGCGATACCCGTAGTGCTCTCCCTTGAAGGCACCGAGAAGTGTGTACGGCAGGTCAATCAGACTCAGTCTCTGCAGGCTCCACAATCGCTCCAGAGGTATTCCAAGCGCCCATCCGCTTGAATCTTCGTCGTGAAGAATGTTTACCAGGCCGAATTGATAAACCCAGATTGAAAAAGCAAAGCGCGCACTAAAAGCAATCAGAAACAAGAAAACCTGGGACTGAATGGTCTGTCGATGATTCCAGGTAAAAAACAGGAACATGGTCCCGAAGATTGCCAACACTATGAACAGCAAAGTACCAGGGATCATGCCGATATCGGTCATTGGAGAAGACTCCTACTTCGGACGACATGGGTTGGAAACCGGCGGCCAAGAATGCAAATCGAAATCGAGGTGAGGGCAAGACCTCGTCCAGCAGAGTGTCTCATTTCCTTGCTTGTTGTGCCGGTTGATTTTACATCAATCGATGCTAAAATCCCTTACACGAAATCGGCTCGTATCGCGACCAGCCAATCGGAACTGCGTACAACAGGTTTGGACTTAGGATATACATGATGCAGGCAAGAAATGTCTTGGCCAGGAACGATCGCGCCAGCACTACTGAAAGTCTCGATCTGGGCCAGATTCAGACTCCACCTAATTACATTCCGCTGGCACCTGAAGAACCGTTCTGGGCGAATTATTGGCTGGTCTTGCGCAAACGCAAGTGGGTGGTTGTGGCCACCGTCGTCATTGTGGCAGCACTGGCTACGATTGTCTCTCTGCGCACAACGCCGGTTTATGATGCGTTCGCAAAAATCGAGATCAATCGGCCCAAT
>Ga0126381_100009432_pt1 | contig 10961 bp, 8 predicted proteins | sample PanSoiMetPlot_28_FD_96465 | JGI IMG/M metagenome (GOLD analysis project Ga0126381, IMG submission 96465) | Tropical forest soil microbial communities from Panama - MetaG Plot_28 | ecosystem: Environmental > Terrestrial > Soil > Tropical forest > Bulk soil | place: Panama | collected 2016-02-17
CGGCCGAAACCAAGCAGCTGGCGTACAGCGTCATGACCGACTCGCAGAAGCACCGCTTCGAAGAGAATCTCGAGCTCGACTTCTCGTTCGGCTTGAAGGGTCTGGCCCGCTTCCGTGCCAACTGTTTCAACCAGCGCGGCGCCACGGCGGCTGTCTTCCGCGTCATTCCTTTCGAAATCAAGTCCTTCCACCAGCTCGGTCTCCCAGCGGTCGTGAGCAAGCTCTGCGACAAACCTCGCGGGCTGGTGCTGGTGACCGGACCCACGGGTTCGGGCAAGTCCACGACTCTCGCCGCCATGATCGACAAGATCAACACCGAGCGGCACGATCACATCCTCACCATCGAAGACCCGATCGAGTTCGTGCACATGAACAAGAACTGCCTGGTCAACCAGCGCGAGTTGCACGCCGACACCAAGAGCTTTACCGACGCGCTGCGCGCCGCGCTCCGCGAGGACCCCGATGTCGTCCTCATCGGCGAAATGCGCGACCTCGAGACCATCGAGTCGGCGCTGCGCATCGCGGAAACCGGTCACTTGACCTTCGGCACGCTGCACACCAACTCGGCGTCGTCGACCATCAACCGCATCATCGACGTCTTCCCGGCCCACCAGCAGCCCCAGATTCGCGCCCAGCTGTCGCTGGTGCTCGAAGGCATCATGTGCCAAAGCTTGCTGCCCAAGTCTGACGGCAAGGGTCGCGCCATGTGTATGGAGATCATGGTGCCCAACGCCGCCATCCGCAACTTGATCCGCGAAGACAAGATTCACCAGATTTATTCCGCCATGCAGTCAGGACAGGAGAAGTTCGGCATGCAGACGTTCAACCAGTCGCTGGCCACTGCGTATTTCCAGAAGCAGATCACTCTGGAGACGGCGCTGTTGCGTTCGAGTAACCAGGATGAGCTGCAGGAAATGATCAATCGCGGCGCAAGTCTGGTCAACCGGCCGACCGGTGCGGGAATGGCGAAAGCCGCCACACCGACGAAGCACTAAGGCGATGACTTGGAATTCGAAATACGAGATCGCGATCGAACCGCTGGAGCTCCAAATCACGCTCCGTGGCAAGTAGAGAATTGAGGAGAGACTCACCATGCCAGTCTTTACATTTTCAGGAAAGAGCGCATCCGGCGAAAAAGTTTCGGGCGAGCGGACCGCTGCCAACAAGGAAGTCGTTCTGCAGCAGCTGCGCAAGGAGCGGATCACTCCCGGCTCCGTCCGCGAAAAGGGAAAAGAATTCTCGCTGCCCTTTTTCGGTTCCGGCAAAGTCAAGACCAAGGAGATCGCCATTTTCTTCCGGCAGTTCTCGGTCATGATCGACGCTGGCTTGCCCCTGGTGCAGTGTCTCGAGATCCTTGCCGCCAACCAGGAAAGCCAGACTTTTCAGAAGACGCTGAACGGCGTCCGCTCCACCGTCGAAGGTGGAGCGACCCTCGCCAATGCGATGCGGCAGTATCCCGCGGTCTTCGACGATCTGACCACCAATATGATCGAAGCGGGCGAAACGGGCGGTATTCTCGACGTCATCCTGCAGCGTCTGGCAACCTACGTTGAAAAAGCCGTTCGTCTCAGGGCCGCGGTCAAATCGGCCATGATCTACCCGGTCGCCGTCGTTTCGATCGCCACTTTAATCGTCGGCGCATTGCTCAAATGGGTCGTTCCGATCTTCGCTAACCTGTTCGCTGGACTCGGTGTCGCACTGCCCTTGCCAACTCGTATGACGATGGGTCTGAGCGCCTTCGTTGGGCACTTCTGGTGGTTCTTTATCGGGGGTGCTATTGGTGCGTTCTTCGGTATCAAGCAGATCCGGAAGCATCCGCAGGGCTTGTACACGACCGACAAGATCATGCTGAAAACGCCGGTGATCGGCATGTTGCTGCGCAAGATCGCCGTTGCCCGTTTCACGCGAACCCTCGGAACCCTAATCACGTCAGGTGTTCCGATTCTCGAAGGATTGGCCATTACGGCCCGAACCTCGGGTAACGCCGTGTTGCAGGAAGCGTTGATGAAGGTTCGCAAGGCGATCGAAGAAGGCCGCACCATCGTCGATCCTCTCAAAGAAAGCGGCGTGTTCCCGAACATGGTTACCCAGATGATCGGCGTCGGTGAAGCGACGGGCGCCATGGACAACATGCTGCAGAAGATTGCGGACTTCTACGAAGACGAAGTCGACGCGGCTACGCGCGACATGATGGCGATGTTAGAACCGGCGATCATCGGCTTTCTCGGCGTGGCCGTCGGTGGCATCGTGATCTCGCTGTACATGCCGTTGTTCGCCATGATCTCGAAGTTGGCCGGATAATGTTTTAGAAAGCGGGTGTCAGGTCTCGCGTGTTGGGTATCAGGAAAACCGACACCTCCGACTCCCAGTCGCGGGACCAGACACCGAAGACCTGATACCAGACACCTGAATCCCAGGTTTTAGATACATGCACGCCACATTCGACGAGCGCAATTGGCTGGGCTGGCTGGTCAAGATCCGCATTATCATCCTGACCTTCCTGCTTGGCATCGAGCTGATTGTCTCGCGGCTGGCCGATAGCCCGCTGCCGCTGCGCGCGTTTGTCAGCGCGATGCTGCTCTGGTATTCGCTCTCGGTGTTTTATGCGCTGTTGCTTTCGTTCTGGGACGAACAGCGTGTGCAGGCCGTGCTGCAGGTGGTCACGGACCTGGTCCTGGTCAGCCTCGTTGTTCATCTGACGGGCGGCTGGGACAGTTCGCTTAACTTTCTATACCCGCTGGTCATCATCGTTGCCTGCATTCTGCTGCCGCGCGTTTGGGCGTATCTCACCGCGGCCCTGGCATTCATTCTGTACGGGGCGATACTCGATCTGAATTACTACGGGGTCGTGCCCTCGTTCGCCAGCACGCATCCTGAACTCAAGGCGCTCGAAGCCATCATCTTCGTCAACCTGTTTGCCTACCTGGCCGTCGCGTATTTGGCTGGGCTGATGGCCGGCAAGCTGCGCCAGGTCGATGTTCAACTCAAAGACACCAGCGGTGCCCTCGAGAATCTGCAGGCGCAGCACGAGGACATCATTCAGGCCATCAGCTGCGGCCTGATCACCACTTCCACCGACGGGCATATCACGCTGGTGAATACAGCGGCACAGCGCCTCATGGGACGCGAGACCCAGCTGATCGGGAAATCCATCAACCAGATCTTCCTCGATCCTTTGCCTGTCTACGGTTCCGCGCATCCGCACAGCGAAGTTCGATTCCAACCCGAGAACGCTTTTCGCAAGACGTTCCGCGTGATCGTTTCGGCGCTGACCACCCCCGACAACCAGGTCGCCGGTTACGTCTACACCCTTGACGACCTGACGGATATCCGCCGCCTCGAACGCGAAGTGCGTATGCAAGACCGTTTGGCTGCTGTGGGTAGGCTGGCGGCTGCCATTGCACACGAGATCCGAAACCCGCTCACATCGATCGCCGGCTCGGTCAGCATGCTGTCGGGCGCCGAGATGACCGACGAGCAACGGCAGTTACTGGGCATCGTCACGCGCGAATCCGAGCGCCTGAACAACATCATCACTGACTTCCTTGCCTACTCGCGCGGCAAGCAGTATCGCTTCGACCGCGTCGACCTGCTTCCGTTGCTCGAAGACACGCTTACGCTGCTTCAAAATCGGCTGATCGCCGAAAAAGCAGGCATTCACATCGAACGCAACTTCAGAGTCAACGAAGCAACCGCGCTTGCAGACGGCGACAAGCTCAAACAGGTCTTCTGGAATTTCTGCCAGAACGCTGTACGCGCCATGAAAGACGGCGGCACATTGACCGTTTCTCTGGAACCGGTCGGCGACGACTGGCAGATCAGCTTTGCCGACACCGGCCACGGCATGAGCCCGCAGCAGACGGAGAAGATCTTTGAGCCCTTCCAGTCCGAATTTGAAGGCGGCACCGGGCTGGGCCTCGCGATCGTGTACCAGATCGCGCAGGCGCATGAAGGAAAAGTCTGGGCGCGCTCCCGCCTCGGCGAAGGTACGACATTTGTGCTTCGGCTGCGCCGGCTTGGCGTCGGCGTGCAGCCGTCAGTTGCGATCGCGCCCGGCATGAAAATTCCGCAACCCGTTCCCGACGCGGAAGAGCAGAACGCGGTCGCAGCAGGAGGGAGAGCGCGTGGCTAATATTCTCGTTTGCGATGACGAGCGCTCTATTTGCGAAATGCTGGACATTGCCTTGCGGCGCGATGGCCACAAGGTCGAAACCGTCAATTCCGGGGAAGTTGCCAAGCGCAAGATCGACGGCGCTCTCTACGACCTGGTCATCACCGACATCAAGATGCCCAACATCGACGGCATCGAGGTGCTGCGGCACGCGCACGCAGTCTCGCCAGAGTCGGCTGTCATTCTCATCACCGCTGTCGACGATTACGAAGCTGCCGTGCAAGCCGTAAAGGCAGGCGGCGCGTCTGACTACATCCGCAAGAATCCCGGCCTGGTCGACGAAATCAAGCTCGCCATCAGCCGTACTCTGGAAAAAGCATCACTGAGCAAGCAGAATTTCGCGTTGCGCCGCGATGCGGCGTCCCGTAACTCGCTCGACAACATTATCGGCGCCAGTCCTGCGATGGAGAAGCTCAAGCAGACCATCCGCACCGTCGCCTCGACTGGCAGCACTATCCTGATTTACGGCGAGAGCGGGACAGGCAAAGAACTTGTGGCTCGAGCCGTGCACGTCTGCTCGCCGCGCGTCACCGAACCATTCGTTTCGGTGAACTGTGGCGCGTTTCCGGAAACTTTGCTCGAAAGCGAACTGTTCGGCTACGTAAAGGGAGCCTTCACCGGTGCTAACCAGAACAAACGAGGACTGTTCGAAGTTGCCGACGGCGGCACGATCTTTCTCGACGAAATCGGCGAGATGACTCTCGCCATGCAGGTGAAGCTGCTGCGCGTGTTACAAGAACGCACGGTGCGCCCCGTGGGGGGCACCACCGAAATTCCGATTGACGTGCGCGTGATCGCTGCCACGAATCGCGATCTCGAAAAGCAAGTTGCGGGAAACACGTTCCGCGAGGATCTCTACTACCGGCTGAGCGTAATTCCGATTCGCGTCCCCGGACTGCGCGAGCGACGCGAAGACATCCCGTTGCTGGTGAATCACTTCCTGAAAAAATATGCGCCGGCCGCGGGGAAGAGCATCGTGCGGGTTGATCCGCACTCGCTCGCCGCTCTCTGCGATTACGATTGGCCGGGCAATGTTCGCCAGCTGGAAAACACCGTCGAGCGCGCCGTCGCACTCGAGACGACTGATCAGTTACACGCCGAGCTGCCCGGAGAACGCCCCAAAGCGAAGGCTGCCGCTGCGGCCGCAGGCGGTGGAGGAGTGCCTGAAGTCGCTGCGGGCGCGATCCTTCCCGACGGTCTCGACATGGAAAAGTACGTCGCGCAGATCGAACGCTCGCTGTTGCTCGCGTCGCTCAATCAATCGCACGGCGTGCAGACCAAGGCGGCCGAGGTCCTTGGGATCTCCTACCGCTCGTTTCGGCACTTGATGAAAAAGTACGAACTCTAGGAGCTGGTGTTCGGGTGTCGGTGTTTGGCCTGTACAGGTATCAGCTGTCGGGTAGCAGGTTTCAGGTAGCAGGTCTTAGGTCTCAGGTCTTCGGACTTGGCGTTGTGGGGTCTCACCCTGAGGCTAGCAATGCCATCGTTGGTTTGGCGCGTGCGTTCGCAGATTCTGCTGATCCACGCCCAAACCAGCTACCGATCCATTCGCCGTTCGGCGGCCGCCTAACCTGGGAGCGGGAATTATGTTAGCTTAAAGAGTATTTAAGGATACAATGCGATTTAAGCGGATCGCGAAAAGCCCAACCGATCCAAACCATCACTGCGACCTCGAATCGCCGCTAGAGGCTCCTAACCGCAAATAAACGGCATTCTGTACACACTCGCTTTTGTGATTTGCAATCACATACGAGGCTTTTACGGGTTTTCAATGACTTAGCTCGAAGTGAATCAATTTGAGACTCGGTGTCCGGTTTTCGGCGTTGGACCAGTGGGCGACTTTGGTTCTCCGTTGTGCATCCGGATGGCAGCGCGGGTTTTTCTAATTTGTCGACCGATCGAAATGCCGAAAACCGAAAACCGAACGCCTGACGCCCGACACCTGACGCCCGACACCTGACCCCTAACCCCCGCTTTTCTTCAACTGCTGCTTCCATCCGAGGATGCGCGCTTTGTTGCCTTCGGCCTCGGCTTCCGGGATCATGCCTTTTTTCTGATAGAGCACTGAGAGGCTGGTGTGGGCGAGCACGTCGTCGGGGTCCAGTTCCGCGATACGGTTGGCGACTGCGATCGCGTCGTCGAGGCGGTTCAGATCCTGCAAGGCACGCGCGAGACCGTGCATAGCTTCCGTGAAACGCGGGTCGGCCGCCAGTGACTTCTCATACTCGGCAACGGCCTGCTCATGGTGTCCTTCGGCCACCAGATCGAGTGCTGCGTAGTAGTGATCTTCGGCCTTGGCTCGCGCGTTTTCATCGGACATAAGAGATTCTTGCGATCTTTCGTTATGAAGGTGAGTCGATGAACTTACGTTAGCAACTCGATTCTAGCATCCGATTTCTGCGGCCTTGTGCGCGCCGACGAACGCTATACTACGGACACTGCATGCGAAACATCCTTCGCTTCCTGTGGAACGCCACCAAGGGCCACCACTTCACACCGTGGCGCAGTCCGTATCTGCTGTGGCGAATCGAAACCTACACCGGCGTCAAGATGACGCAGATCGGCTTCCTCGAATTCTGGGAATTCTCTTGGCGCGAGCGCCACAACCTGTGGCGTTTTCTGAAGTGGACCGGAGAGATGGAACGCTTCGCGCATCCCAAGGCGAATGCAAGGTCTTAGGTGTCGGGTGTTAGGTTCTCAGGTGTCAGCACCTGGAGGTCGGCGCTCGGTTTTCGGTCTTCGGTTGTCGCGGTCTCGCTTTGCCGCTGAGAATCGAAGCCAGCCATTCGGTACTCTCACCAAAATCTAGGTCGAATCGGCAGACATTTACCACGCTTGGGTGCACTGCGCTTCAAAATCGCCAAATGTTCGAGATTGGTGTACTTGTTTCGTGTGTTCGGTGACAAACGCTGCTGGCCAGCATAAGAAGCAGGGACGAGGACCGAAGACCAAACCCCGAAAACCGCCGTTCTGAGACCTAAAATCTGAGACCTGCCACCGCCCTACTGTCCGTTGCACGCGGCGGCAGCTTCGCCGAGGACGATGTTGACGTCGGTGCCGCGATTGACGCCCAGGATCTGCGCGGCGGCGGCGCGGTTCGCGGCGATTTCGAGGTATCCCATGCTGCCGAGAATCCCGAACACTTCCCCGGGCGCACCCAGGGCATAAGCCGGCTTGATTTCCGTGATCTCGCGCTTACCGACAACGATCTTGAACGCAGGCGGTTGTTCTGCGAACAGCATCGGTGCGTCTTGCGGAGTGATGTTCGTGATCAGATTGCCAAAGCGATCGACTTTCAGCACAACGCCCCGCAACGTGTTCTCGTTGGCGGCCTTCGGCTTGGGAGCGGCGAACTTTACGAAGTCGGTGACTTCTTCGCCGAATTTTCCCGGATCTACTCCCTTAGCAAGATACGCGGCAACGGGTGAGAAGATGTCGCGCGCATGAAACGTCTGGCTGATGGGCTGCAAGTAGTAGTGATCCGCTGTGACGTGCCGCGCCGATAACCGTTCTTCTTTCTGATAGATCAGTGACAATACGCCATTGTCAGGCGCGACAAAATGATGCCGTTCGCTGGTAACGATCAGCGGCCGCCGCGCCGTGCCCACTCCCGGATCGACGATCACCATGTGCACGGTGCTTGAAGGAAAGTAGGAGTACGCCTGCGAGATCGTAAGCGCACCGTCCAGCACGTCAAACGCTTGCACGGAGTGACAGATATCAATGATTTCGGCGTCGGGTTCGATGTTCAGGATTACGCCCTTCATGGTGCCGATGAAATGATCGTTAAGTCCGAAGTCGGTTGTCAGAGTAATAATCGGCTTTCTTGCCACGCGTCCCTCGCTGCCGGAACACATCGCGTCCCGGCCACAAATTTCAAGTCTAAAGAACGAAAGTAATTGGCGGAGAAGGCGGGGGTCAAGGCACTGAGGTAATGGGAATTGTGCCGAATTACAGTCAAAACCTCCCCATCCGGATGCCGGGCGTCGATGAGTTCTATCGCAATCAAGGGACTGCAAGTGCTCAAGACAGAAAAGCTCGATCACCCAGATTGGTGACAGGTGGCAGGATCAGCGCCGTACATCGCTCAGACCCGTCTATGCCAAGGTTCGATTGGCTCGAAATCGTCGGCTTGGTGGCCTATCGCGGAAGAGACTTTCCCGTTCAAGTCTGACACCCGAGCACAGATCAAACGATCCCAAGGGAAAAGCCGAGCAGCTACGTTGCTGCCATTCGATTCCGAAGGTATTGGGGTCTACTTGAACAGTCGGTGCGGCTCGAAGAATGCAGGAAGTTCCTGTTCGAATCTCAGAACGTCGCCGGGTTCGTAGCTGCACTCCGTACCGCATTCATCACAATAGGCAGTGAAAGGGCCATCGAGAGCAAGTGGAGGCTCGTAAAGGTCGGTCTCGCCCAAAGGAATCTTGTGTCCGAACATCACGTTAGTGTGCTTATGAAACTTTTTGTTCTTGCAGATCACGACCCAAGCATAGGCAGAGTTTTCCCATGCCCTCATATTGTGCGGCTCCTGAACGGGTGGCGCGGAAACGGTTGGTCGGGGATGCTAGCACATAAATCCCGGGCCGGGTGGGGCTAAAGGACACTCCATTCTTCACCTCGTGGCGCAGATTGGCCCTTACCTGAGGCTGCGCCACTATAGGGAGTCACTTGGCCACAGAAGAAGGCGCAGCAAAGGTGGGATCGAACTACAGGTCCACTCCGGTAAAAAATAGAGGGTGCTGGTGGGGAGTGTTCGGAGAGCTACGTTAGCGAGCGTCACCCGCCCTCTTTACCGTGGTTCTCCAACGGTTTGTGCATATGAGCTGTGCGAACTGCACGGAAAGCCAAAATGGGAGAGTGGAGCCGTTTTTCCGTCTTCACATCCCACCCGTCAACAGGTCGGGGGGGTGTTATAAATCGACGGCAAAATGCTCACTTGGGACGAAATGATCAACGGGTTGAGTGCGAAGCGCTATATGAACCGCTGTGATGTCCCCAGACCCTGCCGATCCGCGTCGGATGCGTCAAGGACGTCTTCTTTGTCGCTGAACGCTCCATGCACGGTGGATTGCAACCGTGCTTGCCAGTAGTGTAAGGCTGGACTCCGTTCTTCGGGCAATATGAGAAGCAATTCGGCGATGAGAGCTTTCATGCGTCGCATCACCTGCACGCTGTTGGCGCCGTAGAAACGAATCTCATCGAGAGCCAGGCGTAGGAAGTCTTCCCATGTCGGGTAGCGCACCAAAAACTTAGGGTTTCCTGCAGTGTCGCGGTACGTACCGATTTCGAGTCGTCTTCGTCCGAGCCGGAGCAATAAATCTTCAATTTCGTTGAGCGCTTGAACCGCCGTAGTTGGATCATTGACGGCGGGAGACAGTGCTCGAATCGCAATGTCCACGAGGAGACGAATGGCATACTTCGGGTCTTGATCGAAGGTGCGTTCGGCACCCAATTCGATCGCGCTCCTTAGCGCGTCCTCTGGAATGGGCCCGGTACCACCCATAACGCGCAGCATCGGGGTCGACTCCAGAACAACATCTCCGACGGAAACAGTCATTTCGATGGCGCCCGCGGCCTCCGTGGCAAGGCGTACAAAAGCTGGTATATCAAGCCTCTGAATGGCTCTCGGGTGTCCGTGGTGGACTAAGGTCTGTATGCAGGCTGTCGTAAGCAGGTCCGGCGAGTATGGTGCTGCGGGTGTATCCAACGGTGGATAAAGTTTTTCGATTACCGTGCGGCCTTGGTCACCTGTAAAAGTCAACATGCGCGTCACCTGAAGCATGCTCACACGTTGGATCAAGCTGACGAACATGATGACGCTCAGAACAAGCAAAACTGCGATCACGCCCATGCCCACGAGTGGAACTCGACCCGAGCCGTTACGGTCCACCCAGGCCAGTGCGGCCAATGCGTACAGGAACGTGGCTGTGAACACTCCAACGGAATGAGAGATGACGGGATCTCGTGAGATCCACAACACTAGTCGAGGAGAATAGGCGGTAGCACTAAATTGCACCATCACAAACGTGAGAGAAAAAACGATCCCCGTGAGCGCAATCATCCCCGATGCCACCGAGGAGTAGATCCCAATAGCTGCGTTGACACTGATCGTGGAGATCCAGTCCGGTAACTCCGCGACCACTAGCCGCGGTACGGTAAATCCGAAGAGTAGCGACGCGATCGCATAAGCTAGCGGAATAAACCACGGTCTGCTTTTCATTTCGATAAAGCGAAACCACGTGGCGCGCATGTTCTTTTTAGTCATGGGCACCTAAAGCCCACTACGATTTGGAATGAGATTACCTTTCTGCGCCAGGGGGTAAAAACTGAAAGAAATGTCAGGTAACACAGAGAAAACAGAACGCAGCCTTATTCGTGGAACTCGCTGGGATTAAAAAAGCGAAGGAAAAGCGCACAGGGTCGAAAATCCCCTACTCATGCCGGAATCACTGCAGGTTCGATTCGTTAGCCAAGGGTTCGGAGTGTCCGGATCATTCGCGCAGTGCGGATGCGTTTGGCCTTTTCACATACCGAAGGGCCGCGTTCCTCATAGCGAACGCCATTGTGCAAAATGATCCAGATCAAGTGACAGAGGCGATGCGCAATGACTCCGATTGTTTTGTTGTGTCCGAGACGTGGCACGAAACGACGATAGACGATGTCGAAAATACTTCCTTTGTGTTTGACGGCAGCATTCGCAGCTTGATTGAGAATGCGGCGCATTTGACGGTTGCCCTTCGGCGAGCGGCCGCTCTTATTTACGCCCGCGCTCTCTTCTTCTCCCGGGCAG
>Ga0126381_100009433_pt1 | contig 10961 bp, 18 predicted proteins | sample PanSoiMetPlot_28_FD_96465 | JGI IMG/M metagenome (GOLD analysis project Ga0126381, IMG submission 96465) | Tropical forest soil microbial communities from Panama - MetaG Plot_28 | ecosystem: Environmental > Terrestrial > Soil > Tropical forest > Bulk soil | place: Panama | collected 2016-02-17
AACTGCCATTGCCATTCTCCCTCGCTCGCGAGGCCGCCGATCCGGCTCACGATGACGCCAAGATCGGCGCAAGCCCGCTGCACCGTTCGCCAGGACAGCCCGGCCTGTTTTGCCGCGTTCTGGATCCATTTTGTCGGCATTGCCCCATCTTTGAGGATGTCGCGTAGGAACTGTGTGGCCATGTCGCGCTTCGGCGTCGCGGTTGGCTCGTCCTTTGGCAGCTCGATATCGTTCAGCAACTCCCGGGCAGTACCAAACAAAGCGTCGCCCCAATGCACGCGTTGTCCACTCAGGCCATCCCAACCAACGAGCGGCTCTTGCGCCAAGGAGTATTCGAAGCCGTCTCCGTCGGGCCCGATGTTCGACTTGATGCGCACCAAGCGTCTTTTCTGCTCTGGATCGAGCGGTCTGGCCGCCATCAAGGCCAGGCGGGGACCTGCGGTGAATGCCAGAGATCCGGTCACCCGCTCGATCGGGTCACGACCCGCAGTGCCTTTCGTCAGGTGCGTAATTCCCAATGCGACGCAATTCATGACTGCGGCCAGCTCTGACAATGGCTGCAGGCCCGTCGCACCTCAGTGTTTTTGTGGCTGTCGCCGGCCACCATCAGGACAATCGGATCGACGATCACCATTTTCAAATTGGCGATCGACTGCCCTGCTGTCGTGAGCGCCCCCCATTCGGTGCTCGGATCAAACGGGCGTCTTTTGCCGTCGACGACGACGCCTTTGACGAAATGAATGCGTTCGCGAGCCCCGCTGGCGGCGAGAAAGCGCGGCAACAGCGTATCTTCCGGATCGTCTTCGCCGCTCCATATCAGGACGCCGCCGTTTTCGGCCCGGGCTCCGTCCGGCCATCTTCCTCCGCGGGTTATGGTCGCCGCCAGATCGATGGCGATCGTGGTTTTCCCTGTCGCTACGGCTCCCGCCAAGATCTCCAGCTTCCCGGCGGCCAGCCAGCCGGGCCAAACCCACCGGACGGCGGACGGCTGGATCTCGGTGCCGTTGGCGATGGTTACGGTTGCGGGGAAGTCCGCTGTGCGCGCCTTCCCGTTCGGCGGTGCCCCGCCGGTCATCTCACGAATACGACGTTGTGCGTCAGCAATCACCTGCTCGAGGCGTTGCAGTTCGGCCAGGCGCTCAATGTTCGAATATTCATCCATGGTTCGCCCCCCGGCGCGCGATCTCGCGGCTGGCGATCGAGTTCACGGTTCTGGCGATCTCGGCGTCGTCGAGCGGCGGTCGGCACCGGCACGCATTCCATGTCCGGCACAAATCGAGCACGACGAGCGGGTCGATGTGCTTGCGCAGCAGATGGCCGGCGAGGCGTGCTATTGCCTCATTGCGCCGGCCTTCGGTGACGCCCTCGGCGACCAGCTTCCGCCATGTCTCGGGCATTGCCGCGAATGCCCGATGACACTGCGCAGGCTGGAGCATGGTCGCCAGCCAGAACGGAAACTCGGCAAGCTCAACGTCATCGGGATGATGGTCGACATCAACGGCGTAATGGCGGCCCGATATATGCCGCGAGCCGGGCCCCACGATGTAGCCGCCATCGCCGCGGATATCGACGCCATCGCCGATCTTGCTCGCGCCGTTCTGCACCCGGTATCCGGGATGCTTGAACAGGATGTGCTCGCCACCCCCGCCGGTCAGAAACCGCCAAGTTTGCGGCAGTGAACCGAAGCGGCGTTCGAGCTCAGCAAGTGTCTCGTCACCATGATGACGGGGATCTACATCTACGACGACAATGCCCGATTCTTCGCCGGTGCGGATGCCGATGTTGTACGGTACGCTGGGTCCCCACCACCGCTCGACCTGATGCGGATCGGTGGTCGCATCCAGAAGCCCGCGCGGTGCATGGCGCGCATAAGGATGCTTCGCCTGATTCTTACATTCGAGGTTGCCGCAGCTGCAGGCGAGCCCTCCGTTCCGCTCAACCGGATAGTGCAGCGGGAAGACGGCGAAAGCCCACCAGATGCAATCGAGGACCCTGCGCAGATCTGCGCTCATGACGCCCACCCCGCTCGCGTGGTATAAGGGCGGTCTACATCATCGCGGCCGTCCCCGACCCCATGGTCATGGGGGCGGGGGGATCCTTGGCCGACGCCGCGGCAAGGGGCTACCCCACCACACACCGAACCGCCAAAGCGATGGCCTTCTAGTGCAACGGCCTGACCGTTTTGATCGCGCTGCAGCAGGTCCTGCTGGCTCATCGCGCTGCGACCCGGGGCTTGCTTTCCCATGGCGGATCAGGGGCTCGCTTCGGCTAACACAGTGCCTGGAGACCGCAGACCCTGCGCAAGCCAGCGCTCGAAATCGTCTGTGGGGTACAGGATAATGCCGCCGTGCTTAACGTATGGCGGCCCGATGTCCTTTACTCGCCAGTTCGCGAGTGTGCCGTCGTCGATGTTGTACCTTTCAGCCGCCTGCTTCGGCGGAAGGTATTCGCGATTGCTCACCGTTACTTCCTCTCATAGCCGATGACCATAAGTGAGGAAGTAAGCTGTTAGTGATGGCTCTGGAATTGATAAAGAATTGATTGAATAGTTTTTCACCCCAGGCCGCTGGCTCGGAGCGTCTCGACCCAATCATCGGCCTCTGCTTGCAGCGACTGGGCCGTGGCGATCCTTAATAAGAGCTTGCGTTTCTCGGACTCTGTCATGATCTGGGTAGGTGTAGACAGATAAAGCGCTGCGGCCGTTTCTAGCTTGCGCTTCGCCGCTCCGGCGAGTTGCAATCCCACAACCGCACAATGTGATATTCCCGAGCTTTTCGGAGGAATTCGCCAACTTCGCTCGCTCGAGGCGATGGCCGTGATGCGGCTGGGCCCCGCTTCGCCGGCGGCTTGAAGCCGATTCTGTGGCGCTCCGCTTCGATCAGCGTCGAGATCTTCCGCAGGACCGCTGCCTTGTCCGCGCGGATATCGATCGCGATCAAGCGGGTGGCGGGGAAACAGCTGACGATGGTTCCGAGATGGGTGTCGGTGTCGGCCAATTCTGCGAGCTCCTCCGGCGTTGGCATACGCGTCTCGAGCGCGCCTGTGCTATCTGGCATCCACCCGGTGCCTTGAAGGCCGACGCGTCGCCGCTAGCCAAGCCTTTTGCCGCCGGCGATGGTCCGCGGGGAGCTCACCTGCTCGGCGCTTCAACTGCTGAAAAATCGTGTAGCGTGCAAGAACATCGCCCCATTGGCGCGGCGAGGCCTCATGGCTCAGTCGTGAATAGGCGGCGTCGTTAAACGTAGGAATCATCCGCCGGAGTTCGCGGAGTGTACGGCACAGAAGGCCGTGATCCCACTCTGACGCGGCGCCGTTATGCGAGGAGTTGTACAACTTTCGACGCCTCGCGTGGTTCGATGATCGATCGCAGTCGCGCGGCCCACTCAAGAGCGCTGCGGCGCTCGTCGAGGTAGGAGTATCGGTTATAGACTGCGGCAACGCCGCGGATCGCGCCCGCCACGTGATTGAGAATCTTGTCGACCACGTGCGGCGGGAAGTTCATGCCGGCGAGATAGGTCGTCACGGTCCGCCGAATATCGTGCACGCGCCATTCATCTCGGTCGGTAAGTCCAACACCCGATGCCTGATCGAGCCGGAGCTTGGCTTTCGAGAAGCCGCTTATCGGAGTGCGTCCATTTGTTGTAAAGACCAGATCGGAGTCAGTCAGCCGAGGCACCGATCCCAAGACATCCAGTGCCAGAGCTGTTAAAGGCACCTCGTGCGTGCGGCCGTTCTTGGCGCGATCGCCGGGGATTGTCCAAAGGGCTCGCCCCTCGTTGATTTCCGACCAGCGCATACCTGCAACCTCGTCACGCCGCTGCGCGGTTAGAATGAGAAGCTGGAAGAAAGGACCAAACGGGTAGGGGGTTGCTTCTGCCGCTCGCCACACCTCGCGAAGTTCGTCCTCGCTCAAAGCGCGCTCCCGGACCGTCTCGGCTCCGGGCGCCTTCACGCCCGCCACGGGCGAGGCCTCGATAACGCCGCGGGAGAGCGCCCAATTGAACAATACGCGGATGGCCGCGAGCACGCGGTTGGCGTGAACCCGGGCACCACGGTCAGCTACGCGATCGAGAAGCTCGATGACATCATGGCGGGTAATCTCGCGAACCGGACGGGCGGCCCAGTACGGCAACACATCATGCTGCAGCAGGTATTCGGTCTTGCGCCAATCCCGGGTGTTAGGCTTGGCATGACGCTCAAGGAACGCGGCGGCGATCTCTCCAAATGTTCTGATTGGGTTGGCCGCTGCTACCTTCGCTGCCCGCCTTTCCCCTGCGGGATCTTTCCCAACCTTAACTTGGGCGAGGAGTTGCAGGGCCCGGCTACGGGCCTTATCGACCGTCCATGGCGAGCCGTGCGGCCCAATAGTCACTCGCTGGGTGGAGGCTCCGCGCCCTCCCATGCGGTATTGAAAGAGATAGATCTTCCGGCCGGCGGGCGTGATCTTAAGCCCGAACCCGCTTACGTCGGAGTCCCAAAGGTAGGTATCGCGGACAGAGCGCGCTGCCGCCTCGATCGTCCGTTTGGTTAGCTTCACGCCCATCTGTCTTTTCCCCTGGCCGCCACTCATCGTCGTGCTTACTGGATGGCCTGTCAGTAAGCACACGGGGATGATCAAGAATGATAGCAGGGGATTTTAGATTATCCAAGATGGCTTATTCACGGGCGTTTTGTGCTTACTACTCGATTGATAGTGACCGTAGATGATGCTGCCGCAGGAGCATCATAATCCCAAGGTCGGGGGTTCAAATCCCTCTCCCGCTACCATCTAACTCTTTGAGTTCGCGTGATATCTTCCCGAGGATGCGATTCGCCTCGTCGCGTGAGGTGAGGGGGTAAGCGACAGGTAAGCAGGGCGACGCAACAGCACGTTCCCTTCGTCCGTTACCCGATGCGTTCTCGGCGAGCATGGAAAGCTCGAAAACATCCCGAAAACCGCTCGAAACAACCCGAAACGCGCGGTGTCGGGATGGATTGGAGTGTCAGCTGACGGGTGCAACCACAAGCGTTGCAAGCAGTTAAACGCTAAAGCGCGGCGCCCAACCGCCTCCTGCGTCTGGCCTTCCCTCGCGCGCACGCGCACGCGCGAGAATCCCGGAGACGCTCCCCAGCCCGCCTCCGTGGGTCAAGCAGCTCGCACCAACCGGCCCAGCCCTATCCTTGCCGCCCGCGTGCCGATACGTGGTCACGACCCGGAGGGCACACGCGGTTAGGGGCGGCCACCCCGCCCCGGTTTCTCCCCAGGCCGGTGGCAGTCTTCTTTTTGCTGCACCAGACCTCCGGCATCTGGCCCTCCCTCGCGCGCACGCGCGAAGCTCCGGGGGGCGCTCGCCCCGGTCGGCGAACGTGGGCCAGGTTGCTCGCTACAGCGGCCTTGCCCGAGGCTCTTGCCCGTCCCCCCGATCGGCCCCGCGCAGCTCTCCCCGAATCTCGCCGATTGTTGTGGCCGGCGCTCGACGCCCGTTTGCTGCGGCCGTGCCCACCAGCGGCAGCCCGCCTGCCTTGGCGCCCGCGTGCCGCCTTCCGCGTCTGGCCCTCCTCCACGAACTCCCAGCAGGGCTAATAGGCCGACGACGAGCCCGATCAGGGTACCGCCGGCAAGTAGAATACATTGAGCATCACGACGCCCACCGGAGAAGTGCCGAAAAGCACAGAGGTTGGCCGTCCTTCCAGCCCTCCGTCTTGTTTTATTCAGTATACCGCGGCGCAAAACTGAACAACCGGTTTCGCTTCTAGCATGAATTTACGGGAGGTGTTCGCCTGCGCCGCTGGCGCAACGCGAGGGGCTATCACAAGACGATCTCGCCTATGAAGCCGGAGAGCGTACTTGATCGGCAACTCGTCGATGGTTTGGGGTCGTAGTCGTCGAGCCACTTCTTGGCTTCGGCATGGTTCTCATGATTGGGATCGGCAGCGGCCTCGAGGGTCTCGTAGAAGTCAGGGATACCGCCGCAATCCTCAGGCGGAGCGTTCCGTTCGCCGCCGCTGTAGCGCGGATAGGAGAGGCCCGGCTCGCCGGCCCGTATGCCGGTGACGGTGAGCCGATGTTCCCAGCAGTCGGCCGAGGTCGTAGAGATAGTCGATGACAGTCTTGCGCGGCTTCAGCACCTCGCGCAGGCGAACCTTGCTCGCGTCGCTGCGTGGCTCGGTTCCCCATTCCTCGTCCATTGGCAGCCCACATCTGCACTTGTCGATGGTGAACTTCCAAAGGTGATAGTCGCACCACCTCATGGCTGCCTGGACAATGTCATGCAGCCCCTTGAGCGTGATCGAGGTGGGCACCTCGACCTGGCGCCAAATCACCGGATCGCTGCTACGCAACTCGATGAGCACGGTGGCGATCTCGTCTACGCGGTCGGATGCGGTGCGGTTCCAAGCGGTGTCCCTATTGGGCCTCAATCCGGGCTACGCGCAGGTCCAGGCCGAGCATTTTTGGAGCCAGGGTTGGATGGACGTCATACAGGGCGGGATGACCCCGGCGGCAGCAGCCGAGAACTCGTTCAAGCGGGCCGCCGAGATCCTCGCAAAGGGCCTGATAATGAGTACCTCCATTTTAAGTATTGCCGGCCGAGGCGAGGGGCGAAGAAGTCTTAGCACTACGACTTCTGCGCAGTTGCGGTGCAAATTTACTATGATACGAGAAAAGGGGGACCTCATATCGGCCTAACGAAATCGTGCCAGATTTCTCATCGGCCCGAGGAGATTCCTATGCAGCAGCTGAGCGGCAGCAACCTATTGTCGGAAGCGATATCCGGCAATGGTTGGGGTTTGGGCGTCAGCCTATCATGATTTACTTGCTCGCGGGCATCGCTTTCGGCTTGCTGCTGCTGGCGTGGAGCATGTGCCGGGTCGCGGCGCAATTCGATGAGAATTTCGGGCGGCTGGAGCAGCGTGAACGCACGCCAGCGCAACTCGATTTTACGGGGACAGCTGAGGCCGTCGCTTTATACCGTGCTGCTCCGCAATCCTCGCCGGCGGGCCAGGCGACCATAGCTCGCCGCTCTCAAGGAGCGCAGGAGAGGCTGTCCGGTGACAAAGGGCTCCATTCCGGAGGCACCTGACGGCGGGCACAGCAGCCAGGTCGGGACGTTGCTTGACGCCACGCCTGTTGCGCTCCCTTGCGACCCGGTCGAGCTTGCCGAGGAGGCTCGAGGGTCTGTCCGTCGGAAACTCGAATGTCCGCAAAGGCGGGATTTTCGGCCTGCGGCCAGACCGCGCCGTCCTTGACCCGGTAGCGCTTCACGGTGAAGGCGCCATCGTGATTTAATGGCAAACCGGTTGCGCCGGAGATCGACAAGACCCGCCCAGTTCCGAGCGCGGCAAAGTGCGATGCCTTGATTGGGGGTCGGTCCGCGGACTTCATCAGAGCGAGCGGCCCATCAATGGCTGGACCGCAGCGGCTCGATCGTCGGCACAGTGACGACCGGCGGTTGTTGCGAAACTGCGCGATTAAACCGCACGCCACATGTCGCGCAGCCCCAAGATGGCATCGCGGGCCTGCCCAAGGTCGATTGGCAATTCACCCTTGCCATAGCCACCGATGACGTCGTCCGCTCGCCCAAACCTACGCCGTGACGAATCACCCCAAGGCTCCAAAAACGAGCTGCGTTGGTCCTCTGAATAGTCACAGTTACCCTGACAGCCTGCGGCCAACACCATCCGCGACCCGGAAAACCAACATATCCGCCGTTTTTCAGCATAGCTAAGTGTGTGGTTCGCGTGTTGGTTTTATGTCCATAGAACTTAATTGCTTTTCGCGTGCTGGTATGAATAGTCTTCAAGACTACGCCCTGCGCACCCGAACGGGAACAGAGGCCGGGGCGAGGCAGGGGCGGTATATTGAGGGAAAGCATGTGCGGTCGCTTGGGCAGCAAAGCGATGGTCTTGGCGATCGCAATGCTCGCCGGCTGCGAGACGAGAGCCATCCCGAATGCTCGCGGAAGCCGGCTATTGACCGGAATCGAAATGGATCAGATCACGGTTGGTTCCGCCGGTGCCATCAACGGAGCTGAAGCTCACGCGCTCGGTTCCGTATCTGAAGCGACGGCTGTAACCAGCTCACTGGTGGCCTCGGGCGGCAGCACAGTCGCGGGTGCGCACTTTTCCAATGCTCCCACTTCGAATTATGTCAGCTCCCGGGTCACTGCCTCGGCCAGCAATGGCCAGAACGCTGAAGCTAGCGGCTCCAGCCACATTTTTGCGGACGGCAAGAATGGCGGAGCAGAGATCGATGCCACAGCGACCGCCGCCGGACGCGGAAGAAGCCTCGCGCAAGTCGGGATGCACTTCTCTGGGATAAGCACCAGTCGCGCGGATCTAGTTTTTGGCTCAGTCACTGCTATAGCCTGCTGCAGCCCGCTTGCCGAAGCTCAAATTCAAGTGATTGGTAGGGCAGGAGGACCGTATTCTAGGGAACTTCGGAGCACACCACCGTCCGATACGCCGGGCCAGATCCAAAGCAGGGTTGATATTCTCGTCGCATCTTCGGTATTGCCGATGATAGACCCAGGCCAGCTGTTGGGTTTACTTACTCCTCATGTATCTCCGGTCTATTGAATGCGCTCCTAATTGATAAGTAGTTAGAGTTACCGCTGCCCTCCCCGCGGGCTCCGGGGACTAAGAGGCTGACCGGAAATGAATTAAGTGATTTCAGCGTGTTGTGTGACACTGATTGTGTCTAGCAAGCAGTGGGGGACACAACATGTGGACCGAAATCACTCGTCGGACGTATGAGCGAGCGGTGCCGCGGTACGCAAGTAATCTGAGCGACGCGGAGTGGGCGTTGATCGAGCCCTTTATGCCGGTGCGCAAGCTGCTGGGCCGCCCGCGCGAGACCGATCTGCGCGCGGTGCTGGACGCGATCTTGTACATCGCGCGCAGCGGCTGCCAATGGCGGATGCTGCCAAAAGACTTTCCGCCCTTCACGACGGTGCAAGGGTATTTTTATGAATGGCGAGATAGCGGCCTATTCGAGCGGATTAATTTTGAGCTTCTGCTGCAGGCCCGGGAAGTCGCTGGTCGCGAACCCAGCCCGTCGGCCGGGGTCATCGACAGCCAATCGGTCAAGACGACCGAGAGCGGTGGACCGCAGGGTTACGATGCCGCCAAGAAGATCAAAGGCGCAAGCGCCATGTCGTGACCGACACCACCGGCCTGCTGGTCGGTGCCGTAGTTCATCCCGCCGACATCCAGGATCGCGACGGCGCGGGCCTGGTCATTGCGGCCGTTCACGTCCCATGGCTGCGCCATCTCTTTGCCGACAGCGCCTATGCTGGCGACAAGCTGCTCAATAGGCTGGCGGAATTTGGCCATTGGACAATCGAGCTCGTCAAACGTCCGGCGGCGACCGCCGGGTTTCAACCGCTGCCGCGCCGTTGGGTGGTGGAACAGACCCTGGCTTGGCTCAATCGCAACCGTCGCCTGGCAAAGGACTTCGAGGCATCGATCGCCAGTGCTACCGCCTGGATTTACATTGCTTCTATGCAACTCCTCGTCCGGCGGCTTGCATAGATGCAACCATTACGATTCTGAGTCGGACACTAAGCGATAGGATGAAGACCGGTTTTTTACAGCTCCGAGTAAAGAACCGAGAGAGAATTGAAGGTAAAAACCTTTTGATTAGAGTATACCTAGAAAAGCCTTCCTACACAGAGGATGATACGTAACCGAAACCCCCTGATTAACCGGACAGGGTTGGTTCTTCATGGGCGGGTAGTGTCTGGACTCGTCTGTGAAGAACCGTCGAGAAGCTTTTCGTTAGGCGATTGGGACGCACCGCCGGGCTGAAGGAGTGCGAGGATTAGAGCACGCAAAAGCCTCGTCAACCAGCGCAGGAGCGGGCTGAAGTTGTAGCCGGCGGCGGCGAGCACATCGTTGATGCGGTCGCCGTGGCGTCCTTTGACGTAATTACGGCCCATCCGGTGCTCGGCCTTGATATGCCCAATGACCGGCTCGACTGGCGGCGGGGCGACGCATCTCGCGGCGGATCGGAGCGCTGACGCGGCCTGGCTGATGATCCAGACGCGGAATTCCCGTGCGTGGTTGTGGCCGGGATAGCCTTTGTCTTCGGCCCAGCTCGGCGAGAAGGCGCTGATGTCTGACAAGGTGAAGCCGTGCCATCTGGCACGCAAGGCGATCCTCTATGTGCGGCAGTCCTCGATCCATCAGGTTCTGCACAACCGCGGAAGCCAAGCGCTGCAGTATGCCATGCGGATCGCCTCGTGACGCTCGGCTGGTCCGAGGTCGACACTGTGGACGACGATCTCGGGCGGTCGGCCGCGGCCGGCATCACCGCGTCGGGTTCGAACGGGTGGTGGCCGAGGTCTGCCTCGGCAAGGTCGGCGCGGTCGGCGCGGTAGCGGCCACGGCCGTTGTAGTTACGACCCTTGCGCAGTTGCGCTCGGGAGTGCTACAGGCTTTTGTCCTTGCTGGGTATTGTGTCGCATCACGCTTGATCCAGCAGCAGCGGCAGTCTGACCGAGCAGGCGGAGGATCAATTTGCGATTAGGCAACAAAAGCGGCGTAGCTAGCCGCTAGGCGGCCTGGCACAGTCCCAGTTGGATTGTCCGTGGTTAAGGAGTGACCCATGAAGAAGCTGCTTCTCGGCCTCTCGGCCCTGCCGTTCCTGGTCGGGGTCGCCACCGCAGCCGAGCCGCTAAGCGATCGGCAAATGGATTGGATAAGCGCCGGTGATACTCCCGGCGTCTTCTCGACCTCCGCATCGATGAGCACGAATGGTGAAACTGTGACGATGAGTACCAGCGGGGTGACAGGTGCTGGTTCCACAAATGGTGCATCGAAGGGGTCCACACAACCGAGTATTTTTCAAAGCGGCGGTGTTTTTGGCACGTTCAATGTGACAGGGGCTGCTGCCGGTACACCGGTTCCGCCAGGAATCAGCCTCCCTGGGCTTACGCCCGGAATTATCTCTGCCGGGCTGTAGCGCTCAGGCCGGCCTCCCC
>Ga0126381_100009434_pt1 | contig 10960 bp, 10 predicted proteins | sample PanSoiMetPlot_28_FD_96465 | JGI IMG/M metagenome (GOLD analysis project Ga0126381, IMG submission 96465) | Tropical forest soil microbial communities from Panama - MetaG Plot_28 | ecosystem: Environmental > Terrestrial > Soil > Tropical forest > Bulk soil | place: Panama | collected 2016-02-17
CCAGATCAAGGCGCAGATCGAGGAGACCACCTCCGACTACGACCGCGAGAAGCTGCAGGAGCGGCTGGCCAAGCTCGCCGGCGGCGTTGCGGTGATCAAGGTCGGCGGCGCCACCGAGGTCGAGGTCAAGGAGAAGAAGGACCGCGTCGAGGATGCGCTCAACGCCACCCGCGCCGCGGTCGAGGAAGGCATCGTGCCGGGCGGCGGCGTGGCGCTCGTCCGCGCCAAGAAGGCGATCGGCAAGCTGACCAGCGACAATCCCGACGTGCAGGCCGGCATCAACATCGTGCTCAAGGCCGTCGAGCAGCCGCTGCGCCAGATCGCCGAGAACGCCGGCGTCGAAGGCTCGATCGTGGTCAACAAGATCCTCGAGAACAAGTCGGAGACCTACGGCTTCGACGCGCAGAACGAGGACTACGTCGACATGTACGACAAGGGTATCGTCGATCCGGCCAAGGTCGTGCGCGCCGCGCTGCAGGACGCAGCGTCAGTGGCCGGTCTGCTCGTGACCACCGAGGCGATGGTCGCCGAACTGCCGAAGGACAAGCCGGCGATGCCGGCGATGCCCGGCGGCGGTATGGGCGGAATGGATTACTGATCGCGATCAGCGAACAAAAATGCAAAAGGGGCGCGGTGCGAGCCGCGCCCCTTTTTGTTTGCTCAGCGGATCATGGTGAGCGTCGACGGGCTATCGAGGTGGACGGTGGAACCACGGATGGCGGACCACACCGCCGTTGCCGTGACCGGTCCCGTCAACATCGCCGCCACGCAGAGCGTGGTCGGGACGCGGCCGGGCGTGGACGGGGCCTGTTCGCTGTAGGTGAAGGCGGCAAAAGGGGCCTGCAGTTTGCCGTCGAGCTGAATGCCGAAATTGCCGCCGGGGTAATTGTTGCCGTTGGCGTAGGGGTTGGGGACGTTGAGGACAAACAAAACCTCCTCGCCGACGATTTGCGTTATCCTCAAGGTGAGGCCCTGGATCGGCGTCCATGAAGCGCTGTTGGTGCTCTGGCTGCCACTCGTCTCTTGGGAAATGATCATGATGCTCTCCTGAGAATCTCGCTGCGCGGAAGGTGCGCGGTGCAAGCCGCGGCGTTTTGTTTGCTCAAGTGATCATGGTGAGCGTCGCCGGACTGTCGATGTGGACAGTGGAGCCACGGATGGCGGACCACATCGCTGTTACCGTGAACGGTTGTTGGCTTTTCAACACCGCCGTCACGCTGAGCGTGGTCGGGACGCGGCCGGAGCCGGACGGGCTCTGTTCGCTATAGGTGAAGGCCGCAGTGGGGCCCTGCATTACGCCGCCCCACTGAATGCCGAAATTCCCGCCGGGGTAATTGCTGCCGGTGGCGTATGGGTTGGGGACGTTGAGGACAAACAAAACCGCCTCGCTGACGATTGCCGGCACCTTCAAGGCGAGGCCCGGGATGGGCACCCACCCGGCGCTGTTGGTGCTTTGGGTGCCACTCGTCGCTGCGGAAATGATCATGATGCGCTCCGGGATATCCCGACCGTACGGGAAAGGGAGGGATCGATCGTACAGCTTGGAGATTACACCATCAATGTAACAATCTCAAATCGTATGACGCCCGAGAGGCGCTCAGTTGGTCATCAGCCGGAAGCGCAGATTGCTGGCGCCGAGGAAATCGATGATGTCGCCGTTGCGGCGCCAGTTCGTCACCTGCGACAGCGCCGCGAGCAGCGCGGCATCCTGGCTGATCCGTTCCGGCGTGCATTGTGACGGCAGCGCCTTGGTCGGCGTGATGGTGATGGCATCGTCGGTCACGGTGGCGGAGCCGCTGGCGCGCGCGCACCACAGATTGAACGAAGCGGCGCCGTCCTGATCGATCTCGATGGTCGGCACCCGCTTGGTGCCGGGCGGCGGCGCGGCATCGAGCGCCAATTCGCTGCCGAACGGAAATCCGGTATCGCCTGCGGCCGCGGGCGCGATCGGGCCGGCCAGCGCGAGCGCTGCAAGGAAGCTCGTGGCGCATCGGCGCAAACGGCGCATCGTCGTCTCCGGTGGATGAAGGACCGCGGCCGAAGCGGCCGCACGGTCGGGCAAATTCGATCTAAGCGGATGGGCACAAAAAAAGTGGGCCGCACCATGGCGGCCCACTCGATGCGTGTGATGGTCGCTTACGCCGGCTTCGGCAAGTCGGCGATGCCGGGGAAGAAGAAGTAGCAGGCGATGCCGATCAGCACGAGATAGCCGAGCAGCACCAGGGTCCAGCCGAAGTTGTGGCGGATGACCTCGCCTTCGTTGCGCACGAATTTCGACGTCGAGACCCCGACGCTGGCGGTCTGCGGCGCGATCGGCTTGCCGATTTCGGCGCCCACCGAGTTGAGCGTCGGCAACAGCAGCACCGGGAAGCCGAGCACTTTGCCGACCAGCGCCTGGAACTGCCCGAACATGGCGTTGGTCGAGGTGTTGCTGCCTGACAGCGCCACGCCGATGAAGCCGAGCACCGGCGCCACCACGATGAACCAGGGCCCGATTCCCGAGAACGCCTTGGCGAGCGAACCGGCCATGCCGGAGTAGTTGAACACATAGGCGAGGCCGAAGATGAACACGCCGACCAGCATCGCGCCCCACATCTGATGCCAGGTTTTCTTGAAGATCTCGGCGAGCTGCGCCCCCGTGGGCATGCTGAGAAGCACAACGAGGATCCACGACGCCAGAATAGCCGTGCCGCCGACCCACGGATTAAAGTTGAACGGCGCCGCGATGGTCGCGCCCGGCGTGATCGTCGACGCCGCCACGACGGAGAACTTGTACGGCGTGTAGGCCTGCAACTTGAACCAGCCGGTCCAGAACCCGACCACGACGACAAGGATGATAATCGGCAGGCACGCCTTCAGGATTTCCCCGCCGGTCAGGCCGTGATGTTCGGCCTCGCGTGCCGTACCCGCGGGCAATGGCACCCCGCCGTAGCCGAGGATCTGAGCGGGGCGCCAGAACTTCAGCAGGATCAAGAGGCAGACGAAGCAGGTGATCGAACCGGCGACGTCGGGCAGATTGGGCCCGATCAGGGTGCCGACCGGGAGCTGGCCGGCGATGTAGCCGAGCGAGCCGACGACCGCGAGCGGCCATCCGGTTTTCATACCCTGTTTGCCGGAGACCAGATAGAGCAGCACCCACGGCGGCAGCAGCGCCAGGATGGCGACGATCTTGCTGATCGATCCGGACAGCGCAAGGAGCGGCAGTCCAGTCACCGCGGCCAGCGCGATGATCGGTGCACCGAGCGCGCCATAGGACACCGGCGCATTGTTGGCGATGGCGGCGACGCGGATCGCATCGAGCTCAGGAATGCCGATCGCGATCAGGATGGGCGCGACGAACGCCCACGGATAGCCGAAGCCGACCAGCCCTTCGAGCAGCGCGCCGAACGCCCAGGCGAACAGGATGGTCTGCACGCGGACGTCCTGCGTGCCGAGCGAGATCAGCCAGCGCCGCAGCTTGTCGAAGCCGCCCGTTATCACCATGGTGTTGAACAGCATCACGCCCCAGAACGTGATCCAATTGACATTCCAGACGCCGGTCGCCGCGCCGTACAGATAGGCGCGCACCCCGTCGCCGAACGGCATTTTCCACACCCAAAGCCCGAGCAGGAACGTGACGATCGAGCCGATCAGCACGGCAAGCCACGCCGACATGCGCAGGCCGGCCAAGAGAAACAACAGCAACACAACCGGAATAAGCGCGACCAACCAGGTCACGAACAGATTGCCGGTCGGATCGAGAATTTGCGTGAACATGACCAGTCCCCTCCCCAGCTCGGAACCGTATGGCTTTTTCTTTACGGCGCCCGATAGCGAACGTGCGCGCCGGGACGCTGCCCTGTTCGTGTTTGCACGAAGGGATTTCCCGGCCGCCGACAGTCTAGCCGAAGGCGTAGGCCGCCGCCATCAAACGATCGTCGCATCGGCGCCGTAGCGGTGCATATCGTTATGTGCGGCGCACCATCGGGACGGACGGCGCCCCAAAAGCAGGCGGGCGACAGCGCCCCCGCTGCCGCCCGCAACCCGCCCCGTATGCCTCTCAGGCTATTTCAGGTTGGTGTTCCAGTCGATCGTCGCCGTCAGCTTGGCGATGAACGCGGCGCTGCACCAATTCGACCCGGGGCCGCCCGGATTGATATTCGTGCTGAACACGCCGCCGGCGGTGTGATCGCTGGTGAAAGCGTTGCAATCGCCCTTGTTCAGGTTGGTGTCGTAGTAGCGAAGATCGAGCGCCAGGACCTTGTAGGTGAAGGTCATGCCGAGATCCCAGGTCCAATAGCTGCGATACGGAATGCCGGCCGGGAAACCGGCAACGGCGTAGAACGCGTCGCTGGTGCCGAGCGCCCAGTAGCCGAGGTCGCCCGAGACAGACGCCCCGATGCCATTCGGAAGAATATTGGCCGGCAGCGTCACCGTGGCATTACCGGTGGTGAACCAGCCCGGCGCACCCGAATTGAGCACCGACGGCGAGTACCATTCCTGGATGCCAAGCGCGAGCTGATCGTTCACCGTGTAGGTCGCTTTGGCGTAGGCTTCGACGAAGCTCAGATCCGACTTAACGACGTTGCCGTTCGGCAACGTAACGGCCGTGAAGTGTCCGTCGCCGAGGCTGTTACACAGGGCCAGGGTGTTGAAGCATTGGCCGCCCGGGTACCAGTAGTACCAAACGCCGAAATCGAGCGCGAGCTTGTCGAAGGTCGGGCGAATGCCGCCGTAGAAGTCGACCTCGGCGGCGGCGCGATTGGGAAACGAGATGCTCTCTCCCGAAACGCCGGCGTAGCCCTGGAAATTCGCATTCCAATTGTAGCGCCATTCGAAACCGGCCTGCGCGGACGGCTGATGATTCGACTGGGTAACGCCGCGGAAATTGTAATCGCTCATCAAGGCGGCGGTGATGACCACGTCCCACGGCGGGGTCGCGGCCGCGGCGGCCGGCGGCGCCTTGACCGGCAGCTCGGCGGCGAATGCGCTCGACGCGACGGTTGCGGTCGCGACCAACAGCAATGAAGCCAGTTTTTTCATAGACATTGCCCCTATCCCCGTACTGCACGCGGCCCCCGATACCGGTACAGCACCCAAATGCCGCTCTGCATCGGCGGCCGATAGGGCAGCATTTTCAATGTCGGTCTTCTATCAGCCAAGATTAATTCTACAGCAAATGCTGCCTTTTTATGCGGTTTGGGGGTAAGTTCATAAATTCTCAAAACGTGTGGCGCGCCGGCCACAGAAACGTTACCGCATCGACCTTGCGGCGCAGCGGGTTCAGCCGGCCGCCGTCACGAGCAAATAGCGGAGAGCAGATCATGCGTGCAGTTGTGGACGGACAAGTGGTTGCCGAGAGCAACGACGTCGTCGAATGCAAAGGATATCAGTACTTTCCGCGTCAAGCCGTGCGCATGGACTGGCTGCAAAAGACCGCCAAGACCGCCCACGATCTCGAGTGTCCGCACGGCGTACAGTTCTACGACGTGGTGGTCGGCGACCGCAGCCATCCCCGCGCCGCCTGGTCGTACGAGGCGCCGCGGCCGGACATGCGCCAAGTCGCCGACCGCTTCGGCTTCTGGGAAGACGTCGAGGTGCAGTAACGCCGCCCGAGAAACGCCGGGCGGCAGCTAGGCGGCCGCGGCCTTCTTGCGGTTCGCTTCGAGCCGCGTGTCGACCAACGCCACCTGGGCGTCGATCGCCGGATGGCTCAAGCCCTTCTGCCGGGCGATGAGCTGCACCAGCTTGTCGGCGCGCTCGATGAACGGCGCACCGTTCTGCAGCGCCCGCGCCGCCGAGGCCGGCCGGGTCAGCGACTGGGCGGCTTCGGCGTATTTCTCGAATGGCACCAGATCCTCTGGCTTGGCGCCGAGCTTGACGCACAGGTCGAACACGAAATTGTAGACCGAGCGCGAGGTTTCGACGTCGCTCCATACCGCCTCCTGGGCGGTGCGCATGCCATCCTTGGTGACGCAGCGATAGTTGCCGGCAAGCAGCATGGACCATTTGGCCAGCGGCACGAAGATCGAATCGTGCACGCGCAAATGCACCGGCAGCTGGATTTTGCCTTCCGGCGCGTCGTAGCGCACCGCGTCGATTTCCTGCTGCAGCTGGCGCAGGATGGCGGTCGATTTCTCGCTGTCGAACCGCGCCACCTTGAAGTTGGTCGGCAAGGTGACCATCAGCACGTTGACCTTCTCGTCGGGCGGCCGGATCGCCTGCGGATCGGGGCTGCACAAGGTGATCGCGCCGGGATCGAAATTGTCCCACACGCTTGGATCGGTGTAGGCGGGCTTCAGCGCTTCGTAATCGAGACCGGGGATGCGTTTGACGTAAGGCAGCGGCGGCATGTTCATGATCGACATGCACGGCACCCGCGAGCGCGCCACCGCATCAAGCAGTTCGCGCACGCCGGGCGAGCGGTATTGCGGCTCCTGCATCGCAAGCCCGATCAGGTCGTAATTCTCCGGTTTGACGCCGGCGGCGCCGCCAGCCGTCACCTTGCCGGGGAGCTTGCGCGAATCGAGCTCGACCGGATCCTTGCGGCCGCGCACCGGCAGGCGCACGCGAAAGCCTTCGGCATTGATCAGGTCGGCTTCCGCCGGCAGACACACCAGATGAATGTGGTGGCCGCCGAACAGGATTTTCGAGGCGAGGAGCGAGCCGTAGGACGCCCCCATGATCAGGATGTTGTAGGGCATAGCGGACCTCCCTCACGACGCAAGCGGCCGTTTTGGCCGTCTCACTGATGCAATCACATAATCATTTGCAGGCGCCGTTTAAGGACGCGCCTTATCAAGCCCTGCTTGGATGGGCAGGCTAATTGATCTTGCAGGCCTGATGCAATGAGCCCGGGGGCTAATACGCCAGTGCAGTGCGGACGCCGCAGCCAATGCCGCGGCGTCCCGCCACGCATTCACACGCTCAAGACCGGAAGGCTCAGTTGTTGCCCCCGCCGCCCATCCCCGAGCTGCCGGGGAATTGAAAGGACGGCGTGGGTTCCGGCGCCGGCGCCGGGGCCGGCGCGGGAGCCGGGGCTTTGCGCGGCGCAGCCTTGCGCTTGGGCGCTGCCCGCTTAGCCGCCTTCTTGGTCGTCTTCTTCGCCGACGCTTTTGTTGTTTTCTTCTTCTTGCGCGCCGGGGCGGCCTTCTTAGCCGCCTTCCTCTTGCCCGCCTTCCGCTTTGCTTTCTTCGCCATCATCGTCCTCCCGTTCCTGTTGCCAATGGAGAAATGCGTCGGCCCCTGAGGAGACGCTTACGCGAACGGTACTTCGGCTCGGAATGAGGCTTAGGCTCAGCCCGCTGCCGCACCTGGGGCGGACGGCCTCTAATGAGACCGTCGATCCCGAAGCTTCTGCGGACATGGCCCCCCGGTGGCCCAGTCGATCAGCTCGACGGTATGAACGATGGGTATGTCCGTGCCCGCTGCGAGCTGAGTGATGCAGCCGATATTGCCTGCTGCGATCACGTCAGGTCGCAATCTTTCGATAGTCCCGACTTTGCGCTCGCGCAACCGTCTTGCGATGTCGGGCTGCAGAATATTGTAGGTGCCGGCCGAGCCGCAGCAGAGATGGCCTTCAGGAATGTCCTTCACCGCAAAGCCTACCTTGCCGAGAATCTCCTTCGGCTGCCGCGTCACGCGCTGACCGTGCTGCAGCGAACAGGCGGAGTGGTAGGCGACGGTGAGCCCCGACGCCGGTCCATCGCCCTTGAGCGGAAGCGCGGCGAGATACTCCGATATGTCCTTCGCCATGCTCGAGACCTGGGCCGCGCGCTTGGCGTAGGCCGGATCGGTGCGGAACATGAAGCCGTAGTCCTTCACGGTCGTGCCGCAGCCCGAGGCATTGATCACGATCGCGTCGGCCCCGGGGACGGCGAGCCAGGCGTCGATGTTGGCGCGCGCCTGCGCAAACGCCTCGTCCTCGCGGCCCATGTGATGAACGAGCGAGCCGCAACAGCCGGCGCCTTGCGCCACCACGACGTCGATGCCGTGACGCGTCAGCAGGCGAACCGTGGCCGCGTTGATCTCGGGCGACAGCAGATCGTTGGCGCAGCCGGCCAGCAGGATGACCCGGCCGCGCCGCGGCCCGGCGGCCGGCGCGGTCTGCGCCGCAAGCGGACGGCTGGGCCAGCGCCAGGGCGCGAGATCGAGCATGGCGGCAAGCCGCTTGGCGCCCAATGCGGCGACGAGCGGCGCGAACGGCTTTCCAGCAAGCGCCGCGATCAGCGCCAGCCGGAAGCGGCGCGGATGGGGCAATAGCTTCGCCAACAGGTCGCGGATAAATCGCTCGCCGAACGGCCGCCGATAGGTGCGCTCGATATGGTCGCGCGCCTGGTCGACCAGGTGCATGTAATGCACGCCGGACGGACAGGTGGTCATGCAGGCGAGACACGAGAGACAGCGGTCGATGTGCAGCGCGACCTCGGCGCTGGCCGGCCGGTCGTGCTCCAGCATGTCCTTGATCAGGTAGATGCGGCCGCGCGGCGAATCGAGCTCGTTGCCGTCGAGCACGTAGGTCGGGCAGGTCGCGGTGCAGAAGCCGCAATGCACGCAGGCGCGCAGGATCTTTTCCGCTTCCGCCACTTGCGGGGCGGCCAATTGCTCGAGCGTGAAGGAGGTCTGCATCGCCGGTTTTTATATCGCTGTTGCTAGAGGCCCGCCCACATGCGGCCGGGGTTGAGGACGCCGTTCGGATCGAAGCTGTCGCGCACGCGCTTGGTCAACGCCGCAATGGCCGGCGCTTCCCGCGTGAATACCTCGACCGCTGCACGTACGGCAGCCGGCGCCCGGATTAAGGTCGCGTGTCCGCCGGCTTCGGCGACCGCCGTACGTACCACGGTCGCGTGGGCATCGGACGCCGGCGGCAGCGCCGCCCAGACGAGGCCGCCCGCCCAATCGTAGAGAATTTCGGCGTCGGCCTGTTCGGCGAGCCGCCGGCCGACGTCCGGCCCGCGCAACGGCGCCGTCGAGATGCGCCACAGGTCGCGCGCGCCGGACGGACCGTCCGCCGCAAACGGCATGACGTTGCGCACAGCACGCCAGAAGGGGCGCGACGCTGCTTCGTCGAGCGCGGCGAGCGTGCCGAACGGCGCGAGCAACTCCTCAAGCACGGTCTTGCGCTGAATCACCGACGGCGCGACGCCTTCGAGCCGAAACGCCGTCACGGCGCCGCCCGCGCTGGCCGCCGCGGCGATGCGCGCAGCAACCGCAGCCGGCAAATGCGCCGCCGCCGATACGTCGCCGTATGACCCGGTTGCCGCCGCCATGGCCTTGCGCGCGGCGCCATCGTCGAGATTGAGGATGAGCACAGTGGCCTCGGTCTCGGCGCGCGGCAGCACCTTGATGGTGATCTCGGTCATGGCGGCGAGCGTGCCCCACGAGCCGGCGAGAAGCTTGCACAGGTCGTAGCCGGTGACGTTCTTGACGACGCGGCCGCCGGATTTGAAGCCCTCGCCGCGCCCCGAAACAGCGCTGACGCCGAGGAAATGATCGCGCGCGGCGCCGGCCTTGATGCGCCGCGGGCCCGACAGATTGGCGGCGATCACCCCGCCGATCGTGGCGCCTCCGGGCGGCACGCCCAGCACCGGCCCATAATCCATCGGCTCGAAGGCGAGCTCCTGTTTGCTGTTGGCGACCAGCGCTGCGATCTCGGCAAGCGGCGTGCCGGCCTTGGCGGAGAGCACCAGCTCCTCCGGCTCATAGAGCGTGACGCCGGACAGGCCGGACAGATCGAGCGTCGCGTCCCATTGCGCGGCGCGGCCGATGGCGCGCTTGGTGCCGCGGCCGGCGACTTCCAGCGTCTTGCCGCCGGCCAGCGCCCACTGGATGGCCTGTTCGACTTCACTCGCCTCGCGCGGTTTGAGCAGATCGCTCATCAGAACCGCGGCAGGTCCGGAAACGCCACCTTGCCGGCATGCACGTGCATGCGGCCAAGCTCGGCGCAGCGATGCAGCGTCGGAAAGACTTTGCCGGGATTGAGCAGGCTCTTGTCGTCGAACGCGCATTTGAGCCGCTGCTGGTGGTCGAGATCGGTTTCCGTGAACATTGCCGGCATCAGGTCGCGCTTTTCCACGCCGACGCCGTGCTCGCCGGTGAGTACGCCGCCGACCTCGACACACAGCCGCAAGATGTCGGCGCCGAATTCTTCGGCGCGCTCCAGCTCGCCCGGCTTGTTGGCGTCATACAGGATCAGCGGATGCAGGTTGCCGTCACCGGCATGAAACACGTTGGCGCAGCGCAGGCCGTGGTGCCGCGACAGTTCCTGCATGCGCTTGAGCACGAGCGGCAGCTTGGCGCGCGGGATGGTTCCGTCCATGCAGTAGTAATCGGGCGAGATGCGGCCGACCGCCGGGAAAGCCGCCTTGCGGCCGGCCCAGAACAGCAGCCGCTCCTCCTCAGAGTTCGACACCCGGCTCGTTGCCACGCGGCAACCGCGCGCGATCTCCTGCACGCGCTCGAGCAGGTGATCGACCTCGGCGCGCGGGCCGTCGAGCTCGACGATCAACAATGCCTCGACGTCGAGCGGATAGCCGGCGTGGACGAAATCCTCGGCGGCCTTGATGGCCGGGCCGTCCATCATCTCCATGCCGCCCGGAATGATGCCGGCGCCGATGATGCGGGCGACGCAATCGCCGGCGTCTTCGGAGCTTGGAAAGCCGAGCAGCGCCGCGCGCGCGGTCTGCGGCTTTTTCAAAATGCGCACCGTCACCTCGGTGACGACGCCAAGCAGGCCCTCCGAACCGGTGACGATGCCGAGCAGATCGTAACCGGCAGCATCGAGATGCTTACCGCCGAGGCGCAGCACTTCGCCGGTCATCAGCACCAGCTCGCAGCCGAGCACGTTGTTGGTGGTGACGCCGTATTTGAGGCAGTGCACGCCGCCGGAATTCTCAGCGACATTGCCGCCGATGGTGCAGGCGATCTGCGACGACGGATCGGGCGCGTAATAGAAGCCGGCATGCTCGACCGCCTGCGACAC
>Ga0126381_100009435_pt1 | contig 10960 bp, 8 predicted proteins | sample PanSoiMetPlot_28_FD_96465 | JGI IMG/M metagenome (GOLD analysis project Ga0126381, IMG submission 96465) | Tropical forest soil microbial communities from Panama - MetaG Plot_28 | ecosystem: Environmental > Terrestrial > Soil > Tropical forest > Bulk soil | place: Panama | collected 2016-02-17
GCTCGGCCCGCCGGCGCGATCGAGACCGAACAGATGCGCCGCGGACCACGAAAGTTTGTGCGGCGGTTTGCCGAGCATGTCCCAGCCGGTCGCCAGCGCGAAGATCGCGCGGATCACGCCCTTATGCGTGATCGCCGCGGTCGGGCGCTGGGCGGCGGCGATGTCGGCGAGCAGCGGGGCGACGCGCGCTTGCACCTCGCGCGGGCTCTCGCCGCCCGGCGCGCGAAAATCGAGGCCGCGCGCTTCGAGTTCCTCGATCGTCCCGGCAAAGGTCAGGCGCAGCTCGGGCAGCGTTTGGCCTTCCCATTCGCCCCAGGACATCTCGGTGAGGCGCGGATCGGGGAGGGGCGCGACGCCGAGGCGATCCGCGGTCATCCGGCAGCGCAGCAGCGGGCTCGCGAGGAAACGGAAACCAGCGAGTTCGGGCGGCAGGCGCCATGCGGGGGCTGCCGCCGCGTCGAGCGGCGGGTCGCGACGGCCCTGCAGCCGGCCGTCGCGGTTCCACGCCGTCGGCATATGGCGGATCAGCGCGAGCCGCGTCACGCGGCGCGAGCCCGGGTCAGCGACGCGACGATCTCGGCCAGCTTGGCCGCCGCCGGCGGCAGATCGTGGTCGCGCCGCACCTTGTCGCGCGCCGCCGCGCCGAGCGCCATGCACCGGCTCGGATCGTCGATCACGGCGCCGATCGCCGCGGCGAAGGCGTCGCGATCGCCCGGCGGCGTCAAGAGGCCGGTCACCCCGTCGGCGACGACATCGCCCACCCCGCCGCTGGCTCCGGCGACGACCGGCAACCCGCTGGCCTGCGCTTCGAGCAGCGCCATGCCGAAGGCCTCGTTTATCGCCGGCCAGACAAAGATCTCGGAAGCTGCGAGGTGCCCGGCGATCGCCGCCTCGCCGAGCGGCCCGGCAAAGTTCACCCGCGCGCCGAGCGGCGCCAGCGCGGCGCGCACCTCGTCGCGCGCCGGGCCGTCGCCGATCACCGTGAGCGACCAGTCGCGATCGAGCAGCCCGGTGAGCGCCGCGCCGAGCACGCGGTAGGAGGCGAGCTTGTCGCCGGGGCGCATCATCGCGACGGCGACGAGGCGTGGACCCCCCGACCCGATCCCTCCCCGATCAAGGGGCGCGGGGGTGTAGTTGCTGGCGTCGAGGAACGGGGCGAGCGCGACAAAGCGGTCGGGATGGGCGAGCACGGGCAGCACGCCGTCGCGGTCGGCGGTGTTGAGGCCGATGACCCGGTCGGCGCGGCGCAGCGCGGCTTCGACCGCGCGATGACCGATGTCCCAGGGGCCGCCGGCGCGCTTTGCGGCGAACGACGCCTCGGCGACGACATAGGGGATGCCGAGCGCCGTCGCGACCTGCGGCCCCAGCCAATCCGGCGCCTTGTAATAAAGGTGGTAGGTGAACCACAGGCCGGGCGCGGTTTCGGGATGCGCCCGCCAGCGCGCGATCAGGCGCTCGGCGGCCTGCTTGCCGCGCGCCGCGAGCCGCTTCTGGCGAAAGGCGCGGCCGACGGGATCAAAGCTGCGCAGATGCGAGGCGAGCACCGGCTCGTGTCCCGCCAGGCGCAACGCGTCGAGCAGCAGCCGAGCAACCCGGCGGTCGCCCGACGGGGTCTCGTGGTCGGGCGGCTTTAACGGTGCGTAGAAGGCGATGCGCATCGCCTTGCTCTACCACGCCCCGCCAGATCTACGACGCATCGATCAGTTCGCGCGCTGCCGGCGCCGGCGGGGTGCGCGGCGGGGAGAGGCCGAATTTGCGGGCGAGCGCTTCGATCGCGATAGCGGCGTCGAATTGCGCGCGGACGCGTGCCGCCCCGGCGGCGCCGAGCCGGGCACGCAGCGCCGGGTCGTGGATCAGCCACTCCAGCGCGGCGGCGAACTCCGGGGGATCGCCGGGCGGGGTTAGCAGCCCGGTCGCGCCGTCGTCGATCAGTTCGGGGATGGCGGAGAGCCGGGTCGAGATGCAGGCGATGCCCTGGCTTTGCGCCTCGACCAGCACGTTGGGCAGCCCGTCGCGGTCGCCGTCGGGCGCGATCTTGGCGGCGAGCACGAACAGGTCGGCCTCGCGATAGGCGGCAAGCACCTCGGGCTGCGGGCGCGCGCCGCGCCATTCGATGCGGTCGGCGAGCCCGAGCCGCCCGGCTTGTTGCCTAAGGTCCTTGGTGAGCGTCCCCCCGCCGATATGCACCAGCCGCCACGCCAGCCCGGGCGGCAAGAGCGCCAGCGCGGCGAGAAGATCGTCGTAGCCCTTCTTGGCCACCGCGCGGCCGACCGAGAGGAGGGTAACCGGGTTGGCGGGATCGCTGCCGTCATGGTCCGGCACGGCCTGCGGCGCCGGCGGAAAGCGGTCGAGCGCGACACCGTGGTAGCACAGCGCCACGCGCTCGGGTCGCGGCGCCAGCGCGGCGAGATGCGCATGGCCCGACGCGGTGCAGGTCACCGCCCAGTCCGCCGCCGCGAGTTTTTCGCGCTTCTCCCAATCGGGAATGGTCCAGATGTCCTTGGCGTGCGCCGAGACGCTCCACTTCAGGCCGCGCATCGTCGCCGCGTAGCGCGTCACCGAGGCCGGGGTGTGGAGGAAATGGGCGTGCAGCCGGTCGATGTCGCCGGGCAGTTCGGCGGCGAGCGCCAGCGCCTGGCCAAAGCGGCGGATGCGGTTGGGGGTCGGGTCGCGCGCGAGGTCGGCGAGCCAGCTGCTCCGCGCCGCTGTGTAGCCGGGCAGGCGGCGCGCCACGCGCCAGCCGCGCAGCACCCGCAGCGGCTCCTGGTACAGGTATTCGGGGAGGTAGAGCCGCGCGGCGCGCACCTGCCGGTGCACCGGGTGGATCGCCTTGTCGGTGGGATGGCGCAGCGAGACGATCAGGATGTCGAGGCCGCGCCGCTCCAGCGCGTGGATTTCCTCGGCGATAAAGGTTTCCGACAGGCGCGGATAACCCTTCAGCACAAACGCGACGCGGCTCACCTCGGCAACCTCAGGCGTTGCGCCGCAGGGGAAAGCCGAAGCGCGGGTGGCGCCCGCGATCGAGCCACTTGTGCGCCAGCTTGTTGACGTTCGCCATGCCGTCGAGCAGCCCGGGCACGACCACCGCGGAGGGCGGCGACTGCTGGGTCAATTGCAGCAGCGCCGCCGCCATGCGCGCCGGGTCGCGCGCGTTTTCTTCCGACAGCATCGCGACGAGGCCGAGCTCGGCGGCGCGCCGCGCGCGGATGTACTGTTCGAGGCGCGGCACGGTGCGCGGCAGGATCAAGGCCGGCTTGTCGAACGACAGGATCTCGCAGAACGTGTTGTAGCCGCCCATCGCGACGACCCCCTTGGCGCGCGCCATCAGCGCTTCGAGCCGGGCGTCGAAGGTGATCGCCTGCAGCTTTTGCAGCCGCGCGACGCGCGCGTCGTAAGCGGCCTGGCGCTCGGGCACGAGGAACGGGCCGTAGACGATCAGCGCCGGCGGCAGCGGTCCCGGGTCGTGCTCGTAGGCGCTCAGCACGCAATCGATGACCTCATCGCCGTCGCCGCCGCCGCCGGCGGTGACCAGCAGGAAATCGCCGTCGGCGAGGCCGCGGGCTTCGAGGTTCGAGGCGGCGGCGCGCGCCTCGCGCCGCAGATAGCCGGTGTAGACCATGCGCCGGCGCACGCTCGCCGGCAGGTCGATGCCTTCGAGCGGGTCGCAAATCTGCGGCAGGCCGTAGACCCAGAGCTCGTTGTAATAATCGGAGAGCGCCGGCACGGCGTGCTTGCGCTCCCACTCGGTTTCGAGCGCGCTCGGATCGTCCATCACGTCGCGCAGGCCGAGGATCAGCGGCGTGCCCCGGTTGCGCAGTAGGTCGAGCGTCGCGCGCACTTCGCCGCGCAGACCGAGCGGCTCCTTGTCGACGATCAGCAGGTCCGGATCGAAAATATCGGCGGTGTGATGGATGATCGAGGAGCGCATCGCCAGCGTCTCCTCGATGTCGATATGCAGGCTGAGCGACACATACTCGCCGTTGCGCAGCTTGATTACGCCGGGAATGCGCACAAAATCGACACGTGAGCGAAAATCGAAGCTGCCGATGATAGGCGATCCCGATAGGATTAGGACCGATACTGACGAGTCCGCTTCGACTAGCGAGTGGGCGATTGCACGACAACGGCGCAAATGACCGAGACCAAAACTGTCGTGGCTGTAGATAAGGACACGTCTGTGGTCGCGCCGTTGGGGCATGCGGCGCCTCCTTTGCTATCGACCGCGCGCACTATTACACAGGCCCATAGGGCGTACGAAATGCTCTTTTTCCGCGAGGCGTGGCGATGAAGTCGCTGGCAGCGGTTGCCACTCCGGCAACCAACGCGGCCGGGCCGCTGCGCGTGCCCGACGCGGAGCAGACGACGAGCGGGCCGCCGCCAAAGCCGGTGCCGGTGATCGAAGACAGCATCGAGCCGTCGGTGTACCGCTTCATCCTCCGCCACAGCCTCAAGCAGCAGATCATGCTGCTGGTGCTTACCCTGGTGTCGTTTCCGTTTCTTTACTACTCGCTCGAACTGCCAAAGACGATCGTCAACCGGGCGATCGGCGGGAAGCATTTTCCGCAGGCATTCTTCGGCATGGAGATGGGGCAGATCCCCTACCTGATGACGCTCTGCGCGGTGTTTCTCGCGCTGGTCTTCATCAACGGCGGGTTCAAATACTACATCAACACCTTCAAGGGGCAGCTCGGCGAGCGGATGCTGCGCCGCTTCCGCTACGCGCTCTATCAGCGGCTGCTGCGCTTCCCGCCGTCCTACTTCCAGAAGACGTCATCGGCGCAGATCATCCCGATGATCACCACCGAATGCGAGCAGCTCGGCGGGTTTATCGGCGATGCGTTCGTGCTGCCGGTGTTCCAGGGCGGCACGCTGCTGACCCTGATCTTCTTCATGTTTATGCAGGACCCGGTCCTCGGCTTGGCCGCCGTCGCCTTGTACCCGGTCCAGGGCTACATCATCCCCAAGCTGCAGCGCATCGTGAACCAGCTCGGCAAGCGCCGCATCCGCCAGGTGCGCGTCGTCGCGGACCGGGTGCAGGAATCCGCCGCCGGCATCGCCGAAATCCAGGCAAACGATACGGTCAAGCTGCAGCTGAGCAACTTCGCCCATTTGCTCGGAACGATCTACGACATCCGCTTCGAGATCTACCGACGCAAATTTTTCGTGAAGTTTCTCAACAACTTCATCGGTCAGCTGACGCCGTTCTTCTTTTATGCGATCGGCGGCTATCTGGTGATCACCGGCCCCTTGTCGTTTGGCGCGTTGGTCGCGGTGCTCGCCGCCTACAAGGACCTGGCGTCGCCGTGGAAGGAACTGCTCGACTTCTATCAGAACAACCAGAACTCGCGGATTACCTACGACCAGATCGTCGAGCAGTTCGAACCGGCGAACATGATCGACCAGACCCTGCTGCTGGCCGAGCCCGAGACGATCCCGCACCTGACCGGCGAGCTGGCGGTCGCCAATCTGTCGCTCGCCGGCGACGACAAGAGCCGGCTGGTCGACGCGGTGAGCTTCACGCTGGCGCTCGACGAGCACGTCGCGGTGATCGGCCAGGGCGGCGGCGGCAAAGACGAGCTGGCGCTGCTGCTCGCCCGTCTGGTGCCGCCCTCGGGCGGCCGCATCACCGTGGGCGGCCAGGATCTCGCGGAATTGCCGCTCGCCGTGGTCGGGCGGCGCATCGGCTATGTCAATGCGACGCCCTATCTCTTTACCGGGACGCTGCGCGACAATTTGCTGCTCGGATTGCGCCACCACCCGGTCAATGCGCCGACCTATGGCGAGGAAGACGCGAAAAAGCGGGCGAAGGAGCTGTTCGAGGCGCGGCGCGCCGGCAATATCGACTTCGACATCGACGCCGATTGGATCGACTACCAGAGCGCCGGGGTCGCCAACGCCGAGGAGCTGGCCGCGCGCATCAGCGACGTGCTCGACGAGCTCGGCTTCAAAGACGATGTCTATGGCTTCGGGCTGCGCGGCCGCGTCGACCCGGAAACGCAGCCGGAGGTCGCGGCGCGCATGCTCGAAGCGCGCAAAGAGCTGCAGCGCCGGCTGGTCGACGACCAGCTGACAAAGCTGGTCGAGCGCTATTACGTCGACCAGTACAACAGCAACGCCACGGTCGCCGAGAACCTGCTGTTCGGCACGCCGATCGGCCCGGTCTTCGAGTTCGAAGCGCTCGCCGACAACAAATATGTCTGCCAGGTGCTCGACAAGGTCGGGCTCACCGACGATCTCATCGCCGCCGGGCGCGAGGTCGCGGCGACGATGGTCGAGATCTTTGCCGACCTGCCCCCGGATCACGAATTCTTCGAGACCTACAGCTTTATCAGCGCCAATGATCTGCCCGAGTTCAAGACGCTGCTCCACGCGATCGACGGGCACGACGTGCGGTCGCTCAGCGAGGAGCAGCGCCGCAAGCTCCTCTCGGTGCCGTTCAAGCTGATCGCCGCGCGGCACCGCCTCGATGTGCTCGACGAGCGCATGCAGCAGCGCCTGCTGGAGGCGCGGCACGCGTTCCGCAACGACCTGCCGGCGGACATGCAGGGGCAGATCGCCTTCTTCGACCCCGACGAATACAACGCCGCCGCCTCGGTTCAGGACAACATCCTGTTCGGCAAGATCGCCTACGGCGAATCGGATGCAGTGGCACAGGTTCCGCAGGTGCTCGGCGAGGTGCTCGACGAATTGTCGCTGCGCCCGGCGGTCATCGATGTCGGGCTCGACCACAATGTCGGGACCGCCGGCTCGCGGCTGTCGCTCGGGCAGCGGCAACGCGCCGCGATCGCCCGCGCGATGCTGAAACGGCCCGATCTGATGATCCTCAGCGGGGCCACATCGGCGCTCGAGGGCCAGGCGCAGACGAGGGTGATGGAAGGGCTGCGCGCCGAATTCGCGGGACGCTGCCTGGTGTGGGTCTTGCACCGCGCGAGCCTCGCGCGCAATTTCGATCGTGTGTTGGTGATGAGCGCCGGAAAACTTCAGGAACAGGGCAGCTTTGCCGAACTGGACCACAAAGATTCGCTGACCACCCTCTTGATGGCGGCGGAATGAACAAGAAGGCGCGAATAGGAACGGGAGGACGCAAGTGAGCTTGCAGCAGGAATTCGAGGTGCTCCGACGGGTGCCGTTCTTCGCCGATATCGAGCCGTCGAAGCTGAAGCTGCTCGCCTTCATGAGCGAGCGGGTCGGGTTCGACGACGGCAAGATCGTCTGCCGCCAGGGCGATCCGGGCGACGCCGCCTACCTGATCATCGATGGCCAAGCCGACATCGTGCTGGAAGGGCCGTCGGGGCCGCTGACCGTCGCGACGCTCGGCGCCAACGAGATCGTCGGCGAGATGTCGATCCTCACGGGCGCGCCGCGCAACGCCACGGTGCGCGCCAAGGGGAGACTGATCGCCTTGCGCATCGCCAAGGAGCCGTTCATGCGCATGGTGCGGGAGTTTCCGAGCATGGCGGTGTCGATCATGCAGGAGTTGGCGCACCGGGTCGAAGCCAACAACAACCAGCTGCGCGCCGCGCTGACCGAGGTGCGCAAGCTGCGCGAGCAGATCGGCTCGCCCGCGAACGCGGCCTGAACCGAAGCGGTGAGCCGGCTCGACAGCTTTATTCGCCGGCTCAAAGCGCAGCGTGCCTGCCTCGACCACGCGGCGGCGCTGATCGCAGGGCTCGACGGACCGCTGCTCGAATTGGGGCTCGGCAACGGCCGTACCTACGATCACCTGCGCGAACTGTTTCCCGGCCGCGACATCTATGTCTGCGAGCGCCGCGTCGCGGTGCACCCGGACTGCGTCCCCCCCGCTGACCGGCTGTTGCTCGGCGACATGTTCGAGACCTTGCCGGCGGCGCGCCAGACGCTCGAAGGGCGGGTCGCGCTGGCGCATTTCGACGCGGGCAGCGGCGACGCGGCGGCCAATTTGCGGCTCGCCGCGGGGCTGCGCCCGCTGATCCTGCCGCTGCTCCGCCGCGACGCCGTCGTGGTGACGCAGCAGGCGATGGACGGGCCCGATCTGCGACGTTTGCCGTTGCCGCCCGGCGTCGCCGAGGGGCGCTATCATCTCTATCGGCGGATTTGAGGGGGAATGCGATGAACGTCGATCGCTTCGGCAATGCCCACGCGCCAAACCTGTCCTACGCCCGCGGCAACATCCTGACCAGCACCGAGGACGATTTCCGCAAGCTGCAGGTCGCGTGGTCGCTGATCCGCGACAAGGGCGCGGGTAATGTCTTCGTCTTCACCGGGCTCGACCACAAAATGCCGCTCGCCGCCGAGGAGCTGGAATTCGCCGATGACGAGATCGGCCCCGCGCTGTCGTTCGAGCGCCTGAAGTCGCTGACCCTGGAGCATCTCGGCGGCACCCCGGACAAGCACGACATCGCGGTGTTCAACCGGTTGACCGGCGCGACGATGGCGACCCATCTGACGCTGGTCAAACCCGGCGATGTGGTGATCGGCGTGTCGGAGACGCACAGCCACCCTTCGGTGGTGCGCGCCGCTGCCCAGGCCGGCGCCCGGTTTATCGACACCGCCGGCGCCGCGGCGTTTCACGATGCGATCGCCGGCGAGCGGCCGGCTCTGGTGGTGCTGACCCGGCTGGCGGTGACCTACGATCTGATGCCGCTCGACGCGATCAACCGGGTGGTGCGGCTCGCCCATGACAAGGGCGCCCTGGTCTATGTCGACGACGCCGGCGGCGCGCGCGTCGGGCCCGCCGCGTTCGAGCAGCCGAAGACCCTCGAGCTCGGCGTCGATATCGGTGCCACCGGGCTCGACAAATACGGCACGCAAGGCCCCCGCTTCGGGCTCCTCGCCGGCCGCGCCGACCTGGTCGCCCGCATCCGCGCCAAGGGCTTCGAATTCGGCATGGAGGCGCGCCAGGCGCTCTACCCGGCGGTGGTCCGCACCCTCGCGGAATACGACCCCGCGCGAGTGCGGGCGCTGATCGCCGCGACCAAGTCGATCGCCGCCGAGCTGCGTCCACTGCTCGGCAACCGGCTGCGCGAGACGCCGACCACGGTGCAGATCGCGGCCGACGATATCCTCGACATCGCGATGGAGCGCGGCGGGCTTTCGGCCGCGCCGCCGGTCGTCCCCTACGAGGCCTCGGCGGCGCTGTCGATGTTGCTCCTCAAGGAGCACGACATGCTGATGGTGCATTTTGTCGGCCTGCCGCCGGGCACCGCCGATCTGCTGATCAAATTCGTCCCGCCCGAGACGCTCGACCGCTTCGGCGGCGCGAAGAAATACGCCGCGGCGGTCGACGATTGCCTGACGCGGGTCGGCAAGCTGCTGCGCGAGCCCGACCAACTGCGCCGGCTGCTGCTGGGGGAATAAGCCGCAGCCCCCTACACATCGAGCTCCACCATGACCGGGACGTGGTCGGAGGTCTGCTGCCAGTCGCGGGTTTCGCGAAAGACCCGGGCGCTCTTGAGCGCGCCGACCAGCGCCGGGGTCACCCAGATATGGTCGAGCCGGCGGCCGCGGTCGGACGCCGCCCAGTCGCGGTTGCGATAGCTCCACCAGGTGTAAAGCTTCTGGTCGGCGGGCACGAAATGGCGCACCGCGTCGACAAACCCGCCCGCCGCCTGCAACCCGTTGAGCTTTTCGACCTCGACCGGGGTGTGGCTCACCACGGTGAGGAGCTGCTTGTGCGACCAGACGTCGGTCTCGAGCGGGGCGATGTTGAGATCGCCCACCGCGATCGCCTTGCGCGCCCGGTCATGCGTGCGAAACCACTCGGTCAGCTCGTCGAGAAAGCGCAGTTTGTGGGCGAATTTCGGGTTGGCCTCGGGATCCGGGACATCGCCGCCGGCGGGGACGTAGATGTTGTGCAGCTCGATGCCGCCGGGCAGCTCGACGACCGCGTGCCGGCAATCGCTGCGCTCGCACCAGGCGCGCGTCGCCATGCCGGGGAACGGTGTCTTGGCGAGGATCGCGACGCCGTTGTAGCCCTTCATGCCGTGGACATGCATATGGGCATAGCCGAGCGCGGCGAAGGGCTCGCGCGGGAAGAGCTCGTCCGGGGTCTTGGTCTCCTGCAGGCAGAGGATGTCGGGTTCGGCCTCGCGCAGCAGCCGGCAGACATTGTCGACGCGAATCCGCACCGAATTGATGTTCCAGGTAACCAGGCGCAGCGTCATTTCCTTAACGATCCGGTCAACTTATGGGCGGGAAGCCAAGGGAATAGACCATGCGGCGCGCAAGCCGGGCAATCGCCGCCTTTCGCCCGACGGCCCGCGCAGCGCGGCCGTCGCGTCTCGGGCATCGGCGAAGCGCGGCGCGGCGGCCCGCGGAGGCTCGGGTCGAGTCCGTCAGGGGTGACAAAAAGCAGCCGATCGCATTTGAAATCAAAGAAGTAGCGCCCGGTCTGGGGGGAAGACCGGGCGCCAGCTTGTCAGAAGCGCTTGGGGGAGATCCGCACCCCGCAGGGGAGACGGGGCCGGAATTAAGAGGACTTGTCATCCTCTCCGCTTCTGGACTCCGAGATGGGGAGGCACCCGGCGGGGCCAAAATGCGATTCACGCATGCGTCGGCAGCGGAAAACGCATGGAGAACGCGGGAACCAAATGGTTTTGCAGGTGTGTGCTAGGCAGCGCGCCGTTTTTGCGAGCTTCCCGCCGCCGCCACCGCGCGGCAGGCATCGCCGAAAGCGGTGAACAGAGCGCGCGATACCGGGTTGTCGAGCGGCTTGTATTCGGGGTGCCACTGCACCCCGACGACGAAGCGCGCGCCCGGCAGGCTGACCGCTTCGACGAGGCCGTCGGGCGCCGTCGCTTCGACCCGCAGGCCCGGCGCCGGCTGGTCGATCCCCTGGCCGTGCAGCGAGTTGACCATGATCTCGGTGGTGCCGGCGAGCGCGGCGAAGAAGCCGTCCGGCGCCAGCGTCACCGGGTGGCAGGGACCATAGCGCTCGTCCATGGTCATTTGCATGATCCGCCTGACGTCGCGGCCGCGCCGA
>Ga0126381_100009436_pt1 | contig 10959 bp, 7 predicted proteins | sample PanSoiMetPlot_28_FD_96465 | JGI IMG/M metagenome (GOLD analysis project Ga0126381, IMG submission 96465) | Tropical forest soil microbial communities from Panama - MetaG Plot_28 | ecosystem: Environmental > Terrestrial > Soil > Tropical forest > Bulk soil | place: Panama | collected 2016-02-17
ATGTCGAAAAGGCGGGGATCATAGTGCTTTATTTCGCCGGTGCGATGATCGCGCAGAAAATGATCGAGTTGCGCTTCGGCTTCCGGAAGCAGCGTGTCACCGTGGCGATAGACGACGTCAATGCGCTCGCCGGTGTGCGTGTGATAGAGGCGAAGGTGATGATCTGGCGAGGCGGAAGACTCCGAACTGGGCGTCTTGGAGGGAGCCGTCGCCACCAGGCAAGACGCCGATGCCAGGGTCACGATAATGAGGATAGTGCGCAAGCAGCAACCTCCACCTTCATTTTGATGCGCTGAGATCCTTGAGCCGATACGGCTCGGGTCCCCTGTTTGTGACGAGAGTCACAATAGGGGGTGACGAATCGCGCGGGAAAGACTTCACCGGGAGGAGATGATGCAACGGCGGGAATCGGCTCTACCAGCGGACAATTTGGAAAAGGTATTTGGGTATTTGCCATCACGACCTTTCTTGGTGCCCTGCTCTGGTTCCCAGTGCAGCTGATCACAGGCAAGTGCATCCTTGCTGGTTCGGTGGATCTGCCGCCGTGTGGACCACCACCGTACTAGTTTACCAAGTCCTTTTGCTATGTGGGTGCACGTACTCTCATCTTTTGACGCGTTGAATCTGCTGAGCGCCGACCTGGAATAGTCGATCATCCAAATTGTGTTTGCTTTAGTTTCGACTCCGCTGGAATGAACCCCTTTGTTTGCCTTAGTTGGAATTTGTGCGATTTCCCATCACCACTGAGTCATATGGCACAGAAATCAGAATGCACGACCAGATTGGTCCTGTTGCAGCTTTCAGCGCAGGCTGCTGCAAGTTTAATCGATTCATATCTTTAATTCCGGCCACCCGAATTCCTTCCCTAAGACTGCGTTCTGCACCGCGGATGCATTTTGGGACAGGTACAATCGATCCCAGAAGTGGCATCAAAGGCCGGGTCAAGAAACGGCAAATTGCTAAGGATCAGAAAAATGACGGTGAATTTGGCGAATCGCTCCCACCGAGCGGCTTATATGGTTATTCTGCTGGTCCTCGCAGTTGCACTTAGCACGGCGCTGGTCCTCGCGGGCGAACGCCCGAACTCTCCTGGAAAGCAGATCGCCTACCCGCAGCACTCCTCGATTTCTGTCACAGAGTGCATGGGGAGCCACACATGCTGACGAATGTGGGTTATACCGTTCGGCATCTGGCTCCCGTTTTGGAGCTCGTGCTCGCCACGGTTTTCACGGCCTTCGTGCTTGCCGCACCGGTCTTCGGGGACATTCATCCTGTGCCTCTCGAAAAGAACGCGGATTCAGCAAAGTGCCTGGAATGCCATGAAGACAGGGCCAAAGGGAAGAACGTGCACACAGCGGTTTCCATGGGTTGCCTAACCTGCCATGAAATTCGCGTGAACAAGGACGCGACCTACGTCAAGCTCACCAAGACGACGATTGCGGGCCTCTGCCTCTCCTGCCACGACAACAAGGATGCCTCGAAGATTAAGGGTGTTGTGCACAGTCCGGCGATCCGAAATTGCCAGAAGTGCCACGATCCACACCAGTCCGACAACAAGTTTCAGTTGCTGAAGGCGGCCGCGGGCGCGGATGCGAAATCGAATCTTTGCCTCGGCTGTCACACGATCGGTACGAACGCGCCGGCCAAGGGCAGCCGCCACGCAGCGCTTGATATGGGCTGCGAGACTTGCCATGTCACACACAAGAACGGGGAGCGTGGCAACGTTGAATTTGACTATCACCTGACCAAGGCGGCTCCCGCGCTGTGCATCGATTGCCACGACGCTCAGGACGCCGCCCTTCAGAAAGCGCACCAGAACCAGCCCTTCGGCGCAGCGAACTGCCTGACTTGCCACGATCCGCACCAGTCGGCGAACCCGAAACTCCTTCAGGCCTTCCTACATCCGCCGTTTGCGGACAAGAACTGCGAAATCTGCCACGCGCCGGCGAAGGACGGCAAAGTGGCTCTTGCACAGGGGGACGTGAAGGCTATCTGCGGCGCTTGCCATGACGACAAGCTCAAGCTGATTGAAAATGCAAAGGTTCAGCACCCCGGCGCCGCGGGCGATTGCACCGATTGCCACAATCCTCATGCTTCAAAGCGTCCAGGCCTCCCAAAGACCAACGGCGTCGAGATCTGCCTGACCTGCCACGCCGAGCAGGCCGACATGATGAAGAGCGCAAAGGCTCTGCACCAGCCCGTATTTGGGGAGGGCTGCGGCACCTGCCACGAACCGCACGGCAGCGACCGCGCCAAATTGCTGCGAGCCGAAGGAAACGCACTCTGCCTGGAATGCCACGGTCCCGATGCCCGGCCTGCCAAGGTGAAGGATAGCGACCTAGTCACGATCTTCGGCGGCAAAGTCCGACTGCAGGCCGACTACTTCAAGCAGAACAAGGTGTTCGTTCTGCGCCTGAATAATGGTAAAGGCCACCCAACACCAAGCCATCCGACGCAGGACATTCTCGACGTTAACGATCTGACCAAGGTCAAGACGCCAATCAGCTGTCTGACCTGCCACCAGCCGCATGCGGGTGCTTCACGGCAGATGCTGGTGAAGAATCAGCTACCGGGACTCGAATTCTGCCGTGGTTGCCACAAGGGATACATCGGAGATCAAGTGCAGTGATAAATGGAACGCTCATGAATACTCGCTCTCGAAGCTCGTTCACTCTGTGGCTGGCCATACTTGCCATCCTGCTTCTCTTGGTGCCCTCCGCGGTTGCGGACAAGAAAAAGAAGAAGGGTGAAGCGCCTGCGCCGCCAAAGAGCAACAAGATCGACCACAGCATCATTGACACCAGCAAGCTGGTGTGGCCCCTTCCACCGGACATTCCGCGAATCAAGTGGGTCCACGAATACTTTGGCGAGGAAAAGCCGAAGACCGCCGACGGCCAAGATTCGAAGAAGAAGCAGGGTTGGATGGACCGCGTAGCCGGTCTGCAAACCACCGACAGCGGTTCCATCAAGAGAGACCTGCAGCACATTCTGGTGAAGCCGTACGGGATGGGCGTGGACAGCCACGGACGCCTGTTTGTGGCGGACAGCTACGTGTCGGCAATCTTCATCTTCGATTTCGAAGCCAAGAAAACCCAGCTGCTTAAAAACGGCGTGGACGCCAAGTTCGGCACGATGATCGGCTTGACGGTGGACGATGCCGACCGCGTGTTTGTGGTGGATTCGCTGTGGCACCGTGTGGCGGTTTTTGGCAAGGACCTGAAACTGGAAACCTACTTTGGCGAAAAGGATCTGGATCACCCGGGCGGAATCGCGATTGACGAGGCCAACCGGATTCTGTACGTAGCGGACACGGGTAAGGAGCAGATTGCGGCTTTCGATGCCGACGATTTTCACTTCCTGCACGCGCTCGGCACTCCGCCCAAGAAGGTCGGCGACGAAGACCCTGGAACGCTTTCGAAGCCGAGTAACGTCGCAGTGGACAAGGACGGGCTGATCTACGTCTCCGACACCATGAACAACCGCATCCAGGTGTTCGACGCGGAGGGAAACTTCGTTTCGATGTTCGGCAAGCATGGCGACGCTCCCGGAACATTCGCGCGGCCGAAGGGCCTGGCGTTCGATGCTGATGGGCACTTGTGGGTCGTGGATGCCTTTCAAGGGCTGGTTCAGGTATACGACAAGGAGACCCACCTACTGGCTTACTTCGGCGGTCCCGGCGATCTCCCCGGGCAGTTCTCCGTGCCCAGCGGAATTGTGTTCGACAAGAGGAACCACGTCTACGTGGCGGAACAGTTTAAGGCCCGTGTCCAGGAGTTTCAGTACATCCCGGACAGCGAAGCAAAGGTGCTCAGGGATGAGCGCGAGAAGAAGGCCCCGGCGACAAGCGCCCAGGCCAGCTCTCCGACGGCAAACACCGGAGGAGACAAGAAGCCGTAGAAAAAAGATTTTGGCGCGTGCCGGACTGCTCACCCGGCCGGCCAAGAACGGGAAGAAGAAAATCTTCGCCCGTTGCTGTGAAAATCAGAAGTCAGGAAGAAACATAAAGGAGTATTTACATGCTGAAGAGAGTCTTGTTCGTAGCATTGGTAGCATTGTTCGCCGTGGTCATCGCTGCCGCCCAGCAGATCAAGACGGACATCCTGGGCCCACATAACGTCAGCGGACATGGTTGCGCGTCCTGCCACGCACCGCACTCCGGTGCAGTCGGCAACGCGGGAACCAACGCCGCCTCCGGCGAAAACTATCTGTGGGGCCGCGATTTCTATACGGTTACCTATACCGCGTTCGGTGGCAACACCATCCCAGTCACCAACACCGGCGCGTTTGCAGCCACCGACCCCCGTTTCCACACCGCAGCCTGCATGTCCTGCCACGATGGTAACCAGACCCACGTGATTGGCATGAACGGCACAACAGTTGAAAAAGTCGAAGGCACTACGGTTCCGACGTATCTCAACGATGGCACGGAATCCCTGAAGAACGATCACCCCGTGGACGTTCCCTATACGCCTGGCGGCTTCAACTGGGCAGGCACCGTTGATCCAGCGACGGGCGCCTTCACTTGGAGCACCACCGATGCGCCAACGGTTCAATTCACAGCCAACTATGGCCGTCCAGTCCGCTTCTACGGCGGCACGGTGAACGGCGTAGTCGGTGCCTATATTGAATGCAGCACCTGCCACAACCCGCATTCGGTGAACTACAGCAAAGGTACCTACCTCGGTGTGAAGAATGCCGTTGAGCCGACGAACTTCTTCATCCGCGGCTGGTACAACACCGACAACCCGAACAGCAACTCCGGCGCGCAGTTCTGCCGCAGCTGCCACTACAGCAAGTCCAACGAATACGTGAACCTGAACACGATTGTTACCCAGTAAGTTGTAACCAGGAGGGAGGGGCCGGGTCTCTCCCTCCAATTCCCAAGTATCGACTGGAGTCTTTCCGGTCCAGAAATCAGAAACTCCGGGGACTTTCGCTCCCAGTGAGGTTGAAGATGCAATCCAGAATCGGTCTCCTGTTCTTTGGTATCGCGCTCTCGGTCCACGCCCAAGTTGCAAGTCACGCGCCCACGACCAAGCCCACCAACTCCGCCGCTCCTGTAGCAAGTGTCCCAGCACCAAGGCCCATCGTGCGGGTTAACGGAGCCATCCTGACAGATCATGATCTGTTGCGCGAAATGTTGAACGTATTTCCCTACGCCAAGCAGCACGGCGGGACCTTTCCCAAGGATTCCGAGGCGCAAATTCGACAGACGGCATTGAAAAATATCGAGTTTGAAGAGTTGGCTTACCAAGCGGCGTTGAAAAAGGGAATGGCCGTACCACCGGAGAAGCTGGCCAAGGCCATGAAGGAGTTCAAAAGACAGTTCGACACCGAGGCCGAATATCAGGAGTTCGTAAAGGTGGAACAAAAGGGCTCGGAGCAAGAGCTCCGCAACAACGTCAAGCGAGCCATGCTCATTGATCAGTATCTGAAAATCGAGATTGAAAACAAGTCCAAGCTGAGCGACGCGCAGGTGCGAGCGATTTATGACAAGAATCCGGACCATTTCCGGAAGCCGGACAGCGTCTGGCTGCAGACCATCACCATCGCCTATGGGCAGGCACCGACTTCGGCAGAAAAACAGGCGGCGCGAAAAAAGGCGGAAGACGCCCTGAAGCAGGCCAAAGCCACGAAGAATTACGAGGGTTTCGGGACGCTCGCGGAGCAGGTTTCCACGGACGATTGGCACGTGATGATGGGGGACCACAAATGGCTGCACCGCGGAAGAATGCCCGAGGCGGTCGAGAAGGTGGTCTTCACGCTGCAGGCCAATCAGATTAGCGACATTATTGATACCGGCGACTCGTTCTGCATCGCCCGCGTCAATGGACGCGAAGACGCCCACCTGGTGAAGTTTGAAGAAGTGAAGGATCGGTTGAAGAAAGATACGGAAGAAGATCGAGCCAAGCAGTTGCGCGCCTCGCTCGAAAAATCGTTGCGCGCCAACGCCAAGATTGAAGAACTGTAAGACCTTGACGCGATCGCGCAGCGCGTAAGGTGCGGGAAGCAGGAAGAGGTTGAGGAAACAGCGCTGATGCGGGCAGGAACAAAAATCCGAACCTGGTTGGTCTTGGGACTCGCTACGCTGACTGCATCCAGCGGCCTTGCTCAGCTGAAAGTGGGAAATGAGACGTCTCTGAACCTGAATGCAACTGCTTCCGTGGGATATGACCGCACGTGGGATGGCAGCGACTCAGACGATATCGTTTATGGTTTCAATGGCCTGCTATCGGGTTTCTACCACGATCCCCGCTTTCTTAGTTTTAGCGCCAATCCCTTTCTCAACCAGTCCAATACCAATTCCAGCAGCACTTCCAGCACATTGGCGTCGGGGATCTATTCGCAGGCGCAGTTTCTGAGTGCCACCAAGACCCCTATGGAGTTCAGCTATTCGCGAGACTACAACCGGCAATCCACGATGAGTATTCCGGGCTCGGGCATCGGGTATCTAACCCATGGGAACGGGCAAGGATTTGGGGCGGCCGCGAGTTATCTTCCCGATGATTGGCCCTCTATTACTGCGGCGTTCGCCCACACCGGATCCGATTACGAAGCAGAAGGGCAACCGGGAATCGGCCATTCCCACCTGAATTCACTGACTCTGAACTCCGGCTATAATATTTGGGGCACCACGTTCAATGCGACATTCGCGGAGAGCTGGGTGAACAGCCAAACCCCCATCCTCGGCACGACTGAAACACAACTAGATCAGAACACCAATTCTAATCTCTTTCTGATTTCCGCAAGCCGAGCGTTTGGAACTCGGGGGTCGGTGGGTTTCGGCTACAGCCGTTCCGGGACTCACGGGAGTTATGCCGGCACCAGCCTGGACTCGACCTACAACAATTTTCAGGCGAATGGTACGCTCAAGGCCACTTCACGGATCAACCTGGGAGCGTTTCTTGCCTATAGCTCTGACCTGACTGGATCTTTTTTTTCGAACGTCATTTCAGGAATCGGCGCACAGAAAGGAACACAAGGAAGTGCTGCCGGAGAGGCAATTAGCTCGAGTTCCACGAGATACACAAGTGATTTCTTGAGCTATGGGGCTGACGCTGGATACCAAGTATTGTCCGGATTGTCCTTGACCGCGAGAATTGACCATCGGATTCAAGGTCAGCAAGACGGGCTTCCGGATTTTACCTCCACAACGATGAGCGGAACCGCACTCTACACTCACAAGCTCTGGGGAGGCGGCTTGGGGTTGAGCTCCGGGGTCTCGTATAGCTTCGCACCTATTTACACCATACAGAGGGCGTCAACAAGTTCCGGTGGGGTTACCGCGAAGGAGACAGGGCAAACGAGTTTTGTAGGAAACAACGAGTCCTTGTCCTACTCGCATCATCTCGGAGCTTGGTACGGAAGCATCAACGGGAACTACAGCCACGGACTGACTACCTACCTTGTGGGGTACACGCAAACCAGTTATGGGGCGGGAGCTAACCTCAGCCGCGCAATGAAGAACTGGGCGTTCAATGGAAGCGCAAACTATTCCCATACGCATGTGGACGCTTCTTCGCTGTCCGACACAAATTCGGAAACATTTACCGCTACACTTTCTCACAGAAACTTGAGCGGTAGCGGCAGCTACTCAAAGAGCCAGGGCAACGCCTTGCAGGTGGGCGGGTCCATCGTTCCTGTCGCGGGATCCACCGCGGGGATCGAGGAGAACCTGATTCAATACCACGGGGAGTCTTACGGCGCTGGTTTGGGATGGAGACCAAAGCGCCGGTTGAGCATCACGGCCAACTACGCGCATCTGGACTATAGCAGCCTGAATCCCCTGGTGGGCCCGACACCAGTTCGCACCCTGAGCACGCAGATTTCGGCTCGCTCGGAATATTCCTTCCGGCAGCTCTCCCTGGTAATTGGCTATAGCCGGGTGGAACAGAGCACGAACCAGACAAACATTACTCCCTACCTGTTTAACTCGTTCTTCTTTGGCATCACGCGCTCGTTCAACTTCTTCTAGCTTTGTCGCGAGGCGCGGCCCAGGTCGCCGGGATGGGTACAGGAGGAGGATTCGATTCCGGCAGGAGAAGGCCAGTATTTTGGCTGAAATAGTAAGCTATGAGCGGTCGGGGATTCATTCTTATGCAAGGGCCCTACAACCTGAAGGTCCAGGCACGAAACCTGGCTATGGCGGCCATGTTCGTCGGCGCGAGTGTGTGTCTGGTTGCGGTTTTGACTGCCCTGCCTGCCACCGGAAAAGACAAGAAACCGCGTCCGGTGGACGTTCCCGTGTTGCAGCTAGATGGCGGACGGAAGCTGGTGCTTGAGCGCGTGTTCTCTTCGGAAAGGGAAGTCGAAACGAAGCGAGGATTTTGGAAACGTTTCGTTGACGTGGTGGCGGGCGTACCGGACTTTAAGGTGATGAAGCGGCCGTATGGCATCGCCACCGACTCCAAAGGCCGCATTCTGATTACCGATCCAGACGCGGGCGGCGTGCACATTTTCGATTTCAAGCAGGAGAAGTACAAGTTTATTACGCGGCGGGAAAAGAGTAAGGAAACGATGACCTCGCCGCAATGCGTAACGGTGGATGCGCAAGACAACATCTATGTGACGGACTCGGGGCTCGGGCGGGTGTTTGTCTTCGAACCAAATGGCAAGTTTTCCTACGTAATCGGGAGCCTCAAGTACGGGGAAGGCTACTTCAAGCGGCCCACGGGAATCGCAGTGGATTCAGCAGCGCAGCGCATTTACGTGACCGACACTCTGCGAAACCAGATCTTCGTAATGGACATGAAGGGGAACGTTCTGAAGCGCATCGGAAAGGCCGGTTCAGGCGACGGGGAGTTCAACTTTCCGACGGAGTTGCGGCTTCACGGCAGCGATCTGCTGGTGGTGGACGCTTTGAATTTTCGGGTGCAGGTATTGGATAAAGACGGAAAGTTCCAGTACGCAATCGGGAAACTCGGGTCCGGGAGCGGCGACCTGTTTCGCCCAAAGGGGTTAGGAGTGGATTCGGAAGGCCACCTATACGTCGTGGAGGCCTTGCACAACGCCGTGCAGGTTTTCGATCGAGAAGGACAACTACTCTATTACTTTGGTCAGCAGGGGGGTGGTTTTGGAGATTTTCAACTCCCAACGGGTTTGTTTATTGACGCTGCGGACAAAGTCTACGTAGTGGACAGCTACAACCATCGCGTGGAGATCTTTCAATATTTCGCGGCTGGCAAAGTGGCGGCAGGAGGCGGCCAATGAAGCGCTTGCTGCTTGCTTCTGCTCTGTTCATGCTGATTGCTTGTTCTGTGGCAGGGCAACAGATTGGCGATTCGCTGGGAGCGCATGATTTTTCGCAGAGCGGGACTTCTCCGGTAAAAGGGAACGTCTCGGCATCGTGTCTCTACTGTCATGCGCCGCACGCGTCGCTAAGTGCACCCACTGCGCTGTGGAACCAGACGCTGTCCGTGCAAAGTTACACAATGTACGGCAGTTCGACGTTTACGGCTCCTGCCAGTCCACAACCGCCCTTGGCGAGCTCCAGCAGCCTCTGCCTCAGCTGTCATGACGGAACCGTGGCGCCGGGTCAGACGGTCGCCTACGGAAAATTCAGCATGACCGGCATCATGAACAATGCCGATATATTCGGGGCCGATCTGCGGAGCTCGCATCCATTTAATTTGGCCTTGCCCATGCAAGATTCGCCCGACCTGGTGGCAAGTCTCGCGACCTCTGGGAAGACCGCGGATACAGCCGGAGCGGTGAAGCTCAACAAAGGGAACATTCAGTGCGATACATGCCACGACGCGCACGTGCAGTCGCGCGATAAGGCGTCCGCGAATTTTCTTGTGGTTGACGGTTCGCGCGGACAGCTCTGCTTTGCCTGCCACGATCCGAATCGTGTTACTACGGGCCTGATCAATCCTTTGAGCGGATGGTCCACAAGTATTCATGCTACGGCCGGAAACACTGTTGGGAGCACGCCGTCTGTTGGACCGTATCCGGATGTGGCCACAAATTCGTGCAGTTCCTGCCATCAAGTTCACAACGCGCCAGGTGCGCAGCGGTTGTTACGCGGAGCAAGCGAGCAGGACTGCATCGCTTGCCACAACGGCGGCAACAACATTGCGCCGCAGTTGCTGAATGTGTACGCGGAGTTCAACAAGATCGGTCATCCGTTTTCGTCCACAAAGAACTCGCATGATCCTACGGAAGCGGCGGTATTGAACAACAACCGGCACGCTACCTGCGCGGACTGTCACAACAGCCATGCGGCGCAGCAGACGGTAGCCTTTACGACTGCGCCTGCCATTCGAGGAGCGCAGAACTCCGTGGTCGGCATCAGCAGCACGGACGGGATCACGCCGGTCAGTCCTGCGGTTCGTGAGTACGAAAGCTGCCTTCGCTGCCACGGCACCAGTATCGGCAAGGGCGTCAATCCAATTTACGGTTATCTTCCAGCGCGAATCGTTTTCTCCGGGGATTTGCTGAACGTGATCCCGCAGTTCTCCCTCACTAGCACCTCGAGCCATCCGGTGATGCATCCACGCAGCAGTTCACTGCCACAGCCCAGCTTACGATTGAACATGCTGCAGCAGGACGGGATTACCACCGGCCGCGCAATGGGGACCCAAGTTTTCTGCGGCGATTGTCACAATAGCGACGACAACCGGGAATTCGGAGGTAGCGGACCCAACGGGCCTCACGGTTCCAAGTGGACACACATTTTAGAGCGACGCTATGAAATCGGTTCGGCTTCCGCCCCCGGAGCTTTGATTGGAAATATCTTTCCGACGCCGGACTTGAGTGTGAACGGTCCTTATGCGATGTGCGCCAAGTGCCACGACCTCACGCAAATTCTCAGCAACTCCAGCTTCACCGAGCACGCGCGGCACATTAATGATGGATTCTCGTGTTCCGTTTGCCACTCGGCACACGGAATGGGAGGTACGAGCGCGACGATCACTGGCGAGCGCCTCGTCAACTTTGACGGGAACGTCGTGGCGATGA
>Ga0126381_100009437_pt1 | contig 10959 bp, 9 predicted proteins | sample PanSoiMetPlot_28_FD_96465 | JGI IMG/M metagenome (GOLD analysis project Ga0126381, IMG submission 96465) | Tropical forest soil microbial communities from Panama - MetaG Plot_28 | ecosystem: Environmental > Terrestrial > Soil > Tropical forest > Bulk soil | place: Panama | collected 2016-02-17
CCGGGCATGACCATGTCCAGCAGCACGAGGTCGGGCGTGTCGCGCTGTACTCGGTCGAGGGCCTCAAGGCCGTTCGAAGCGGTGGTGACGCGATAGGAATCTAGCTCCAATACCGTCTGCAAATACCGCAACATGCTAGGTTCATCGTCCACCACAAGGATGTGGCCAGCGCTCATTGCTCCTCCGCTAGGCGTTCGGGGGAAGGATTCAGCAAAACCAGAAAGGAAAACTTGCTCCCCGCTCCAGACTCGCTCTCGACCCAGATCTTTCCGCCGGCTGACTGGACCAGGCGGCGTGCAATTGCCAAACCGAGGCCGTGTCCTTCCGCTCGCATGCCCGGCGGGACCAAGCGAAAGTATTCTTCAAAGATTTCCTGTTGGAATTCGGGCGCAATGCCCGGACCGGTGTCCGACACTGAGATGCGGCAGCAGTTCGGTGCGTTGGTTCGCTGACGCCGGCGTTCCACGACGGGAGGGCGGGCGACGGTTCGCCGCTCCCAGAAGTATGGCTCCACATGCAGCCAGACCGTCCCCGACCCGGGCGTGTATTTCATCGCATTATCGAGCAGGTTGGAGACGACGTGCTGCACCTTGTAGTAATCGAAGGAAAACGGTTGCAGCTTCTCGTTGGGCAGGAAGTAGAACGCAATAGCTTTGTCGTTGAATCGCTGCGCCCAGACTTCCGCGATCTCGCTGATGCAGTCGTTGATGTCGCCGATCTCGTAGTTGAGCTCGAAGCGGTCGACCTTGAGGGCGGCGTAGGTCAGCAGGTTCTGGATGAATGTGGTCAGGCGCGCCCCGTTGGCCTGCATCTCCGTCAGGACTTCAATCTGCCGCGAGCTCAGCGGCCCCAGCTTCTGCGCCAGTAACAGGTGCAGGTAACCATCCATGATGGCCAGCGGTGTTTTCAGTTCGTGAGCGGCAGACGCCAGGGCGTCGCGGCAACAACTGCAGTACTCCTCGGTAACATGCTTGTGAGGTTGCCGAACCGGTTGCACGTTGACTGGCATGGGTATAACGGTCTTGGCTTTCCTGGAAGCAGGCAACGGGTCTTCGGCACCCTCAGGAGTGAATCCCGATCTTTGTTCCACAGGCATACTCTCGACCAAAGTCAGCCCTAGGTTTAGCGATTTGCCAATTCCACGGGAAAAAATAGAGTGGAAACACTCTACAGGGGGAGACTTGATATTACCCTAACGCCATGTATTGTCAACGCCTAACTGATTAATTTCCGGGAAAAGCCGCAAATAAGTTTCCTTATCCGGAACCTCTTTTCACTTTCCGCAGGTATTCCTCTTCCGCTGAACCGCAAGAGATTGCACCGGAAGGGCAACAGGGGTCTATTGCAACAAGCATTCATAATAAACAAAACAAGGCAGTTATTTTTGATTTTGATTTGGTTATTGATGTGCGTCACTGAGCTGTAATGTAGGAGATCGAAGTGCGTCGAACCGCATCCGTCGCCGAGCGCCGCGGCTGGGACCGGCTACCTATCTCCATACCCTTCTTTGTACGCGGAAAAAACTCAGACGGAGAAGAGTTCCTCGAGTTTGCCACCGCACTGAACCTCTCGGCAGGCGGCGTCCTGCTGGCTACGCGCCGATACCTTGATCCTGGAACCGAGATCTCGCTGGAGATTCCGGTGGCCCTGGTGAACAAAGCTCAGCTACCGCGATCCGTCTCGCTGTTGCATGCCACGGTGCTGCGGTGCACGGCTGATCGACAGTACTTTCTGCTCGGCCTGCAGTTCCATGAGCCCCTGCTGAGTTCCCAAACGGGATGGGAAGTGAACAAGACGCGAGCGGTTGGGAAAGTCACTTCCTCAGAGTGAAAACATTTGCACATTTTAAGCGCAAACTAATTCGCTTTTTGGCTTCTCTTGACCCAGAATAGCCCTTCCGCTCATCAATTAAACCTATCTGCTGCTTAAGATTAGAAGCAATATGCGCATTTTCTTGCGATGTGCAGTAACTTGGCGCAAGAAATGCAATTCGTTAGCACCGTTCTTCAAAAAGTAGACGAGAGTTACGAAGATGCCACTGCTGGCGGGCTCGAACAACGAGAGTGCGATCACGGTGCAACAGCTTCCTCCCGAGCCGGTAATCTTCGGGCAGACTCCTGCCATGCGAGATGTCCGGCAGAAGCTGGAGCGGGTAGCGGCTTCCAACCTCTCCGTGCTGATCAGTGGCGAAAGCGGAACGGGAAAAGATATCGTCGCGCGGCTGCTGCATCTGTATTCGCCCTGGTCTGCGGGGCCGTTCGTAAAGGTCAACTGCCCAGCCATTCCGGGAACGCTTCTCGAAAGCGAACTGTTCGGTTACGAGCGCGGCGCATTTACCGGCGCTTACAACCCGAAGCCGGGTAGAGTGGAGATGGCACACCGGGGCACGCTCTTCCTGGATGAGATTGCCGAACTCGACGCCATGCTGCAGGCCAAACTTTTGCAACTGCTGCAGGACGGGCAGTTCAGCCGCATCGGCGCGCAGGAAGACAAGAAAGTAGAAGTGCGAGTGGTATGCGCGACCAACCGCGAGTTGCACGAGGAAATCGAACACGGCAATTTCCGCGGCGATCTCTTTTATCGCATCGCGACCATGACCATCCATTTGCCTCCTTTGCGAGAGAGGGCGGTGGACTTACCGATCATCTGCGATTACCTGCTGCAGTACTACAACGAGAAGCTGAACGGCAGGGCGGTGATGATGCGGCCGGCGTTGATGGCGAAGATGCAGCGTTACTCCTGGCCCGGCAACATCCGGCAGCTGGAGAACCTGGTCAAGCGCTACGTCGTGATGGGCACGGAAGACGTGATCCTGAGCGAGCTGCTGGAGCCCAACGAGCGCGACACGGTCGATACGCTGATGCTGGATGGGCCGGTCTCGCTGAAGAAGTTAACGCGGCAGACGGTCCGCAAGCTGGAAGCGCGGATCATCCTGAACGCGCTGCACGCCAATAACTGGAACCGCAAGAAAGCGGCGCGCTCGCTGGATATCAGCTATCGCGCCCTGCTGTACAAGCTGAAAGAAGTAGGAATTCCGCAACGGCGTTCCAGTTCCACCAACAAACACGAGGACGACAGGCCCGAGTAACCCTGATTGAGGTGAGAGATGTCTGTGCAACGACTGGCTTTGGGGAAGAGAACGTTTATCGCAGCTGCAATCGTACTGCTCGGTCTGTGGGCCGTGGCGGGGTACGCGCAGGACGCCGCGCAGGATAATGGCGGCGACTCCAATACGGCTGCCAAGCCGGTAATTCCCGCGGATTCGTCCGCGAACTCCGGGACCAAGGAATCGGCGACGGCGACACCGCTGCCCCCGACCAACACGCCGGCATCGCGCGTGTCTCCGATGAAAGTGGACACGTACGTCATCGGTGTGGGTGACGGTTTGGGTATCAACGTCTGGAAGGAACCGGAGCTCTCGAAGAATGTTCCGGTGCGTCCCGATGGCATGATTACGCTGCCTTTGGTGGGAGAGATCAAGGCGGCCGGCTTGACGCCGGTCCAGCTCCAGGACCAGATCACGGCTTCCCTGGCGAAGGTCATGTCCGACCCTCAGGTGGTGGTGGTTGTGGAGTCGGTGAATAGCCTGAGCTTCAACATCATGGGTAACGTGTACAAGCCGGGATACTATCCGCTGGGCCGGCCGATCACGGTGCTGGACGCCATCGCATTGAGCGGCGGATTCCGTGACTTCGCCAAGGAGAAGAAGATTTACATCCTGCGGACTGCACCGGATGGCACCCAACAGAAGATCCACTTCAATTACAAGCAGGTTATCAAGGGCCAGAAGATGTCGCAGAACATTATGGTCGAGCCCCGCGATACCATCGTTATCCCCTAAGTTGTCCCCTGACCCCGGAATTCGCGAAGGCTGACAGGAGGATGAGATGAAACGGCAATTCGGACCGATCTTGGCGACAGTCGTGTTGTTTTGCGCTCCGCTGGCATGGTCGCAGAGCGGTTACTCGACGTACCCCACGTCGGGCGGCCAGCAGCAAGCCGGTTCCACAAACTCGTCTCAGAGCGGTTACTCAACCTATCCGACCTACAGCACGTCGACCGATCCTCAACAGCAGAACGGGTCCAGTGACACGTCGCCGGCGCCGCAACCTGTCTACTCGACGTGGGGCGCGCAGAACGATCCGCAGCAGCAGGGAGGCTCTTCGGACCCGACGCAGTCGCAGGATGGTGGTGGCGCGGGGGGCGGCGGTTATTTTCCGGATGGATCGGACCCTAGCTCGCAGTCGGGTGTCGGCGGACCGCAGGAGACCTTCAATCACCCGGAAAAGTTGCCGCCGCTGAATCTGTTCGGCGACGCCGTGGCCCATACCGGCTATAGCCTGTACTTCTCCGGAGGCACGGTCGCGCAATACGTCGGCGGTTACTACAACCAGCCCAGCTACTGGAACAGTTTGCTACTGGCGGCGGGTGGCATCAATATCACGCAATCGCGCCCACACCTGCTGTGGTCGCTGGGGTATACCGCCGGGGTCAACAACACACTCGGAACCATCTACTCCAACTATTCGAACCTGAACCAGAACGTAAACGCACACATCATCTGGCAGCTCTCGAAGCGCTGGCAGTTCCGCTTGAAGGACGCGTATCTCTACTCGGACGACCCCTTCCAGCCGTTCCTTACCTATCTGGGGCAGCCGCAGCCGAACTATCCCAACCCGGTGATTTACTTTCCGCAAACCGTGGTGGAGCAGAACCAGGCGACAGGCGAGCTGACGTACTTGATGAGCGCCCACGACTCTATCAATTTCTACGGCGCCGAGAGCTTCCAGCATTTCCTGCGTGGCTTCCAGACGCAGAGCAGTCTGCCCAACTTCGGCAGTCTGTGGAATTCGACCACCTACGCCGGCGGCGTCTTCTACCAGCACGCATTTAGCGCAAAATTCGCCCTTGGCGGCGGCTATATCTTCACGGCGCTGGATTTCGGTCACGGGCAATCGCGCGCCGGTGTGCAGATGTTCCAGACCAACGCCAGCTACAGGGTCACTAAGCGGCTGTTGATCTCAGGCTGGGTAGGACCGGAACTGACACATACCAAGGACCTGGTGCCGCTGATCTGCTTCCCCAACGGCTGCCTGATCGAAGTGAAGCATGACAGTTACGTGGATGTGGCCGAAGGCGCCACCCTGACCTATCAGGCCCCACATCAGAACAGCTTCGCCATGCAGGCCAGCAACAGTATTACCAACGGCGGCGGACTGTTCGGCGCGGTGAAGTACTACTCGGTGACTGGCACGTATTCGCGGCCGCTGACCCACAATTGGGCCTTCGCCGCCGGCGGACTGCTGTCGCACAGCGATTCGTTGTCGAACTTCAACGGCGACCAGTACCTGCACGCCATTCAGGGTACGATCAACTTCAACCGCAGGATTGGCGATGCCTGGAACATGAACGCCTACTACGTGTTTATCCACCAGACACAAAACTACTACGGCCAGTTCGGGCTGCCGACCACGGCGGAGACGAGCGGGCTGGGACTTACAGTTCAGTACACCTGGAATCATTCTTTGGGACGGTGAGCTATGCCAATGCAGGAACTTGAAGAACAGAAATCAGGGCAAGGGTTTGATGAGTATTGGGCAATCGTGCTCCGCCGTAAATGGTGGATCTTAGGACCACTGTTTTTCGGCTGGGCGATTGTCTTTGCCTCTGCCTGGTTTCTGCCACCCACTTACATTTCGGAAAGCACCATTCTGGTTGAGCCGCCCAAAGTGCCCAGCAACCTGGTTGAGCCCAACGTGCAGGTCGACCTCGCCGATCGCGTGCAGAGCATGAGCACCCAGGTGCTGAGCCGCACGCGCTTGCTGAACCTGATTCAGCGCTTCAACCTGTATCCCGGCTATGCCAGCTCGCCGGACGATCAGGTGGTGAAGATGCGCGACGACGTCAAGATGGAACTGATCAAGAGCGAAACCAACACTTCGGGCAAGGCGGAAATCGTGGCCTTCAAGGTTTCCTATAAGGCCCCTGCCGCCGATGCCGCCCAGAAGGTGACCATCGCGCTGACGTCGTTCTTCGTGGACGAGAACGTGCGCGCCAGCCAGGAGCAGTCGGAAGCCACCACGCTCTTCCTGGATTCGCAGGTAAGAGCGGTAGCCCAGACCCTGGCGGACCAGGAGGCCAAGGTCCGCGCCTTCGAGTCGGAACACGACGGGTCGTTGCCGACGCAGCTGGACAGCAATCTCCGCATTCTGCAGGGAGTTCAAAGCCAATTGCAGGCAGCGCAGGTGGCGCGCGAGCGGTTGATGCAGAACCAGACTTATCTGAACTCGTTGCAGACGCAGTACCAGAACATGAGCGACACCTCGATTACGCCGCAGAGCATCGAGACCCAGCTCGAGAGCGCGCGCTCCAGCCTGGCTGCCATGGAAGCCCGCTACACCGACGACCATCCGGATGTGAAGAAGCTGAAGGAAACCATTGCGTCGCTGGAGCGGCTGAAGAAGGAAATGGCGAACGAAGCTCGTGACCAGCTGGAATCGGGCGAGACGCCGCAGGCTGTGGGCCAGCAGAATGCCATGAGCAACCTGAAGACCCAGATGAAGATGAATCAGATGGAGCTTCAGCGAACCACGCAGGAGATGCAGCGGCTGGAGCAGACGGCGGCCGTTTACCAGGCGCGCCTGAATGCCACGCCGGCCGTGGAAGCGCAGATGGCCGACATGATGCGCGACTTCGGCAACCAGAAGAAGGAATACCAGGAGCTGCTGGGCAAGAAGACGGAATCGCAGCTGGCCACCAGCCTGGAACGTCAGCAGCAGGGTGCGCAGTTCCGCGTCATCGACCCGCCCAGCCTTCCTGACAAGCCCAACTTCCCCGATCGCTTCAAGTTCTCGCTGGGGGCCATCGGCGCCGGCCTGGCGCTGGCCATCCTGTGCGGCTTCGGAGCGGAGTTCCTGGACGACCGCATCCGCGGCGAGCAGGCCCTGGCCGGTGCTACCAGTTTGCCGATCCTTGCCGAGATTCCGTCGCTGTCGACCGCCAAGGAGTTGAAGCGTGCCCGCTGGGTGCCCAGGCTGGCGTTAGCAGCGACCATCCTGTGCCTGATCTTGCTTCCATCGGGCGTTGTCTACGCCTATTACTGGGGATAGTGCATGTACAAACAATATTTCGGGTTGTCGCGCAATCCTTTTGAGATCAGCCCCGACCCGTATTTCTATCATCCGACGCCGCGGCACAATGAAGCTCTGGCCAACCTGCACTACGGGGTAGGCCGACGCAAGGGCTTCATTGTGATCACCGGCGAGGTGGGCACGGGCAAGACACTGCTGGTCCGCTGCCTGCTCTCCGAGCTGCGGAAGAACAACATCGCCTTCGGCTATGTTTTCAACCCACTGCTGCCGGTGGTGGAGTTTTTCCAATACATCATGGCGGATCTTGGGCTGCCGTACTCCGGACGCAACAAGACGGAGATGCTGCTCGACTTGAACCGCTTCCTCATCCAGCGGCATGCTCGCGGCCTGATCACCGCGCTGGTGGTGGATGAAGCCCAAGCCCTGCGCTCCGAGTTGCTGGAGGAGATCCGGCTGCTGACCAACCTGGAGACTTCGCAGCAGAAGTTGCTGCAGATTGTGCTGCTGGGACAACCGGAGCTGGAAATCGTCCTGGATTCGCCGGAGCTGCGCCAGCTGAAGCAGCGCGTTTCGCTGCGCTGCCAGCTGCAGCCGCTGGACGAGGCCCAGACCCACGCCTACATCCTGTCGCGCCTGCAGCGCGGCGGAGCTCCCGAGGAGCCGCCGATCTTCTCCGAAGAGGCACTGGCGAAGATCTACGAATATTCGCGTGGCATTCCGCGCCTGATCAACAATCTTTGCGAAAACTCCATGGTCAACGCTTTCGCCAACGAGCAACGGCCGGTGACGGGAGACATCGTTACCGATGTCGCCGCCGACTTCCGGCTCATCACCCCGGCGCTTCCCGAAGAGATTCCCATGGCTGCGATGGCGCGCGACGAGAACAACGAAAGCGTTTTGCGGTCCCTGTTCCGTATGTTGCGGACGGCGGATGGAGAGCCCCTGGACAACAGCAAGTCGATGACAACAACTGCAGCGAGGAGAATCTAAAACCATGAGTCGAGTGTTCGAAGCGTTACAACGGTCCCAAGGTGAAAGCCCGAATCCCAATACCTCGCCTTTGGTTCCCGATCAGCCGGAAGCCGCCACTGCAGTTGCCGTCGAAGTGCCACCGCCGCCAGACATGTCTTCTCCGGGCATGTCCAGCGTTGAAGAGCGAGTCGAATCGGACTGGCTGAAGGTTCCGGCCGAGCGCGTGCTTCACCCCGTGCCTACGCCGGAGCAGCGCATCGTGGCGATGACCGATCCGGACAGCCACGGCGCCGAGATGTTTCGCGTGCTTGCCACTCGCCTGGCCCACATGCAGGACCGCCGTCATCTGCACAAGCTGTTGATCACCAGCTCGGTGGTCGATGAAGGCAAGTCGGTGGTCACCGCCAATCTGGCCATGACGCTGGCGCGCCGTCCCGGCGAAAGGGTCCTGCTGGTTGAAGCCGATCTGCGCCGGCCGACGGTAAGCAAGTTGTTCTCGACGACGCAGCTGCGCGGAATTTCCGAATGGAACAGCGGCAGTCTGCGCCTGGAGGACTCGTTGTATCAAATCGGCGACTCGCCAGTGTGGTTGCTCGCCGCCGGCCAGCGGATCGATGAGCCATTGCCACTGCTGGAATCCGGCCGCTTTGCCAACATGCTGCAGGCGATCTCGCAGAGCTTCGACTGGGTCCTGCTGGATGCGACGCCGATGCTGCCCATGGCCGACTCGACCTCGATCGCCCGCCTGTGCGACGGCGTCCTGGTGGTGGTGCGCGACGGCTACACCCGCAAGAAGGTGCTGAACAAAGCGCTGGAGACAATCGACAAGAGCAAGCTGCTGGGCGTGGTCTTCAATCAGGCTTCGTCGACCAACGTCAATTACGACCGCTACTACAGCGCGTATTATGGCGGTAAGTCGAAGAAGGAAGAGAAACAGGCCAAGAAGGACGCCAAGAAAGCGGCGAAGCAAGCCAAGAAAGATGAAGCGGACCAGGTTAAAGCGGCGTCGGCATGATTCGTCTGTTTAACGCCTACTTCCCCACCCGAACACTGTTGCTTACGGTGACCGAGGCCTTAATTGTCACACTGGCCTTTGTGGTCGCCGTAGTGTTTTGGGCGGGGACGGCGATGGATGCCAACATCTATCTGCTGTACGAGAATGGCTTAGGACGAATCGGGCTGCTGGTTGGGATCTTCGTCACGTTGATGTACTACTTCGACCTGTACGACACGACGGTGCTGTCGAACCGGCGCGAAGTCGTGACCCGCCTGGTGGGAGTTCTGGGATGCGCCTTCGTTGCTCTCTCGGTCTTGTACTACGCGTTTCCGGAAGTCAGCCTGGTCGGCACCACGTTGTGGCTCGGCGTCGGGATCGTTGCCGTCACCGTGCCGGCCTGGCGCAAGCTGTTTTTTGTTCTTAATCGCTCAGCCCGCTTCTCCGAGCGCGCGATCCTGTATGGTGATGGCCCTCTGGCGCTGCCACTGATGCAGGAGATTGAAAGCCGCTCGGAGCTGGGGGTGCGGGTGGTCGGCTTTGTGGGAGATTCCACGGACACGCCGGTCGCGATTCCGCGCCTCGACGACAGCAACCTGCAGGACATCGTGGAGCAGCGCAATGTGCGCCGCGTTGTCATCACCATGGGCGACCGGCGCGGCAAGCTGCGCGTGGAGCAGTTGCTCAAGCTGAAAACGCGCGGCATTTATATCCAGGACGGGCCGGAGTACTACGAAAGTATCACCGGCAAGATCCCTCTGGACTCGCTTCGCCTCAGCTGGCTGCTGTTCTCGCCGGGATTTCATGTGCGCGCAGCCCTGCGGCTGTATAAGCGATTTTTCTCGCTGATTCTGGGGGGCCTGGCGATTGTGATCACGTCGCCCATCATGTTGCTGGCGGCCTTGGCCATCCGATTGGACTCCAAGGGCCCGGCGATATTCCGGCAGCAGCGCGTGGGCGAACACGGCAAGCTGTTCACGGTCTTCAAATTTCGCTCGATGTTCGAGGGATCGGACAAGATCAAGCTGTCGCCGGCTGAACACGGCGACCCGCGCGTCACCCGAGTAGGGAAGTGGCTGCGCCGGACACGTATCGACGAGCTGCCGCAGTTGTTCAACATCGTGAAGGGCGACATGGCCTTCGTCGGGCCGCGGCCGTTTGTGCCCGAGCAGGAAGAAGAGTGCGCGGCGCAGATCCCGTTCTATCGCGAGCGCTGGCTGGTGAAGCCGGGAGCAACCGGCTGGGCGCAGATCAATCGCGGCTATAACGCCACGCTGGAAGATAACAAGGAAAAGCTGGCCTACGACCTGTTCTACATCAAGAACGTTTCGTTCGGGCTGGACCTGTTCATCATGTTCTCGACCATCAAGATCCTGCTGTTGGGTAGAGGCGGACGTTAGGATTTTGTCGCAGGCGCAAGTCCGAGCTGTTCTCTTGGATGGATTCGGTTCGTATCAGGGATTCGGGCTTGAGCCCCTGCAAAATCAAGGTGGGCAGGGGCTGAAGCCTGAGTCCAGGTGGCGGCTTGCGGCACGTCTAAAGACGTGCCCTGATACGAATCTCTGTGGACGCAACCTTGGTTTTTGGTGGAAGCCGCCAGTGGCAGTGACACGGCTCACGGAAACGCCGAATACGGTATTCTAGAGAGATATAGCCATCATGCGGCGGTCGTCTGTGCCGCCCTGCAAGATCCGAAACATCAGCTTTCTAAAGACCCAGGAGGAATGAGTTCATGAAAACAGCGCTGATCACCGGCATCTCCGGCCAGGACGGCAGCTATCTTGCCGAGTATCTGCTCGAGCTCGGCTACAAAGTTTACGGCCTGGTGCGCCGTGAGACCGATAGCGGCCGCTACCTCGACGCTGTGCGCGACCGGATCGAATTGTTGTATGGCGACATGCG
>Ga0126381_100009439_pt1 | contig 10958 bp, 12 predicted proteins | sample PanSoiMetPlot_28_FD_96465 | JGI IMG/M metagenome (GOLD analysis project Ga0126381, IMG submission 96465) | Tropical forest soil microbial communities from Panama - MetaG Plot_28 | ecosystem: Environmental > Terrestrial > Soil > Tropical forest > Bulk soil | place: Panama | collected 2016-02-17
CGGGCCAGTTCCCGCAGCGTTTCGACAGCGTTGCCCACGTCGGTGACCAGGCTTCCAAGGATTTCCTGAGTCTGCTGTGGGTCCCGTGCGGCCATCCCCTGTGCCGCCACGAGCTTGAATTTCAGGGCTATCAGGTCTTGCTGTGCGCCGTCGTGCAGGTTGCGCTCGATCCGGCGCCGCTCGGTGTCCTGCGCCGTGACCAGGCGCTGGCGGGATATCGTCAGCTCTTCCAGCCGCTGGCTGAGCTCGGCGGTGAGACGCTCGTTCTTGAGCGCCAGCCCCGCCTCGTGCGCCAGGTCGCTGACCAGCCGGGTCTCGGTCGGCGTGATGTCCTCGCGTTTCATCACGGCCAGCATTCCCAGCAGCTCGCCCTGGTATCGCACCGGCACCGCTATGGCGGCATCGGGCCTGGGCGGTGGCTCGCCCGACTCGAGTCGCAGGCCTTCCGGCTTCGCGTCGTGTTCCGGCCATGACGCAGCGAGCCGCAGCTCATCCCCGACCCGCAGCCACACCTCCGCGCGGTCGGCTTCGGTCCCTTCGGAGAGGACGCGAGCCATCCTGACGGTCAGGTCGTCGTCGCCGTAGAGCTCGGAAACGCCCCGGCTGAAGTTGGCCAGCAGCTCGTAGGGGCTGGCGCGCTTGCCGTAAACCAGGCGGTTCGCGAGCCGCTGCAGGCGGCTGCGCACGGGCAGGAAGATGAGCGCGAGGACTGCGGCCACGACGAAGGGCACGGCGCGGTCGGCGGTCGTCTGGGGATCCATCCGCTCGCCGATCGCCACGACCAGCGCGATGTAGATGAAACCGATCAGCACCACCAGCACGGCATAGACCAGGGCGCGCCGCAGGAAGACGCCGATGCCATAGAGGTGGTAACGGAGAACCGAGATCCCGATCGCCGCGGCCAGCCCGGCGAGGCCGAGCGGCAGCGCGGTGCCCCCGACGGGATTAAATACGACGTACACGTTGCGGTAAACCAGGAAGCTTACGGCGGCGGAGGCCACGGTCAGCGCGGCCAGCAGGAGTGCCGCGGCGGCAAACCACTTGATCTGCTGGCGCTCTTCAAATTGCGCTCGGCGGTAGCGGATCACCAGGGTGCACGAGGCCAGGACGGCACAGGCGATCTCGACGATCTGGGCAGGAAGGCTCAGGACCGTGATGCTGGTCATCGCACCGGCGATGCCGACGGCCATGCCACCCAGCGCAACCCAGGCAAGCGGCCGCCATCGCGGTGAGACAGGCTTGCCATCCGGGAAAAGGAACGGCAGGAAAAAGAGCGTGAGAGTCACCGGCGGGATCCACACCCAGCCGGACAGCCATTGCAAAAAGTGGGTCGCGGCAATAGGCCGGTGCGGCGCGTAGGCGGCGTAGGCATAGAAGCCCAAGACGAACTCTTCGAGCCCCCACAGGATCCCGATCCCGCAGCATACCCAGCCGATGCGGTTTCCCGGCCGGCGCCATACGATCAGCGCGCCGACGATGGCGAAGGCGATGGCGAAGATCGGGGTCAGGTTGACGTAGTTGCTCGCGTCCCGAAGCAGCCCGGGCAGGTGGGCACGCGCGGCGTCGGCGAAGTTCGTTCCCGCGCCGCAGAGGGCGATCGTCGCCACGGCAAGCGTCCAACCGAGCCAGACCCTGACCCGCGCAGAAACGGGGTGTGCCGCCGCTACGGTCATCGGGCGCCTCCCAGGTCAGGCGAAACCCTGGCACCCTGGGCCCCGCCCCCGGTGCCGATGTGGTTGTGATTGAGCATCCTGGCTGCCGACGCTCAGACCCGCCGGAGCGAGCTCTACCCGCGCTCCGGGAACCGACGACGACACGTCAACAATAGATGCCACTCCAGCGGCGAACAGCGAGTCACGCTCCGCCTCGACGGCGTCCAGCTACCCGCCTGGCCTACGGTTGCTGCTGATGAACGGTGACGGCGCCCCGCTGCGGGCCGACCGGGCCTGCCTGCAGCAGATCCAATACCGCACTGACGCCAACCTGGCCGCCCGGCAGTCCATCTATGCTCACCAGCACCCGCGGATCGATCTTCCGGCAGCCGCGCTGGACCTGGCCGCCCTGCGCGGGGACGAGAGCGTCGCCGATGTCGGCTGCGGCAACGGCGCCTACCTGGCCGAGCTATCCCGCCGCCACCATGCCGGTCCTGTGCTTGGGATCGATCTGTCTACCGGGATGCTCGACGCCGCCCGCCGCCGCGCCCCCGCCGCTGCCCTGGCCGCCGGGGACGCCGCCGCCTTGCCCGTGCATGACCATGCGGCCAGCCTGACCCTGGCCGCGCACATGCTCTACCACGTCCCCGATCCTCGCGCCGCCGTCAGAGAGCTGCGCCGGGTCACCCGGCCAGACGGCCAGGTGCTGGTAGTCCTCAACGGCGACGACCACCTGCGCGAGCTACGCGGCCTGATCGCCAGCTTGCGGATCGTCAGCCGCGAGGGGCCGCTGGGAGACCAGCTGCGCCTCGATGACGGCCAGGAACTGCTAGCCAGCCAGTTCACCTCCGTCATCCGGCACGATTTCGCCAGCGAGCTGCGCATCACCGGACCTGAGCCCATCGAGAACTACGTCCGCAGCATGATCAGCATCCAAGACCAGCCCGACCCCGCCGCGATCGCCGCCAGGGTGGCCAGCCGCCTCCCTGCCCGCGGAGAACCATTTCGCATTCGCACGCACACCGGATGCCTGATATGCAGCTGACAGGCCCGCACCACCGGCCCGCGATCCACCGGCAACCTGGGCACCCTCGAGCGTTCGGACTGGCGTATCGGGCCGATCTGTCAGGGGACGTGGCCGACCGGGATCAAGTACAGGACGGTCTGATCGGGGGGCAGGGCGAGGGTGTCTGCCGCCCGTGAGGGATCAAGGCTGCCCACGGGCACGGCGGCAACTCCGAGAGCGGCCGCCTGGAGCCGGATGTTCTGGGAGGCGTGGCCGACCTCGATCTGGACAAACTCCTCGGCCTAGTCGCCGCATCTGTGGCTGAGGCGGCTGGGGACCGCGGCCACCATCATGACGACCGGGCCCGGCCCTACGGTCGACTGGCCGACCGCGGCGGCTTTCAGCCCGGGGCGCAGGTCGGACACGGCCCGGGTCTGGGCCCGGTGGCCTTCGGGCAGGTAATGCATCACCTGCCCGGGGGTCACGACATAGAGCTCCAGCGGGTACAGGGCGCCGGCCGAGGGAGCGGCGCGCTTGCCGTCGGGGCTGGTGACCCCTCGCCCGGCCCACAGCAGCTGGCCGATGGTGGCCGTCGGCAGCGGATCTGGCCGGAAGGCACGCAGGGACCGGCGCTTCCCGATGGCTTTCTCCAGGGAGATCGTGCCGGTGGCGTCCGGCGAGGGCAACGGAACTGGGCTGCCGTAGTGTGCCTGGCTTGGGTGCACCCTGCTGGGTGCCTGGCTGGTGCAGCCGCTGACTAGCGTCGCGGCGGCCAGGCCGGTCAGCAGTTCACGGCGTTTCATGAGGGCTTGACCTCCTCGGGAGGAGTGGATCTCTGAGCGGGAGGCCACGGACTACCAGGACGCCTACCCTGCGGCTGCTGCCTAAATCAGGACGCCGGGGCGCCCGGCTAATCGCGAGGGCGGTAGCGCAGGTAAACGACCCCGCTGGCGAAACGGCGCTGGTCCACTAGGTCAAGCCCAACGCGGACCCCGTCCGGGAAGACAGAAGTCCCGCCGCCGACCACCACGGGCGTCACCAGCAAGCGATACTCGTCCACGAGCCCGGCTTGCACCGCCGCCGCCAGGCCCGGGCCGGCGATGCTGACATCACCATGCTGCTTCAGCGCCCGGACGGCTTCGGGGTCGAAACGGGGCTCGATCCGCGTTCGCGTGCTGGACGCGGTCCGCAGCGTGGTGGAGTAGACGATCTTGCCGGCCGAGCGCCAGATCCCGGCGAAGTCCCGGGCCACGGGGCTCTCCGCGTCAAGGGGCACGGTTTCCCAGTAGAGCATGACCTCATACATCCGGCGCCCGTACAAGTGTGTCCCGATCCCACGCTCCAGGTCATTGACGAATGCGAACACCTCCTCGTCTGGCGCGGCCCAGTCGAATTTGCCGTCCGCGTCGGCCGTGTAACCGTCGAGTGACGCGATCATCGAGTAGATCAGCATGCCGGTTCCTCCCGCTTGATAACCGCCACCGGTGCGTCGCAACGTAAGACGATCCCCGCCCGTGGCACTCATCGACATGCGAGGCAACGCCCAGCCCAGAACAGGGGAACCTTGGCGGTCGCGGCACCAACTTCGGTGGGCTCGGCCGAGATCATCCCGCAGCGAGGAGCACGTAGGAATTGCGGCACTACACTTGCCGGGCGATACTCGGGCCCGTGGACACTACCGTTGTTCCGCATCGGATCACTCTTCGATCAGGACACCGGGTGCTGGTCCGGACGCTGCGCCCCGATGACGCCCCCGCCCTGGCCGAGGGGTTCGAGCAACTCAGCGAGACTTCACGCTACCGGCGGTTCTTCACTGGCGTACCTCACCTGTCCAAGCAGAGCCTGGCCTTCCTCACTGCCATCGACCACCACGACCACGAAGCGCTTGTCGCGGTGGAGCCCGGCTCTGGGCAGTTGCTGGGAGTGGCCCGGTTCATCCGTAACCGCCAGGAGCCGGACCACGCCGAGGTGGCCGTCACCGTCACCGACTCCTGGCAGCGGCGCGGCCTGGGTACCGCCCTGCTGCGCGAGCTGGCCCAGCGGGCCGCGGAGGAGGGCATCCGGTACTTCACCGCGGAGATCCTGGCCGAGAACCAGCCCATGCTCACCCTGGCCGACCAGCTCGCGGACATCGAAACCACCCATGAGGGAAGCACGGTGTCGGCCCTGATCGACCTCACCAAGACGACGGAGCAGCCGGGCACCTCCGGCTACGGTGTCCCTGACCTGCTGCGAGCCGCTGCGCGGGGGGAGTTCATTGGCCTGCCCGCCGCGCTGCGGGGGTGGCTGGATCTGTCAGGGAAGATCATCGCCACCCTGCTGGTGCCGGTCAGTGCGCTCTGTGACGCTTCCCGGCAGGCCGCGCCGCCGTGTGATCATGGTCGTCGGGCCGACCCCGCCCCTGACCAGCCCTTGTGAGCAGCGCAAACGCGGTGACCACGTGAACGGGGACGCCCGCGAGCAGCAATGTGGTGTCGCAGCTGTCGAGGCGTGCTTTCGGGACTGGTGTGGCGAACACTAGACGGCGTATGGCGGGAGCGGGCTGGTCACTGCTGGTCCTGGGTGAGACGATCGCATGGTGAGCAGCGCCGATGAGAACCCAGTGCGGGCGCTCGTGGCTGCCTGGGAGGCCGCCACGGTCGTAGTGGCCGAGTGGGCGGAACAGACAGCGGCGGTGACGAGGGAAGCGTTCCTCAAGCTGGCCAGCGATCCGGCTGTGCGCGCGGCGTGGGAGAGCTGGCGCATCGTGCTGGTCTGGACCCGGCAGGACTGCGACTGCGTATGCGCCACGTCCCACCCGGACGACATAGGGATATGTGACAACCACGCAGTGATCAAGCGTCGGCTTCCTGCCGGGCTGGACGTGGCGCTGTGCGCACCGTGCGCGGTGGCGCAAGGTGTCGCGGAGTTCGGTAACTCTGCTTCCGGGTGACCACCGGCCGCCTGGACCGCAGCGGCGGCACCTCACAGTGGTGAGGCCTCGTCATGCCGAGGCGCTCACGCTTCTCCCGGCCGAGGCATGGAGCTAACGTGACCGTCACCCTGGCCCAGGACAGTAGGTGGCGTGACCGGTGAATACGCTGATTGGCGCGGGCATGTGATCGTCTGCGGACTCCGCGGCGTCGGCCTTCGCATCATCGAGCAGCTGAGTTTGTCCGGCGTCCCGGCGGTGGTCATCGACGACGACCCGGACATGCGCCTGGCCCGGATTCTCGCCAGCTGGAACGTGCCCCAGATCGTCGCCAGCTCGCGCACCGCCGAGACGCTCGCCCGTGCCGGGCTGGCCGGTGCTACGGCTGGCCTACCATCTAGCGGGAACCGGGCACATCTCGGTCCTTGACGCCGCGTACTTCACCGTGGAGACGGTTACCACCATCGGCTACGGCGACTTCTCCTTCCACGGTCAGGCTCCGTGGCTGATAGCCAGCGCGATCGCCCCGATGCTCGCGGGGGCCACGTTCGTCGCGGTTTTCTTCTCCTTGCTGCGAACATCATCGTCAGCCGCCGGATCGAGGAATCGCTCGGACGGCAGCGGATCACGGGGCTGAGCGGCCACGTCCTGGTGATCGGCCTGGGCTCGGTCGGAATGCGGGTCGTCGAGCAGTTGGCCGCGGCGGGGAGCGAGGTGGTGGTCGTGGAGAAGGACGACCGCAACCTTCGGCCGGGGCAGGTCCGTGGCCTCGGCGTGCCCGTGGTCATTGCCGACGCCACCCTGCCGCAGGTTCTGGAGTCGGTCCGGCTGGCCAGTGCCTCCGCCGTCGCCGTGCCCGGTTCGAACCCGATGACGAGGCCTACCTGATCGGGCCCTATGACGAACTTCTCACCGTGCTCCGCAGGGACAGGCCTGCGCCGCAGGCGCCTGGGCCTCGCCGGGCGGGCCGGCCTCAGCCCGGGCCGGTGAACGCCAGCTAGCAGGCCTGCCCCGAAAAACCTCGCCCGAGCGACGATTCTGCCCCACGACCGCGGTCCCACTGGTGAACAACCACCACCGACTCGCCGAGGAGGCTGGTCAGTCGCTGACCACACTGACCAACGTTCGAGGGGCCCGGGCACAGGAGATTCGCCAGAATGACTACACAAGAACCGACAACGAACCTGCATCACGCGAGCGGCATCTGGTCGCTGGTGCACGCCGAGCGAGCCGCCCTGGCCGCTGACCTCGCGGACCTGACCGACCAACAGTGGGCGACACTATCGCTGTGCACCGGGTTCACCGTGCGCCAGGTGCTGGCACACCTCACCGCCGGAGCAAGCCTCAACCCCGTGCGGTGGCTGGCCGGCGTGATCCGCTGCCGGTTCGACTTCGACAGACAGGTCGCCATGCGACTGGCCGAGCAACTCGGCGCCACCCCAACCGAGACGCTCGCACGGTTCCGCCGCGTCGTCACCAGCACCATCAAGCCACCGCTGCCGACCGCGGCCATGCTCGGCGAAACCATCGTGCACGGCGAGGACATCCGCCAGCCGCTGGGCATCCACCGCGACTACCCGATCACCACACTCACCCGGCTGGCCAACTACTACCAGGGCTCTGACCTCGTCGTCCTCGCCAAGGGGCGGATCGCCGGCCTACGACTGCAAGCCAGCGACGGCCCCTTCGCCACCGGCTCCGGGCCGTCAGTGTCCGGCAGCACCCTGGCCCTGATCATGGCCATGACCGGCCGCGTGACCTACTGTGACGAACTCTACGGCGACGGTGTCGCCACCCTCCGCGCACGCTGCACGACACCCTGACCACGGCCGAGGCACGAACCCGAACCGCCGCAGGGAGGATTATCTCGTGGCCGACTTCATTTCCCTGCCCTTCTATGACGTGTTCCAGGAGAACGGGCATGTGCCGGAGATCCGCACGAAGCTGCCCCCGCTGCTGGCCGGGGTACGGCGGAGCATCCTGGAGATCGGTGCGGGCACTGGCCTGATCACCACGTTGCTGGCCGACTGGACACCGGCAGATATCTTCGCGCTGGAACCATCGGCCGGTATGCGCGCGGTGCTGCTGTCCCGGCTGACTACGCGTCCGGAGCTGCTCAAGCGCGTGACGGTGCTCCCCTGTGACGCCCTGAGCGTGGATCTCGAAGAGCCGGTTGAGGCCGTGGTGATGATCAACGTGATGTATGCCCTGGAGCCGGGCTACCGCCAGCGGCTCTGGCCGGTGCTGGCGGCTCACCTGGCACCCGCCGGCCTGCTGGTCTTTACCTGGCGCGATGGTGGTCCGCCGACGCCACGTCCGCTGGAGGAGCTGGACTCGCGCCAGGTGGGCCGGCATACCTACACGGTCTCGTCGGAAATCTTGGAGTCGGATGAGGAGGCGTGCCGCGCCCGCTACCTGTACCGGATCACCGAGGGTGAGAAGGTCATCAGCGAGGAAGAGATTATCGGCTATGCCTACCGCCCCGTATGGGAGGTGATCCAGCGCGAACTGGTTAGCGCGGGCTTCACTGAGACTGAAGGCGCCGAACGCCTGCTCGCCTGGCGGCTCGCCTAAGGCCAGCTGCTCAGCGGGTTACTGCTTGTCCTCGCCCTATAAGCCGGAACGCCGATCGCGTGCGACGGCCGCAGCGCGCCCTTGACGTGGCGGCCGCGACTGGCCGCCGTCACAGCTGCAGCGTCCGGCGCGCGGAGATCGCGTCGAGCTTCTCCGGGTTGGTGACGATCTGGATCGCTGCGACCCGGCCGTCGACGACGGTGAGCGTTCCTGCTGCGATGACCCGGCCGTCGGCTAGGAGGAGGACGCCCGGCTCGCCGTTGATCTCGGCAAGCTCAATCGACTTCCGGTCTGGGGTGAAGCCCTGGTAGGGCCGCCCGGCGTAGGAGGCGAGGACCCTGGCCACCTTGTCGGCTCCCCGGATCGGGCGCAGCGCGGCCCGCGCAATCCCACCGCCGTCGGTGGTCAGCGTGACGTCGGGCGCAAGAACGGCCAGCAGTCCGTTGATGTCGCCTCCGACGGCGGCTGAGAGGAACCGTTCGATCACCACCCGCTGGTGACCCGGATCTACCTCGAACCGAGGCCTCCGCGCCTGCACGTGCTCGCGGGCCCGGTGCGCGATCTGCCGTACCGACGCCTCGGAGCGGCCCAGCGCCGCCGCGATCTCGGCGTGCGCGAAGTCGAACACCTCACGCAGGACGAACACCGCGCGCTCCTCGGGCGACAGCGATTCGAGCACGACCAGCATGGCCACCGACACCGACTCGGTCAGCTCGGCCCGCTCCGCGATGTCCGGATCGGTCCGGGTCAGCAACAGCTCGGGCAGCCACGGCCCGACGTAGGCCTCGCGCCGGGCCTGCGCCGAACGCAGGCGATTCAGCGCGATGTTGGTCACGGTCCTGGCCAGGTACGCCCGCGGCTCGGACACCTCGTCTCGCGGGGCCGCCGACCAGCGAAGCCACGCGTCCTGAACGACATCCTCCGCGTCGGCCACCGTACCCAGCATGCGGTAGGCCATCGAGAACATCAGGTCGCGATGGGCCACGAACGTCTCGGCGTCACCCATGGCGGGCCGCTGACGGCTCGTTGTTTCCGTGGCTCGCCTCAGGGGCGCGCTTGAGCCCGGCTGGCTGCCATCGGTCCCCGAACCCTTGCGACGTGAGGCCGAGCGCGGCGTTCATCCGCGACCGCAGGTTCTCGACGGCGATGATCGCGGTGAGCTCGACCAGTTCCGCCTCATCGAGGTGACGACGCAGCTGGACCACCAGGTCATCGGTCACCAGGGGCGGGGTCATCGTCATCGCCTCGGCGTACAGCATCACCAGCCGTTCCAGCTCGGTGAACACCTCGCTGCCCTGCCACTCCAGGATCGCGCGGATCTTCTCCGCCATCACCTCGTGTCTCGTCGTCGACTTCCAGTACCCGAAATCCGTGCACCATGAGCAGCCAATGCTGGCGGCCACGGCCACGACCGCCAGGTCCTTGAGCCCGCTATCGAGCCGCTTCCATCGCTGGACCCGAAGCTCGAAGAGGCTGTACGAGCGTCCAACCCGGACGTTGTGAGCCAGAGCGGTGACGGGATCGAGCACTGCGCCGTACCGCCGCCGCGAGAACCACGCGGCCAGCCGGTAGCTCAGGGTACGGGGCGGGTTGAGCGATATGCGTGCCATGACAGGGTTCTCCCTCGGGCGTTCTGGCTTCCTCCTTAAGACAAGGCAGGCCGCGTGGTTGTGACACGCAGCCGAGGGTTGAAAGCAGCGGGTGGCGTGCACGGTCCGGGAGGGCCGGATCGTGTGCAACATCGCCGCCAGCGGGTGGTACCGAGAACGTTCGCCTAAATCAGCAGGAAGCGTTACAAATTCCAGATGACAGCGGTCCCCACCAGCTGATTGTTTGCTGATGACGCAATACGCAGGAGTCCATAACGCCCCTGGTCCGTCTTAATACAGATCTGCATGCCCCCTGGCATAGATCGCGCCGCTGGCTGGCAGCGCGTGCGGGGCGAATGCCCAAACGGCTTAGGGCGGCTCTTGGGATTGACGGCGCCTAAGCCATCTGGAGAGACCGAGAGTAAGGCGTTCGTCCGATGCCGTGGCAGGGGGCTTACGGCGAATCTTGAGGGTGGGGAACCAGACAAGGTTCCCCGGGGCCATGGCGGAACCGTACACCCTGAGGGGTGAGAGGAGCAGATGGCATGAGTACGAGCATGATCCCGGAGCTCGAATCGCTGTCGTTCTGGCGGATCGTGGATGTCCCCTTCGAGACGTGCGTGGCCGCACTGGACGGCTGGCTGCGCACGAGGGATGGTGGCGAACTCCGGTTCGGCGGAAGCCAGTTGCTCGGTCCGGTGGAGCACGATCGTGACCTGGGTACACGCCGGGTCGAGGTCCGCCTGGCCCGGGGACCGCTGCACCCGCCGCTGCGTATGCGACTGGACATCGACCGCTGGTCCTCATCGTCTAGCGCATTGGAGCTTATCCCCGGCAGGCTCGTCCGGCCCACAGCGGATTATTTCCGGGCCGGCCGTCTCCTGCTTGACTCGCTGACCTGCTCTTTGCCCCAGCGACCGCTTCACGCTCGACGCCTTGTGCCTGGCGTCCGTTTTCCGGTCCCTGCGGATCTGCCTGAGGTAGGGGAGGAAGTCGACCTGGATGGTGTGCCTCGCGGAGCGGCCGTATCGCTTGGTGGTTGCTGAGGTGTACCTGGCGATCTCGCGGTTCATTTGCTGCTCTGGCGGCAGTTTCGCGCGGCCTTGGAGTAGGTCTGCTACCCATTGCGACTGGGTTTCGGCGATTGGCATGACCGCTCCGATGGGCTGGACGAGCCCGATGAAGTACAGCCCGGGCAGCCTGGGCGGCACGATGCGCCGGTACAA
>Ga0126381_100009440_pt1 | contig 10957 bp, 8 predicted proteins | sample PanSoiMetPlot_28_FD_96465 | JGI IMG/M metagenome (GOLD analysis project Ga0126381, IMG submission 96465) | Tropical forest soil microbial communities from Panama - MetaG Plot_28 | ecosystem: Environmental > Terrestrial > Soil > Tropical forest > Bulk soil | place: Panama | collected 2016-02-17
GCGGCATCCGGTCAGCACCACCCGATCCGGTCAGCACGTCATCGTGCATGCGCTGATCGTCGTTCATCATCACCATCCAGCCTAACGGCCAACCGACCGGTCAAGCGGCCCGCACGGTGGCCGGGCTGTATAGGCCCTTTCAACCAGGCAGGAAGAAATCATGAGCAGCCGAATCCCGAAATGCACGCCGGCTGGCGTTGGCAGCCTACCTGCCGACTTCGCCGAAACCGACCAAGGTCGCTTCAAGGTCCGCCGCGCTTCCCGCCGGCTTGTGCGGGTCACCTGATGGCGCGACTAGCGCGCCGGCTCCCTGCGCTCCTTGATCCTCGCGGCCTTGCCGCGCAGCGACCGTAGGTAGTACAGCTTGGCTCGCCGGACGTCGCCCCTAGTGACAACCTCGATCGTCTCGATCGCCGGGGTGTGCACAGGGAAGGTCCGCTCGACACCGACGCCATAGCTGATCTTCCTGACCGTGAAAGTCTCGCGCGCGCCGCCACCCTGGCGGCGGATCACGATGCCCTGGAAGACCTGGATCCTTGACCTGTTGCCCTCGGTGACCCTGACGTGAACCTTCAGGGTGTCGCCTGGCCGGAAGGCCGGAATGTCCGACCGGATCTGTGCCTGCTCAAGCTCGGCAATCGCGGTGTGCATCGCTCAAAGTCCTCATTGTCATCACGCGCACGCCTGCGAACGCGCTGAAGTGGTCTGGTCGCAGCGAAGGCATGCGACGGCTGCCCGCGCGCCGGGCGGGCACGACGGACAGCGGCTTTTAGTGTGCCACATCTTGACCGGTAACCGCGAAACCGGCGTCGGAAAGGACCTTACGATCACGCGAATCTAGCGCTGAACTCGGCAATTTCGCAGCGAGGTCAGGCCGGTTTCTTGCGGTGCGGCCGAGCGCCTGGTCCCTGCGCCAGCGGGCGATCGCCGCGTGATCACCCGACAGCAGCACGTCAGGAACATCGAGGCCCCGCCACGTCCTTGGCCTTGTGTAGGCGGGTCCCTCGATGAGCCCGCACATCGGACCAGCGCCAGCGCCGAACGAGTCATCAGCGGCAGATTCGACGTTGCCGAGTACGCCTGGGATCAACCGGCCGATCGCCTCGATCATCACCAGCACGGCAGGTTCGCCTCCGGCGAGAACGTAGTCGCCGATGGAAAGTTCGCGCACTCGCAGGCGCCTGCCGGCGTACTGCGCCACCCGATCGTCTATGCCCTCGTACCTGCCGCAGGCGAACACCAGGCGCTGCGCCTGCGCCAGCTCGGCCGCCGTGGCCTGGGTAAAGAGCGCCCCGGCCGGAGTCGGGACAATCAGCTCGGCGTCGAGTTCGTTGTGGCCTGGCGACGTTCCCATGATGGCATCAAGCGCTTCGCCCCATGGCTCTGGCTTCATCACCATCCCCGGCCCGCCGCCGAAGGGCGTGTCATCGACGGTCCGATGGACGTCATGCGTCCAGCTGCGCAGGTCGTGCACCGAGACGACAATGTCGCCCCGCTGGACGGCCTTGCCAATCAGCGACACACCGACCGGCGAAAAATATTCAGGAAATATAGTAATAATATCTATATGCAGGGTCCGGCCCTCCAGGTTCGAGTCCCCGCCGATTCTTTCCCCTTCAGATCGCGGCCTCTGGGTCTAGCAGACCTGGCGGCGGATCGATCACCAGTTTGCCGTCGGCCAGATCGACCTCAGGCACAAGAGCCGCCACGAACGGAACCATGATCTCGGCGCCTGACCGGGCGCCGGTCCCGTCCACAACAAGCAGATCCTGGCCGTGGTGCAGCACGTCTGCCACGGTGCCTACGGCCTCACCGGCGACGGTCACCACATGCAACCCGATCAGGTCGTGGTCGTAGAACTCCTCAGGGTCGCCGAGCGGTCCCAGATCCGCCGAGTCGATGTGCAGCAGCGTGTCACGCAGCGCCTCGGCCGCGTCCCGGTCCTGGCAGCCTTCGAAGGAGACCAGAAGCCGGCCAGAATGCCAGCGGGCCGCGGCCACGGTCAGCGGGCCGCGCTCCGCCGGATCGGTTGCCAGTATCGAGCCGACCGCGAACCGGTCGGCCGGGTCGTCGGTTCTGACCTCGATCGTGACCTCACCGCGCAGGCCGTGCGGCCGACCGACCCGGCCAACGACAAGCTGCATGACCAGTACGCGCCCTAGCGGGCCTCGTCGGCGTCCAGCAGGTCCACCCGCACGTAGGAGTCGCCGGCCAGCGAGCCAAGGACGGTCCGCAGCGCCCGCGCGGTGCGCCCGCCACGCCCGATCACCTTGCCCAGGTCATCGGGGTGCACGCGCACCTGCAGCACGCGGCCCCGGCGCAGGTTGCGGCTGGAGACCCGGACGTCGTCTGGGTAGTCGACGATGCCCCTTACGAGGTGCTCGAGGGCCTCTTCGAGCACGTCAATCTCCGCTGCCAGGCTCTGCCTCTGCCGAGGCGGTTGGTTCCGCAGGGGCTTCTGCGGCGGCTTCAGTGGCGTTGTCGCCAGCCTCAGCGGTCACCTCGCCGCCCTCGGCCGCGTCAGCAGCCTGGTCAGCATCGGCCTTGTCGCTCTTGGCCTTCGCCGACCCGGCCCTTCCGCCCCTGCCTGACCTGCTTTCCTTGCCTTCTTTAGCGTCCTCGGCCTTGGCCTCGTCGGCCTTCGCACCGCCGGCCTTGGCCTCGTCGGCCTTCGCGCCGCCGGCCTTGGCCTCGTCGGCCTTCGCGCCGCCGGCCTTGGCACCGCCAGCCTTCGCGCCGCCCGCCTTGGCGTCGTCGGCCTTGGCGCCGCCGGCCTTCGCCTCGCCGGCCTTGGCGCCAGCTGCCCTGCCCTTGCCCTTAGTCGAGGCGCCGCTCTCGGCCAGCGTCTCGGCCAGCGCGGCAGCGAAGATCTCCTTCTTGTCGGTGCGGGCGGCCGCCGTCTTGAGCGTTCCTTCCGCTCCTGGCAAGCCTTTGAACTTCTGCCAGTCGCCGGTCACCTCGAGTATCTTGCGCACCGGGTCGGTCGGCTGCGCGCCGACGGACAGCCAGTGCTGGGCCCGGTCCGAATTCACCTCGATGAGGGACGGGTCCGCCTTCGGGTGGTACTTGCCTATCTCCTCGATCGCCCGGCCATCCCGCTTCGTGCGGGCGTCGGCGACGATGATCCGGTAGTAGGGCTCCCGGATCTTACCCATGCGCTTTAGCTTGATCTTGACAGCCACGGCTGTGGTCTTCTCCCAGCGGATTCAGTGCGGACAGCTGACGTTCGGAGTGGGAGCCCGGACGTGCCACCCAGCTTGGTACGGCGGCGACGAGTTAGAGAGGGCCTCGCGGAGCCGATGGTTGCGTTCATATTGTGCCAGACGCGTGACCGTGCGGCAGCCCGCCGGCTCCCCTGCGCCATTCTCCGCACTCCAAAGCGCGCGCCATCACCGGCAGCAGCATCGCCGGCCCGACGGTGCTGCTGGACCCCAGCGGCCGGACGCCGTTCGGTCAGCGGCCCTTGCGGCCTGAGCGGTCACGGTTGCCGCGCAGACCCGGCGGCAGCTGCTGAGAGTCGGTCTGGCCGCCGCCCTGCTTACCGAGCCGCGGCAGCATCGGCAACTTGGACGGATCACCCGACGCGGCAGCCTTACGCAGGCCAGGGGGCAGGTTCAGGCCAGCTTGATCAAGCCCGGATAGGTCGAGGCCGGCCATGTCGAGCCCGGGCACGCCGGGCCCGCCAGGACCGCCCCCGGTCCCTGCCGCTTGCGCGCCGAGCCCGGCCAGCCCGGCGCCGACCTGGTCCTGCCGCCCGCCTGGCCGACCGGCGGTCGAGGGCCGGGCACCGCCGCCTTTGCCCTTTTTCTTGCCTTTTGCCTTCTGGCCGCCACGGCGTCCGCCGCCGGCACCCGGCATTCCCGGCAGGCCACGCATGCCGCCCATCATCTGGCGCATCATCTTCTGGCCTTCGAGGAACCGTACGACCAGCGAATTGACCTCGCTGACGCTGACGCCGGCGCCGTTCGCGATCCGCAGCCTGCGCGACCCGTTGAGGACCTTGGGGTTCCTGCGCTCCTCAGGCGTCATCGAGTTGACGATGGCAGCCGCGCGATCAAGGTCCTTGTCGCTGATCTGGCTCAGCATCTCCCGGTTCTGCGCAGCGCCGGGCAGCATGCCAAGCAGGTTGCTGATCGGCCCGAGCTTGCGCACCATCGCGAGCTGCTCGACGAAATCCTCGAGCGTGAAGCCCTCGGCTGAGACCAGCTTGCTGGCCATCTCGGCGGCCTGCTGCTGGTCAAAGGTCCGTTCTGCCTGCTCGATCAGCGTCAGGATGTCGCCGAGGTCGAGTATGCGCGAGGCCATCCGATCGGGATGGAACAGGTCGAAGTCCTCGAGCTTCTCGCCCGACGACGCGAACATAATCGGCCGCCCAGTCACCTGCGCGATCGAGAGCGCGGCACCACCGCGAGCGTCGCCATCCAGCTTGGTCAGCACGACACCGTCGAAGCCGACACCGTCGAGGAACGCCTGCGCGGTAGTAACCGCGTCCTGGCCGATCATCGAGTCGACCACGAACATGATCTCGTCCGGGTCGACGGCGTCCCTGATCGCGGCCGCCTGAGCCATCATCTCGGCGTCGACGCCGAGCCGGCCAGCCGTGTCGATGATCACGATGTTGTGCAGCCTGTGCCTGGCCTCGTCGATCGAGTCACGAGCCACGACGACGGGGTCGCCAACTACGGCGTCGGTCGGGGGCGCCCCCGATGACCCAGAACTCCCCGTATTGCCCGGCGACGGCGCATAGACCGGCACCCCGGCGCGCTCGCCGAGTACCTGCAGCTGCTGCACCGCGTTGGGGCGCTGCAGGTCAGCCGCGACGAGCATCGGCGTGTTGCCCTGGCCGCGAAGCCACAGCGCGAGCTTGGCCGCGAGCGTCGTCTTACCTGAGCCCTGCAGGCCGGCCAGCATGATCACCGTCGGCGACACCTTGGCGAAACGCAGCCGCCTCGCCTCGCCGCCCAGGATCTCGATCAGCTCTTCGTTGACGATCTTGATGACCTGCTGCGCCGGGTTAAGCGCCTGCATTACCTCGGCGCCGAGCGCGCGTTCCTTGACGCGGCTGATGAATGTGCGGACCACAGGCAGCGCGACGTCGGCCTCGAGGAGCGCGATCCTGATCTCGCGAGTCGTCGCGTCGATGTCGGCGGGCGAAAGCCGCCCGCGGCCGCGCAGCGAAGAGAAGACCTGAGTCAGCCGGTCAGAGAGTGTCTCGAACACCTGTAAAGAGCCCCTTCTTGCTTCTGCCCGCTGCCCAGCCTAGCCACGGATCTAACCGACCAGCGCGTCCACAAAGGTCTCTGGATCGAACGGAGCGAGATCATCTGGGCCCTCACCGAGGCCGACCAGCTTCACCGGGACGCCGAGTTCGCGCTGGACGGCGATGACAATGCCGCCCTTGGCCGTGCCGTCGAGCTTGGTCAGGACGATTCCTGTGATGTCGACGACCTCGGCGAACACGCGGGCCTGGCGAAGCCCGTTCTGCCCGGTGGTGGCGTCGAGCACGAGCAGCACTTCGTCGACGGTGCCGTGCTTGGAGATCACGCGCTTGATCTTGCCAAGCTCATCCATGAGCCCGGTCTTGGTGTGCAGGCGGCCAGCGGTGTCCACGATCACCGTGTCGACGCCGCTGGCGATGCCAGCGCCTACCGCTTCGAACGCCACGCTCGCCGGGTCCGCTCCTTCCCGATCGGCCCTGACGACCTTCGCGCCAACTCGCGACCCCCAGGTCTCGAGCTGATCGGCCGCCGCGGCGCGGAACGTGTCGGCCGCCCCGAGCAGCACGCTCTGGCCATCGCCGATGAGCACCCTGGCCAGCTTTCCGCACGTGGTGGTCTTGCCCGTGCCGTTCACGCCGACGACGAGCACGACGGCAGGCCGGTCTCCGTGCGGCGCCGTCTGCAAGGTGCGGTCGAGGTCCGGGTTGACCTGCTCGAGCAAGTCGGACCGCAGCAGCTCTTTCACCGAGCCCATGTCGCGCGTCCCGGCCACCTTGACCTCGGTCCGCAGCCGGTCGACGAGCGCCGTCGCCGGCCCGGCACCCATGTCGGCGGTGATCAGGACCTCTTCGATCTCATCCCAGGTCTCGTCGTCGAGCTTGCCCGACGAAAGCAGGCCGAGCAGCGCCGAGCCGAAGGCGGTCTGCGACCTGGCCAGCCTGCCGCGAAGCCTGACCATCCGGCCAGCTGATGGCGGAGGGCGCTCGACGGTCGGAGGCACTGGTGGCGCGGATGGTTCCGGTGGCGCGACAGTCGGCTCGAGCGGCGCTGGCGGGGCCGCGCCGACGTCAGTGTCCGCCGTGGCGCCCCTGGCTGGCGGGGCGATGATCCCGCCGTCGGTCCTGTCCCGCACCTGCTCAGCAGTTCCAGCGCCAAGCCGTACGTGGCGCCGTCTAGGCGCGAACAGCGCGATACCGCCCGCGACGAGCGCCACGAGCGCGATTCCGAGAACGATGAACAACGTAACCATGTCCGCCCCAGTCTGACAGACGCCGGCGACCAGCTAAGCCAGCCGGTCTCCTCCCCCTAGGCCGGCTCGCGCTCCCTAAGTCGCTGACTGATCACAGCTGACACGCCGTCGGACTGCATGGTGATGCCGTAGAGGCAGTCGGCGATCTCCATGGTCCGCTTCTGGTGGGTCACGATGATCAGCTGCGAGCTAGCCCTGAGCTCATCAAATATGTCGAGCACTCGCTGCACGTTCGTGTCGTCGAGCGCGGCCTCGACCTCGTCCATCACGTAGAAAGGCGAAGGGCGCGCTTTAAAAATTGACACAAGGAACGCGATCGCTGTCAGCGATCGCTCACCGCCAGAAAGGAGTGACAGTCGCTTGACCTTCTTGCCAGGCGGCCTGGCTTCGAACTCGATGCCGGTCGACAGCATGTCGTCTGGTTCGGTGAGGATCAGCCTGCCCTCGCCGCCGGGGAACATCCTGCCGAAGATCTGCTCGAACTCCCTTGCGGTGTCGGCGAAGGCGTCGGCGAATACCTGCTGAACCCGGTCGTCGACCTCCTTGACAACGGTGAGCAGGTCGCGACGGGTCTTGCGCAGGTCATCGAGCTGAGTAACAAGGAAGGCGTGCCGCTCTTCCAGCGCGGCGAACTCTTCGAGCGCGAGCGGGTTGACCTTGCCGAGCTGGTCGAGTTGGCGCTGGGCAACCTCGGCGCGGCGCTGCTGTGTCTCACGGTCGAAAGGCAGCGCCGGCTGGTCGCCGTCCCCCGGCTGTACCGGCACGTCGGGTCCGTACTCGGCGACAAGCGCCTCGACGTCGACGGCGAACTCCTCAGCCGCCTTTGACTCGACCTGCTCAAGCTTCATCCGCCTGCTTGCCCTGGCCACCTCGACCCCGTGCGCGGTGTTCACGACCTTGTCGAGCTGCGCCGACGCCTCCCTGATGCGGGTCCTGACAGTCTTGAGCTCCTCGTCACGCCCTTGGTGCGCGACCTCCGCGTGCTGCCGTTCGGCATCGGCGAGCATGAGGGAGCGCTCGACGGCCGCGAGGGCGGTCGTTGCGCCCTTCGCGACGGCGTGAGCGACCTTCGCCTCCGCTGCCCGGCGCCTGGCCCGCTCCCCCGCCCTGGTGATCGCCTGGCGCTCGGTCAGCGCCGACGACGCCAGCGCATCCGCCCGGCCGCTGATCGCTCGCAGCCGCTCCTCGACGGTACGCACCTCGAGCCTGGCGTCCATCTCGGTGCCCCTGGCCGCGGCCGCGCTGTCAGCAAGCGCGGTTTTAGTCCGGGGGAGCGACCCCCCGGAGCCCCCCGCGTGTCGGGGCGCTTCAGGGCGTTCCCTTCCCTCCTCGCCCGTCGCTGACGCTCCTCGCTCGTCAGTCCAGGCAACGCCGCGCCCCGACGGGCCGGAGGGCTCTTCCCGCTCGTCGGTCCAGGCGGCATCGCGCCCCGACGGGCCGGCGGGCTCTTCGTCGGGGAATTGGTCGGTGCCGTCGTCTGAGGTGTGGTCGCGGGTGGACTCGGCGGCGATTCTGGCCTCGATCTCGGCTAGCTGGGTGCGGCTCTTCTCGGCAGAACGGTCGGCGGCCGCGATCGAGGCCGCGAGCCGACCGGCCTCGTCTTGTGCCGCCCGCGCCGCCCCGGCCAAGGTGCCGAGGCGACCAGAAATCTCCGCCGCGGCCGCGTCCACTTCGGCGAGAGCCGTCTGCGAGTGGGCGAGTACCTGCTTGGCGTTGTCCTCTTCTTCGATCGCCTCGGCCAGCTCGCGTTCCGAGCGCTGGGCAGCCACCTCCGCCTCGGTCAGCTGCTCGGCGGCCTGTTGCGCGGCCGCCCGCAGTCCGAGCTGGCTCTGGTCGCTCTCCGAGCCTCCCCGCGCCCAGTGCGCGCCTAGCAGGTCACCGTCCGCGGTGGCCACGGCCACGGCCGGGTCGGCGAGCACGAGCTCCAGCCCCGTAGCGAGGTCAGGAGCCACGAGAATCCCGGCGAGCAGGCGCTCAAGGGCGGCCCCAAGCTCACCGGGCGCCTTCACCAGCTCAATCGCCGGCATAACGGGCCGCGTCCAGCCTTCATCGGCCCACGTACTGGCCGTACTGCCGCTCGGGCCGTTCGGACGCCCGTTCGTGTCGTCCGCGATCACCAGGTCGGCGCGTCCCGCGTCCCGCTCGCGCAGCAAGCCAAGAATGCTGGCGGCCGACTCGACGTCGCGAACCGCGATGGCGTTCGCCGACGCCCCGAGCGCGGCGGCTATCGCCTCAGCGGCGCCGTCGGCCACAGTGATCAGCTCGGCAAGCGGCCCTAGCACCCCAGGGAACGCGCCGGCATCGGCTAGCAAGATCGCCGACGCGTCGGCACCGCGGCGAACAGCTTCGTCGAGCGCCGCCGCACGAGCCCGCAGGCCGGCCCGCTTGTCGCTGACCTCGTGCTCGGTCCGCCGCAGCCTCGCGACAAGCGCCGACGCGGCGCTGAGGTCGGCGGCCGACCGCTCGCTCGAGGCGGCGAGCGCTGCCCGGTCCTCGTCTCGGCCGCCGAAGTGATCTTGAAGCTCCGCGTACTGGTGCTGCGCCTGCTCGGCGCGCGCCCGCGCGGCCGTCAGGGCGGCGGCCAGTCTCCCAGCCTCTTCCTGCGCCGCGTTCAGCCTGCTACGCGCCGCACCGGCCTGACCGCGCAACCTGGCGAGCCTCTCGGCCCGCTCAGCGGCCTCTCTGGCGTCGGCGGCGAGCTTGCGCTCGGTCTCGGCGAGCGCCGTTTCCGCGGCCGTGCGTGCGGACACCGCCACCGCCAGCTGCTCCCTGGCGGCCGTGAGCCTAGCCCCGAGCTGTCTTTCCTGCTCGCGAAGGACTGCCGCTTCCCGGTCGAGCTCGTCAGGATCGCGGCCTGGCCTCGCGGGCTCTGGCGGCGCCGAAAGGTGCGTGTGCCGCTCAGCGGCGAGGTCAGCGACCGCGCGCAGTCGCTCGGCCAGCCCGCCGAGTGCGAAATAGGTCTCCTGCGCGACAGCCAGCCGAGGGGCGTGCTGCTGCTCGGCGGCCTCAAGCTCTTCCTCGGTCGACCTAGCCGCCGTCAGCACGGACTCCAGTTCGGCCCGCAAAGCGACCGCGGCGGACTCGTCGGCTTCATCCCGGTGGAGTTCGGCTGACAGCGTGACGTATTCGTCGGCCAGCAGCCGCAACCTGGCGTCCCGCAGGTCGGCTTGGATCACCGCCGCCTTGCGTGCCAGCTGAGCCTGGCGGCCGAGCGGCTTGAGCTGGCGGCCAAGCTCGGTGGTCAGGTCGACCAGCCTGGTCAGGTTCGCCTGCATCGCGTCGAGCTTGCGCAGCGCCTTTTCCTTGCGCCTGCGGTGCTTGAGTACGCCTGCGGCTTCCTCGATCAGCGCCCTTCGCGCCTCGGGTCCCGCGTTGAGTATGTCGTCAAGATGCCCTTGTCCGACAATCACGTGCATTTCGCGGCCAAGGCCGGTATCGGACAGCAGTTCTTGCACGTCAAGGAGCCGGCATTGGCTGCCGTTGATCGCGTACTCGCTCTGCCCGGTACGGAACAGCAGCCGGCTGATCGTGACTTCGGCGTAGTCGATCGGCAGCGCGCCGTCGCTGTTGTCGATGGTGAGCGTGACCTCCGCGCGCCCGAGAGCTGGCCTGGCCGAGGTGCCTGCGAACACGACGTCTTCCATCTTGCCGCCACGCAGCGGCTTGACGCCCTGCTGACCCATCACCCAGGTGAACGCGTCCACGACATTCGACTTGCCCGAACCATTGGGCCCAACGACGCAGGTGATGCCCGGCTCGAACCGAAGGGTGGTGGCCGAGGCGAACGACTTGAATCCGCGTAGCGTGAGGGTCTTCAGGTACACCGCCTGTTTCTCCTCACCAAATCGCGCTAGGTTCCACCGCACCTTACCGTGCGCGGCGCAGCAGATCGGGTAACCGGCCGCTGACGTCGCCGATCTGACCTGGTCAGAAAAGCCACGTACCTGCGTGGAGCCACCCAATCCGAGCGTGAATTCGCTCGCGTCGCGGTCAAGCTGCCCACATCTGCCCGCATTGTCGGGCGGCATTCCTCCCTCAGGGCAGCCGATTACCGCCGATGGCCATAAGCCATCAGCGAACATGCTGCTAGGTCGCGGTGATCAGCTAGCAAATCACGCGCAGCCATCAGCGCGGATCAGCCCTTTGGGACTGCCCGTACATGGCATTCAGACGACTACGAACCCTGTCAGATCGGTGCAACATCGGCCGAGCTGTTACCCAGAACCCGCACGGGTACTAGCCGGGGGGGCGACCCCCGGGCGGGTCGGGATCTATCAAGTTAGAGCGGGCTCGCGATCGTCGAGCAGCATTTCATGACCGACTCCGGCAGCGAGCACGTCGTTCACTTCCTGCAGCCGGGCAAGCTCGGCTTCAAGATCGCGCACGCGCCGCTGCAGTCGGCGTACTTCAGAAACCATGCGGGGATCCGGCCCGCCAACATGGCCAAGCAGAGCCTTCGCCATTGCTTGAGGTCCTCCACACTGAGTGA
>Ga0126381_100009441_pt1 | contig 10956 bp, 12 predicted proteins | sample PanSoiMetPlot_28_FD_96465 | JGI IMG/M metagenome (GOLD analysis project Ga0126381, IMG submission 96465) | Tropical forest soil microbial communities from Panama - MetaG Plot_28 | ecosystem: Environmental > Terrestrial > Soil > Tropical forest > Bulk soil | place: Panama | collected 2016-02-17
GAGAGACGGCTTTGCCGGCCGTCCACTCACTTCCTCGAACAAAACAAAAGCCTCAGTGAGTTTTCGTCACTGAGGCTTTGTTTCGCAGCGGATTCTCCCAACCGCTACTTACCCCCGAAATCCGCCAGCCGCGCGCGCGAAAGCGTTTTCGCTGCCACGACGGCTTACTGGCGATAATTTTATCGATTTTCTCTGGATGTTTTTCCAAAACCGCCACGGAAGTCAGCTAGATCAGTCGAGTTGCTGATTTTGGTGACGAACCATGGCTCGGGCCCCAGAGTTGGCGCCTGTTCCAGGACGGGTTGACCGATTGGCATCGGACCAAAAACGATCGGATGACCAGGCTTCGCGACCGTGATGTAGTTTTGGCCTCTGTTTTGAGACAGGAACAATCCTTGTTCCCCCTCGAGCAAAGTTGCCAGGTCGAGCCCGCTAACGGGCACATTAATTTCGAGTTTCATTTTCTGTTGCCCTTCCGTTGTCAGCTCTTAGCGCGGCTCTCGGCCGTAGAGGCTCCCACGGAATTCTGCTAACTCAGTCGAGTTGCTGATTTTCGTGACGAACCAGGGCTCCGGTCCGACAGTCGCTGCCACCTGCTCCTGGATCGCCTTCCCGATCGGCGTCGGCCCGAAGGCGATGGAGTGACCAGCCTTCGCCACGGTGATGTAGTTTTGACCTCTGTTTTGGCAGAGGAACAGTCCTTGTTCGCCTTCGAGCAGGCTGGCGAGATCCAGTCCGCTTACCGGTACATTAATTTCAAGTTTCATCTGCTATACCCTCCTTTGTTTTTGGTTTCTCTTCGTTTTAATGAGAAGTCTCCGGCATCGCTTCACAACCGCCAGGTAACTTAAGTTGCCTTTTTTAACTGCGATTGTTGAACATTGCAGCCCACGGCGTAGTCTGCTTTGGGAGGCGCGTTTCCACGCGCGAGGAGGGACGGCACGTGAAGGGAGACAGCTGGCATGTTAGCAAGCGTGGACCGGTAATCGATCCGGCGTTGGAAAAAGCTCTGCTCAGACTGCACCGCGCCATGGACGTCAAGGCGTTCTGGAAAGCTGTCCACCGGTTGCTCTGCGCCTCAATCCCGAATCACTCCGTCGGGCTATCGCTTCAGCAAAACCCGAGCGTGCCGGTAATTGCAAAATGGACGCGATCCATGCCTGAGGATTTTTTCGCGGCGGAACCTCTCAAGCGTTGCGCCACGCAATCGCCACGCAGAAAACTGCTGCGTCTCAACGATCTTTTTTGCAATCGCAGCAGCTTCGTAAGATCAGGCTTTTATCGCCGCTACATGGCGCCGCAGAAATGTGCGGACGGCGTCGCACTCCTATTTTGCAAACGACAGAGACTCATTTGCGCGATAGCAGTTTTGCGCACGGCGAAGCAAGGCGATTTTTCAACGGCGGAGATGAAATTGCTGCGCCAACTGTACCCGCAATTTCTGGCCGCGCTTCGCGCACTCGAATCACTCGAACGCGAGCGATGCGTGCGAGCGGATTTTGAAGAATTCCTTCGGGGTTTGCCACTTCCCACAATAATCTTGCGTTGGAACTTGAAGCCGATTTATCAAAACAAGGCCGCGCGCGAGTTCTGCGCAGTCTGGGAGAAAGGACCCGATGAGGCGAAACGAACAAAAGCCACTTCGCCGATTCCAATCGAGATTTTCGATCGATGCCGCGTTCTCAAGCAAGAATGGATGGATTCGCAACTCCGAATGCGTTCGGAACAACGCACGGATTTCAAAGAGGAACAGGTCCACCATTCGCGTTTGCCACATTTACGGGCGACGATTCAACTCAAGCAGATCAATTCGGTCGGTGTAGCCGGGCCACATTTTCTCATCGCCTGTGAAGATCTCGGCCAGAACGGAGAACGGTCCGGACGACTCAGACTTTTTCGGCTGCCCGGAATTGCGCAGCTCACCCGACGCGAACGAGAAATTGCGCAACTGGCCTGTGAAGGACGCAGCAACAAAGAGATTGCTCAAAACGCCTCTTTGAGTTTGCCTACTGTAAAAAAACATCTTCACTCGGTTTTTCGCAAACTGGCAGTCCCCAGTCGCAGCCGGCTTGTCGCGCTCACAGCTTGAGGAATTACAACGCGGCGACCTGCCTTACGAAGTGAGATCCGCCTTACTAACTCGACAGCTTAGTAGCGCACTCGGACGAGAAACAATCCATCGGCGGGAGCGGCAAACCGCGGTGAACTTAAGTCCGTCGACTCTAGTCGCGCGCTGATCTCCTCAATCCGCATCTTACCGAGCGCACATTTCACCAGTGTACCGACCATTAACCGAACCATCTTGTAGAGGAAACCGTTCCCATCGAACTCGATTGTGAGGCAAGGGCCTTTTTGTCGAAGCCGCACGGAATGAATCGCGCGGATCGTGCTCTTTTCAGGTTTGCCGCGATTGGCGGCAAAACTGGCAAAGTCATGAGTGCCGAAGAAATATTTTGCTGCCGAGTTCAGGGTTTTAAGATCGAGCGGTCGTGCAATATGCCAGGCGCGACCGTACTCGAATGGCGGCAAGACGGACCCAGTCCAGATTCTGTAGCGATAGATTTTTCCTCTTGCCGATAGGCGAGCGTGAAAATCGTCTGAAACATATCCACAGCGAAGGACGCGAATAGCCGGAGGGAGCAACGCGTTGAGAGCATCGACGCAGCGCGCTGGTGCCAGGAATTTGTCGGGCACATCAATGTGCGCGCATTGTCCCAGAGCGTGGGCACCAGCGTCCGTTCGCCCAGCTCCGTGGACACGCGCAGCTTTGCCAATGATGCGCTCAAACGCGTGCTCGATATAATCTTGGACTGTGTTGCGATGAGACTGGCTCTGCCAGCCGGCGAACGGCGTGCCGTCGTAAGCGATGATTAATTTCAGCCTTCGCGGCATCGCATTTTCGTTATTACTGATCAGTAAACAGTGATCGCCAGCAGGGTTACTGATTAGAGATCGCTAATCGCGATGTGCCGGTGATCCAAATAACTTTGCAGGATCATTTGCGCCGCTACCTGATCCACATAGCCGCGTGTGTGCCGCGTCTTCTTTCCGGCGTCACGCAACGCCCGGTGTGCTGCGGCGGTCGTGAGTCGTTCATCCCAGGTGACGACCGGGCAGGGGAGGATCGCGCGTAATTTCTTCACGAATTCGACGACCTCAGCTGAGGCTGATCCGAGCTGGCCGTTCATACGCTTTGGCATTCCGGCCACTACATGATCGATTTTTTTTTCGCGGACAATTTCCGCAACTCGCGCGGCCGGTTGTTGATCTGCTGAAATGGTCTCCAGCGGATGCGCCAGCAACTGTAACTCATCAGAGATCGCAACCCCGATACGCGCTCGACCAAAATCTAAAGCCAAAATCGGATTCATTGCGTCACTTCATTGCAATTCCGGAGGGAGTTTGCCGATCAAATCCTTGATTCTTTCGGCCTCGCGCCGGTGACAAACCAAAAGAGCATCCGGGGTGCGGATAACGATGAGATCATGCACTCCGAGCAGCGCCACAGTTGTTCCGTCCTCCTCGAAAACGATATTGTTGCTGGAATCGACTGCTGTGATGGCGCGGTTCGCGGCGTTTCCGCGTTGGTCTTTTTCAAAATAATTCGCCACGGCGTGCCAGCTTCCGATGTCGTCCCAATCAAAGCCAGCCTCGACAACGAGGACACGATCGGCCTTTTCCATGATGGCGTAATCGAATGAGGTGCGCGGCAATTCGCTGAACTGTTCGCGCAGTGCCTTTTCGAAGTTTCCTGGCGCCCGCAGTTGTGAAATGAAATCCGCCAGCTCCGGCGCGTGGCGGTTGAATTCGCGGAGTACCGTAGGCACCCCCCAGACGAACATCCCTGCGTTCCACCGGAAATTTCCTCTGCGTAAGAATGAGTCCGCCAGATCGGGATTTGGCTTTTCGCGAAAACGCACGACGCGACGGACCGCTTCGGTATCGGGGCGGTTGCGCAAACGGATCGGTTTGCCTTGCTCAATGTAGCCAAATCCTGGGCACGGCCAGGTCGGTTTGATGCCGATGGTGACAAGCTCGCTTGACTCCTGCGCGGCCTCCGTGGCTAAGGCGAGTGTTTCCTGAAACGCCGCGCGACTTGCAATCATATGATCGGCAGGGAGAACCGCCATGATGGCAGCGTGATCGCGCAGTGCCACCCAGCCGGTTCCGAGCGCGATTGCGGCAGCTGTATCGCGTTTAGCCGGCTCGGCCACAATGTTCTCCTTCGGAAATTGCTTAAGCAATCCTCGAACCGAAGTTTCCTGTTCTGTGTTCGTGAGGATCAAAATGCGCTCGCGCGGGATGAGCCCATCAACGCGAGCCAATGTTCCCTCCAACAGCGTTTTGTCCGAAACGAGGCGCAGAAGTTGTTTGGGGCGGGCCCGCCGGCTCAACGGCCAGAAACGTTCGCCGCTGCCACCGGCGAGGATGACCGCGTAGATCGAATCAGGCATGTCGATGCAAAATGCAGAAGGTTTCGCGTGACGAAAAATTGCCGTTTCTTTTTCTAAAACGCGACGTATATGGTACGCGATGTCTTCCCCTATATCCATTTCAAAAACTTCTGAAGAACTTCCTGTTGCGCCTCTGCTCGTGCTGACACGCACGGCCATAGGACTCGGTTTGGGAATCTTAATGGCGGAAAAGATCAAGCCACCGTTGCGTCAGGCAACGGCGATCACGTTATTGGCAATCGGCGCATTGGCCGCCGCACCGTGGCTGGTGAAAATCACAATTGGTCAGATCAATCGTCCCGAGTCGGATTGGGGCAGCCGCGCCCGTTTGCGTTCAATTCGCGGCGATTCCGGATACAGCTCGGATAACGACATCTATTGATCAGTACATCGGAAAAGTGGTCGCCGCGGCAACAAACGGTGTCTAAATTGGCGCGAGCACTTTAACTCGCAGCAAGCCACTTCCATCATAGAAACGCTTCAGCGACGGAATCTGCCAGCGCTTTACCTTTTCGTGTCAGCACGAAAGCGCCGTTCGATCTCTCGAGCAGCTTCAGCGCGATAAGCTCGTCCGTTTGCAGCTTGAAAGCATCCAGCTCAGAACCGGGAATTCCGTCTCGTGTGCGAAGCAAGAGCGCGATTCTCTCAGTGCGTTTCATTTCTCTGGTCAACTTTTCGATCGATGCGCGCGGTGATTGACCGGAAAGCACTCGGTCGCCATATGCGCGGTAATCGCGGACATTCTGCCAGCGATGCATGCCAATGGTTGACACCGCACTCGGTCCGATTCCAAGGTAATCTTTGCCCAGCCAATACGCGCGATTATGAGCTGATTCAAAACCCAGGCGCGCATAATTTGAGATTTCGTAATGTTCGTACCCGGCGTCTGCCATGATCGTCATAGTCATTTCGAAAAAATCAGCGTCCGCCTCGGCATCCTGCCGAAATTCGCCGCGCGCGTAGCGCACAAAAAACTCCGTGTCCTCCTCGTACGTCAGGCAGTAGGTAGAAATGTGTTCCGGTTGCAATGCGATTGTTTGTCCCAAACTCTTGCGCCATTGATCAATAGTTTGTCCCGGCAAACCGAACATCAGATCGATGTTGATGTTCGTGAATCCTGCCGCACGCAGAATCCGAAATGATTGTTCCGCCTGCGATGATTTGTGTTCGCGTCCGAGCAGTTCCAGTAGTTCATCGTCCCACGATTGCACGCCGAGACTAATCCGGTTGACTCCGAACTTCTTCAGAAGAGTTGCTTTGCGCGCGGAAACGCTTCCTGGATTTGCTTCCATCGTCCACTCGACCAGTTGTGAGAGGTCGAGCTTTTCGTCAAAGCCGCGTAGCAAGCGCTCCAGTTGCGCAATGTTTAGGGCCGTGGGCGTGCCGCCGCCGAAATAAACCGTCGACGGACGGAGTAAGGAGCGGCGGTCTCCAGTCCGCCGGGCCAACCCAGCGGTGTTGCTTGCCCTGGGCGAACTGGGGATCGACCATCTTTGATATTGTTCCAGTTCCTGCAGAATCGCTTCGCAAAACCGCCAGGTGTGAGACCGGTCGAGCAAATCTTTATAAAAAGCGCAATAGGGGCAGATACGCGCGCAAAAGGGGATGTGCACGTAAATGTGGCGAACCATATTGATGTCTGTTGTCGGAACAATTGAGGAATCCCTCGCGAGAATGTTGCGGTTACGCGCTGGGATCATTCGGCTTCGCTGAGGATGAAGGCCAGTCGCGCAGTTGTTATTCGCGCCGTTACTCATAAAATCCGTCTGCTATCGAGGCCCTCATGCTGACGCGAAACGTAGCTCTCGTTTTCCTTTGCGCCATGTATTCCCAGCTGGCGCAAGCCCAGCAGCCCGCTCCGACGCCGTCGATTGTGTACGAGGTGCATAATCCTGATGCAATTAAGGATTACGAGGCGAATCCGCGCGTGGTGCGGGAAATGGTGAATCGGCTAGTGCTAGCTGTGACCGGGCAGTCTGATGTGGGAAAGGCGTGGGCCTCGCTCGTCTCGCCTAACGACAGAGTTGGAATTAAGATTTGCGCGGCCGGCGGCGAGCTCTTCACGACGCATCACGCTGTCGTGAACGCAATTGTGGACGGATTGGCAACGGCAGGTCATTCCCGCAGCGGAATCATCGTTTGGGATCGATCCCTCGGTGGAATCAAAGAGGCCGGATATCGGCTGGCGACCGATGGCTACCAAGTCAAAGCAGTTGCGCCACATGACGGGTATGATGCGAAGGCCGTTGTGTCTGCCCCTGTGGCAGGAAAACTGGTGTGGGGCGATTTCGAATACGTCGGTGATTTAGGGAAAATGCCGCTTTTTGCCGATGACGATGCAACCAGCAACGTGAGTCATTTTTCCAAGATCATCTCCACCGAGGTGGACAAAGTTATCAATGTCCCGGTGATGAGCGTTAGTGAGACGAATGGGATAGCCGGTTGCATTTATAACATGACGATCCCGAACATCGACAACTGGCGCCGTTTCGCGCAGGGCTCTCCGTTCGGCGCAGAAAGTCTGGCGGAGATCTACGCAAGTCCCCTTATCGCGAAAAAGGTTGTGCTCAACTTAATGGACGGCCTCCTCGCACAATATGCAGGCGGTCCGCAGCCACAACCGAATTACGCAGTTCACCATGCTACGCTGTATGCCAGCAGGGACCCGGTAGCTTTGGACACCATCGCGTTGAAACGATTGGAAGAATGGCGAAAACGCGGGAATCTTCGTCCTGTCGGCCGTGTAGCGGCCTATATCGATTTTGCCGGCCAAGTTGGGCTCGGTAACTCGGCAAATAATCGGATCGAGATCAAAAATATCGGGCGATAAAGTCCAAGCATCGCACACAATGCTTTGTTATCTTGAGCGAAGTCAAGAGATCCCGCGGTGTTACCCGAGAGCGGTTCCGAGGGATTGAAAGCCTGTACTGGCGCACTTCGTCCGCTGCGTTGCAGCCTCGACTCCTGTTGGAATGACGGTTATGAGGTGGGATCCGGGTCAGGATCATTCAGGATATGAGCTCCCATCTACAAACAGCACTCCTGCGCTCGGTCTCGCGCTCGTTTTACCTGTCGATCCGATTCTTACCCGTGCAATTGCGCGAGCCGATCGCGCTGGCGTATCTGCTGGCGCGAACAACCGACACCGTTGCTGACAGCTCACAAATCTCCACAAGCGTACGAATTGAAACTCTCAAACTGCTCTCCGCCACAATTCAAGGCACAGCTTCGCGGGATGCCGTCGCCGAGTTGGTTGCAGGATTTGTTCCGCTTCAGCAGAACCCAAGTGAACGACAACTCCTCGAAATTTTGCCCGATTGCCTTTCTTGGCTCAATCGGGTGGAGCATCCGGACCGCAGTGACATTCGCGTCGTGCTCGAAAAAATTACGTGTGGGCAAATGCTCGATCTAGACCGCTTTAGTGATCCCAGGGAAGTTACCGCGCTTGGCACCGCCTCCGATCTTGATCAATACACATATCTCGTTGCCGGTTGTGTCGGTGAATTCTGGACCCGACTCTGCTTCCGGCATGTCCGCAGTTTCGCGAATCGGAGCGAGAACGAGATGTTTGCTCTCGGCAAGCGTTACGGCATGGCGCTTCAATTGATTAATGTGCTACGCGACGCCGCATCCGATCTTCGATCAGGAAGATGTTACTTCCCCGAAGACGAGTTGAACGCGGCGCACCTGATTCCATCGCAAATCATCGCTGAACCGGAAAATTTCCAGCCGATTTATCGAAGATGGCTGGAGAAAGCCAGAGCGGGTCTCGAATCGGGAATCTATTACTCGCTTGCAATCAATAATCGCCGCGTGCGCGCTGCAACGGTTTTGCCGGCACTAATAGGCGCACGCACACTCGCGCTTCTCGACGCTGCTGGCCAAATGGCATTGCAGCGAATGGTGAAAGTCCCGCGCCGCGAAGTAAGGGCAATAATGTTGCGCCTGGCGCTGACGGTCGCGTCAGGCAAACAGATCAACCTGATTTGGGATCGCGCGAAGCAGGGGTAGCGCAGCGTCTCGCATGCTGGCGAGCGCGTGCTCCCGATCGCGGACTTTTCATCCAACTTTTCAATCGTCCGTGACAAACAAATCAAGGAAGGATTGTTTCGGCGCAATGCCGAAACCAACTCGCTCCGGCGAGCGCTAGCCGGAATATCGCAACCCTGGTCCAATATCGCACGCTGCGCGCGGGGAACAGTTTCGGTGTCCTTAGCTGGCAGGTTTCCCAAACTTCGGCGCGGAAAGGACTTGGTCACTATCTCGAGTCGTCAATGGATAAGGCGATTAATCAATCGCATATCAGGCGAAACCCTACATAAGAATTAGGCGGTGCCCGACTTGACTCAACGCCCACGAGGTTTCATAGAAACAGCGCATATCATCTTTGAGTAAGACGATTAATGCAAAAGCAGTGACTGCGAAGTGTAATGGTGCGGAGAGGCGGTCCCCGGATTAATACCGTGCTTATTTCATGACACCGGCTGGGTTAAAGTCCCCGTCCCATTCCCAGCCCTCGCAGTCGCTGCCACAGGGAACCGATTTTTTAGTTGGTCCACTGCTCGACCCAGAGTTACAATGGTTCGACTGGCAAGATCTCAAGCGGACGATGTTTGACAGTATTACAGCCAAGTTCCGGGACTTTCGTCACCTTACGATTTCTCACAGGTCTTTAGCGATAGCCTGCCTCGTTCTCGTTGCCTTAGTCGGGTATCTTGATTATTTGACCGGATACGAGCGTTCGTTGCTTCTGCTGTACCTTCTTCCTGTTTCTCTGGCGGCATGGTTTGGCAACTTCGTTTCTGCTCTGGCGATAGTCGTGGTCTGCGTGTCGGTATCGGTGGTTTCAGATATTGCGGCCGGAATTCCGGCGTTAGGATTCTGGAATATCGCAATGTCGTTTGGCTTTTATGTGCTTTTCGCAAGTGTGCTGTGGAAGTTAGGAAGACTGATCCGTGAGCTCGATCGACGCGTGCATGAACGGACGGCCGCCCTCAAACGCGAGATGGCTGAGCGCCAGCGGCTCGATCAAGAGATCGCGCGAGTGGCAGACCGTGAGCGGCGGCGATTAGGTCACGATCTGCACGACAGGCTTGGACAGCATCTCTTCGGCACGGCTCTTGCAGCTCAGGTACTGGAAGAAAAACTCGCTGCACGATCGGCTCCGGAAAGGCACGAAGCAGAGAAAGTCGTCCGTTGCATTGAAGAGGGGATCGACGTTACCCGCAACCTTGCCCGGGGGTTCTTCTCACCAGAACTTGAAGCCGAAGGGCTAGTCGCGGCGCTACAGAATCTGGCCGACACAGTTAGAGAACGATTCGGTATTAGCTGCATTTTGCATAACGACGAGTTAATTCCGATCCACGATCCCACCGTAGCGAACCAACTGTATCAAATCGCTCAGGAGGCCGTGACAAACTCAGTCAAACACGCTGCTGCCAGACAGATTGATATTCGGCTGGCGATGGACGGTCCCGAACTTTATTTATCCATCGCCGATGACGGAGTTGGATTTCCCGAGAAGCCGCAATCCGAAGGGCTCGGGCTTCATCTGATGCGTCACGGCGCGTCGTTGAGCGGTGCGACGTTCGATATTCGACGAAATGGTGAAAACGGGACGGTAGCGACATGTCGCCTGGCACATTTTGAATCAAATGGTTTCACGCGATGAATCCCAGCACTTCTGAAACCTCTGCACGCAAGAACCGAGTCTTCATAGTCGATGATCATCCACTCGTGCGCGAGGGACTTACTAATCTTATAAACGGGCAGGATGATCTCTTTGTTTGTGGTGAAGCAAAAGATTCAGCTCAAGCCGTCAACGGGATCGCGAAAGCGCGGGCGGATGTTGCGCTGATTGACATTTCTCTCACAAACGAATCAGGATTGGAATTGGTCAAACAGCTAACAAGGCAGTTCCCGCGAGTTGCGCTGATCATACTCTCGATGCACGACGAAACCTTGTACGCCGAACGTGCGTTGCGGGCGGGCGCGCGAGGCTATGTCATGAAACACGAGACGAGCAAGAATGTGCTTGCTTCCATCCGACGGGTGCTCGGCGGCGACGTTTACGTGAGTGAAAGGATTGTTAACAGAATGGCCCTGAGAGTTACCTCTTCGCGCGAACAGGTCGAGGGTTCGCCACTCGAACGGTTGAGCGACCGCGAACTGGAAATCTTTCGTTTGCTCGGCCAGGGTCGCACCACGTCGCAAATCGCTGCAGACCTGAATCTGAGTTTGAAAACAGTGCAAGCTTACTGCGCGCGCGCCAAAGAGAAATTCGGGGTTACTTCCTTGACTGAGTTGCTTCGGGCAGCCATCCGATGGGACGATGCCAGCCAGGTAAAATAGAAGGCGAAAAAACCTCAGGCGGTTACAAGAAATAATTTCGCTGCCGGTCGCTGATCGGGCGCTCGAGGCGCTCCAAGACCAAGAGCATGTCTTCCCAAACTTTGCGTTTTTCCGAAGGTGCCTGGTTTCGCAGCAAGTAGGCAGGATGATA
>Ga0126381_100009442_pt1 | contig 10955 bp, 8 predicted proteins | sample PanSoiMetPlot_28_FD_96465 | JGI IMG/M metagenome (GOLD analysis project Ga0126381, IMG submission 96465) | Tropical forest soil microbial communities from Panama - MetaG Plot_28 | ecosystem: Environmental > Terrestrial > Soil > Tropical forest > Bulk soil | place: Panama | collected 2016-02-17
GATCTGCGCACCGCGCTCGATTGGCTGCGCACGCAGGGCGACCTGATCGAGACCGAAAAGGAGGTCGATCCCGATCTCGAGGTCACCGGCCTCCAGAAGCATATGGACGGCGGCTGCCCGATTCTGTTCAACCAGGTCAAGGGTAAGCCGAACCATCGCCTGGTCACCAACCTGTTCGGCGACATGAAGGTGATCAACAAGATGTTCGGCTGGGAGAGCGATGCCGAGCGGGTGACGCGGCTCGCGCATGCGCTGTCGCATCCGCTCAAGGCGGAGATCATCGCCCAGGACGAGGCTCCGGTGCAGCAGCACGTCGTCAACAATCCGAGAGACGTGAACGACTATGTGGTGCCGATCCGCCACACCACCTACGAGCCCGAGCTCACCGTCGGCTCCGGCATCCGCTGCGTCGGCCCGGCGCAGTTCGATGGCGGCACCGATCTCGGCTACAACCGCATGAATTTCCGCTGGGGCAATGTCGGCACGTTCCAGATCTCGCCCGGCTCGCACATGTGGCAGGTGGCGAACAAATACTACAAGGCCGACGAGCCGATCCCGCTCACCATGTGCTTCGGCGTGCCGCCGGCCTGCACGCTGCTCGCGGGCGCCGGCTTCGACTACGCGATCCTCCCCATGGGATGCGATGAGATCGGCATAGCCGGCGCCGTGCAGGGCGCGCCGATCCGCATGGTCAAGTGCCGCACGATCGACGCGTATACGCTCGCCGACGCCGAGCTCGTGCTCGAGGGCTGCGTCAATCCGCGCGACCGCCGCTTCGAGACCAAGGAGGCGGAAGATGCCGGCGTGCAGGGCCGCTTCCATTTCCACCCGGAATGGGCGGGCTATATGGGCAAGTCCTACAAGGCGCCGACATTCCACGTCACCGCCGTGACGATGCGCGACCCGAAGAGCCGGCCGATCACCTTCGCGCTCGGTGTGCATACGCTGGACGACCATAACATCGACACCTCCGTACGCGAGGCCGCGATCTATGAATTGTGCCAGCGCCTGCAGCCCGGCATCGTCCAGAACGTCGTGATCCCCTATTGCATGACCGACTGGGGCGGCTGCGTGATCCAGGTGAAGAAGCGTCATCAGATCGACGAAGGCTGGCAGCGCAATTTCCTCGCCGCCGCGCTCACCTGCTCGCAGGGCATGCGCCTTGCCATCGCGGTGAGCGAGGATGTCGACCCCTATTCGATGGACGACATCATGTGGTGCCTCACCACGCGGGTGAACCCGCGCACCGACATCCTGAACCCGATCCCCGGCGGCCGCGGCCAGACCTTCATGCCGGCGGAGCGCATGACCGCGGGGGACAAGCAGTGGACCGCGTCGAACACCCAGTTCGAGGGCGGCATGGGCATCGATGCCACGGTGCCGTTCGGCTACGAGAACGATTTCCTGCGCCCGGTCTATCCGGTGGACCGGGTGCGGCCGCAGGATTTCTTCAAGCCGCAGGACATCGCCAACGCCAAAGCGCGTATGCACGGCTGGGTACATTCGCTGGCGCGGACGGGGCGGTAGGCCGCGACGCGTGACCTCACTCAAGGGTCACCCGCGGGCATAACCCGCGGGCCCATCCACTTCGCAAGATGTTTTAGCCCTTCGCAAAGGGATGGACTGCCGGGGCATCAGGGCGTTTTCGCCCGTCTTTCGCGGGCCATGCCCGGCAATGACGATGGGGTGACTCACCCGCTTGATCGTTCTTGCCACCGCTCCGCCAACGCCCGGCGATCAAGCTTGCCGTTGGGGTTCTTCGGGAGCGAAGCGCTGAGCACGATCTCCTTTGGCGTCTTGAAGGCCGGCAACGCGGCGGCGCAGTAACGCAAAATCTCCCCGGCCTCCGCGCCCGCGCGCGCCACGACGTAGCTCACCACCTCCTCGCCATAGATGTTGTCCGGCACGCCGACCGTTGCGGCCTCTATCACGTCGGGGCGCTGCATCAGGCAGGCGTCGATCTCCAGCGGCGAGATTTTGGCGCCGCCGCGGATGATCAACTCCTTCTCCCGGCCGGTCAGGGTGAGAAAGCCCTCGGCATCGAGCGCGCCCAGATCACCGGTGCGGATGCGGCCGCGGCTGTGGACTTTGATCTCACCGTCCTCGTCGAGATAGCGGTAAGGGTGGTCCGCAAAGCCGCCGACCTCGACATGGCCGATCTCGCCGGCGCCGAGGCGTCGACCGTCGGCATCGACGATGGCGAGGTCGTGATAGGCGAGGGGGCGGCCGACAGTGCCGAGCCGCCGTTGCTCGCCCGAAATGGCGGCGATCCAGTTCACCTCGCTTGCGCCACAGCCCTGCGCGATGGGGATGCCGAACCTTCGCTCGAAACGCTTCCATGGCTCGAGCAGCAAGGGCGCCGAGCTTGACGTGATGAACTTCAGCTTGGGTAGATTGTCGCGATGCGCTGTGCCCTTGCGGTCGAGCAGAATGTTGATAATGGTCGGGTTGCCCGCTGCGATCGTCGCAGCGTGATCGCGGATGTGCGCGAAGAAGCGGCTCGCCGAGAATTTCTCAGCCAGTAGCAGGGTGGCGCCGCGGTTGACCGGCATGAGCGCGCCCAGGAGCTGCGCCGAGGCCCAGCTGAAGGGGCGGCAGTCATAGAGGCGGTCATCCGCGGTGATGCCGAACCCCTCGGCCGCCGGACCAACATTGAGCAGGAACTCACGGAAATTCAGGACCACGCCCTTGGGGGTGGCGGTGGTGCCCGATGTGAACAAAATGACCGCGTCGTCGTCGGGACCAGCGCCGTTCGCCGGATCACTCGGCTCGCAATGCGCAAGCTCGGCGAAAATCGTCCCCGGCGCGCCTTCGCCGAAGCGGCCGAGCCGCAGCCGCGGCGCGTCGACAGCGGTGAGCAGATCATCGAGCTGCAGTCCCTCCTGATAGAGAATGAGCCGCGGCCTGAGGCGTGCGAAAATATTGTCGAGCTGATTGCGGTTCATCTCGACATGGGCCGTGCAGATGGTTGCGCCCGCCGCCATCACGCCGAAATAGCAGAGGAGATGCTCGATCGAATTGTTGCCTAAGAGCGCAACCCGGTCGTTGGGGCCGAGCCCCTGCGCGCGCCAGAACGTGGCAAAGCGGCCGATGGTTTCGGCGAGCTCTCCATAGCTGACGCTGCGCCCGTCGTCGGCCGACACGACCCAGCGCTTCTCGGGCGTGCGCTGCGCCGCGCGCACGATCCAGCTGTGCAGCAGGTGTGAGCCGGCGTCTTGCATAGCGTTCTTATGGCGGATAGCCAGCCGAATTCCTTAGTATTATAAGCATCTTGGCAGAAGCAAAAAAAGCGGCGGTGGAGACATGGCCCAAGAGAGCCCAACGGTGGGCGCAACCCCGGATCCGATGTCGACGGAGTTCGGCGGTGCCGCCATACCTGGCGCAGGTTCCAACGCCGCGCCCGCGCTTGCCTATGACGACCTGCGCCAGTGGATCGAGGAGGCGCGCAAGCTCGGCGAGATCAAGGAGGTCAGGAACCTCAATTGGCAGGGCGAGATCGGCATGGTGGCCGAGATGGCGCTGCATGACGACGACGCCGCCTGCTTCATCTTCCAGGATGTGCCCGGCACCATCATGGGCAGCCGCCTGCTCGTCAATTTCTTCGGCGGCCGGCGCAAGAACATGACGCTCGGCTTCCCGACCGACCTCTCCAAGATCGAGTTGAGCGAAGGCTTTCGCACGCACTTCATGGGGCCGATGAAGCGTATCGCGCCCCGCTATGTGAACGACGGGCCGATCTTCGAGAACGTCATCAAGGGCGAGGATGTCGATTTGACCCGTTTTCCGGCGCCGCAATGGCACGATGCCGATGGCGGCCGCTATATCGGCACCGGCTGCTTCAACGTCCTGCGCGATCCCGACGACGGCTGGATCAATTGCGGCACCTACCGGGTGATGATCCACGACGCCAGGACTGCGGGCTTCTACATCTCGCCCGGCAAGCACGGGCGGCAGATGCGCGACAAATATCTTGCGCGCGGCGAGGCGATGCCCGTGGCGGTCGTCTGCGGTGGCGATCCCATGACCTTCCTGATGGCCTCGAGCGAGGTGCCGTTCGGGGTGAGCGAGTACGAGGTCGTCGGCGGCATGCGCGGCAAGCCGGTCGATGTGATCAAGGGGCCGCTCACCGGGCTGCCGATCCCCGCCAATGCCGAGATCGTGCTCGAAGGTTTCGTCGAGCCCGGCAACGAGCGCATCGAAGGGCCGTTCGGCGAATGGACCGGCTATTACGCGAGCGACGTGCGGCCGGAGCCCGTGCTCGACGTCAAGGCGATCTATCACCGCAACGATCCGATCCTGCACGGCTGCTCGCCGCAGCGCCCGCCCGACGAGATCTGCCGCTGGCGCGCCGTGGTCCGCTCGGGACTGCTGCGCGAGAACATCGAGAAAGCGGGCGTGCCGGGCGTCACCGCGGCCTGGGCGCACGAGGTCGGTAACGCGCGGCTCTTGCTCACGGTCGCCATCAATCAGCGCTATCCGGGCCATGCCCGGCAGGCCGGCCACATCGCCACGATGTGCCATGTCGGCGCCTATTGCGGGCGCTACACCATCGTGGTCGACGACGACATCGACGTATCCAATCTCGAAGAGGTGATCTGGGCCCTGGTGACGCGGTCGGACCCCGCGACCTCGATCGACGTTATTAAGAATGCCTGGTCGACGCCGCTCGATCCGCGCATTGAGCCGCAGCGCAAGGAGGCGGGCGATTTCACCAACAGCCGTGCCATCATCGATGCCTGCCGGCCCTACCATTGGCGCGACAAGTTCCCGGCCGTGAACATGCCGGGCCCGGAGCGGCGGCGCGCCGCACTGCAGCAATTCGGGCACCTGTTCAAGCGCTGACCCGTGAGGGTTCAGTTTCAAGTTGCGGCTACAATGCCCTGTGGTTAAAGCATTTTCTGGACAGTGCGAGGGAATGGAATGCGACGCCTCATCATCGGCATGACCGGATCGACCGGCGCCATTTTCGGCATCCGGCTCTTGGAGGCGTTGAAGGGCTCCGACGTCGAATCCCACCTGATCATCAGCAAGTGGGCGCAGCGCACCATCGAGCACGAGACCCGCCACACGGTGGAGCAGGTGCGCGCGATGGCAACGGTGGTTCACAGCCAGGGCGACATGGGGGCCTCGATCTCCTCCGGCTCCTTCCTGACCGAAGGCATGGTGGTCATTCCCTGCTCGGTGCGCACGCTCGGCGGGATCGCCAACGGCTACGGCGAGCATCTGGTGCATCGCGCCGCCGACGTCATCCTCAAGGAGCGGCGCAAGCTCGTGCTGGTGGTGCGCGAGACGCCGCTGTCGGAGGTGCATCTGGAAAACATGCTCAAGCTCGCCCGGATGGGCGTGGTGATGCTGCCGCCGATGCCGGCCTTCTACAATCATCCCAAGACGGTCGAGGACGTGATCGACCACATCGTCATGCGCGTGCTCGATCAGTTCGGCATCGCGGCGCCCTTCGCCAAGCGCTGGGACGGTCACATGCAGACCGCCGCCACCATCGCGGCGCTTGCGGGCACGGCGAAGGGGAAGCCGTAGTCTCTTCACCTCTCCCCTTTTAGGGGAGAGGTGAAGAGGCTGTCGCATCGCTTGCTCGCCTTGCCTCCGCTCGATACCCTGATGCGCTCCACTGCTCATGGAGGCATCGATGCGTATGCTGGCGCTGATCGCTTGTTGCTTCCTCTCAGCTACCCCGCTGCAAGCCCAATCGGTCGCGGACTTCTACAAAGGCAAGCAAATCCGCATGGTGGTCGGCACCGAGTCGGGCCAGGACTATGACACCTGGGCGCGGCTCATCGTGCGCCACCTGCGCCAATACGTGCCGGGCAATCCGAGCTTCGTGGTCGAGAACATGCCGGGCGCGGGCTCGCTCATCGCCGCCAATCATCTCTACAACAAGGCCGCGCGGGACGGCACCACGCTCGGCATGGTAAGCCGCAACATCCCCAACTACGCGCTCATGCATCAGCCCAATGCCAACTACGATCCGCTGCAGTTCAACTGGATTGGCAGCCCGGAGATCACCCATCGCGGCTGCTATGCGCGCAGCGATGCCGGCATCAGGACGCCCGACGATCTCTTCGTGCGCGAGCTCCTGGTCGGTGGCGATGGCGCCGGCACCGCGCTAACCGAGACGCCGACGCTCTTGAAGAATTTGCTCGGCATGAAGTTCAAGGTCATCGATGGCTACAAGGGCGCGACCGGCGTGATTTTGGCGATGGAGCGCGGCGAGGTGCAAGGCATCTGCCAGACCACCAGTGCCTTCGCGGGCTCGGCGCAACGCCTCCTCGACGATGGCACCTTCCGCATCCTGTTCACGACCGAGCGCGAGGCCGTGCCGGCGCTTGGCGTGCCAACCGTCTTCGCCTTTGCCAAGACCGAAGAGGAGCGCGACATCCTGGAAATCCACGCCTCGAGCCTCGAGCTCGGCCGCCCGCTGCTGGCGCCGCCGAACGTGCCCGCCGAGCGCGTCGCGGCGCTCCGGCAGGCCTTCATGGCGGCCATGCGGAGTCCGGCCCTGCTCGCGGAGGCCAGGCAAATGAGCTTGACGGTCGAGGCGCGCTCCGGTGAAGAGATCGCGGCGGCGATCCGCGCCGTGGCCGAGCTCCCCGAGACGCTCATCGCCAAGGCGGCGCGGATGACGCGGCCGCAACAGTAAGGCTTGAGCAAGGCTTGAGTAAGGCTTGAGTAAGGCTTGGGGAGGTTTGGTTGGACATCAAGGGAAAGGCGGCCCTCGTCACCGGGGCGAGCTCGGACGACGGCATCGGCGCCGAATGCGCGAAAATTCTGGCCTCGCGCGGCTGCAATGTGCTGGTGAATTACGCGACCAACAAGGCCGGCGGTGAGAAGGTCGCGACGCATTGCCGGGGTCTCGGCATCGATGCCATCGCGGTTCAGGGCGACGTGTCGAAGGACGAAGACTGCGTGCGCCTGGTCAAGACGGCGGTCGACCGCTGGGGCCACCTCGACGTGCTCATCAACAACGCCGCCGTCACCAGGCCAATCCCGCACAGGCGGATGGACCTGCTCGATGCCGCCGAGTTCCAGCGCATCTATGGCGTGAACCTCATCGGCAACTATCAGATGTGCCGTGCCGCCGCGCCGCATCTCAGGGCGACCGGCGATGCCGCGGTCGTCAACATTTCCTCGGTCGGCGCTACACGCGCGGGCGGCAGCTCCATGGCCTATGTGGCCTCGAAGGGTGCGCTCAACACGCTGACGGTGGCAATGGCGCGGCTCCTGGCGCCCGAGGTGCGAGTCAATGCGCTCTGCCCGGGCGGTATGCTCGGCCACTGGACCAGGCAGATTTTGACCGAGGAGCAGTATCAGGAGCGCGTGCGGCGCGCTGAGACCGAGTTCCCGCTCAAGAAGGGTATATGGCCGGTCGATGTGGCGCGCGCCGCGCTGTTTCTGGTCGAGGTCGCGACCGTGATGACCGGTGAATGCATCCGCATGGACTGCGGCCAGCATTTGGGTGAGACCAGTGTGCGGAATTAGCGCGTTGCGGTGCTGTTGCGTAATATCATAAGGTGCCGAGCAGCCCTCTGCTTGGAACGATCGGGGAAGGAGATCATGAGGTTGCAATCGATTGCACTATTAGCCGGCCTCGTCTTGGCGGCCGAGACGGGCGCGGCCAGCGCGCATCACTCATTCGCGATGTTCGACATGGAGCACCCGATCGAGATTTCGGGCACCGTGAAGGAGTTCAAGTTCGTCAGCCCGCACACGCTGCTGATCGTAGAGGTCAAGGGTCCCGACGGCACGGTGAAGGATTGGACGCTCGAAGGCGGCGCGCCGGGCCTCCTGGTGCGGGAAGGGATGACCGCGAAGAGCCTCAAACCCGGCGACGAGATCAAGGCGACCATCAATCCGCTGCACAGCGGCGCCGAGGGCGGCTCCTATCAGCCGCTGCAGGTCAAGTTCAAGGACGGAAGCCCCGTCGCGGTGCCGAAATAACGGGTGCCAGCCATTGCTTGTCAGGTCCGCTACGGCGTTTCGCTCCCTCTCCCCTTCGGGGAGAAGGAGTGAGATGCCCGCGTACACATCAACAGGGAGGAACAAAAAAATGCTGCGCAAAAGCATGCTCGCTTCAGTAGCTCTCGTCACCCTCACGCTTGCGGGCCCAACCGCGGCGCAGCAGCCCTTCGACCAAACCAAATATCCCAACATGGCCGGCCAGTGGCAGCGGGTCGGCCCGCTCGGCGTCTTCGATTCGACCAGGCCGCCGGCGCGCGGGCAGCAGGCGCCGCTGACGCCGGAATATCAGAAAATCTTCGACGCCAATCTGGCTGAGGTGGCCAAGGGCGGCTTCGGCGACGACCCGGTCTATACGTGCATCCCGGAAGGCATGCCCCGCGCCATGAACCTCGTGCTGCCCATGGAGGTCGTGATCACGCCCGGCACCACCTACATCCTCATGGAGTATCTGAGCATGCTCCGCCGCATCTACACGGATGGGCGCAGCTTCCCGACCGACGAGGATCCCTCCTGGATGGGCTACTCGATCGGCAAATGGACCGACCCCGACGCCAGCGGCCGCTTCACCGCGCTCGAGGTTGAGACCCGCAACTTGAAGAACCCCCGCACCTTCGACCCCAGCGGCCTGCCGGTGCACAAGGACGGCGAGACCGTGGTCAAGGAGCGCTTCACGCTCGACGAGGGCAATCCGGACATCCTGCACGACCAGATCACGGTCGAGGATCACGCGCTGACTCATCCCTGGACAGTGCTCAAGACCATGAAGCGCGAGAAGAAGCCGATCTGGGTCGAGTCGATCTGCTCGGAGGGCAATGTTCACGTCAATATTGGCGGCCAGCACTACATGCTCAACGGCGAGGGCGAGCTGATGCCGGCCATGAAGGACGAGCCCCCGCCGGATTTGAAGCATTTTCAACAGACGAAGAAGTGAGGGGAATACCCGGTCTGGTTGAGAATATTGCTGTAAGGGCGGCCCCGTCGGTGGTACAGTGCCGGCGGATGGCTGAATGAGGGGGCCTCGACCTTGCCAGCGAACGCTATAGCTGCGCGCGTGGGAGCGCACGCGTTCCATTTCGTAATGGTCAAGCCGAGCCATTACGACGACCACGGCTATCCGATTCAATGGGCGCGCTCTGCGATCCCCTCCAACACGCTCGCCTGTCTCAATGGCCTGGCCGAGGACGCGCGGCGCCGGGCGGTGCTGGGGCGCGACGTGGATATCCGCCTGCACACCTATGACGAGACCAACCGGCGGGTGCAGCCGGACAAGATCATCCGCATGATCCGCCGCGAAGGTGGCCGCGCGCTCATCGGCCTCGTCGGGGTGCAGTCGAACCAGTTCCCGCATGCGGTCGACCTCGCCCGCCAATTCCTGGCCGCCGGGTTGCCGGTCTGCATCGGCGGCTTCCATGTCTCCGGCTGCATCGCCATGTTGCCGCAGCTGCCGCCCGACATTCGCGAGGCGCAGGCGCTGGGCATCTCCTTCTTCGCCGGCGAGGCCGAAAGCGGCCGCCTCGACGAGGTTTTGCGCGACGCCTGGTGCGGCGCGCTCAAGCCGCTCTACAACCACATGGCCGATCTGCCTTCGCTCGAAGGCGAGCCGGCCGCGATTCTGCCCTCGAAGCACGTGCGCCGCACGTCAGGCTCGCTGTCGAGCATCGATCTCGGCCGCGGCTGTCCCTACCAGTGCTCGTTCTGCACCATCATCAACGTGCAGGGCCGCAAGAGCCGCTTCCGCTCGCCCGACGATCTGGAGAAGATCGTGCGCGAGAACTACGCGCAGGGCATCAAGCGCTTCTTCATCACCGACGACAACTTCGCCCGCAACCGGCATTGGGAGGCGCTCCTCGATCGCATGATCGCGCTGCGCGTGGGCGAGGGGCTCAATATAGGCTTCACCATCCAGGTCGACACGCTCTGCCACAAGATCCCGAACTTCATCGAGAAGGCAACCAAGGCGGGCGTGCGACGTGTCTTCATCGGGCTCGAGAACATCAATCCCGACAACCTGATCGCCGCCAACAAGCGGCAGAACAAGATCACCGAGTACCGCATCATGCTGCAGAAATGGCGCGCACACGGCGCCATCACCTATGCGGGCTATATCCTGGGCTTCCCGGGTGACACCAAGGAATCGATCAAGCGCGACATCGAGATCATCAAACGCGAGCTGCCGCTCGACATTCTGGAGTTCTTCTTCCTGACCCCGCTGCCCGGCTCGGAGGACCACAAGACGCTCGCCGCGAAGGGCGTCTGGATGGACCCCGATATGAACAAATACGACCTCAACCATCGCGTCTCGCATCACGCGGGTGCGATGTCGGATGCCGAATGGGAGGACGCCTACCGCACCGCCTGGGAGGTCTACTACACGCCCGATCATGTGCGCACGATCCTGCGCCGCGTCGCCGCCAACCCGCTCGGCCGCACCAAGACGACGCTGACCACGATCCTGTGGTTCTACCTCGCCTACAAGTATGAGGGCGTGCACCCGCTCGAAGCCGGCGTGTTCCGCCTCAAATTCCGCCGTGACCGCCGCCCGAGCCTCGGGCTAGAGAGCCCCTTCGTGTTCTATCCGCGCTACATCGCAGAGACCCTGGTCAAGGCGTGGCGCGCCTGGTCGTTCTACCGGACGACGCGAGCGATGCTCGACGAGATCGAGGCATCACCCGAGCGCTGGACCTACACGGACCTCGCGATCGCGCCGCCGCAGGAGAACGAGTTCGAGGCGCTCGCGCTCTACCATGCGACAAGCGGCGGCGAGGCCGCGCTCGCCCGCAAGCGCCGCGACGAGGCGATCCGCGCCGGCGCCGCCGCCGCGGCGCTTGCGCGTGCGGAACAGGCGGCCGCCGCGGTTTCATGAGGCGTTCCCACACGCAGGGTGTCATGCCCGCGAAAGCAGCACCCAGTAAACCGTGGCTCCGGTGCTTTACCATCCGCGTCGATGTTACTGGATCGTCTGCCTTGCGCGGACGATGACA
>Ga0126381_100009443_pt1 | contig 10952 bp, 7 predicted proteins | sample PanSoiMetPlot_28_FD_96465 | JGI IMG/M metagenome (GOLD analysis project Ga0126381, IMG submission 96465) | Tropical forest soil microbial communities from Panama - MetaG Plot_28 | ecosystem: Environmental > Terrestrial > Soil > Tropical forest > Bulk soil | place: Panama | collected 2016-02-17
TCAAGTACGGCTTCACCACCACCCACGTCCTCGGCCTCGAAGTCGCCCTACCCGATGGCTCGCTCGTCCATCTCGGCGGCCAGACCCTCGACACTCCCGGATACGATCTCCTCGGCGTTTTCGTCGGCTCCGAAGGCACCCTCGGCGTCGCCACCAAAATCATTCTCCGCCTCGTCAAACGCCCCGAATGCGTTCGCACACTGCTTGCTGCGTTTCCTTCCACCAACGAAGCGGGAGCGGCCGTCAGCGGCATCATTGCCGCGGGGATGCTGCCCGCGGCCATCGAAATGATGGACAATCTCGCGATTCAGGCTGCCGAGGCTGCCGTGCGCGCGAACTATCCAGATTGCGGCGGGCTGCTCCTTGTCGAGCTCGATGGCCCACTCGCCGAAGTCGAAGCGCTCGTGACGCAGGTCGATGAAATTTGCCGTTCGAACGGGGCTTGGGAAATCCGCGTCGCGCAATCTGAAGCCGAGCGCGCGCTCGTGTGGAAAGGCCGCAAAGCCGCTTTTGCCGCCGTTGGCCGCATCTCTCCCAACTACATTGTTCAGGACGGCGTGATTCCCCGCACGGCCCTACCCCAGGTCATGGGCGAAATCGCGCGGCTCAGCCGGGAAAGCGGCTTGCGCGTAGCCAACGTTTTTCACGCTGGGGACGGCAATCTCCACCCGCTGGTTCTATACGATCGCCGGATCCACGGGCAAGAAGATGCCGCACTGGCGCTTTCCTTCAAGATTCTGGAGCTCTGTATCGCGGCCGGCGGCTCCATCACCGGCGAGCACGGGGTCGGCGAAGAGAAAAAATGCATGATGTCCAAAATGTTCGCCGAGCCCGATCTCGCGACTATGCAGCGTGTCCGCTGCGCCTTCGATCCCTTGCAACTCTCGAATCCTACAAAGGTTTTCCCCACGCCGCGTCTCTGTGGCGAGAAGCCGGGCGAGTATGTTCCTCACGTGGTCGAATCCGCGGGTCTCGCGGAGCGCTTTTAGACCGGAGTGCGGCGGCTTGACGCCGCTTTTGCGGTGTAAGCTATCAGCGCGATCGACAGACATGGCCCCGATCTCAGCCACCGTTCAAGGCAACTTCCGCGCCGTCTTGGGCGCCAGTCAAATCCGCGCGGCCTCTCCTCGAGACGCCATTTGCGGCGTTCAGCCGCAATTCCTCCTCGAACCTGCCACCGAACAACAACTTGCTACTGCCCTTCGCCTCGCCGATGAATCCAAACTTGCGGTTATCCCGTGCGGCGGCGGCACAAAACTCGGCTGGGGCAATGCGCCCTCACGCGCCGATTTGGTTCTCTCCACTCGGCGCCTAAACCGCGTCCTCGACCACGCCTGGGCGGACCTCACCGCCACCGTGGAAGCAGGCTGCCCCATCGAAACTTTGCAGCAAGTGCTCGCGCGGCACGGCCAGTGCCTTGCCCTTGATCCGCTGTGGCCGGAAAAAGCGACGGTTGGCGGCATTCTTTCGACCAACGACAGCGGCGCGCTTCGACTCCGTTTCGGCGCGCTGCGCGACCTCATCATCGGCGTCACCATAGCACTTCCTGAGGGCACGCTCGCCTCGAGCGGAGGTAGAGTGGTCAAGAACGTCGCGGGCTACGATCTTCCGAAACTCGTGACCGGGGCCTTCGGCACGCTTGGTGTCATTACGCACGCGGTCTTTCGTCTGCATCCCCTGCCGGGCCTTTGCCGTTCGTTCACCGTTTCCGTCAGCAATCCTGAGGAAGCACAGAAAATCGTTCTTGCCATCCAGGACTCCGAACTCGCTCCTGTCGCGCTTCAATCACAGTTCTGCACCCAAGCTTCGCCGGTGATCGACATTCTCTTTGAAGGCACGGAAGCGGGCCTGGACGCACAAGCAGGCCAGTTACGCGCGCTGTGTCTGTCCGCGAAAAGCTCTGTCGCTCAGGTTCATTCTGAGCCGCGAAGTGGCACGAACCCTAAAGCCTGGTCTTCTCCGAGCGCATGGAATGCCCGCCAAGACCTCTGGTCGTTTTCGAACGCCGCGGAAACCGCCATCGCCAAAATCAGCGCGCTCCCCGCCGATCTCGCGCGCTCAACGGAACTCATTCGCCGCGTCGCTCACTCCTCGCGAGCCAACTGGAGACTTCTCATGTATGCAACGGGTCTCGGCTGGCTCCGCGTGGAAGGCGCTGCCGACAATTTGCACCGCGCGCTGACCATCCTGCGGGCGGACCTCGAGAAAATCGGCGGCGCTCTCGTCCTGCTGCATCGTCCGGCGAATATCGAGACTTTCGACACCTGGGGCGCTTCCGGCGATTCCCTGCCTCTCATGAAAGCCGTCAAGTCCCGCCTCGACCCGTCGAACACGCTGAACCCCGGGCGCTTTGTTGGCGGCATCTGAAGCTCGGCCCGGTCACGGCCGTGATTTGACTTGGCCTCGACCGCCGCATACGATGGCAATTCGCATAAGCCCATCGCATGATCGGCACACTTGTCTCGAATTACCGGATTCTTGAAAAACTGGGCAGCGGCGGGATGGGTGTCGTCTATAAGGCGGAAGACACCCGGCTGGGACGCTTTGTTGCGCTCAAATTCCTTCCTGAAGAATTAGCCAAAGACCCTTTGGCGCTCGAGCGCTTTCAGCGCGAAGCCCGCGCTGCCTCTTCTCTGAATCACCCGAGCATCTCGACCATCTATGACATCGGCGAATCCGCCGGGCGCAATTTTCTCGTCATGGAGTATCTCGAAGGCCACACCCTTCGTGATCGCATTGCGGGCCGCCCTCTGCCGCTTGACCTGCTTCTGGACCTGGGCATCCAGGTGGCCGACGCCCTCGATGCCGCGCACGCCAAAGGCATCGTCCACCGCGACATCAAGCCGGCCAATATTTTTGTGACCACCCGCAACCAAGCCAAGATTCTCGACTTCGGTCTCGCCAAGATTGGCCCGCGCGCTGTCTCGCCTGTGTCTCGAACGATGACCGCTTCGGGCGCCACTCTTTTGGACGACAATCTCACTAGCCCAGGCACCGCGCTCGGCACAATCGCTTACATGTCTCCGGAACAGGTGCGCGGCGAGGAGCTCGATGCTCGCACCGATCTGTTTTCCTTCGCTGTGGTTCTTTATGAAATGGCCACAGGCAATCAGGCATTTTCTGGCCCAACCACAGGCGTGATCTTCGACGGCATCCTCAATCGCCAGCCCGTCGAGCCGCTGCGGCTCAACCCCATCCTCCCCGTGGAGCTTGACCGTATTTTGAACAAGGCGCTCGAAAAGGACCGCACCCTCCGGTACCAGACTGCTTCCGACTTGCGCGCTGACCTCCAGCGACAGCAACGAGATTCCACTTCCGGGAAAGTTCGGGCTTGGCAGGCAACTTCCGCGGCTACCGCCCCCTCGACCGGAGGGGCCGAAACTCCCCGACCGCCGCTCCCGAGCGGAAGCAGGAAGAAACTGTTCCGCTCATCGACGGATAAGAAGATTGCGGGCGTGTGCGGGGGCTTGGCCGACTATTGGGACATGGATCCTAGGTTCATCCGCGTCCTCTGGCTTGTCGTAACCCTTACTACGGCGATGGGCCTTCTCGCGTACCCCATTCTCTGGCTGGTTCTGCCCGTCGCTCCGGACGGGGTGACTCGCACGTCCGGAACCGCCACGGAGACAGTCGCATCGCAGGCGGAAACCGCAAAAGCCAAATCGCCTGACCTAAGAGCCCCGACCGTGGTGACCCTGGTCTTCGCTCTGGGGGCCCTCGTCGCGGCGGCCCTGTACTTCTGGCCTCGCAGCCGGCCGCGCACGGATTTCTCGTCTATCCGCATGCAGCGAATTACCACGAGCGGCCAAGCCTATTCGGGCGCGCTCTCTTTCGATGGCCGCTATGTCGCCTATTGCGAGGACAACAATGGAAAGAAAAGCCTCTGGCTTCGCCAACTGGCCTCGACCAATAGCGTTCAACTCCTCCCTCCGGCACCACGCTCGAGCCTTCTTCCGGAATTCACACCGGATGGAAGCTTCATTGATTACCTCGAAAAAGTGAATCTCACCGACCGATTTGGGACTCTTTATCAGATCCCGGTTCTTGGGGGCACGCCACGCAAGCTAGTAGACCGCCTTGATGGTCTCGTAACTTTCTCTCCCGACGGTAGGCACATGGCTTTTGTCCGCAGCGATTTAGTCAAAGGCGAATCTTCCCTCATTCTCGCGGACCTTTCTGGCGCTCACGAAAGCCAACTGGCCATGCGCCGCACCGGTCCTTTTGCCCTTCCTTCCTGGTCGCCGGATGGCAGGACTATTACCGTTTCGGTAGCCGATCCCGCGGCCGATGGCCTGTACATCCATTTGCTGAATGTCTCGGTCCGCGACGGTTCCGCGAGGCCTTTTTCGCCGGTCCACTGGAGGACCTTAAATAATATGCGCTGGCTTCCCGACGGCAGCGGCATACTCCTCGCCGGTCAGGAGAAAACCGGCGCTCCGCAGCAAATCTATTGGAACGCGGAAGGCCGTGGGGAGGTGCACAAAATCACCGGTGACGTGAGTAGTTATGTCTCTCTCAGCGTGGCCTCCGATTCCGGCTCCTTCCTGGCGGTCCAGAGCGACATCAACGTCAATCTCTGGGTTGGTCCCGCGAGCGACCCGGACGCGGCCGTGCAAATCACATCCGGCCGAATGGACGGTATGAACGGGCTCGCTTGGACCACCGACGGTCGCATTGTCTATCAAGGAAACATCGGTGACAGCTATCAAATCTGGATGGTTAATGCCGACGGCTCCTCCGCCCACCAACTGACCAACGACCGCTACTTCCATACCCAGCCCACGGTGTGCGAATCAGGCCGCTCCATTGTTTTCGAATCTGACCCGGCGGGCACTCCGCATCTGTTCAAGGTGGATCTCGACGGCAACAATCTCACGCAAATTACCGATAGCGCTGGCGAGGGCAGCCCTAGCTGCCGCACGCAATCGAACGATCTTGTGTTTTCGGGCACTGGTCCCAACGGGCACACCCTGCTCTACAAGATGGAGTTGGGCGGAGCTCCGCCCGCCGCGCTCTCCGATCAGTTTCTCGTCAGCCCCGCGGCTTATTCTCCCGACGGAACTCGCATTCTAGCCGCGCTTGTGGATCCGAAGACCGGGACAACCAAGGGCTCGATTCTTCCCGCCTCGGGCGGCGCCCCGCTCTACTCGCACGATGTTCCATCCACTCTGGATCCCATGGTCGTCGTGGGGTGGATGCCCGACGGCCGCAGCTTTGCCGCGCTCGATGATCGCAGCGGGATCGCCAATCTCTGGACCTTTCCCTTCGACGGCAGCCCGGGCAAACAAATCACGCATTTTCACCGGTTGGAAATCCACGGCTTTGCCTGGTCGCCTGACGGCAAACGCATCGCGCTCTCCCGGGGCCCCATCGAAGGAAACGTGGTCCTTATCAGAACCGGTTCTTAGTCTCTCGGGCTTGCGCCCCCCTTACGCCACGGGCGCCGCGAAGGATGGTGACGCGGATGGCTGTGTTTGGGGAACGGCACAAAAAATCGCACCGGGGCAATCTCTAAAAAACCCTAAAAACTGGTTGACAATCGCAAATGCGATACCATATAGTTACGCATAATGCGTCACCATACGGTTACACATTTTGCAGAGGTTGTTTTCGGGGCGCTTGCCGATCCCACGCGGCGCGCCGTACTCGATCTGCTGCGCCAAGGCAGCCTTCCCGCCGGGAGCATCGCCGCGGCCTTTCCTGTTTCCCGTCCCGCCGTTTCCAAACATCTGCGACTGCTGCGGCGCGCGCGCCTTGTGGAAGAAAGCCGCCACGGCCGCAACCGCGTTTACCGGCTCAACCCCGGTCCACTTCGCGTGGTGGATACCTGGCTCAATCATTACCGCTCCTTCTGGCGAGGCAGCCTCGCCAATCTAAAGTCCTACGTCGAGGCGGAGTACGTCAAAGAAAGTTCTGGCTCGCGACCGCCAAAGAAAAAGAAAAGGAAGAGCTAAGCGGAGGCCTCATGGCTACATCCAAACTCACTCCCGGCGCAGACGCCGTCGTCACCGAAATTCACATTGCTGCCCCTCCCGAGCGCGTGTTTCAGGCGCTCGTGGATCCCCAGCAAGTTTTGCAATGGTGGGGCCAGCGAGGGGTCTATCGTTCCACCCATTTTCAAAGCGACCTGCGTCCCGGCGGAAAATGGCGCACCGTAGGAGTCAACGCGGACGGCCGCGACTTCGAGGCTTCTGGTGAGTATTTGGAAATCGACCCGCCGCATCTGCTGGTATACTCCTGGGTCGCCAGTTGGACCGGGGATGCGAAGACAACCGTCCGTTGGGAGCTGCATCCGGATAAGAAAGGTACTCTCGTCAGACTCTGTCATTACGGGCTCGCTGCCTATCCGGAACTCGCCAAGAGCTATAGCGGCTGGCCGAGAATGCTGGGCTGGCTCGAAGCCTTCCTCTTGCGCGGCGAAACGGTCGACGATCGCAAACCGGCTCAAGCAAACTAACGTCTGGGCGTGGTCGTCCGGGGTACGGTGAGGAATCCGCGACGGGAAGCGGCTCGAGAGTCGCCTGCCAGGCACTGCTCTCCGCTGCGATTAGGCCTTCATCGCCCGACTCGTACGTAGTTGAGGGTCTTCGGCTCCATTGCTTCATCCTCATTCCTTCGGGTACCTTCGGAGTTGGCAACTGGGTTCCACTTTCGCGATGGCCAGCACCTCTAACTCGCTTCCTTCCGCCTTCGACGGGCACCACCGGCCGTCGACCGACATCGTCGACAAGTGCGTGCACTGCGGCTTCTGTCTTCCCGCCTGCCCGACTTACATCCTCTGGGGACAGGAGATGGACTCGCCGCGTGGCCGCATCTACCTGATGAAGCTTGCCGCCGAAGGAGCGGCGCAGATCACCCCCTCATGGGTGAGCCACTTCGATCGCTGCCTCGGCTGCATGGCCTGCATGAGTGCCTGCCCTTCCGGCGTGGACTACGGCAAACTGATCGAAGCCACGCGCGCACAGATCGAGCGAAATTTCAAAAGGCCTTCCGGCGAGAAACGTCATCGCCATTTCCTCTTCAAGACGTTCACGCGGCCGGATCGCCTGCATCGCTTGCGTACTCCGCTTCTCGCCTACCAAAAATCCGGTTTGCAGGCTATCGTTCGCGGATTCGGTCTCGTCAAGCTGCTCCCGAAGAAATGGCAAACGATGGAGGCGCTGCTTCCCAAACTTGCGCCTCGGGAAGCCGTTCCGGAAGTCACGCCCGCCGCGGGCAGCAAACGCCGGCGCGTGGGCCTGCTTCTCGGTTGCGTACAGCGCGAGTTTTTGTCACAAGTCAATGCGGCCACTGCGCGCGTGCTTGCTGCGGAAGGCTGCGAGGTGGTCGCGCCGCCGGCGCAAACCTGTTGTGGAGCGTTGCTGGTGCACGCCGGAGAAGAAGCTGCCGCAATCGAGCTTGCAAAGAAAACGATTGACGCCTTCGAGCAAGCCAATGTTGAAGCGGTTGTGACGAATGCCGCCGGATGCGGTTCCAACGTGAAGGAATACGGCCACCTGCTTCGCGATGATCCGCAATACGCGGAACGCGCGCAAAGATTTGCCGCCAACTGTAAGGACATCAGCGAAGTGTTAATGGAGCTCGAGCCGCACTGCGAACGTCATCCGCTGAAACTGCGCGTCGCGTTTCACGATTCCTGCCATTTGCTGCACGCGCAAGGGATCCGCTCGCAGCCCCGCGTTTTGCTTTCTGGCGTCCCAGGCCTCGAACTCGCGGAGATTCCCGAATCCGCGATCTGCTGCGGTTCCGCGGGAATCTACAATCTCGTCGAGCCCGACGCCGCCGAATCACTCGGCGACCGCAAAGCAAACCTCATTTCCCAACTGAAGCCCGACGTTGTCGTTACCGGCAATCCTGGGTGCATCCTCCAATTACAGGCCGCCTTGGCTCGACGCCATCAGAAAACACCGGTGATACACACGATCGAACTTCTCGATGCTTCCCTGCGCGGCCAGCCGTTCGATGCTCTTCGATAGACGCACGGCCGCATGCCTTTGGACGGTGCGGCAGGATAAACAGCCATGCTCCGGGAATAAAAAGAATATCCATGAAGTCTATGGCAGCTGGGAAGGCGGGATTCCCGTTTAGTTTTTGGAGCAGACGATTATGAACACGCGAACGCTTCGGCAAACCGTTACATTCAAAGCCTCTCCGCGTCAGGTCTTCGAAATGTTGATGGACTCGAAGAAACACACGTCTCTTTCCGGCGAAAAGGCAAAGATTAGCAGAGAGGCAGGAGGTAGGTTCACCGCCTGGAACGGGCACATCACCGGCTTTAACCTGGTGGTGAAGCCTGGAGAGAGAATTGTTCAAGCATGGCGGGCTACCGCGTGGTGGCCAGACCATTATTCCCTTGCGATATTCGATCTGAAAAGAGTTCGGCACGGGACCAAACTCGAATTTACGCAAATGGGAATTCCCCCGGACAGGTATAGCGGTCACTATCGAGGTTGGATCGAAGCGTACTGGACGCCCATGAAAGAGATACTCGACGGCGGAAAGATCAGCGAGAAGACCCGCGCGAGGGTAAAGACCAGCAAGACAGAGCGAATCGCCCGCCAACATTTCCGGAGAAAGCTATCTAATCGCACTTGAGCTGGTTATCGCCGTTCACTCGAAGGGGATGCCGGTCTGCTGCGAAATATACCGCAACTCTTCGACGACGGGCAGAATAAGCGGCACACCCTCTGTTCGCCGCAGCTCGTCCGCTTCGCGTTCCGGATCGCCCGGAATCAGTGGGCCAGGCGTGCCCGGTGCGGGCCTGGTGGCGCGAAACACCCGAACGTACTCGTCGACCTGGCGTTTGAACTCATCGCCGTCAATGAATCCGTCAATGCGCATGGCCCCGAAAAAATGACCGACGCCCTTCCCAACGCTGCGCTTGGGGATCTCCTGTCGCAGCGCAAACGGGGGCACAAACGGGCCCCAGTTCGCCCCGCTCAACGGCCCGCAAAGAATGTCCACCATCATCGCCAACGCGTACCCTTTGTGGCCCCCGCGCTCGCGTTCCGAGCCCAGCGGGAGCATCGCCCCGCCGTCGATCATCTCGTTTGGATTCGTCGTGCCGCGTCCTTGGCGATCGATAGCCCAGCCGTCCGGTACGGGCTCGCCTCTGCGACGCGCAATTTCGATTTTTCCGTAAGCCGTCGCGCTGGTGGCCATGTCAATCACAATCGCCGGCTCGGCTTTGCCCGGAAAGGCGATGGCGATGGGATTGGTTCCGAGCATGCGTTCCGCGCCCCAAAGCGGTGCGACGAGCTTGGTCGAATTGGTCATCGCCAGACCAATCATGTCGCGTTCGAGGGCTTGGAGCACATAGTACCCGGCGATTCCGAAATGATTGGTGTTGCGCACACCGACCCAGCCGGAGCCGCATTTTTCAGCCATGTCCATGGCGATACGATTCGCTTGTGGCCCCACCACCAGGCCAAGACCGTTGTCGCCGTCGACCGTGGCGGTACTCGGCGTCGAACGCACCATCTTGATTTTTGGCTTGGGATTAATGTGGCCTTCGCTGAGCATTCCGAAATAGCTGTACATCCGCGCCACGCCGTGCGAATCGACGCCGCGCAGATCTGCGCAGGCCAGCACGTCGGCTGCTTGCGCCGCGTCGCCTTGCGGCACGCCGAGATGGAGGAACACACGCGTGCAAAATTCGCGCAACGTCTCTAGGGCAAAAACCTTCGACTCGACTTCGGCCATATTCTCTCCGACGTGTGGCGCTAGGCCGGCAGGCATTCTCCGCGAGTTTCCGGGCCCAAAGGAACGAGCAGCAAGCCGATCGCAAAGGCGATCGAGGTCATCGCGACAGGAATTCCCAGCGAGCCGTAGCGTTCGACGCCGGCGCCCACCAGAAATGTTATCCCGGCGCCTGCAAAACGCGCGAACGAAGTACAAAAGGCAAACGCGCTGGCGCGGCACTCTGTAGGATATTGCTCCGGCAGCCAGAGCGTATACACGGCGAAATTAGCCCCACCGAATCCTAGAAAGAAAAGACAAACAAAGAACCACGGAAGCGCGGCCGCGCCGAGATAAAAAACCTTCCCGAAGGTCAGCGCGATGAACGCCAGCATCAGCGCGAAATAAAACCCCAGCGCGCCGCGGCGCCCGGATTTCTCCGCGAGCCACGGCATCGCCAGGCAACCGAGAATCGTCGCGAAGGAAACCAGCATCGCCGCGTGCGAAGCCAGCCTTGCTGCCGGCGCACCCATTCTCCCTGCCGCCTCCGCCAGCGTCATCACCGCCGCGGGCACGTAGACTGTTCCTGCCCACAAACCGCAAATCGACACGAGCATATACACAGAATTCAGAATCGTTCGACGGCGCAGCGACTTCGAAAAGAGCGCCGAGAAAGGCCGCCAAATCTGCCAGGAACGCACGACATTCACTTTGCGTTTCCAGCGCTCCGGCTCGGTCACGCCGTGCCGCACCCAGGCGAGCAACAGCGCGGGCAACCCGCCAACCGCGAACATCATGCGCCACCCGAAGTGACTGCCAACAACGTAATTCGCTGCCGATGCCAAAAACGTCCCGACGTAATACCCCGTGTGCATGTACCCCGCCCCGCTCAACCGCCGCGCCTCCGGCCACTCTTCGGCAACAAAGGTTCCGCCCATGGCCCACTCGCCGCCGATGCCAACGCCGGCGAGCAGGCGGAGAACGGCAAGCTGCCAAACGCCGGTGACGAGGGCACTGAGAAACGTGAAAACGGAATACCACACAACCGTCAGCATGAGCGTGCGAACGCGCCCGAATCTATCGCCGATCGGGCCCCACAAAAAGGCCATTCCCCAACCGAACAAAAACAGCGCGAACAGCAACCCACCGTAGAAGCCCACGTTTCCTTTGGTTGCAGCAATTCCGGAGCGCGGAAGAAGTTCCCGCAGCGACGGCAGCAGGACAAGCGCGTAGATAAACGAATCCATGCCATCCAGCGCCCAGCCTCCCCAAGA
>Ga0126381_100009444_pt1 | contig 10952 bp, 19 predicted proteins | sample PanSoiMetPlot_28_FD_96465 | JGI IMG/M metagenome (GOLD analysis project Ga0126381, IMG submission 96465) | Tropical forest soil microbial communities from Panama - MetaG Plot_28 | ecosystem: Environmental > Terrestrial > Soil > Tropical forest > Bulk soil | place: Panama | collected 2016-02-17
CAGACATCGATTTTCGCCTGAAAATGACCGTCCGCGACATGGCCCATGCGAGATAGGTAGCATCAACCCTTCCCGCTATCCTGAGCGCACGTTCTTTTACCGCAGCGGAAAATGTCTGCCTTTGACTCAAAGCGGACATTCGGTCCTGACGGTTGTTGCCACGCAAAATGACGGTCGGACCGAATTCCGTCGGTTGGGAAATCCCTGCCGTAATAGTCGGCCAATTGAGGACAGCCACAAATCAGCAATCTTGAGCCGGTTTGAGCAATCCAAAGAAAACAACCACTCCCGTCGGGGCCTACATGATCTCTGTACGCACCCAGCCGTGCTCGCAGAGAGGGTCATCATGGTTCCGCAAACTTCCTCCGCATTTTCCCAAAGCGTCTGTGGGCCGAGCAAATGTTCAATTGTTTCGGACCATTGAACGACCGAACGCGTGCTGCTTTCCCGGTTCTCGAGGAAATGATGCACTACGCCAGAACGCAAGCAGTGCGCGGCAGACTGAAGCCAGGAAGTTGGGCAGAGGCGATCGTCGATGCGGTGGATCGCGGAGAGGTCGATGAAGCTACCCGCGCGGTTTTGATGGTCGACTACATGGGCCCGAGCCTGGATACAACGATCTACGGTATCAGCAACGGGGTGTGGCTTTTCGCCAAACATCCGCAGGAGTGGCGAAAAGTCCGTGAAGCGCCGTCTTGTGTGCCCAGTGCGATCAATGAAATCCTTCGAATGGAATCGCCGGTCCAGGGTTTCTCCCGCCTGCTGACGCGCGATTACGACATGGACGGGGTTACGCTTCCAGCAGGTTCGCGGGCGATCCTGTTCTATGGCGCGGCGAACCGAGATGGACGCAAGTTCCCAAACCCGAACACCTTTGACGTGACCCGCAACGCGGCAGATCAGGTTGCATTTGGTTGGGGACCGCACGTGTGCGTTGGCCAGCATTTGGCCAAGCTGGAAATGGTAGCCATTTTCCGGGCTCTGGCGACGAAGGTAGAGCGACTGCACATCGAGGAAGAGGTTCGCAACGTACACAGCATACTGCGCGGTTTCAGCAAATTGATTATTTCCGTCGATTAAAGATCCAGTGCGCCGCGCTCTTCCTGCAGCCGCTCGGAGCAACGTCACGGTTTGGAATCGGCCTCCTCAAGCTTGAAGAGGGCCAACGGTACCGGACAGCGGGGTGGAGGCACAGCATGCCGCAATTCGATCCCGAACTTATTCAAGTGATGCGGGGCGTTCTTGACGATGTGATGAGCAGGGTGCCCTTGGAAATCTATGGCACGACGGCCAAGTCGTATTTGGCTGAAGCGATTCTAAAGTCGGCCGCGCAAGGTCATACGACTTACAGCGAACTCATGGCGGCGGCCACCAACCAAATTCAGACGATCCTATCGATCTTGACACAGATCCGTCGGAACCTGCCGTGAACACCCGTCGCGGTATACGCTCGCTCGCGCAACCCTAAAGGGATGTCGAGGCGCCTGCCCGGCCGCCAGCTTTTGTCCGTGCGGTCTTGCGGGAGTGCACAGTTGAGCAGAATTTCGCGAGAACCTCGGCTAGCCGGCGGGTCGCCGGACTTGCGTCAGCTGCGGCGGCCAAGGCCAGTTCCGTATTAGTAATACGTGGAAAGCCGTCCTTGGATTTCAGCACGCGATGATCGGACAAGATTGCAACCTCAGGCAGGATGCTGACGCCGAGACCGACAGAAACTGCGGCCTGGATGCCGGCGAGATTGGGGCTGGTATACGCGGTGTGCCAGCTCCGCCCTGCGGCCTCGATGGCGTGGATCATTCGATTGCGATAAAGGCAGCCTTGTTCAAACATCACCAGGGGCACGGGGTCACGGTTCAAGTTGACGCGATGCCGTTGGCTTGCAACCCAGCGCAACTGCTCGGGCCACGCCGCAATTACGTCGCCTCCGCCAGCGTCGCGTTTGTATAAAGCGAGATCGAGCTCTCCACGCTCCAGTGCGCGCTGAATCTCGACACTGAGGCGACAGCGAACATCGAGCCTTAACCCCGGGCGCGAGTGCGTAAACTCCGATAAAAGCTTGGTGAGTTGATAGGCGGCGAAGTCCTCTGGAACGCCAAGTCGTAAGACGCCCCCGCTCACCGGCCGCGCGATGACCTCACGGGCTTCTTGCTCGAGCGAAAGAATCCGCCGCGCGTAGCTCACCAGCCGCTCGCCCTGCTCCGTCGGCGTTGCCAGCCGTCCATTTCGATGCAGAAGGGAATAGCCCAAGGTCCTTTCCAGGCGAACGATCTGTTGACTCACCGTCGATTGGGTGCGGTGAACGCGTTCGCCCGCGCGCGTAAAGCCGCCGGTATCGACGACGGAGATGAAGCTATGGAGAAGGTCTAGATCCAGCATGGCGGCACCATTCTATTTCCCACTGGATACGATCTAATCATTTAATTTCCAAATTGAACAGAGCCTTCCTACCTTCCGCGTGTAAACGCGGATCAGACCCATGCGCGCTGCCACCCTCCCTCTGCTGGCTACTTCAATCCCCGTATCCGTACGGATCGGAGCGTTCTGTGTGCTCTGGGCTTCGGCCTTCTCGATTTCCAAAATCGCCCTCGCGGATTGCCCGCCGTTTCTTCTGCTCACGATGCGCTTTCTACTGGCCGGAGCACTTATGCTGGGCGCGGCAGCGATATCTGGTAGCCCGATGCGACTCACGCCGAGGAAAGTCCTTATCTTCGCCGCGCTCGGAATAGCCAATCCAGCGGCCTATCTCGGCCTCAGCAACATCGGACTGCAGAACGTCTCATCCGGACTGGCGGCGCTCATCATCAGTGCCAATCCAGTGCTTACATCACTGCTGGCCGTGCCTTTTCTTGGAGAGAAGATGTCGAGGCGCAAGGCCGCCGGCCTGCTACTTGGTATCCTCGGCGTCCTTTTCGTGGTCACGCATCGCTTGGGTGGCGTCGTTGATCATCCCATCGGCATCGCATTTACGGTTGCTGCGTTGATCTCAATGGTTACCGGCACCGTTCTATTCAAGAAGTTTGCCCCCGCAGGCGAGCTGTGGGTCGGTACTGGCATACAGAATCTAGCCGCGAGCAGCGCGCTCCTGCCATTCGCTCTCGCGTTCGAACAAGTCGCCGACATTCAGCCCAGCTTTCGCCTGATCGTAACGCTCGGATACTTAGTCCTGTTCGTCTCGGTGCTGGCTTATGTGCTCTGGTTTCACTTGCTGACGGTCTTCGGAGCAACAGCGGCGAGTTCGTACCACTTCCTGATGCCGCCGCTGGGCCTTCTATTCGGTTGGCTGCTGCTCGGCGAGCGCGTCGCGATCACCGATCTTGTCGGTATCGTCCCGGTGGCCATCGGCATCTATCTGGTCACGCATTCGGAGGGTCGTTTCAAACACCGTTTCGCTAACATGGAAAAAGACAGTTCGATTTCTCGTTAGGGGAAGAGAAGATCGAGCCTGAAGAGGCTTACGATGAACACCAATCCTATCCTATGGCTCCAGACCTACATCATCGGCATCTTGGTCTTACTCATCAGCGTCACCGCGATCACGCAGCATCCGGGATGGTTTAATTAGATTGGAAATTGCAGAATGTTTCAGCAAGAATGTTTCAACACGCTTGGAACCGCGGGCCATGCGGTTGAGATTGTCGCGGAACAGCGGAACAAGGGTATCGGCTCGAAGATGAGGACGGCTGGAGAGTTAACGAACAAAAAAATGCGCCGATTGCATAAATGTAAGTCAGCTATGCCATTTTGGCGACTTGTTCCGTCGTACAATGCCCGCCGCATTCAGGCATTGGGGAATATATGAAAAAGTGGTTTCTCGCATTTGTGTGCGCATCCACCTTGCTGTTTGGGCAAAACGCGCTTGCCGCCGTCAAGTTCAAGCGTTTTGCCCATTGCGGTGACGGCCTGGTAACCGTGAAGACCTGTGAGTGCCACGCCAGCAATTCGCGCGTTTGGCACTACTGTCACGCTGGATATTACTGCCATACGTTCGATGGCAGTTGTCGAAAGTAGCTTTGGCTGATTGCTGATTGCCGCTCGCGTGTCCGGCCCGCACGCATTTTACGGATTGTGCACAGCCTCACCTTTCCTTCGAGAAGTACAATTATGCGCGCACGCATCATCCTGCTGCTAGTCAGTATTCTCGTTACTCCCTTCCTAGCGCAGGCCGCTCAACCTGCGCGCACTCAACCTGTTCCCTGGCACCCCTGCGCCCGGATCAGAGCGGCGTGCGCACATGCGGGTTTCGTTCCCAACGGGACCAAGAGGGGTCTTGGGATTATGTCAGATTGTATCCAGCCAATTATGTCAGGGACGTCGCAACGAAAGCAGGCCACCAAGGCTTTGCCGCAAATCGATCCACGGATCGTGGCGGCGTGTAATGAGCGGAACCCCAACTTCGGAAGGGGCGGCAGAGCGAAGACGCAAACGTCGGGCACATAGAGGTCGCGCTTTACTGCGTGCAGACTTTTGCGATGGGATAGTGGCACCATTGCCCCTTCTGGCACAGCAACGGGCGGCCATTAGCTGCGGTACCGCAGGCGCACGTTGCGGCGGCCTGTTGGCCCACGGTGCAGCCCGGGATCGTACGCTTGTGGCCTTTCATTCCAAGAGAAAAAGTAGGTGCCGCGTGTGCCGATCCAACAGGCATGGCAATTGCAAGCAACGCTACAGCGAAAGTCTTCAGCATTGTTTCTTCCTCCCTTATGCGGTGACTTTCGTAAAAGACGATTGATATAACCGATCTACGGTCTACACTGTCGAACGCACGCAGCATCAAGGTGCATCAAGCCAGTGTCAATTAGCTTAAAATTAGGAGAACACTAGGGAGCAAAAATATGAAGAAATTCGCATTGTTGCTAATCGTGATTTTCGTGACCGCTGGATCGGCTCAAGCGAGGATGAGCTCCTCTCGCACCTTCGCCCATTTCCCGACCTGCACTGACGGTTTAGTCAAACAAATGTGCGTATGCCGCAGCCAGAGAAATCCGCTCGGGCCCCCTCATCAGCTTTGTCCGTCTGGATGGTATTGCCACACATTCGACGGTGCCTGCCGACAGTAACAAGCGATCAGCGGCCAAGCCGCTCAGCAAAGATGACTGTCGCCCGCAGGGGCCGGGCTTGGACATACCAGATCACTGACAAGACCTGGTTCGTGTCGGTCGGACTCAAGGCTCGTGGTGGGATGTCAGGCTCGGCACGGTCGTGCAAGTGAGGTGGCATCGTGCGAGACATACCTTCAAAATTTCACTGCAAATTTGCGAGGGTGGTTACACGCGTCAGCCCCATCAACGAACTTTGGGCAGATTGAGCCGCTACGATACCATATGGCGCGAAGCCCGTTTTTGAGGAGCGCGCTCGATGGAGACGTTGGACTACCCGAGCTGGCGTTGGGGCCTGTCGCTCATCGCGTTGACTATGGCGCTCCACGCGGTGGCTGTTGTGATGATGGGTATCGTGGCAGTGAAGATACGGTTCCGACTGGAAGCTCGCGGATTTGATTTGTGGAACCTGATCCCGATCATGATTTGTATAGTCGCAGTGATTGGACTGCTATTGGCTGTGACGCTCGTAATAGAGTGCGGGATTTGGGCAGCGGCGTATTTATGGCTTGGCGCTCTCGACTCGCCCCTAGACGCCTTGCTCTTTTCCATTGATTCGATGAGCACGCGAGGCGCATCAGGGCTCACGCTGCAACGACACTGGCAGTTGATGGGTGCTCTGGAGGCAGTCAACGGGATGCTACTGTTCGGTCTCAGCACTGCATGGCTTTTCACGGTGGGGCAAGCGTACTGGTCAATGATCGCCGCGCACGTGACCCCTAGAAAGACCTGATGCGGCCAATGTCCGCTTTTGGCACAAAGCGGACATGGGACAGCTTTTGGCTTGACGCCTTTTGTCACACACTTCGGCACCCTGCACGTGCTAGCTTCCCACGTTGTTGAGGTCACTTGCAGGGGCGGCGAAGTGAAGCGGCGCGAACTTATCAAGCTGTCTGCGGGACTAGCTTGGGCGTGGCCGCTCGCCGCGTATGCACAGCCCTCGGCCCGGCGGCCTACACTCGGACTCATTATTCCGGGCTCGCCTGCCAGTTATGGCCAGAGGGTCGCCGCTTTAGTGCAGCGGCTGCAGGAGCTCGGCTGGGTCGACGGCCAGACCATCGCAATCGAATATCGGTGGGCAGCCACACAACGCTTCGACGAAGTCGCGGCTGAGTTTGTTCGCTCAAAGGTCGATGTCATCTTCACGTCGGGAACCCCACCAACCGTCGCGGCAAAGAGGGCAACATCCGAAATCCCGATCGTGTTCGCGCCGGCGGGCGATCCGCTGGCCTCTGGTTTGGTCGCTTCACTGGCGCGACCTGGCGGAAACATCACGGGCGTGTCGAACCAGACCGCTGATATCGCCAGCAAGCGAGTCGAGCTGTTGCGCGAGCTGGTGGGCCAGGTTGGCCGGTTGGCGATCATTGTTAAGTCCGACAATGCCTCCGCGGCCTCGGAAACGCGCGAAGTCGAGGCGGCAGCCGGTGCGCTCGGCATTGAAGTTGTGCCGCTCGAAATCGGGCGGGCGGAAGATATCGGCCCAGCCTTTGAGAAGCTAAAGGGGCGGGCCGATGCGCTATACGTTGTCATCGACTCGCTGGTCACAACTTATGGCAATCGTATCAATATCTTGGCTCTCGGTGCGCGTCTGCCGACGATGCACGGAGCTCGAGAACTCGTTGCAGCGGGCGGCCTCATGTCCTATGCCGCGAACTACGAAGATTTGTACCGGCGAGGTGCCGTGTACATCGACAAGATATTGCGCGGGGCCAAACCTGCTGACATCCCGGTGGAGCAGCCGACCAAGTTCGATCTGGTCATCAATCTCACAACCGCCAAGGTGCTTGGCCTGAGTATCCCCGAGGCGTTCCTGCAGCGCGCTGACGAGGTGATCGAATGAGTCGGCGCGAGTTCATCCTCCTGCTAGCCGGCGCGACGGCAACGTGGCCACTTGCGGCGCGCGCACAACAGCCGATCAAAGTGCGCACAATCGGATTTGTTGATTCCCGGTCGATTGAAAGCGTTGGGAATCGCCTCCGTGGATTTCGTCAAGGCCTCGAACAGGCTGGCTTCATAGATGGTCAGAACGTAGCAATCGAATATCGTTGGGGCGAAAACCAAATGGATCGAGTGCCGGATTTGGTGGCAGATTTAGTGCACCGGCAAGTTGATGTAATTGTCGCCAGCGGGGGTACTCCTGTAACTTTTGCTGCTAAGTCGGCGGCAACTAAAATCCCGGTCGTATTTCTCGCAGCCCAAGATCCGGTGAAGCTCGGTCTCGTCAGCAGCCTTGCGCGTCCTGAGGGCAATCTGACAGGCATCAACTTCTTCAACACCGAGCTGGCGGTAAAGCAGTTTGAGCTTTTGCACGAGATGCTACCCGGCGCTGCGCGGATTGCTGTGCTCGTCGATCCAGCTGACCAAACGAATACCGAACCGGTAGTTCGGGAAATCGAGGCTGCCGCGCGAGCGAACAGCGTTAACACGGAGATCTTCAAAGCAAACAATAGCCGCGAGATCGATGCGACATTTGAAGCAATTGCACGCGAGCATCTTAATGGGATCTTTGTTGAGCAAAGCCCGTTTCTAAACGCTAGGCGCGTTCAAATCGTGCAGTCGGCGGCGCGTTACGCAATTCCCGCAGTATATTCAGGGCGCGAATTCACTGAAATCGGTGGATTGATTAGCTACGGTTCCGACATCGCGGAAGCGTATCGCCAAGTTGGCACTTATTGCGGTCTCATTCTCAAGGGCGCCAAACCGGGCGAGCTGCCAATAGTGCAATCCACCAAACTGGAGATTGTCATTAATGCACAGACCGCCCGGATGCTGAAGCTCCCAGTGTCGCCGCAGTTGCTCGCTCGGGCCGACGAGGTGATCGAATAGGGAGTAATGGCAATGTCCGCTTTTGGCACAAAGCGGACATGACCACGGCGCGCGGCGATGTTTGCTTTTGGAGGTAAAGCGGACGCTCGCTGCGGTCGGATCGCGCACCCACTCATCAGTCCAATGCCGCGCCGGCGGTGGAGTTTACGACTGTTCCCGTGATCAAGCGTCCGCGGTCAGATGCGATGAGCACCGCCGCCTTTGCGGTATCAGAAACGCTGGCAGGGACTTTGAGGAAGTTCGTGCCGGCCATTCGTGCGATCATCTGATCCTTGGTGACGTTCATTGCGCCAGCCAAGGCCTCCGCTGTTTCTTGGATGGTACGGCTGTCCGTGTTTGCCGTCGTACGAAGGCAAACAACCCTTACACCGGACGGGCCCAGCTCGGTCGCTAGGATTCTCTGTAAGAGACTCAATGGCACCGAACGCCGCCCCAATGGCTGTCGTGCCTTGCGCGTGACCCCGTGCTGGGCTCCCAGTCAGAAAAATAATCACGCCTGAACGCTGCTTAATCATGTGGCGCGCGGCTGCACGGGCGGTGATGAACTGTGACTTCACGACAGTCGTGAGCGGTAACGTGAATTCCTCGATCTTCAGGTCTACTGCGTATTTTCCGTTCCCATACTCCCGGGCGAGTGGTCCAGTGGCATTGAACACCGCATCGATGCGTCCAGTTTTGCTGACGACGCGGTCGAGATACTCATTGACCGCTCCGTCATCCAGAGCGTTCACCATCGCCGCCTCTGCGCGCCCGCCCCTGGCCGCAATTTGTCTCATCACACCTTCGACATGCGCCCAAGTTCGGCCGGCGAGAAATAGCTGTGCACCTTCGACCGCAAACTCTTTGGCGGCTGCCGAGCCTATGGAACCTCCCGCGCCGAATACGATAGCGATTTTGCCCTGTAAGAGTCCCGAACTCATGGTGTCCTCCGTCTGTTTGGCCGGCGCCGTCGATCCGCACCTTCCAGCTGCAACAACACGCAGACGCTTGAGAGACACGGCGGCGGACATTTCTTTGAATTTCGCCTAGCGGTCTGTTGCGAGGGCGTGTGAAAAAACTGTCGGCTGCTCCGCTTCACAAACGTCTATAGTTAGGAATAGCAACTCAACGTGGAGCTAAGACCATGACCGAGTTCGTTTTTCTGTACCGTGGCGGTGCTCGAGACAGATCCCCCGAGCAGATGCAGCAGATGATGCAGAAATGGATGGCCTGGATGAAGGACCTTGGGGCGAATGGCCATCTTAAGGATCGAGGCCAGCCGCTCGAACGTGCCGGCAAGCTGGTGCAAGGCAAGCAAAAGACCGTAACGGACGGACCATTTGTCGAGGCCAAGGACGTCGTCGGCGGTTACACGCTGATTGAAGCCGAAGATTTGAGCGAGGCCGTGGAGCTTTCCAAAGGCTGCCCGATCTTTGAAGTGGATGGTGCTGTCGAAGTCCGGCCGGTCATGAAGTTGAACATGTGATGGAGCCGAGCGATTACCTCTTTCGGCGTGAGGCGGGGCGCATGGTCGCCACGCTCACGCGCGTGTTCGGTGTTCACAACCTGGCGCTGGCGGAGGACGTCGTCCAAGACGCCTCCTGCCGTGCGCTGGAGGTTTGGAAATTCCAGGGCATGCCAGAAGACCCCTCCGCCTGGTCTTATGGCCGTGGCAAAGAACCGGGCACTCGACGTTTTGCGGCGACAACGGACGGCCCAGACTTTTGCGCCTGAGCTTGAGCATCTGCTTGATAGCGAGTGGACACTCGCTCCTGCCGTCGCCGAACTGTTCGGCGCGAACGTCATCAAGGACGACCTGCTGCGCATGATGTTCTCCTGTTGCCATCCTCAACTCTCGGAGGCGGCCCAGGTGGCGCTCATTCTCAATATTCTATGCGGCTTCAGCGTCGGTGAGATCGCCAGCGCCTTCGTGTCGAGCCATGCGGCGATTGCCAAGCGTATCGCCAGGGCCAAGAAAACTTTAGCGGGTTCGAAACGACTGTTCGATATTGCAGTGCCGGCCGATTTCTCTGTTCGGCTCCTGCCGTCCATCGCGCGCTCTACCTCTTGTTCAATGAGGGCTATCACGGCGCTTCTCCCGAGTCGGCGGTCCGCACGGGGCTCAGCCGTGAAGCGATGCGGCTTGCGGCGATTCTGCTGGACCATCCACTGGGGGCAGTGCCTGCGACTTATGCGCTGTGCGCCCTGATGTGCCTAAACGCCGCGCGGTTGCCGGTCCGCGTCGATGACGGTGGGAACCTAATCTCCCTCTTTGATCAGAATCGATCACTTTGGGACCAATCCCTGGTGCAACAAGGGCTTAAGTTCATCGAGCTTTCGGCCTCGGGTTCAGAACTCACCGAGTATCACGTCGAGACTGCCATCGCATCGATCCATTCGACCGCGTCCCGCCCGGAAGATACCAATTGGGGAATGATCGTCTCGTTCTACGACACGTTGATCGCAATTCGTTCCTCTCCAATTGTTGCACTCAACCGCGCGATCGCCATCGCCCAGCGCGATGGTCCCGAACGCGGCCTGAAAGAACTCGATGCGATTGGAGACCGCGATCGTCTCACGACCTATCCGTTCTATTCTGCCGCACGCGCCGAACTCGAGCTTCGCTGCGGCAGACACCAGGAAGCACGCCAACACTTCCGAGCGGCGCTTGCGCTCGCGCGTAACCCTATGGAGCGTCGCTTCTTCGATCAACGCATCAGCGCCTGCGAACGCGGCAATCTTGATTAAGCCAGCGACTATGAATTTGGAGTCGGTTCGCTGCCCTAGAACATATGCAGATGTATAAAACGATTTCGGCCGAATAGTTGAGCGCCCGGTGACAATTGCAGCTAGGCGAACCTCTTTCCTCTCGGAAATATTGTCCGCGGATAACGGTATGTCGTCGCGTAAGCGTACCCGCCCCGGGCTTGGGCTTAGCGAGCTGTGCCTGGCCTCCCCTGCGAAGACGCCGCCATCCGGCCCCGCCCGGCTGCACGAAAACAAGCACGACGGTTTTCCGGATTCTGGCGTGACGCCCGCGCGAGACAAGCGCAA
>Ga0126381_100009446_pt1 | contig 10951 bp, 10 predicted proteins | sample PanSoiMetPlot_28_FD_96465 | JGI IMG/M metagenome (GOLD analysis project Ga0126381, IMG submission 96465) | Tropical forest soil microbial communities from Panama - MetaG Plot_28 | ecosystem: Environmental > Terrestrial > Soil > Tropical forest > Bulk soil | place: Panama | collected 2016-02-17
CACATATGCCCCGGCGAGATCGGGGGGCTGAAGTGCGATGTGCAGCGGGTTACCGCCGCGTAGCCGCTCTTCGGTGCCCGGATTGGTGAATTGCGAGCGGTCGTCCTGGTGAAGAACCGCCAAACCCCGCAGATCGGTAATGGTGCCGCCGGGGGCGACACCATTGACCCGGACGCGTGGCCCGACTTCCGCCGCGAGCTGCCGGATCAGCCCGACAACTGCATGCTTCGAAGCGGTATAAAGAGCCCCGCCGCCGCCGGAATTCAATCCGGCGACCGACGCGGTGAAGACCATCGACCCTTCGGTCTTGATCAACTCGGGTAAAGCCGCCTTCGCACCGAAGAAGCAGCCCTTGACGTTGACCCCAAACAGCTCGTCAAAGGCCTCGGAGAGCCTCTCTTCGGAAAACTCGGCGAGCGGCGCGTACACGTCGAACACCCCGGCATTGCCGACAAAGATGTCGAGGCGGCCAAAGGCCGCGACGGTTTCTGCGACGGCGCGCTTGTTGTCGGCGAGTTGGGCGACGTCGCCGGCGCGGGCGACCACTGCACTGCCGAACTCCGAACGCAATTGCTCGGCTCTGGCCGCGACGCGGTCCAGGACCCCGACACGCGCACCCTCTTCGACAAATCGCGCCACCACGGCTCGGCCGATGCCCGAGCCCCCACCCGTAACCAGCGCTACCTGCCCATCGAGCCAACCCATCGCTAGCTCCTCCTCTCAGGCACCGACCGCGCGCGGTGGGTCATTCTCCCCGGGGTCGGCCGGTACGTCGATCTTCGCCTCTCGGTCTCGTCATGGCAAGTGACGCAAATCCCCACGCGAATCCTGTTGCCATGCACCGAATGACATCGGGTGGCGTTTCGTTTCAGAGTGGTAAATACGCAGGCAGCAGGAGGCAGTCATGAGCGAAGAGAATAAGGACCCCGCCGGACCCGATTTGGCGAATGGGGTCCCCATCGCGGACCTCGCCGAGGACGGCATGATTTTGGGGCACGTCAACGCCGAAGCGGTATTGCTCGCGCGCAGTGGCGGAAAGCTGTTCGCAGTCGGCGCGGAATGCACCCATTACCATGGGCCGCTCGTCGAGGGAGTGCTCGTCGCCGACACTGTCCGCTGCCCGTGGCACCACGCCTGCTTCAGTCTGCGCACCGGTGAGGCGGTGCGCGCGCCGGCGCTCAGCCCGGTCGCGTGCTGGCGGGTCGAAGAGCGCGACGGAAGGATCTACGTCCGCGTAAAGCTTGAGCCGGCCGCGCGGCCGACGCGAATGGCGGCGCAGGGCTGCCCAGAGTCGGTCGTCGTCATCGGCGGTGGTGCCGCGGGAAACGCCGCGGCCGAGATGCTGCGGCGCGAAGGCTACGCCGGCGCGGTCACGATGCTGAGCGCCGACGACTCGGGTCCTTACGACCGGCCCAATCTCTCCAAGGACTTTCTCGCAGGCACGGCACCTGAAGAATGGATACCGCTGCGCCCGCCCGAGTTCTACGCCGAGCGCGCGATCGAGCTAAAGCTGGGCGTCCGCGCGACGGCGATCGATACGAAGGTCCACGAGGTCCGGCTCGCCGACGGAAGCCGGCATCATTACGGCGCGCTGCTGCTGGCCACCGGTGCGGTACCGGTACGGCTCGATGTCCCTGGCAGCGATCTGCCGCATATCCATTATCTGCGCACACTCGAGGACAGCCGGGCATTGATAGCTTCGGCGGCGAGCGCGGGTCGCGCGGTCGTCATCGGGGCGAGCTTCATCGGTCTCGAGGTCGCGGCGTCATTGCGCGCCCGCGGGCTCGATGTGCACGTCGTCGCCCCCGAGGCGCGGCCGATGGAAAACGTGCTCGGCCAGGAAGTCGGTGACCTCGTGCGCAAGGTCCACGAGGAGCATGGCGTCGCCTTCCATCTCGGTACCACACCCGCTGCATTCGATCGCAGCCATGTCACGCTGCAGAGTGGCCAACGGCTCGATGCCGACTTCGTTGTCGTCGGCATCGGCGTGCGGCCCGAGACGGTGCTGGCCGAGCAGGCTGGCGTCGCCGCCGATCGCGGTGTCACCGTCGACGCGTATCTCGAGACTAGCATTCCCGGGATTTGGGCCGCCGGCGACATCGCAAGATGGCCGGACCGGCTGAGCGGCGAGCAGATCCGCATCGAGCACTGGGTCGTCGCCGAGCGGCAGGGCCAGACGGCCGCCCGCAACATGCTCGGTGCGCGCGAACGGTTCGACGCGGTGCCGTTCTTCTGGACCCAGCAGCACGATTTATCGCTTTCTTACGTCGGGCACGCCGCGAAATGGGACCGTATCGAGATCGACGGAAGCCTCGCGGCCAAGGACTGCACAGTGAACTACCGGCAGGGCAGCCGCAAATTGGCGGTGCTGACGATCGCGCGCGACCGCGATAGCCTCGCCGCCGAGATCGAGCTCGAAAGGATGATTGCGGCGGGAAGCTGACGACCGCCTCCAGCGCGAAAAACAACGAAAATCGTCTTCCGCCCTGCTCGCAGGTCGAGACGGCTCCTACCAAGCGGTTGATAACAAAAGGTAAGTGGGCAAGAAGCGCAGAAAATAACAGCGAAATTCGACCTGGCCTAGGGAGGCGTATCAACGAATACGGTCACGCGGCAGGGGGAATTTAATTCGTTGATCGGAGCCTTGGGTGCCGGGCTCGGCAGGCTGTGGAGAACCGAGGATATGCTAGACTTCGTCGGTGTAGCCATAAGGGTGCCCGACGGATGGAGAGGCCCGGCGCCGGCGGCGCTGTGTTGACGCCGCGTGAGAACGGCCGCGGGGCCTCGCTGTCGATCCGGCTCAGCGCGGTGATCGTGACGGCGACGATCGACGAGCCGCGCGTGCTGACGGTGCGCATCGGCCACGACCCGATCGAGGCGTTGCCGTCTGGCCCGTTGGAGGTCGAGCATCGCACCCTCGAGGTCGGGCTGCGCGCCTGGGTCGAACGGCAGACGGCCCAAAAACTCGGCTATGTCGAGCAGCTCTATACCTTTGGCGACCGCGACCGCGTCGAAGACGCGCGGGCGGGTCGCGCGCTGACGGTGGCCTATCTGGCGCTCGTGCGCGAAGCGCGGCCGGGCGGCGTTGGCGAAGCGGTGTGGCAGAGCTGGTACCGCTATTTTCCCTGGGAGGACTGGCGCGCCGGCCAGCCAGCGACGCTCCCGGCGCTCGAAGCCCGTCTCGGCGCATGGGCGAAGCAGGCCGCGAGCGAGACGGAACAGCGGCTGCGCGCAGAAAGGCTGGGTCTCGCCTTCGCCCGATCCTGGAATGAGGAGCTCGTCCTCGAACGCTATGAGCTGCTCTACGAGGCGGGCCTGATCCAGGAATCTTGGCGCGATCTCGGGAGGCCAACCCAGCCCGGCGACGGGTTGGTCTTCGGTGTGCCGATGGCGGCCGATCATCGGCGGATCCTCGCCACTGCGATCGGCCGCCTGCGCGGCAAGATCAAATATCGGCCGGTGGTATTCGAGCTGATGCCGCCGGCTTTCACGCTGTTGCAGCTGCAGCGCACGGTCGAGGCGCTGTCGGGTGTGCGACTGCACAAGCAAAATTTCCGGCGGCTCGTCGAGCAGCAGGGTCTGGTCGAGGAGACCGGCGGGATCAGCGCGGAAACCGGCGGTCGGCCGGCACGGCTCGTGCGCTTCCGGCGCGAGGTCCTGCTCGAGCGTCCGGCACCCGGACTGCGGCTGCGCGCCGGGCGCCGTGTGACAGTATCTTGACAGTGGGCATCCGCGACTTATTCTCATACCTAGCATAATCGGAGGCCGGGCGAATTCCGCCCGGCTTTTCCAGACTCGGGTAATGCTCAATATGAGTATAATGGAGGAGATGACGATGCTCCAAACCGTTTCCCCGACCCCTACCGCCGCGTTGCCGATGCCCGAGCTCTACCGGCGGGTGGAGCGGCACATCCCCCCCTTCGAATGGAAGATCCTGGCCGATGACATCGCCGCCATCCTGCGGCTCAAGGACGAGCGCAATGCGGTCGTCCTGGCGCACAATTACCAGACACCGGACATCTTCCACACGGTCGCTGACATCGTCGGCGACAGCCTGGCGCTGGCCCGCGAAGCCGAGCGCACCGATGCCGACGTGATCGTGCTGGCCGGTGTTCATTTCATGGCCGAGACCGCCAAGCTCCTGAACCCGGAGAAGACGGTGCTGATCCCCGATCTCGAAGCCGGCTGCTCGCTCGCCGCCTCGATCACCGCTGCTGACATCCGGCTGCTGCGCGAGCGGCACCCGGGGGTACCGATCGTGACATATGTCAACACCACGGCCGCAGTGAAGGCCGAGTCCGATGTCTGCTGCACATCAAGCAACGCCAAGAAGATCATCGAAGGGCTCGGAGTGCCGAAGGTGATCATGTTGCCCGACGAATATCTGGCGCGAAACACGGCAGCGCAGACCAAGGTCGAGATCATCGCTTGGAGCGGGCATTGCGAGGTGCACGAGCGGTTCACCCCCGAGGACATTCGCAGCCTGCGCGAGAGCCATCCGGGGATCATCGTGTTGGCACATCCCGAATGCCCGCCCGAGGTCATCGCCGAATGCGACTTCAGCGGCTCGACCGCAGCGATGGCCGGCTATGTTGGCAAGGAGCGGCCTGCCCGCGTCGTGCTGCTGACCGAATGCTCGATGAGCGACAACGTCGCTCTGCAATACCCCGATCTCGAATTCGTGCGGCCCTGCAATCTCTGTCCGCACATGAAGCGGATCACCCTGCCGAAGATCCGGCGCAGCCTCGAAACCATGACGCACGAGGTCACCGTCGACCCGGCGATCGCGGAGAGGGCGCGCCGCACGGTCGAGCGCATGCTGGCGATGGGCTGACGGCCTCGAAATGACGATGCGGTTGATCATCGAGCCGATTGTAAGGGCGGCTTTGCTCGAGGATTTGGGCCGGGCCGGCGACATCACGACCGAAGCGGTGGTCCCCGCCGAGGCGACGGTCGAGGCGGTGATCGCGGCACGTCAGCCGGGTGTCTTGGCCGGGCTCGATGCGGCACTCTTCGCCTTTGAACTGCTCGACCCGACATTGCGGATCGAGCGGCTGTGTGAGGATGGCGACAGGATTTCGCGCGGCGAGGCGGTCGCCAATCTCGGCGGCCGTGCGCGGGGCGTGCTCGGCGCCGAGCGCACCGCGCTCAACCTGCTGAGCCGCATGTCCGGGGTCGCCACGGCGACCCGGGTATTGGCCGACGCGATCACCGGCTACAAGGCCAAAATCGTCTGCACCCGTAAGACCACTCCGGGATTACGGATGCTTGAAAAAGAAGCGGTGCGGCTCGGCGGCGGCGCCAACCATCGCTTCGGGCTCGACGACGCGATGCTGATCAAGGACAACCACGTGGCGCTCGCGGGCGGCGTGCGCCAAGCGCTAGAGCGGGCGCGGCGGCATGCCGGGCATCTTGTCAAGATCGAGCTCGAGGTCGACACCCTCGACCAGCTCGCCGAGGCGCTCGAGGTCGGGGTCGACGCAGTGCTGCTCGACAACATGCCGCCCGAGACCCTGCGCCGGGCAGTCGCGATGGTCGACGGCCGTGCGGTCACCGAAGCCTCCGGGCGGATCACTCTCGAAACGGCACCCGCCGTCGCCGCCACCGGGGTCGATCTGATCTCGTCCGGCTGGATCACCCACAGCGCCCCAATCCTCGATCTCGGTCTCGATATCGCAGCGTGACGGACGGCGATGCAGGCTTGCTGCGGTCGTCGGCGAACGTCGGCGTGAAGCGCGCGGCGGCCGCTATTTTGCAGCCGGGCTGGTAGGTGAGACCGCTGCCAGGTTGTCTACCCGCTTCTTGACTTTTTTCATTCCGTCGATCACCTGCGTGAAATTCTCTTCACCGGCTATGTTGAGCAGAGCGTATCCGGCTGCCATCGTCTTCGGTATCGGCGGCCAATCCGCGAAGCCCACGCGATATTGCCCGATCACTTCGGCGATTTCCATCTTCTCCTGCCGTGACAGGTTTTGAAACGAAAACAGGGAGCTGACAATATAACGGGCGGCGAACTCGAAATCGTCGAAATCGGCCAATTCAGTCAGGACCAAGCCTTGCCGGCGCGTACTGCGCCAACGGTCGATTTTCCGGTCGAACACTCGCAACAGGGTGTCAACAATCACCACCGGGCCAATCGGAATGTCGGCGCCGGCATCGGTACGGAAGGTGAACAGCTTTGAGCGCAAGAGGGTCATGGCCGCGGTACCGGCGACAATGGCGGTCATCAATTTGTCCCCGGCGACCTTCGGGAAGAGATTGGGGTACCTGAGCAGCAAGCCCAGAGCGCTCAGCGACAGCAGGCCATTGATCACCATGTAGAACAAGCCGAAACGATTGAACGCAGCCCGCAGCGGCTCGTCCCGGTATCGAGTTACGATCTCTGTGAAACCGGCGGCGCTGCCGAGAATAAAGCACAGCGCAGCGCGTAGTCCCGTCGGCATCAGCTACGCCGAGACGAACCGAGCGCCGGCCTCGGTGATCGCGATGTTGTGGTCCAGGTTCAGCGGGTCGCGTTCGATCATCCTGACGAGCTGGCGCTTTTGCAGCACGTCGACGACCTTGTTTGCGACATCGAGCGGAATCTTCGCCTTATCGACCACGGAATAGAGGGACGCCGGCTGCCCATCCCTAAGGGCAGCCGAGAACCGGCCCGGCAAATGCCAACACCGCGTCCTCGAGATATTCATCGGCTGATCCCGTCGCCCGGGCCCCGGCGCTGCTCTTTTCGGTGGACGACTTCAGAAAATCGAGCCCGAGCCGCTCCTTAATGTTCATCGTCTTTCCCCCAATCGCCAGTCGGTTGTCAGATGTTAGATGGTGCCAAGCCGCGATAAGCTGCAACCCCGAACGACCGTAGAGAATCTTGCTGCGAAGTTCCCTATTTACTGCTGGGGTCGGTGAGCGGGTCGAGCGGCCAGATCGGGCGGCGGACCCGGGTGAAGAGCTCGGGCGTGTAGATCTCCGAGCACAACGCGCCGGTGTCGACGAGCACGATGTCGCGCGCGATCGGCCCGAAGGCGGCGCGGAAATGCTGCATCGATTTGACCGCGACCGTGCGGTAACGGGTCGGGTCGACGCCGAGCGAAGTGAACTGGGCGAGATCGGTCGCCTGACCGTTATTGGTGATGACGATGATGTCGATGCCGCCGACGCGGAACACCATCGAGGGCCCATAATTGCGCTCGACCCCGCCGCCCATCGGCCCGTACGCGATAAACCGACCGGTGGTCAGACACATAACCTCTCCATGCAAGGCGAGCGGCCCGCCGCCCATGGCTGGATCAGTCTTGCCGCCGAGGGTCAGCGTGGTCTTGGCGCCAATCCCGGCTTTCACTCCTTGTTGTACCGTCTCGGGATCGCAGATCGCGTGGAAGGCGATGCTGTCGACCCCCGCCTCGACGAGGCCCTTCAGGAACGCGGTTGCGTCGCCATAGCCGCCGCCACCCGGATTGTCGGTGTAGTCCGCCACGACGAGCGGCTGGTCGCCGGGCGCCCCTTGGCGGGCGAGCGCCACCGCCTCGGCGACCGACAGCAATTTGACCGTCGTGAAGTCGCGCGTCGCCCAGGCGTGATCCATGAATTCCTCGGCGATTGCCTGGCCCCGCGGCATGTTGCCGTCGACGGTCACCGTCACCGAGGGGCCGACATCATGGATATTGGCACGGCTGAACCCCGCACAGATGCTGACGACCAGCGCTTCGCCACTCTTCTCGAGTGCCTCGCCGCGTCCGATCAGCTCGGCCATCGGACCCTGCTCGGTGCGGCCGTGGTCGAGCCCGTAGAGCATCGGTCGCCGAGCGATCACGGTCAGCGGCCGGATTTCGCCGCGCATCGCCCGCTCCAATAATGCGGCACCCTGCCAGGCCCGTTCGTACTGGTCGATATGCGGATAAGTCCGGTAGGCGATCAGCGCATTGGCGTTGTGGGCCATCTGCTGCGTCACATTGGCGTGCAAGTCGAGGGTGACGACGACCGGCACCTCGAGGCCGAGCCGGCGGCGCAGCCGCGCCAGAAACTCGCCCTCGGCATCCTCGTGGCTGTCGCTGACCATCGCACCGTGGAGATGTAAAAGCGCGCCGTCGATTGGCCCTTTCGCGTCGACCGCGCCGAGGATCATTCCCGTGACCGTCTCGAACGCATTGTCGGTGACCGCGCCGGACGGGTTGGGGTTGGCGGAGACTGGGTGAACTAAGGTCCAGCCAAACCTGTCAGCCGCCTCGAAGGTCGCGCCAAAGGCCGAGTGCGTGCCCCGGAATGCCACCGGGATCTCGTTCTCCATGTGGAAGTCGCGTTGGCGAAACATCGCCATGTCCGTCGGCACGCGGCTGAAGGTGTTGGTCTCATGCATGAACCGGGCGGTCAGAACGCGTGGCACGAGTCACCTCCACAGAAAGATTTTCGGTCTCGGCGATCAGCGAGGCGATCGTCACCTGCATCGCCGCGGTTTCCGCCTCGACGATCCGATCCATCGCCGGCGCCACCTGCCGTTGCCACGGGGTCGAGACTTGCTCGGTCCAGCGGCCGGCGAGCGGCAGGTGCAAGGCCTCGTAGAGGTCCTGCAGGGTGGCACTTTCCAGGCTCCAAGAGAGCACCCAGCGGCCCGACTGGGTGTGGGCCGCGAAGCCGGCCTCGGCGAGGGGCTTGATGTGCTGGTCAATCACCGTTGTCGTCACGCCCAGCTCCTCGGCGAGCGCCGGCGTCGACCTTTTCTCGCCGCGCCGCTGCGCTCGCGCTAGGGCCGCGAGCAGGGCCAGGCCCAGACCGAGACCCATTCCGCCGACGGAAACCTGGCCGATCCGCCCATCGATTCGCCAATTCGGCAGGGCGGCGGCAACGACCGCACCCACCAGTACCGCCATCCACGCGATATACATCCATAGGAGGAAGATCGGAATGATAGCCAGCGTGCCATAGACCGTGCTGTAGAAGGAGGTGGCGCCGATGTAGATCGAGAACCCGATCTTGAGAATCTCGATCGCTAGGGTTGCGATCATCGCCCCCAGCGCGCCGTCCCGCCAGCGCACTGCGCAATTTGGGATCAGCCCGTAAAGCAACGTGAGAGCGAGGAATTCAAGTAAGGCTGGCACCGCACGCGCCAACCCATGCAGCCAGCTGCTCGCGAACCACGCCAGCGCTTGCTGGCCAAAGCCCGCCTGGCGCGCCGCGATCTCGAAATAGGTCGAAAGCGACAGGCTGACCCCGATCAGCAGCGGGCCGAGCGTTATCAATGTCCAGTATGCGAGGAGGCGTTGCACCCAGGGACGCGGTGCCGTGACGCGCCAGATCAAGTTGAGTTGATCCTCCACCGTGACCAGCAGCAAGACGCCGGTCGCTAGGATGCCGGCGACGCCGATCGCGGTGGTCTGCGTTGCCGAATCGGCAAAGGCGCGGAACCACCAGGCCGCCTGCGACCCGATCGACGGCACGAAATTTTCCATGACAAGCCCGAGCAGCTGATCGCGCACCGGTGCGAAGATCGGGAAGCTCGACAACGAGCCGAGGGCGATGACCGCCAGCGGCACAAGCGAGACCAATGTCGTGTAGCTGAGGGCGCCGGATGCTGCAAAGCAGCCGTCCGCATTGAATCGGCGCAAGGAGTAGAGCGCGAAGGCGGTAGCCGTCACCGCGGCATGCCGCAGCCTTCCACTGCGCCGGGTCGCTCGGCTCTCTGCCTCGGCGGTGCACATCGCGGAAACCTTAGGTGCCTCTCTGTTGCTAAACAAGGAGCTGGGAGAGACGTGCTCCTGGGAGACCCTGATTGGCCCCGGCCCGTTCGTTCGTGTAGGATGAATTGAACCGCGAGGACTGGGGAAGACGATGCCGCTGATGGCGGGAAAGCAAGGCCTCATCATGGGTGTCGCCAACGAGCGCTCGCTCGGCTGGGGCATCGCCAAAACATTACGCGCGCATGGTGCGGCGCTCGCGTTCACCTATCAAGGAGAGGCGCTGGGCAAGCGAGTGCGGCCGCTTGCCGAAAGTCTCGATAGTGATTTCGTCCTGGACGCCGATGTCGCCTCGGGGGAGAGCCTCGATGTGGCATTCGCGGCGTTGACCCGGCGCTGGGGCCGGCTCGATTTCGTCGTTCACGCGATCGCCTTCTCCGACAAGGAAGAGCTGAAGGGAAAGTATCTCCAAACGACACGCGCCAACTTCCTGCGTACTTTGGAGATTTCGTGCTATTCGTTCACCGATGTCTGCCGACGCGCCGTGCCGTTGATGACGGCCGGCGGCAGCCTGTTGACATTGACCTATGCCGGGGCCGAGCGGGTTATGCCGCATTACAATGTCATGGGTGTAGCGAAAGCGGCGCTCGAGGCCAGCGTGCGCTATCTCGCGACCGATCTCGGCGGCGACAACATTCGCGTCAACGCAATTTCAGCCGGCCCGATCAAGACCTTGGCTGCTTCGGGGATCGGCGATTTCCGCTATATCTTGAAGTGGAACCAGCTCAACTCGCCATTGAAGCGCAATGTCACGATCGAAGATGTCGGGGGTGCCGGCCTCTATTTGTTGAGCGATCTTTCCGCCGGCGTTAGCGGAGAAATTCACCACGTCGATTGCGGCTATCACGTGGTCGGTATGAAGGCGGTCGATGCCCCCGACATCTCGGTGGTGTAATGGCGGGCAACTCGCTCGGCACCCTGTTCCGTTTCACGACTTGGGGCGAGAGCCACGGGCCGGCGATCGGGGTGGTCGTCGACGGGGTGCCGCCGCGTCTACCGCTCGCCGAACCGGACATCCAGCGGTGGCTCGACAAGCGTAAACCCGGCCAATCGCGCTATACGACACAGCGGCAGGAAGAGGATCGGGTCCGGATCCTCAGCGGTGTATGCGACGGACTGACGACCGGCACTCCGATCCAGCTGATGATCGAGAATACCGACCAGCGGCCGCGGGACTATCGCAATATCGCCGACCGCTTCCGGCCGGGCCATGCCGACTATACCTA